>Ga0302320_10012089_pt1 | contig 18177 bp, 14 predicted proteins | sample Bog_T0_3_FD_202130 | JGI IMG/M metagenome (GOLD analysis project Ga0302320, IMG submission 202130) | Peat permafrost microbial communities from Stordalen Mire near Abisko, Sweden - Bog_T0_3 | ecosystem: Environmental > Terrestrial > Soil > Wetlands > Peat | place: Sweden: Abisko, Stordalen Mire...
CCGCCGGCGGGTGCTGCAATGCTCCCAGGCCATCCAGCTGGCTGCGGCGCTGGGGCTGGCGCTGCTGGCCTGGCGCCAGGGGCCCATCTGGGGCTGGTACCCGCTGGTCTTCCTGCACGGTTGCGGGCGGGCGTTGCAGACGCCCTCGTCGGTGTCGCTGTACCCCCTGCTGATCGAGCCCGACGAGGTCCCGCGCGGGGTCAGCTGGAACAGCGCCAACTACCAGTTCGGCGCGGTGGTGGGGCCGGTGCTGGCGGGCTTCATCGTGCATTGGCTGGGCGTGGTGGCCAGCCTGGGCGTGGTGGTGGCGGGCCCGGCGGTCAGCCTGGTGCTGATCAGCCGCCTGGACATGCTGCGCCAGCCGCCGGTGCCGTCGGTCGAGCCCCTGCGGCAGAAGGTCCTGGGGGGCTTCCGCTTCGTGCGCTCGCAACGCGCCATCCTGGGCGCGCTCAGCGTCGATTTCGTGGCGGTGCTCTTCGGCGGGGTGGACGGCATCCTGCCCATGTTCGCCGCCGACATCCTGCATGTGGGCGCCTGGGGCCTGGGGCTGCTGCGGGCCGCCATCTTCCTGGGCGCGCTCATCATGAGCATGGGGCTGCTGCGCCGGCCGCTGCTGCCCAGGCCGGGCAAGACCATGCTGGCGGCGGTGGCCGGCTTCGGCCTCTGCATGCTGGTCTTCGCCCGCTCCCACAGCTTTTGGCTGTCCTTCGGCGCGCTGGTGGCGGCGGGCATGCTCGACCAGATCAGCGTCTATGTGCGCCAGACCCTGGTGCAGTTGCGCACGCCCGAGCACCTGCGCGGCCGGGTGCAGGCGGTCAACTTCCTGTTCATCGGGTCCAGCAATGAGCTGGGGGAATTCGAAAGCGGCGTCACCGCGGCGTGGCTGGGCCCGGTGGGCTCGGTGCTGATGGGCGGGGTGGCGGTGCTGCTGACGGTGGGCACCTGGAGCGTGCTGTTCAAGGAGCTGCGCGATCTGGACAGCCTGACGCCGCCCGCCTGAGGCTGGCTGCAGCCTGGTAAAAGGAGAAGGCCCGGCATCGCTGCCGGGCCTTCTCCTTTTTCGGTCGACCAAGGGCGAGCTTCAGGCCTTGGCGGGCGCCGGCTGGGCCGCCGGCTCCTCGAAGAGCCAGGTGCTCAGGTAGCGCTCGCCGGTGTCGCAGGCGATGGTGACGATGCGCTTGCCCTTGTTCTCGGGGCGGCGGGCCACCTGGAGCGCGGCCAGCACGTTGGCGCCTGACGAGATGCCGACCAGGATGCCCTCCTTCTTGGCCAGCTCGCGGGCGACCGCGCCGGACTCCTCATGGCCCACCTGGATGATCTCGTCGAAGAGCTTCACGTCCACCACGCCGGGGATGAAGCCGGCGCCGATGCCCTGGATCTTCTGGGGGGCGGGGCTGCCGCCGCTGAGCACCGGGCTGGCGCTGGGCTCCACGGCGATGATCTTGATGGCGGGGTTCTTCTCCTTGAGGAACTTGCCGGCGCCCATGATGCTGCCGCCCGTGCCCACCCCGGCGATGAAGATGTCCACCTTGCCGTCGGCATCCTTCCAGATCTCCGGCCCGGTGGTCTTGTAATGGATGGCCGGGTTGGCCGGGTTGTTGAACTGCTGCGGCACCCAGCTGTTGGGGGTGGCGGCGGCCAGCTCCTCGGCCTTGGCGATGGCGCCTTTCATGCCCTTGGGGCCCTCGGTCAGCACCAGCTCGGCGCCCAGGGCCGCCAGCAGCTTCCTTCTTTCAATGCTCATGGTCTCGGGCATGGTCAGGATGATCTTGTAGCCCTTGGCGGCGGCCACGAAGGCCAGGGCCACGCCGGTGTTGCCGCTGGTGGGCTCGATGATGGTGGTGCCCGGCTTCAGCACGCCGCGGGCCTCGGCGTCCTGGATCAGGGCCAGGCCGATGCGGTCCTTGACCGAGGCCAGGGGGTTGAAGAACTCCAGCTTCAGCAGGATCTCGGCGCCGGCGTCCTTCGCCACGGCGCCCAGCCGCAGCAGGGGGGTGTTGCCGACGAGCTCGGTGATGCTATTGGCGATGGTCATGGTGTCCTCGATAGGTAAATGTTTAAATAACCATACCAAAAAGGTTGGATATTTACGAATGAAATTAGTATACAGATGAGATTAAAATATCATGAAAAGCCGACGCTCGGATCCGTTACTAAAAAGTTCATACCAGGGTTGAAGCTGAAATACGCTTTAAATAAAGATGTTTTAATGGGCGGACACATTGTGGGTGACACTTGTCATAAAGAGTTGCTACTGGCATCGGGCATAGTATCGCCTGAGCAAGGTTCGACTGTGGGCCTGCTCCTCATGCACCTGGTGTTTGCTCCTCTAATGATGGAGGCCTGTCGTGTTCGCAAGACTTAAATCCTGGGCGGGGAAGCGTGACAAGATCACGTGGCTCTCAGCCCTGGCCGCCCTGTTCCTGGTGGCCTTCTTCTTCACCCCTCGCATCCTCAGCTCCACCGACGCGGCGCAACCCGCCGCCGTCAGCGCCACCGCAGCGGTCCCGGCCGCGGCAGCCGCTCCGGCCCAGGCGCCGTTCGAGTTCTTCCAGTTCCTGCACTACCGGCCCCTGGAGTTCTACGGGCTGATGGTCGTGCTGGTCATCGCCGTGATGGGCTTGCTCTACGCGGCCATGCTGATCAAGCAGGTCAGCAAGACCTCGCGCGGCACCAAGAAGATGATCGAGATCTCGGATGCCGTGAAGGAAGGCGCCAACGCCTACCTGAAGGCCCAGTTCAACAAGATCGCGGTCTTCATCCTGATCATCACCGCCGTGCTGTACTTCACCTACACCGGCAACGAGCAGGCCTTCCGGGTCGGCCGCGCCGCGGCGTTCCTGATGGGCTCGCTGTTCAGCTGGACCGTGGGCTTCGTGGGCATGCGCTTCGCCACGGACGCCAACAGCCGGGTGGCGGAAGCCGCCAAGACCAGCTATGGCGACGCTCTGCAGATCGGCTACCGCACGGGCACCATCACCGGCATGCTGCTGGATTCGCTGGGCCTGCTGGGCGGCACCTGCATCTTCCTGATCTTCGGTGAGAAGAGCTACGAGGCGCTGCTGGGCTTCGGCTTCGGCGGCACCCTGCTGGCCCTGTTCATGCGCGTGGGCGGCGGCATCTACACCAAGGCCGCGGACGTCGGCGCTGACCTGGTCGGCAAGATCGAGAAGAACATCCCCGAGGACGACCCGCGCAACGCGGCGACCATCGCCGACAACGTGGGCGACAACGTGGGCGACTGCGCTGGCATGGCGGCCGACATCTTCGAGAGCTACGAAGTGACCATCGTGGCGGCCATGATCCTGGGCCTGGCTTCCTTCGGGCACATGGGCGTGATCTTCCCGCTGCTGGTCCGCGGCGTGGGCGTGCTGGGCTCCATCATCAGCACCTACACCGTGAAGGCCGACGCCAATTCCACCTCGGATTCGGCCCTGGCCAGCGTGCACAAGGGTTTCTGGATCGGCTCGTTCATCTCCATCGCCGGCATCCTGGGCCTGGACTTCGTGTACCTGCGCTTCAACGAGGCCTACCTGGCCCAGTTCCCCACGGCTGCGGCCGGTTTCCCGGGCTGGAGCAAGCTGGGTGACCTTGGCGGAGCCTGGTATGCCAGCGCTGGCGGCGTGGATTGGCGCCCGGCGTTGACGTGCATGATCGGCGTGTTCCTGGCCATCGCGTTGAACAAGGTGACCAGCTACTACACCCACACCACGCACGCTCCCGTGCTGGAGATCGCCAAGAGCTGCCAGACCGGCCATGCGACCAACATCATCCAGGGCATCGCGGTGGGCTATGAGAGCACCGTGGCCGCCCTGCTGGTGATCGCCACCGCCCTGCTGCTGTCAGTGCTCTGCTACTGGGGCACCAACCCGATCTTCGTCGCCTACGGCGTCGCCATGACGGGCATCGGCATGCTCACCCTGACCGGCAACACCATCAGCATGGACGCCTTCGGCCCCATCGCTGACAACGCCAACGGCATCGGTGAGATGGGCTACGAGAAAGCCGAGATGGAGAAGGAAGAGAAGGGCTCCTACGCCCGCGCCCGCCAGATCCTGGCGGACCTGGACGCGGTGGGCAACACCACCAAGGCGGAGACCAAGGGCATCGCCATCGGCTCGGCCGTCATCGCGGCCGTGTCGCTGTTCGCGTCCTTCATCGCGGTCATCGCGGTGGGCGGCGAGGACAAGATCAGCCAGATGACCATGGAGCAGTACCACCTGATCGCGGGGCGGCTCACCATCGCCGACAGCCTGGTCTTCATCGGGTTCCTGCTGGGTGGCGCCGTTCCGTTCCTGTTCTCCGGCATGCTGATGCGCGCCGTGGGACGGGCCGCGTTCCAGATCGTGCACGAGTGCCGCCTGCAGTTCCGCGACAAGGAGATCTGGGCCGGCACCAAGAAGCCTGACTACGGCAAGGTGGTGGATATCTGCACGGTGGCGGCCCAGCTGGAGCTGGTGGGCCCCGCCCTGTTGGCCATCCTGTCACCCATCGTGGTGGGCTTCGTCCTGGGCCCCTACGCCCTGGGCGGCTTCCTGGCCGGCATGATCCTGGTGGGCCAGCTGCTGGCGGTGTTCATGTCGAACGCCGGCGGCGCCTGGGATAACGCCAAGAAGCACATCGAGGACGGCCACTTCGGCGGCAAGGGTTCGGAAGCCCACAAGGCGGCCGTGACCGGCGACACCGTGGGCGACCCCCTCAAGGACACCGCGGGCCCCGCGCTGAACCCCCTCATCAAGGTCATGAACATGGTGGCCTTGCTGGTGCTGGGCTTGGTGCTGCGCTACAACCTGGTGGGCATCAACCCGCAGGTGGTAGACGGCAAGATCATCGACATGCCGACCACGCCCGTCGTGGGCATCATCGCCACGGTCATCTCCATCGGATTCATCGCCTGGGCGGTCAAGCGCAGCCAGCGCCCCACCCCGGACATCGCCGACTAAGGCGGATCCGAGCAGTTGAAGAACGGAAGGCCCGGCAGCGATGCCGGGCCTTCTTTTTGCGCAGGGAGCCCAGAGCTGCGGCTCTGGGCTCCCTTTTTTGCCGTCAGCGGGGCCCGTCGCCTAGGCCCCTAGAACGTCACCACTTCCGCCTTCTGGGCCCAGGCCTTCAGCTCGCGCTTCCACTGCGGCTCCGCCTTCTCGGCGATCGCCACGGCCAGGTGCTGCACCTTGATGCCCAGCTTCTCCTGCCGGCCCAGGCCCTGCAGGCAGGCGGGGCAGTTGGTCAGCATGGGGATGGGCCCCTGGCCCTGGGCTTCTTTGGGCAGTTGGGCCATCACCTGCTTGATCTCGAACTCCTTGCGGTCGAACAGCTTCCCGCCGATGTCGGGGCGGCTCAGCGCCAGGGTGCCGGCTTCGCCGCAGCAGGCGGGCACGTCCTGGGTGCTGCCGCCGGCCTTCTCGATGACCTTGAGGGCCTGGCCCTTCAGGCTGTCATGGCAGGGCTTGTGGTACAGCGACGGGCCCAGCGGCTCGTGCTTCAGCCCCTGCTCCAGGGCCCAGCCGGCGGCATCCTTCAAGGGCGCCTGGAACACGGCCGCGGCGCCCAGGTGGTCCAGCGCCTCCATGCAGGTGCCGCAGCTGAAGGCGATGGCGTCGAAGCTCAGGTACGACAGCATGTCCTTGATCTGGCTGAACACGATGGCGTTCTTCAGCTCAATGCGCTTCTTCTCGGCCACCTTGCCGTTGGCGCCGAAGGGGAAGCCGCAGCACATGGCCGGCGGCGGCAGCACCACCGTGGCCCCGGCTTTCAGCAGGGTGTACAGGGCGCCTTGGCCCACCTCGCCGTAAAGGCGCTCGCTGCCGCAGCCGGGGAAGTAGAACACCGCCTTGCCCGACGGGTTGGGGCCGGCCAGCACCAGGGCCTGGCGCTCGCCCCAGGCGGGCAGCAGCTCGGGCAGGGTCTTCTCGCTGGGCAGCGGCAGGGGCCGCGCCACCAGGCTCAGGGGCCAGGTGCGGCGCAGCACGCTCTCGCTGGGCAGGATGCTGGTCAGGCGGCTGCCCAAGCGCTGGGCCCGGATCCCCATCTTCAGCACCGTGCTCCTGAAAACGGCCCGGTAGGCGGGGCTGCGGCTGCCCAGGTAGCTGAGGCTCAGCTCCACGGCCAGCGGCGTGCGCTTGTACTTGCGCGCCTTCAGGATCTGGCGCTCCAGCAGGCTGACCTCGCCGGTGTCGATGTCCACCGGGCAGGGGGCCAGGCATTTGTGGCACATGGTGCAGTGGTCCGCGACGTCCTGCAGGTGGCGCAGCACGTCGTAGCGCTCGCCATGGCTGCGCTGGGCATCGTAGAGCAGGGCTTCGATGATGCCGCCGATGGCCAGGTTCTTGTTCCGGGGGTGGTAGAACAGCGCCTGGGCCGGGCTGAACACGCAGCAGTCCGGCTTGCATTTGCCGCAGCGCACGCAGGTCTGGATCTTCTTGGCCAGGACCTCCAGCTGGTCGTGCTGCAATATCCTGGCTTCCAGGTTCAGCAGGTTGAAGCTGGGGGTGTAGCAGCGCTCCAGCAGCGTGGGGTCGTCCAGCTTGCCGGGGTTCATCAGGCCCTGCGGGTCCAGCCGGGCGCGGTGGGCCTTCAGCTCGGCCAGGCGCTCGGCGCCCAGATGGGCCACCTTGGTGATGCCGATGCCGTGCTCGCCGCTGACCGCGCCGCCCAGGGCCACGGCCCGCCGCATCACGGTGTCGGCGGCCTCGCTGGCGCGGCGCATCATGCCCCGGTCATTGGAGAACACGGGGATGTTGACGTGCACGTTGCCGTCGCCCGCGTGCATGTGGGTGGCGATCACCACCAGGCGGCCGCGCTCCTCGGCGTGCACCTTGCGGGCCTCGTCGAGCAGCCCGGGCACGCCGGTGTAGACCTCCTCGAGGCCGGCCAGCAGCCGCTTCAACGCCAGGCCCTGGCGCAGCCCCTCGCGGTCGGCCTGCGACCAGGCGGCCGTGGCGGCGGCGCAAAGGCGCTCGACGGCGGGGGCCTTGGCCGCCGCCCAGGCCTCGTTGCCGGCGGGCTTCAGCGCCAGCGCCCAGGCCTTCAGGCGCTCGACCACCAGGCCGTGGTTGTGGCGCTCCTCGCCCAGGTTCAGGCCGTCGATGAAGGCGGCGAAATCGGCCAGGCGGTCCAGCGGCAGCACCACGTCCTCGTTGAGCTTGAAGGCGTTGGTCCGCTTGGCGATGGCACCGAACTTCTTGCGGTCGGCCCAGAACACCTGGGCCTCGGCCTTGTCCTTGGCGATGAACAGCTCGCTGTCGGGGTAGGCGGCCAGCAGGGCGCGCAGGGTGGCCAGGCCCCGCTGGACCTGGCCGGGGTCGCGGCCCACCAGGTCCACCAGCAGCACGGCCTTGGGCCGGCCCTCGCGGGCGGCCTTCACCTTGTAGTCGATGGCGGTGATGTACTCATCGTCGAAATGCTCCAAGGCCTGCAGGGTCTCGGCGCCGCGATTGGGGAAGGCCTGGCTCAGCCCCAGGATCACCTGGCTGGCCTCCTTCATGTCCGGGCCGAAGAACTCCAGGCAGGCGGTGGCTTTCTCGGGATAGGCCTCATGCAGCACGAAGGCGCAGCTGGTGATGACGCCGTCGGTGCCCTCTTTTTGGATGCCCGGCAGCCCGCCCAAGGCCTTGTTGGTGATGTCCTTCCACAGGCCGCGCTTGCGGATCTGGTCGCCGCGCATCTCGATCACGCGGGGCGCCTCGCCGTCGAAGCGGACCTCCCAGCGCACCAGCTCGTCGGGCGTGATCTTGCGCAGGGGATGGTCCAGGCGGCGCACCCGGCAGGCGCGCCCGTCGGCCAGCGCGATGGTCCAGCGCAGCACGTTGTCGATGGCGGTGCCCCACAGCACGGCGGTCTTGCCGCCGGCGTTCTCGGCCAGGTTGCCGCCCAGGGTGCAGGCCCAGCTGCTGGTGGGGTCGGTGGCGAAGACCAGGCCCTGCTTGGCGGCGGCCTGGATGGCGTTCTCGGTGACGGTGCCCGCCTCGGCCTCCAGCACCCAGCCGCTGAGGCCGGCGCCCAGGTCCTCGGTGCGGATGCCGCGCTGGTGGTCCAGGCGCTCGGTGTTGACCATCACGCAGTCGGGCATCACGGGCACGGCGCCCCCGGTCAGGCCGGTCCCCGCGCCGCGGGGGATGGCCTTGAGGCCCATCTCGCCGATGGCTTTCAGCAGGGGCGCCACCTGGGCTTCCGTGACGGGGAAGACCACGGCCAGCGGCAGGAACAGGCGCCAGTCGGTGGCGTCGGTGGCGTGGCTGATCAGGCTGAAGGGGTCGCACAGGACGTTGTCCTTGCCCACCACCGCGCCCAGCACGCTCTTCAGCTCGGATTGGCGCTTGGGGGTGCTGTGGATCTGCACGATCAACTGGCGCAGCAGGTCGCGGCAGAGGCCCACCACGTCCTTGACGTCCTGGTTGGAGCCGGCGCCCTGGGCCACCAGGTCCAGGTCTTGCTGGCAGGCGGCGATGAAGCGGCGGCGGTGGCCGGCGTCATCCACCAATTCTTGGAACAGGAAGGGGTTGCGCTTCAGCAGCCAGGCTTCGCCCATGAAGCGCAGCAACAGGCGGGCGCTGCGCCCGGTGACGCGCTGCTCCCGCAGGGCTTCCAGGCGGGCCCAGGCGTCCGCGCCTAGCAGCACGGTGACGACCTGTTGGTCGTCGGCGGAGGTGTAGTTAAAGGGGATCTCGCGGGCAGAAACGGTCATGGTTGAGTCCTTTTGCCTTCCATTCTGCGGGACACGCCAGGGATCGGGTATGAGCAGGGTCAGGCGTTCCTCGCGCCCGGCAGGCGGCTGCGGCCGGGGACTATTGTTATAGAAGAAAAGAGCCGGCCTGTCTCCAACGGGGAGGATCATTTCTGTGCAAACGAATTCGGCTTTTCCTAATGAAAATAACTGTTTTCACGGTTAAGCCGAGCCTGGACCTGACTGGGGTCATGGAGCCTCTGAGCCCAACATTGAAATGATGGCGACAGTTAACGCGGACCCACGGCAAGCTCCATGGAGGCCTTCATGCCCATCCCTCGCGCCAACCTGATCCTGGCCGCCGATCGCCACCGCGCCTCACGGCCGGACTTCCTTTACGGCGCCGCCCCTGCCCGCCTGGATGCCTGCCCCAGTCTGGATGGGCCGGTGGAAGAACCCCGCCGCCTCATCACGCTGAAGGCCGTGCCGCCCGTCGAGGCGCAGCACTACCCCCATCCCGTTCGGGTGCAAGCCAGCCCGGGGCGCGCCTAGGCTCCCCGTTCATCGTTGATGGATGCACCCCTGGCCTGGCGCGGAATGCGCTGGGCCAGTTTTTTTGGGACGCTAGGATGGGTGTGAAGAGAGCGTGGCTCATCGCGGGGACGAGGGAATGCCATTCGAGCGGAGGGATCGGATCATGGATCAGGCCTGGACGAGACGCCTTGCTTTGTCGGCACTGCTGGCCCTGACTCTGACCTCCTGCGCGCGTCCCTATCAGGTGACGCTGGCCCCGACGCAGGGGCTGGACCATTACGGCAAGCTGGTGATGCTTCGGATAGACAACAAGGCCTTTTTGGGACCCGTGCACGATGACGCGGTTTTGGAGGCGGTCCGCCCCGTGCTGCTGTACGCGGCCCGATTCCTGGAAGATGCGATCGGGGTGAGCGATGGGGGAGGGCCCGGAGGGTGGGCCTTCCTTGGCCATCAAATTGCGTCTGGTGGACTATAAGCAGGGGCATTTCTTCGCCCAGGGGCATTTGATCTACCGGGTGACCTTGCTCTCCGGCGGGCGGGTGGTTGCAGAGTCCACGGTGGACCAGGTTTTTCCGGCGAATCTGCGCACCAAAGACGTGAACGACAATGCCTTGAAATGCGCGGTTGATGCCGTGGAGGAATTCATCGAGCCTTTTGACCAGCTGTTGCTCGCGCTGGCCTAGGCGGCATCCTCAGCCCTTGAAACCGACCTTGGCGTGGGCCCCGTCGCAGAAGGGCTTGTTGGCGCTGGCGCCGCAGCGGCAGACCATGGCGGCCTCGCCTTTGTGTTCGATCACCGCGCCATCGAGGTCCAGGATCTGGAAGTCGCCCTCCACTTTCAGCGGCCCTCCACCGTCGCCGCTCTTGGCTTTCATCAGCTGGATCTTGACGGTCATTTTGGGTCCTGGAGAAGGGGGGTGGATGATAATGATGCGATGTCGATGACGAAGCGGTAGCGCACGTCGCTCCGTAGCACCCGCTCGTAGGCTTCGTTCACCTTTTGGATGGGGACGACCTCGATGTTCGGCGCGATGCCGTGGCTGCCGCAGAAATCGAGCATCTCCTGGGTCTCCTGGATGCCGCCGATCATGGAACCCGCCAGGCTCTTGCGGCCGCCGATGAGCGAGAACGCATGGATGGGATTGGGTTTCCCGGGGATCCCCAGGACCACCAGCGTGCCGTCGACGTTCAAGAGGCCGAGGTATTGGTTCCAATCCATCTCCGCCGACACGGTATTGATGATCAGGTCGAAGCGGCGCCCCAAGGCGGTGAAGGTGCCAGGGTCCCCGGTGGCGTAGAAATGGTCCGCGCCCAAGGCCTTGGCGTCCGCCTGTTTCTTGAGGGTCTGGCTGAGCACCGTCACTTCCGCGCCCATGGCGTGGGCGATCTTCACGCCCATGTGCCCCAGGCCGCCCAGGCCGATGATGGCCACCTGCTTGCCGGGGCCCGCGTTCCAGTGCTTCAAGGGCGAATAGAGCGTGATCCCGGCGCACAAAAGGGGCGCTGCAGCGTCGAGCGGGACCGAGTCCGGGATCCGCAGCACGTAGTTCTGGTCCACCACGATGCTTTCGGAATAGCCGCCCTGGGAGACCGTGACTCCGTCACGCTCCCGCGCGTTGTAGGTCCCGGTCATGCCTTCCGAGCAGTATTGCTCCAGGTGCTCCGCGCAGGGTCCGCAGTGCCGGCAGGAATCCACCATGCAGCCGACGCCGACCCGGTCGCCCGCCTTGAAACCCGTGACCTTAGCGCCGACTTTGGCCACCACACCCGCGATCTCGTGGCCCGGCACCATGGGGAAGATCGAACCGCCCCATTCATCACGGGCTTGATGGATGTCCGAGTGGCAGATCCCGCAGAATTTGATGTCGATGACGATGTCGTGGTCTTTGGGCTCCCGCCGTTCAATGCTGTAGGGCACCAGCGGGTCTTTCGCCCGAAGGGCGGCGTATGCCTTGGTTTGGGACATGGTCCCTCCGTTGGGGTGATCTTGACGGGGACAATGGTACGTCCTATCGGGGCAAAATATAACTGGGTGAACATACGCCCCTGCTTGGCGAGGACGGCGGCGCTTCCAGGCCTCTGAGCGGTGGAAAGGCGCATTGTCGGTGATGGCAAGGGGAGCACGCCAGGCGGGTTGGCAGGACGATCACCCCTGTTTCTCAGCTCGGCAGGTGCCATGCCCCCGCTCCGCGCCCAGTGGCCCGCCGCCTGCGCTGCCCCCGTACGGCGCCGCCGAGCTGCAGAGCGCCGAGCGCGAGATCGCCATCCTCTTCGCCGACCTCCGCGGCTTCACCAAGCTGTCCGAGCACAAGCTGCCCTACGACGTGGTCTTCATCCTGAACCGCTACTTCGCCGATCGGGGATGCCGTGAACACCGCCAGCCGCCTGGAAGCCTTGTGCAAGCCCCAAGCCTGCCAGCTGGTGGTCTTGCAGGACGCCGCCGACCGCGCGGGCGTGGACCTGTCGCAGTATCCCCTGCAGCGCCTGGAGATCGGCGGCAGGGAAGGCGCCTTGGTGGCGCACACCGTGGCCCGGGCCGAGGACCTGCCGGGCGCCGCCTAGGGGCCCGCCCCTTGATTATCGCGCCCCTTCGCGTTGCAATGGCCGGGCCCTCCCGCTCCCGGACCCTTGCATGACCTCCAGCCTGCGCTTCATCCTGCTGCTCACGGGCAGCAACATCTTCATGACCTTCGCGTGGTACGGCCACCTGAAGACCCTGGCCGGCCGGCCCCTGTGGGTCGCCATCCTGGCCAGCTGGTCGATCGCCTTCTTTGAATACTGCCTTCAGGTCCCCGGCAACCGCGCGGGCGCCGAGACGCTGAGCCTGGGGCAGATGAAGCTGGCCCAGGAGGTCATCACCCTGGCCGTGTTCGTCCCCTTCGCCGTGCTCTACATGGGCCAGTCGCTGAAATGGGATTATCTGTGGGCGGGGCTGTGCCTGCTGGGGGCCGTCTATTTTGTGTTCAGGGCCTAGACGTCGCCACGACATCATCAGGAAGAGAGGGTGGAGTCCATCCTGACGATACTTTAACGAAAAAGCCTTAAAAAGACTGTAAGTAAAATAAATTGGACATCCGTAATGACCTGTTTTAGCATTTGGGATGACGCCACAAGGCCGAAGCGCTTTCGGCTTTTTTCAAGCCCGCAAATTAAAACGTTTGTATTGAGGCCTTCAGATGCCCGTCCGAAAAACACTCCGAGGCTCTTTTGCGGGAGCCTTGCTCCTGAGCGCGGCCTTGGGCGCCAACGTGCCCGGCGGCGGCACGGGCACGGGCCCCAACGTCACCGTGACCGACAACGGAGCCACCGTCGTGCTGTCCAACGGCATCGTGTCGGTCACCGTGGTCAAGAGCAACGGCAACCTGTCCAGCTTCAGCTTCAACGGCACGAACCTGCTGGCCGGTGGCCATGGGGGCGGCAGCTTCTATGTGGACGGCTCCGGCGGACCGACCCTCACCAACACGGTCTACACCCTGACGGTGGACCCCGCCACGAATGGGGGGGCCCAGGCCGAGGTGTGGCTGCAGTCCACGCAAAGCCCCATGGACGCGGGCCTTTACTACGACCTGCTGCGGGGCCAGCAAGGCATTTACGACACCTTTGTCCTGAGCCATCCGGCCAGCTACCCCGTTTATCCCGGCGCCGAACTGCGCACCAACATGTATGTGGGCTCCATCTTCGACTGGGTCTGCGTGGACCCCTACCGCTTCCGGCAAATGGCCTCGCCCAACGACACGACCGTGGCCGTGACCGGCGCCCCGCCCGAGGTGATGCAGTTCACCAGCGGCATCTACAACGGGACCACCGGCTGCAAATACTCATACAGCGAGCCGCTGGGGCCAGCCAACGCCTACGGCTGGGCATCCACCACCACCCGCTACGGCATCTGGCAGACCTTCCCCAGCCACGAATACCTGGACGGCGGGCCCATGCACCGGGAGCTGACCGCGCATCTGGGCAACACCCTGCTGGACATGTTCGGCGGCGGCCACTACGGCTTCGGAAGCACGCCCACCGTCCCCGCCGGGGCCGAGGCGTTCAAGGTCTTCGGGCCCGCCTTCATCTACGCCAATCAATATGGCGGCACTGCCGTCAACGTCAGCGCCTACGCCCAGGCGCTGTTCGCGGACGCCCAGGCCCAGGCGGCGGCGGAGCAGTCGGCCTGGCCCTACGCCTGGTTCAACCCGCAGCCTCCGGCCGGCATCAGCGGGGCGCTGTACCCGCAAAAGCCCGCCCGGGGCGGCGTGAGCGGGACGCTGGCCATCAATGACCCCTACGATGCCGGGGCATCGCCGGCGGGCCTATGGGTCGGCTTGGCGCCGGACGACGGGGGCGTGGACTTTCAACAGCAGTACCTCACCTACCAATTCTGGGTCCAGACCGGCCCGGGCGGGGCTTTCAGCATCCCGAACGTCCTGCCCGGGACTTACGACCTATGGGCCTTTGGGCCGGGCGCGGCCGGCACCTTCCACCAGGCCGCCGTCACGGTGGTGGCGGGGCAGGCCTCGGCCCTGGGCACCCTCACGTGGACGCCGCCCCGCCTGGGCCCCACGGTGTGGCAGCTCGGCGTGCCGGACCGCAGCAGCGAGGAATTCAACAACGGCGAGCATGGTGTGGCGCCCTACGGCGGCGTCCTGCCTGCCTACGCCGGCGGAGCGCCTTACAACAGCCCCACCCAGTGGGCCGCCTTTTTCGCCTATCCGGACCAGTATCCCAACGGGGTCAGCTACACGGTGGGGGTCAGCAGCGACGCGTCAGATTGGAACTACTGCCAGCCCACCATGTTGAACGCCGCCGCCTATGTGGGGAGCGCCTCGAAGATCTATTTCAACCTGGCCCAGGCGCCTGCGGCCGGCGCCCAGGCGCGCCTTTACATCGCCTTTGCCGCCGTCGCCAGCGCCGCCTGCATCTTGACCATCAACGGGGTGGTCCAAACCGGCGCCGTCACGGTCTCCACCGACGGGGTCAATGCCGCCTCGGTGGCCAACCCCAGCACCGGCTTTTACCCCGCCAACGTCAGTTTTGATGTGATCACCCGCCTGGGCTCGAATGGGGCCTGGGGCGACGCCATCTACAATTTCCCCGCCACGAGCCTCAAGGCCGGCATGAACGAGGTCGACATCGGCATGCGGCCGACCGGGGGGGCCGGCAGCGGCAATGGCTTCGAATACGACTATGTGCGCCTGGAGATGACCGGTTATTCACCGACGCCCACGCCGAGCCCGGCGGCCACGACTCGCAGCCCCACGCCGACCGCCACGCCCAGCGCCACGTCTTCCGCGACACCCTCCGTAATCCCCAGCGCAAGCCCGTCGCCGGTGCCCAGCAGCACGCGCTCCCCGGCATCGTCGGTCACGCCCAGCCCACCGCTCAGTCGAACACCGACCGAACTTGCCAGCGCCACGGCCAGCCCGGTGGCGACAGCGACGCCCACTGCCAGCGGCACAGTCAGCCCCGCCGCCACGGCAGCGATCACGCCGCTAGCCAGTGCCACGCCCAGCGTCACGCCCAGCGTCACGCCCAGCGTCACGCCCAGCGTCACGCCCAGTGCTACAGCTAACGCCACCCTGACCCCCGTTTCCAGCCCGGCGCCCACGGCGGTTGACACGGCTTCGGCCACCCTCACGGTGGTCGCGACCTTGGCCAGCACGGCCAGCGCCAGTCCTACCGCCACCGCCACAGGCACGCCCCCTTCCAACGGCATGGTGACGCCGACGGCGACACCGGCGCCCTTCAACGCGCCTACGCCCACTACGACCCCGCCATCGGCCGCAGCCAGCGCCACCGCTTTGGGCGGCAGCCCAGGCGGGCCCTTGGCCATCCTGGGGCTCCTGGCCGCGCCCGATCCCGACCCTGACCGGGTCCTGGTGGATCTGAGCGGCCAGGCCGACAAGGTGGAGCTGACGATCTGGAGCGTGGCCTTGCGCCGGCTCGACAGCGTGACCCTGGGGCCGCTGGGTCCGGGTTGGGTGGCGCTGCCCCTGCCGGCGGCCTGTTTGGCGCATGCGGCGCCGGGGGCCTACTACTGCTCGGTGCGGGCTTGGCGCGGCGCGGCGTCCACCCCGCCCAAGATCGGGCGTTTCTTCGTCCTGCGTTAGGCGCAGTCGGCGCATTGACGGGCCCTGGCGGCCTTGGCCCCATGCCCCGCTCGTTGGAACCCGCCCAGCGCAGCCAGGCCTTGTTGCTGATCCTGGTCGCCGCCCTGGGCAACTTTGTGGACGTGTACGACCAGCGGCTGTTCAGCCTGCTGCGCTCGACCAGCCTGCCCGACTTGGGCGCGGGCGTGACGCTGATGGCCGAGGTCATGCCCAAGGAAAGCCGCGGCATCGGCACCAGCCTGGTGGCCGGCGTGGGCGTGCTGGGCGGCGCCAGCGGCTGGCGGGGACCATCGTTGAATATTGAGCGTGAAACTGGCCGGGATTTCAGATCCGCGATGGAGAGGTCAAAATGGTGGCTCACCCTGATCTGGGCAGGCAGTTGACTGTCGCACTTTACGCGGTGGCGATGGCAGCGGTCATCGTAGGCGTGGATCTCGCTTTTTTCAGCGACCGATTTTGGCTTAGGCTGATGGTCAATATTGGCGTCGTCTTCGTGTTCGCAGCTTTCTATTGCTTTTGGGCGACTTTTCTGCCGACTATCGGGTGATCCTGCGGTAGCCGGACATGCACGTTATGCATGGTGGAGGGATCGTTGCGGTCCCTTTGAGACGGAGGGGTGGATGCCGCTGCGGGCCGCTGGTTCGAAGCGCCGTGCCGGCGTGCCCACCCTGACCTGAAAGGCCTTGTTCCCGTGGAAAGACGCCTATCCCTTATGCTGCGTGCCGTCCCCGCCGCCGTCTGCCTCGCCATCCTGGCGGCCTGGTACAGCTCCAGCCGCCTCTGCGCAGCATTGGAGCCGGGATCGGCCTGGCGCTGGGTCGTTCGGGCGGCCCTGGCCCTGACCTGGGCGTTCCCGCTGGCCCGGCTCCTGAGCCGGGGGCGGCGGCAATTCAACCGCCTGTGGCACGCGGGCTTTTTCATCCTAGGCCTGGCGATCAGCTTCCTCATCGGCCTTGCGGCCATGGATCTCCTGGGCCTCATCCTCCGCGTGCTCGGCCTGGCCTGGCCCGCCTTGGCGCCCTGGTACCTGGCGGGGATCTGCCTGCTGGGGAACCTTTGGGGCCTGCGCATGGCGCTGCAGGTCCCCGGCGTCGTCAGGGTCAGCATCCGCCACAAGGGCCTGCATCCGGCGCTTGAAGGCCTCCGCATCGTGCAATTGTCGGACATGCACATCAGCAGCGTGCTGGGCAGGGACTACGTGCAGGCCGTGGTGGAGGAGGTCTTGGCCTTGAAGCCGGACCTGATCGCCATCACCGGGGACCTGGTGGACGGCCCCCGCGAAAAATTGCAGGACGCCGTGGCGCCTCTGGCGGGCTTGAAGGCGCCCTGGGGGGTCTTCTACGTCACCGGCAACCACGAATACATCTGGGGAGCCAAGGCCTGGGTCGAGGATCTCAAGGCCTTGGGCCTCCAGGTCCTGGATAACGCCCATCAGGTGCTGCACAAGGGGGAGGCCACGCTGCTGGTCATCGGCATCAGCGACCTGTCCGCGGCCCGCATGGGGTCCACCGACCGTCCCGACGTGGCCAAGGCCATGCAAGGCGCGCCGCAGGCCGATTTCAGGCTATTCCTGGCCCATCAACCCAAGGCCTGGAAAGAGGCCCACAGGGCCGGTGCCGACCTGATGCTGGCGGGGCACACCCATGCCGGCCAGTTCTTCCCGTTCCAGGGCATCGTGTCGCTCTTCCACCGGTACTTTAACGGCCTTTACAGGCACGAGGACGCCTTCTGGGTGTACGTCCACGCCGGGTCCGGATACATGGGCCCGCCCAGCCGCCTGGGCGTGCCCAAGGAGATCGCGCTGCTGGAATTGACGGCGCTCTAGGCCGCTGGGATGGGCCGGTCCGCCGAAGCTTGATCATGCTGGAGCCTTGAAAACGCGGTATCCTTGTTAAAGCCCCTGTTGTCCCCCGCCGTCATCTTCATTTGAAGCTCCCATGCGTCGATGGGCCCTGGTCTTCCTTCTGTGCGCCCCCGGCCTGGCCCTCGCCACGCCGCAGGCGTTGCGCGTGGTGGGGAACCAGTTGGAGACCGTGGCCGGCTGCCCCACGCGCTTGACCGGGGTCGATTGCGATGGCGTGGAATGGGACATCTTCGGCCGCGGCCCCTGGCCGGGCAGCCACGGCGGGGTGACGGTCACCGTGGCGGTCGCCGCCACCCAGTGGGGCGCCAACTTCATCCGCTTGCCGATCTGCCAGGACTTCTGGTTCGGCTATTACAACGCCGAATCTGACAAGACCGACCCCGGCCTCACCTTCACCGCCTCCTCGTACCGCGCCATCGTCGATTCCGTGGTGGCTGAGTGCAACAGCCTGAACATCTATGTGGACCTGGACCTCCACCGCTCCGGCAATGGGGCCTGGGGCAGCGCCTATCAGCAATGGTCCATGCCCGATGCCAACAGCACGGCCTTTTGGGCCGATGTGGCGGCCCGCTATGCCAACAATCCCTCCGTGCTCTTCGGCCTCTTCAACGAGCCCCATCCCACCACCAACGACACCATCGGCGGCCCCCCCAATTGGCAGGTCTGGGCCTCCGGAGGCCTGGCTGACGAGGGCTTCACCACGCCCGGCTTTTGGAGCCTGCTGGGGACGGTGCGAGGCACCGGCGCCGATAATATCGTCATCATCGGCGGCTGTAATTTCGCCGAAGACATGAGCGGCGTGGTGGCCAACGCCATCACCGACACAGCCTCGGGCAATGGCATCATGTGGGACGGCCACATCTATTACGGCTCGCCCAGCAGCTGGGAGGTGGATTTTGCCCCCGCCCTGAAGGTGGGGCCGTTCCTGGCCGGCGAATTCTCGGGCACGCCGGACCAATCCCCGCCAGGCGTCTTTGACCGCCTGGTCACCGACTGGCTGGATGGCGACAATGCCAGCC
>Ga0302320_10012096_pt1 | contig 18174 bp, 20 predicted proteins | sample Bog_T0_3_FD_202130 | JGI IMG/M metagenome (GOLD analysis project Ga0302320, IMG submission 202130) | Peat permafrost microbial communities from Stordalen Mire near Abisko, Sweden - Bog_T0_3 | ecosystem: Environmental > Terrestrial > Soil > Wetlands > Peat | place: Sweden: Abisko, Stordalen Mire...
CTGCACCGGGGCAACCGCAAAGTCATCCAGCTTGTCTTTAAGCTCGACCACAAGCCGCTCGGCCAGTTTCTTGCCCACGCCGGGAATCCGCGTAAGCTGCGCATGATCCTGCCCGCGAATGGCTTGTACGGTGCGCTCCGGGCTCAGCCCGCTCAGCATCTTCACGGCCAGCTTGGGCCCCACGCCGCTCACGGTGATCAACCGCTCGAAGAGCCGCTTTTCTTCCCGGTCGAGAAACCCGAAGAGTGCGATCTGGTCTTCGCTGACCTGCGTATGAATGTGGAGCGCCGCCTCCGCGCCTACGGATGGCAGGGCTGTAAATGTCGGAACGGAGATCACAATGTCATACCCAACCCCGCCTGCCTCCACAATGGCCTGGCCCGGTTGTTTGTAGATAAGCTTGCCGCGCAGGTGAGCGATCATTGCGCCTATTGTAGCTCCGCCAAGCCTTGTCGCCTCGCGCAGGCCTGCAAATCCCGCCGCCCGGGCTGCCGCTGCTCGCGGACACCTTACCGCCAGCGCGGATTGGCCCCGGTGCGCCCCAGCCGGATACAATAGAGTTCTACGTTGGCCGCAGCGGATTGTCCTTACGGACCGCAGTTGGGACGCGGCACAAACTTTTGGAGCAGGTGTTCGTGAGAGGCATTTTCCGCCGCAGTCAGCGGCTTCATCTAGTAGTTGCTCTGGGTCTTGCGCTGGCAGTTGCGGCGGTCCCGGCGGCTACGGCAAACGTGCAAAACCTGTCCACCGAGACTACGCTTACCGTGGCCGGTGCGGGCACTGCCTCCGTCACCGTTACTGGTGCCGACGGCCAGCCTGCTCGCGGCGTTGTCAATATCGAAGAGGGAAGCCGGATTCTGGCTCAGGCAGCGCTGAATAACGTTGGCCAGGCCAATGCCGCTTTGTCGCTTTCCGCCGGCGCTCATGCCCTGCGCGCCGTTTACCTCGGCGACGCAACACACCAGGCGTCGATTTCAGAATCAAGCCAGGTTCATACGGACGTCACGGCCACGCCCAACTTCCAAGTCGCCGTTGCCGCTGTGGCGCCGGCTACCCTGCCGCTTACGCTCACGGCCGGTCAGGCGGGAACGCTGAACGTGACCATAACCCCGGTCAACAACTCTTCGCTCACCGCGCCCATGTTCGTCACGCTTTCCTGCTCCGGGCTGCCGCAGCAGTCTAGCTGCACCTTCACTCCAGAGTCGGTTGAGATTTTGCCCACCACGCCCACAAGCTGCGCCAACGGCTCGCCCGCCTCCGCCTGCCCGCCCACCAGCAGCATGTTGGTCCAAACAGTAGCGCAGACCGTGACAAGCTCAAATCACCCGGTGCCCGTGCGCAAGTCCAACCCCATCGCATGGGCTTTTCTGCTTCCCGGCGCTCTTGGCCTCGGGGGCCTTGCATGGGGCGCGCGCCGCCGCCGCTGGCTGCTTCGCCTCTCGCTTGTCGGAATTGTCGGGTTGGTAGCGACGCTGGGCACCACCGGCTGCAATCCGCAGTATTACTACTACAACCACGGCCCAGGGCAACCGCCCGCGACTCCGGCAGGAACCTACACGGTGACAGTGACCGCGCAGTCGGCCAACGGCGTTACCGCCATCACCAACTCCACCACAGTTGCGCTGACCGTCAACTAAGCCTGCTTTTCAGCTTTCGCCACTTCTACCAGTGTGGAGTAGAACGTGGCTCCCGCGCCAATATCCGTAAGCCGCTCGCTTGTCAGCGCGTTCACATTCGATCCGCCCGGACTCAACTTGGCCCAATCAAGCTGAGCAGCCACGACTCCTGCGGGCAGCTCTCGATTCACCAGCGCCGTCAGCTCAATCGATCCACGATCATTGAATAGCCGGACCGGGTCTCCGTCAGCGATCGCGCGCGCCGCCGCATCTGCGGGATGCATCTCAAGCCGCTGGGCGGTCTTTGTTTCCATCTTGCGATGCCCGTCCAGATGCGCGAAGGTAGAGTTCATGTAGTTGTCCGCCTTGCGCGGCAAGAACTCCAGCGGATAGCGCTTGGCATCTTTGCCCCAGCGGGATTCGGTGGGAGGAAGAAACGCCGGCAGACCATCCTGACCTGCGGCGGCCAGAGTCTCGGAAAAAAACTCGATTTTTCCTGTCGGTGTTGCCACGCTGCCCGAGCTATAGGGCAGAAAGTCATCCAGTTGGCACTTGAGCGGAACAAAGCCCAGCTCCTCGAGCGCGCCTAATGTAATGTGCTCCATGCCGGAATTGGTGGAATGCGCGTCTGCGGCATCGCTTGCGTCATTTGCATTCATGCTCAGCGCCTGGCGAATCATCTCCTCCGGCGTATCGCGAAAGCATGGCTCGGTGAATCCCATCCGCTGCGCAAGCTGCCCAAAGAGCCAGACATTCGAGCGCGCCTCGCCTACCGGCTCAATGGCCTGCTTCGAGAGCTGCACAAGGTAATGCCCGTACGCGCCTTGTATGTCGGTGTGCTCAAGAAAGGTTGTCGCCGGCAAAATGAAGTCCGCGTAATCCGTCGTGTCAGTAAAAAACAGATCGTGCACAACAGTGAACAGGTCCGCGCGCGCCAACCCCCGTCGGACTGAATTTTGATTCGGAGCCACAGCGACAGGATTTGAGTTGTAGACAAAGATCGCATGAACCGGCAAGTCTTCTGATCTCTGTTCTCTGTTCTCTGATCCCTGTTTTGAAAGCGCGTCGCCCAGCGTAGACATATTCACCAACCGCGCCGTGCGCTTGAGCGACGAAGCCAGGGCGAGATCCGGCAACTCAAGCAATTGTTTGTTCCACGCGAACGCTCCAGAGGCCGAAAGCATCGCCCCGCCTCCGCGATGCTTCCAAGCGCCTGTCAACGCAGGCAGCATGGCGATGGCGCGCATTGCCGTGCCGCCGTTCTCAGCGCGCTGCACGCCGTAGTTCACGCGAATCACAGCTGGCTGTGTGGTCGCGTACTCAATGGCCAGAGCCTCAATCTCAGCAGCCTTCATGCCCGTCCACGCGGCCACCCGCTCTGGCGTATACTCTCGCACGCGCTCCTCAAGCGCGGCAAAGCCGTGCGTCATCGCGTCAATGTATGCGCGGTCTTCAAGGCCCTCGCGAAGGATGACGTGCATCAATCCCAGCGCCAGAGCACCATCCGTACCGGGTCGAATGGCAATGTGCCAGTCCGATTGCGCCGCTGTGCGCGTGCGATAGGGGTCAATCGCAATCAGCCGCGCGCCATTGCGCCGCGCCTCTTGAATCATCGGCCACAGGTGCACATTGTTTCCGTGGATGTTCGCGCCCCAGGCGAGGATGAGTTTGGATTTGCGAAAATCTTCCGGTGGAGTTCCGAACTTTTTCCCGTAAACCAGATTCCACGCCACCCCGCCGGCCTCGGAACAAATGGTGCGGTCCAGCCGGCTCGCGCCGAGGCGGTGAAAAAATCTTCGATCCATCGAACCGTAGCCCAACACGCCGATGGTGCCGGCGTAGCTGTAAGGCAGAATCGACTCCGGCCCGTAGCTGTCGCTGGTTTCTTTGAGCCGAGCCGCAATCGCATCCAGCGCCTCATCCCAACTCACGCGCTCAAAGCTTTCATGCTCTCGCCCTCTTGCGAGCGGAACTTTGGCGATGCCCGGCTTTCTCCGCAACGGGTATAGGATTCGATCCGGCGCGTAGACGCGATCCAGATATTTCGCTACCTTCCCGCAAAGAAATCCCTGCGTGAACGGCTGCGCGGGATCGCCTTGAACTTTGACAGCGCGACCCGACTCGTTCACCGTCACCAGAACCGCACACGAGTCCGGGCAGTCATGCGAGCAGACGGTGCGAACGATGCGAAACGGGGAAGCGGCAGCCATGGCCTCACTCATGGTCACATTGTAAGCGGAGTGAAATCCGGTCGCCATGTAAACTGGGAACGCCATGAGTACCGACTGCATCTTCTGCAAGATCGTTTCCGGCCAGATCCCTTCAACGCCTGTCTATGAGGATGAGCAGACTTATGCCTTCGCGGACATCAACCCCAAAGCGCCGGTGCACATTCTCGTCGTCCCGCGCAAACACATCGATTCCCTTAGCCACGCTCAGCAAAGCGATCGCGCCCTCCTCGGTCATCTCATGTGGGCAGCCGCGGAGATCGCCCGCCACAAGGGTCTGGCAAAGGGCTACCGCATCGTGATCAACAACGGCGAAGACGGCGGCCAGACCGTGGACCACATCCATCTCCACCTTCTAGGCGGCCGCACGTTCACCTGGCCACCCGGATGAAAACAGGGGCTGAGGGACTACTGGACCATAGCCAGCCTCAGATCCCAATGCATCAGATAAAAGGTGGGATGCCTAAAGCGGCGCCCTCCGATTTCTGTCTCCCGTGGCGTACTCATCGCAGACTCCAAGCCGAAATCCAGATCGGTATATACTATTGATAGGTACCAATTGGGGATCTCTATGCCCACGAAGCCAGAATCCAATCAGAAGACCATCGATGCCAAGCTGTTTTGGAATGGCCGTAGTCAGGCTGTGCGTCTGCCGAAAGAGTTTCGCTTTGAGGGTGACCGTGTGCGCGTGACGCGCATGGGCGCGGGGGTGCTGCTTGAGCCGGTGGTTGAGGCTAAGAAGGAGACACCTGAGGAGTGGTTTGCAAGGATCGACGCGCTCAAGGGAGATCCGCTCTTTCCTGAGGGTCGGAAGCAAAACCTGGCGCCCATTCGCGAGTACTTTGAATGAAGTATCTGCTCGATACCAATATTTGCATTGGGATCATCAACGGCAGGCCGGAGAAGGTGCGATTGAGAGCTGCTGAGGCTCTCGGACGCGGAGAACAATTTGCGACCTCGTCGATTGTGGTCCACGAGCTCTGGTACGGTGTTCGAAAGAGCCGGCAAATTGAGCGCAATGCAAGTGCCCTGGTAGGGTTTCTCTCCCGCGACATTGAAGTTCTCGACTACACCGAGCGGGATGCGCAGGCGGCTGGGGAGATTCGTGCCGAGCTTGAACGGAGCGGGGCGAGGATTGGGGAGTACGACACGCTGATTGCCGGCCAGGCCTTCAGCCGGAATCTGCTGCTGGTTACGGCGAACACCCGCGAGTTCGAGCGGGTGAAGGGGCTGGCTGTGGAGGATTGGACGGCGTGAGGCGATGGAACTGAACGGGCAATAGTGGGTAGTTTAGAGAATCGCCTCAAACCCCTTCCGCCGAATCACGTTGAGCAGAGCCAGCGCCGGGCCTTTGGGCTCTTTGATGCCGCGTTCCAACTGGGAGATGTAGCCTGCGCACAGATGCAGCGGACGCGCAAACTGGGACTGGCTCAACTCCCCACGCAGGCGCATGGTGCGAATCTGCGCTGCGCGGATGGGTTTGGCGTTCTGTAGAGCCTTTGGCCCAAGTATGCGGACGGTAATCTTGTCGTACTCTACCTTATCCATTAGGCCGGTACGATATTGATCGTCGGCCATCTCGAGGATTGCCTCGGAAAGTTTGCTAAGTTTCTTGGCCATTTTCGATATCACGCTATGACGGGCAGTGTCGGCATGGAGCTCTGCGCCTTGGCTTCGTCAACAACCACATCGAGCAGTTCCAGAACCGCAGGCACGGTCATGGTGTAGATCTCGCGGCGTGAGTCGTAGCCCTCTTCGATGAGCTGCTTGAGGTAGCGGCCGGCGATCTGGGCGGCTAGCTGGTCGGTGATGACTTTGCCTGTACGCTTCTTTTGTGCAACCCAGGCTTCGTTGGGCAGAGCGATCCACATGGGGCGTCCGTTGACGTCGAAGCGGACGTCCACGGCATCTGCGTGGCGGGTGGCGATGGCAACGATTGTGCCCTTCCAGCGGCAGTGCAGGTCTTCGCCGCTCCAGCGGTCGGTTATGTGGAAGTCTTCGTACATGTGTCTAGGGTAGATGGGCGGGGCCAATGCGGCAAGGGGCGGGATCACAATTCGATGTTGACGGATTCGGGGTTGGGCACAAGACGCATTTGGACATTATTCAGCAAGCCTGCGCCTGCTGGCGCGGGCATAGCGAGTCAGCAGGTCAGCGGGGCGGATCTCCGGCTGTGGACTGTGTTCCCCGGTGGACTGTGTTCTCAGTACGCTGCTAAACTAACAGGGTTGCTGTAAATCCTATTGCCCTTGTTCAGCCCGGCTGAATCGGCTGCCTGGGATCCAAATTTACAGAAGAAGGATAAAACCCCCGTGGATACTCAAACCCGTCACGCCCTGAAGCAGGACAAGTTCGCATATGCAGCCGCAACCGGCGCCAACTGGGTCAGCGGCCACAAGTCCGGCGTATTGCGCTGGGCGATCATTGGTGGCGCTGCTCTTGTGCTGGTGGTTGGCGCGCTGATCTTCTGGAGCATTCGCTCGTCGGCCGCAGACACCGCGCTGGGCGCGGCGATGGACACCTATACCGCAACGCTGGCTGCGCCGGGAACGCCCCCGACCGCGGGCGAGTATGGCAGTTCGGCGGACCGGTCCAAGGCTGCCAACCAGCAGTTTATGGCGGTTGCCAAGAACTACAGCTTGCTGCCGCAGGCCACCAAGGCGCACTACTTCGCCGGCATCACGTATGAGGATCTGGGGCAGAATGGACCGGCGGAGACGGAGCTGAAGACCGCTGCCGGCGCATGGGATCGCAACCTGGCCAATCTCGCAAAGGTCGCGCTGGCTGAGCTCTATCAATCCACTTCGCGCAACGATCAGGCGGTTGCGCAGTATAACGAGTTGATCGCCAAGCCCTCGACGACAGTTTCGGCCGCCGTGGCCCAACTGGATTTGGCCGATGTTTACGCCGCGACCGGCAAGAAGGACCAGGCGAAGGCGCTGTGGGCCAAGGTGCATGACGCAGACAAGGACGGCGCGGCGGGCGCCGCTGCCGAGCAGAAGCTGGCCGCGAAGTAAGGCCGCAATTCGGACCTTCCCCGTTAACATTTTTGAGCATTTTTCTTTTGGCCTGCGTCTGGTGGATATGAGCACCAGCCAGGCCATTTACGCAGGTTGGATGGAATTGCTGAACAGCGCTACTGACGGAGACGCCCGCACGGAGGCGGGGGAAGCCGCGCTTGACGCAACGCTGGCCGCGCTTGTTGACCAGTACTCGGGTACGCTCTACCGCGTGGCCTATTCCGTCCTGCGCAATCCCTCCGATGCTGAAGACGCAGTGCAGGAGGCGTTTATGCGCGTGCTGCGCCATCGGGACACGCTCCATGAAGTGCGCGACTGTCGCGTCTGGCTGATTCGAATCGTCTGGAATGTGGTGCTGGACCGCAAGCGGCGCGCGAAGACCCGGCCGGAGACCGACGATGTGGCGGAACTTGCTTGGGTGCTGCCGGCCGAAGGGCTTTCTGCCGAGGAGCGGGTGTCTGCCGCGCAGCATCATGCGCATGTTCTGCGATGCGTGGAGAAGCTGCCAACAAAGGAGCGCGAGGTGCTGCTCTTGTCGGCTTTCGAAGAACTCACGAGTGTGGAGATCGCCGGCGTGCTGGGGATTACCGAGTCGAGCGTGCGGTCGAGGCTGTTCCGGGCGCGGAATTTAATGGCGGATTTACTGAGCCATGAAAGGGGTTTGCGATGAGTGACGGATTCAATCACCCGAAGATTCAAGATGCGTTTGCCGAGTTGGATCAGACGCTGCGGCTTGTGGCTCATGCGCCGATTCCCGAGGGGCTGGAGGCGCGGGTGAAGGCTCGGCTGGTCTCAGCTCCGCGCAAAGCCAGATTGCTGGCCTGGCCTGCGAGGATACGGAGCGACTGGATGCGGACGGCGGCCGCGGCGGCGATTGTGGCCGTTGTGGCTGGAGGCGGGTGGGGTGTTTACTCGCACGTGCTGCAGCCGCTGGTGAACAACGATATGGCTGTGCCTATACGTGCGTTGTGGACTGGGCCAACTATGCCGGGCGGGGGAATGTCGAGCGAGGGAGCGATGCGCGTGCCGCTGACGGTGAATGGGCCCACAGTGAATCATGCCAGGAAGAACGCCGGCAAAAAGCATCCGAGCAAGCTGAAAAGCAAGATTCAGGCAGCCGCGAAGTAGGCCTCTATTCTTTTGTAACCGCCCGGATCACCATTCCCAGCAATGAGAGGACGACCGCACCCAGGAAGGCAGGAAGGAATCCGCGGACCGAGAAACCGGGTACCAGGTAAGAGGCCAGCAGGATCATCAGGCTGTTGACGACCAGCAGGAACAGCCCCAGTGTGAGGATGGTCAGCGGGAAGGTGACGATCTTCAGGATCAGTCCAAAGGTGGCGTTGAGCAGCCCGATCACCAGCGAGGCAATCAGCGCCGGCCCAAAGCCCGCCACAGTAAAACCGGGCACCAGCCTGGATACGATCAATAGCGCGACCGCGCTGAGCACCCACTGAATCAAAAGTCCGAACATATACTCTCCTAAGTGGCGGGGGCAGAACGACCGCCCACGATTGAGGCGCAGCCTATACGGTACGCATGTAAGCCGGTGCGCGCAAGATGGTTTGCGAGCCGGGTTCAAAATTCATGACATATCCCTTGGCTGCGTGGTCAAATTTCTTGTGAGTATATACGTGATACGGTCGGATGTGGAAGGGTAGCAGTGCGGTCATGAGAATTCGTCGTCTTCTTTGGGCTGGTGGGGCGCTTGCCGGCATGGCGGTGGCTTCGCATGCCTTTGCCCAAGTGCCGGCTGCGCCTCTGCCCGACATCCACCAACTGATGCGAGCCGTCGAGGACCACCAGAAAAAGGTGGACACGATGCGGGAGAACTACACGTATACCTCCTTCCAGACGAGACAGGAGATCGACGCCGGCGGACAGGTAAAGAAGACCGAGACCGAGGAGCGCGAAGAGTTTTTTGTGAATGGGCACCCGATCCGCCGGGTTGTGAAGCGGGATGGAAAGCCGCTGACGGGCGCCGAGGAGCAGAAAGAAAGCCAACGGGTAACGAAGCTGGTGGAGAAGGCGCAGAAGGTGCCTCGCGGCGAGCCTCTCGATACGCCGGCGGTTACCGTAGGGCGCCTGTTGGAGATTATGGACCTGCGGAACCCAAGGCGGGAGATGTACCGTGGGCGGGCGACGGTGGTGCTGGATTTTATTGGCCGCAAGGATGCCAAGACCCACGGGATTGCCGAGGATGCGTCGAAGAAACTCCAGGGCACCCTCTGGATTGACGAGGCAGACCTGCAGGTGGCGCATGTCGAGGTGAGCTTTGACGACAACTTCCGCGTGGCGGGGGGCCTGCTGGCCTCGATTGAAAAGGGCTCGAGTCTGCATTTTGACCAGAGTCCGGTAAATGGCGGCCTATGGATGCCGACCGGGGCAGAGGTTTCGATGCAGGCCAGGGTAATGCTGTTCAAGAATCTGCGGGAGCGGATTACGGAGCGGAACTATGACTTCAAGAGCTTCCATGTGGATGCGCAGGGGAGTGAAGGCAAGCCTGGAGCGGTGGGAAAGCCATAGCGCAGACATTGAAGGTGGAACCATGTTCGTGCGGAGACTGAGTGTTGAGAGGATCGATGCGGCAGGTGGGCGGCACGCCTGCCCCATCCACTGGATCGACACCTTTGCCATGCGGAATTTCACCAATGACGCGGTCTTCGACGACACGCTGCCCAAGGCGGACGGGCTCCTCGAGGCAGGAAATCGCGTTCCTCTCGATCGGCTGGAGCCGGCCATGGAGGACTGGTTCCGCAGGAAGGGTTATTTAAACTCCGGCGAGCGGCTTGAGGTGACTGAGCATCGCTGATTGCAAATTTTCAGGCCGCGACAGATTGGGCGGAGGGGGCTTGCTGCGTTGCCGGGTGGCCGGTAAACAGCTCGAACTCGGCCTGGCGGCGAGCTTTGAGGCCGGGGTTTTCCTGAGCGCCGACGTGGTCCCACAACAGGATCTGCTCGGCGGCAGCATCCATGCGGCCCGCGTTAATGTCCGCCAACAGCATCGAACTGTGGAGCCGACCTGAGCCCAGGTTAAACACGAAATCTACAAGTGCATCGAACTGGCCCTGCGTCAGGGGGACTTTCACCATCCGCAGCAAGGCCCGTTCTGCGTCCTGTACATCTGCAAGCAGCAGCCGCGAGGCTTGCTGTTCATTGATTCCATTGGGAAACGACTCAGGATGGACGAGGCAGTGACCATAGCCGACAGTCGGCATTCCATTGACGTCAAGATAGGTGGTGGGGCGAAAGCCCTCGGAAGCCTTGATCATACCAAGGCATCTTGTGCTGGTTTGCATGGGATTCTCCGTTGATTTGCTTGGTTTGAACATAGCAAAATCGGAGAAATAATCTGCAAATGCAGCGGCCAGTCATCAGGTAAAGGGAATCGAGACGTCCACGGATAGGCCGGACCGTGTCGGCTGGCGAAGGCGGGGAGTCGGCCGGGAGGGGTGGATTTTACTTAGACCGGGGTCCGGAAGCCGAAAAAAAAAAAGCATTTTGTTCCAAAATGGGACAAATTGTCGGGTCGGGGCTGGCCGTAAACTCAACCAGTGAAAAGCCTTACGGAACACCGTTTGGGCATGGTTTTTTTTCAACAGAGATGTGTTGTCTATGTCGCCAACATTGGGTAGAAATTGATGGCAAGTTGGTAAAATTGGGGTATGGACAGAATGCTGAAATCACGCACCTTGAAGGCTCCCCTCAGTCTGGCTTTGCTGGCGGGGGTTTCATCGGTTGTACTGGTCGCTGGAGTATTGTCAGTCTCCACGCGGACGGTGCAGGCGGATACACTTCTATCTCGCCAAGCCCCAACCCCTCCCGCCGCAACATTGGCGCAGAGTGCAACGCCGGCATCGCTGGCGCCAAAGGAAATCGCTGGGCTTAGCAAGAGGCACCGGCTCCACGGAATTGCTTCGTGGTACGGTGGGAGATTTGATGGAAGACAGACGGCCAGCGGCGAGGTGTACGACATGTATGCCATGACCGCCTGCCACCCAACCCTCCCGTTCGGAACCATCGTACGGGTAACAAACCGGAAAAATCATCGGTCCGTTATGGTCCGCATCACCGACCGCGGCGACTTGGTCAACGAAGATCGCATCATCGACCTTTCGTTGGGCGCGGCTGAGCAGCTGGACATGGTCAACTCTGGTCTGGCATCGGTGGATTTAACGGTAATTTCGCTGGGAAAAGGACGATACATCCGGGGATAAGTTGTTAATAGTCAAAGCAAAACGGCCAGCCTTGGGGCTGGCCGTTTTTGTTATGGATCCCGTAGCGACTTAGCTGCGCTTGAACTTGAAAACAATCGTCAGCTCGACGTTGTCCGAGACGTTGGCCAGGCGGCCGATCTTGGGTGGGGTCAGGCTGAAGGTGGCCCAGGTGAAGTTGGTCTTGGCGATACCGGCGAGGGTGCCGTCCCGGTTGAAGGTGACAATGCCCTTGAAGGTGACTTCCTTGGTGACGCCGTGGATGGTCAGGTTGCCGGTGAGGGAGACGCCGGACTGGTTCTGGAAAGGGATCATGGCCGGGATGCCAGTGACTTTGGTAGGCACGAAGACGGCGTTGGGATAGGTGGCCGTATCGAGAACGCGGGTACGGGCGAAGTTGTCACGCATGTCTTGGTCGCTGGACAGCTTGGCCAGGTCGACGGTGAGCTTCGAGCCGGGTTCAATGGCGCTGTCTTTGCCGATAACAATAGTGCCGGAGACGGCGGTGGTGGTGCCGACGGCGTCATTGGGGAAGTCGATGCCGACAAACTGCTCGGTGACTTTGTAGGAGGCCGAGGAGCCGTCGATGATGGTGAGGGTTGCGCCTGCGGTAGGTGGGGGAGCGGGCTGCTGGCCGCCGCCAGGACCTCCAGGTCCGCCGGGCATCTGTGCTGAAAGCGAAAGGGCCGCGGCAAAGAGCGCTGCCGCAGCTGCGAGCCCGAGCGAAGTTGCCCGGGTTGACTTGAATCCAGATATCATACGAAGCTCCATTCTAAAAAAACCTCCTTGATTCCTATGTTGGATGCAGTTCTCTATATCTAGAGAGACGGGCGGGTTTGGAAAATAGACGCGGGGTCGAGGTTAAATCGCATCGAGGTTAAATTGCATTGATCGTGGGCTGTGTTCCGCCGCAGCCCTGACAGCAGGGCAATTGTAGCAAGGTTGGGGTGGGGCTGGCTGCGCCGATCCCAGCTACCTTTCCCAACTGCACCGAAGGTCCCCGAATTAAGGTTCCTTTGGGACGGTGGCAACCCGTCGTCCGGTGCCTCACTCTTTGCGCCCGACCTTGATCCCGCCCGTCGGGACACTGAAATAAGCCTCAAACACCATGTTGCACCCCAATTTAGTAATGATGTCTTGCGGGCTGCTGAGAATTTGCGCCACGAGACCATTACTCAGCAGCCTGTAACGTTCAGTTATCGTGTCATAGAAACAGCAGCAAACCTCCGAATCGGCGCCGTTCTTGTGGGTCCAGGTCATGTCTCCCTGGTCGTCGCGGCGCATAAAATGAAAGCCGGCGGGGTTCGCAATCATGGCCACAAGGTACCTTCCCCCGCCCAGTGCTGGCGGTGCTGGTTGCGCGACCCCACGATGACCCACCAGTGCAATGACCTTATTCTGCGCTGCCCCGTCGTCAATCACACCTTGCACAAACCTATCCTTGGCGCCGCGAACGCCGTCCAAAGCGGGCTGGACGGGGGGCGGTGTCTGGTTGCGCTCGGCTGCGAAATCGGCGAAGTTGCGAGGATTGCAGTGTCCGCCCGTTGGACTCATGCCAGGATTAAGATCGTTCATGGCGTACGCGTAACAATGCTGCAGCCCGCCCATCACCCATTGACCCTGGTAGATCGAATTCAACTCGTCGTGTATGAATTCTGTAAGAGCTCCAACGGCATCGGCCCGCTTCGTGTGCCCATAATTTCTTTCTCTCCGCCAACGGGACGCTTGTCTTCTTTTGGACAGTTTCCAATCACCGAGCGCGTCATTCAACCGGTAGAGATCCAAACGTTGCTTGCCATTTTTGTGATAGGTATCGAGCGCCATGTCGACCCGCTGCAATTCAGCGCTGCGCTTTCCGAACGTACCGTCCGGCGTCCGATCCATCCACGCTTTGTGATTCATGCGGGTTAGACTACCACGCCTTTGGGGAACTGAAAAGATGGCAAGGCGGTGAATTTACACCTGCTATTCGTTCTCCGGCCGCGTATAGGGCTTGGTCAGGTAGAGTCGAGCTTCGTTCACGCCGCCCTGCGTATTGTCGTTGGTCTGCACGGCGAGCCGGTACTCGTTCACGGCGCGGTCGCGCTGGCCGGTGAGGTCGAAGATCTTGCCGATGGCAATATGCGACCAGACTTCAGTCCAGGAGGGTTCGTCGTCCCCGCGGAGGGCGTCGCGGTAAGCGTTCACGCTGGCCTGGTAGTTCTTCTGGGTAAACAAAATTTCTCCGATGCGGTAGCTGGCCAGAGAGCTTTGCGGGTTCACTTCCAGAGCCTTCTGGTATTCCGCAAGCGCGCCCACGGAGTCGCCCTGGGCTACAAGCTGCTGGCCTTTGAGAATATCGATACGCACGGCAAGGTCTGGAGTGGACTTGAGCACCCAGTTGCCGGGGTCAATGGTGATGCGGCGCGGGCGGCCGAAGGTGTCGACGACATATTGCGAATTTGTCCCGACGACGTCGATCTTTTTGGTGACAGTTTTACCGTCCGTCTCAACTTGCAGCTCGACCGGCATATTGAAGAGGTCGAGATCCTGGTCCACCTCTCCAATTGTCCGAAAACCCTTGTTGTTGCCCAGCCGGTAGACGGCGAACTTGTTGGTGAACGTGGGCGCGCCGGTGCCGTCAATCCACTGCGCAAAGAAGGGCGTGAGCTGGTTATGGGTGTTGGCTTCGAGAACCTTTTCAAAGTCCGCCGTGCTCATGGGCTTGTCCGTGTACTGGCTGAGCGCGCCCTTGAGCGCGGCCAGAAATTCCTTGTCACCCACAATGCCGTTCATCATGTGGAAGACCATGGCGCCCTTTTCGAGGGTCATGGACTGGAACTGGGGCGAAAAGGGGTCTTGCCGGCCGGCGCTCGAGAGCGGAATCGTGTCATAGGCCAACGCGCCTGCGGCAATGTCGTCCATGGCCGACTTCATGGCGGCTTTGCCGCTCTCTTCGCCCACATACATCAGCTCGGCGTAGCGGGACATGCCGTTGGTAATCCACGCGTCGTTGAGGGTGCGCGGGCTGACCTCGGAGCCCCACCACTGGTGAGCCATGGTGTTGGCCAGCAGGCGCACTCCGGATTTATCGCCAACCCGGTTGCCGGGGATGGCGGCCAGTTCCGGAGCCCAGACCGAGGGCAGCGTGTCGTCGGGCAGCTCGACGATGTTGATGTGCGAGGTTTCAAGGCTCCCGAAGCTGTCGGTAAAGTAGTCGTACTCCTTGGCGGCGGTCTGGGCAAGGGCGTTGCCGGAAGCCTGATGGCTGACGGTGAGGTAGACCTTGACGTTGCCGGGACCGGCTGTGGCCGGGTCAGTGTATCGGCCGGCGAGTACGGTGCCGGGGAAGCCGGGCTTGGTCCACTTGAAGTCGTACTGGTCGCCGGGCTTGCCGGTGGCGAGAACTGCCGGATGCGCGCCGCCGACTGCGCCGCTGGCAAACACGCGCATCCCTTGCGGCACGCGGATGTGCATCTCGGCGGTGAAGCGGTCGGTCATGTAGCCGGTCATGGGGAACCAGCGCGAGGCATAGAGCAGGTAGCTGATGGGCTCCTGAATAGCAGCCAGTTTGAGGCCTTCCACCGGGCCATCGTCGACACCGGTGATAGCGCCGCTGTAAAGGAACGTCCAGGTGTTGGATTTTCCGGCTGCGAAGGGCGCTGCGGCGGTGACTCGAATGGCACCGTCGGCGGTGCGTTCGCCATCGAGCTTGGCGCCTGCCTCGTCGGTAATGGCGGTGACTTTGAGTGCCGGGTGGAAGCCGAAGTTGACCACCTGCTGGTTGGCCGGGGCAGTAAAGGTGACCTGAGCCTTGGCGGTAAGGTTATGGGAGGCTGGATCAAGCTCAGCGTCAATAACGTAGCCGGTGATGTTGAGGGCGGCGCGTTGAGTGGTCTGGGCGTGAAGCGTCAGGGCTGCGAAGACGGGCAGGAACGCAAGCGCACGGAGGCAGCCACTTGTGAGCGGAGAGTAGCGAGTCAGAGGGTTCCAGTGTTGTCTACGCATCGCAGTCATCGTTCCAAGCCGCCGTCAGCATAATGGATTCTGGTGGGAAGGATTCAGTTCCCCTGTCAGGAGTTTAGAGTAACGGATAGCCGGGCCGCATCCAATTCGGCAAGCGTGATGACGGCTACGCGCTCGATGGCGGTTAGCCCATCGGGTTCCGCGCCCGCCGGCCGCGATCTCAAAGCAATACCAACCGCGCTCAACTCCTGCATCATGGACTGCCTTTCCGGCCCATCGGGTAGCAACGGCTTTATGTGTTTGACGATATTTTGCGCCGTAAAGTCATGCTGAATCAATTCCGGGACCACCCGCTTGCCCGCGATGAGGTTGGCCATGGCGACATGGGGGACGTGAACAAACAGCTTTGCAACAGCATAGGTGATTGGCGAAACGCGGTAGACGACAACAAACGGATTGCCTATAAGGGCGGCTTCCACGGTGGCTGTTCCACTGGCGACAATTGAGGCGCAGGCGTGGTGCAGGGCGGCGCGGGCACCACCTGCGTTGGGGCTGGCTGCACCTTCTGCGCCGCCTTCGTTCACCAGACAGATGGTGAGATTTTCCCGGAGCCGGTCTACCATCTCTTGCGCGCCGCGCCGCTGAGCATCGGTTAGAGTCGGAGCCAGCGGCACCAGAAATTGCGGTTCCGGATGGCCCTGCTCCAGACAGTAATCGTGGCACAAGAGAATTGCAGCGCGGATCATCTCCGGCAGGTTGGCCTCAATCTCCTTCATCCGGCTGCCGGGTAAAAGCCCGATCCACGTGCGTTGCGTGTCCAGGCCATTCTGCGCGGCAAACTGTTCGCGGCTGATAGTGGGCAGAGGCAAATCAGCCAGCGGATGGCCTACAAAGTCGGCAGCGATGCCGCGTTCGCGATAAAAAGGCTCTTCGAAAGGGAAGATGACCAACATGCGGCGGACGTATTTCCGCACCAGCTCGATGCGGTGCTTCTTCCAGGCCCAGAGCTGCGGGCTCACGAAGAAAATGACCGGAATGCCGAGGCGGTGGAACTCCTCAGCAAGCTTGAAGTGGATGTCGGGGAAGTCGATGAGGACGGCGATGTCCGGCTTGCGGTCGCGGATGGACTGGCGGAGCTTGCGAAATTCGCTGTAAATGCGAGGCAGGTGGCGCACAATCTCCGTCACTCCCATGACGGCCACGCTTTCAGATCGGGTCACGAGCTCAAGCCCGGCCTGTTCCATGCGCGCGCTGCCCATGCCGAAGAAGCCGGCTGTCTGTCCGCGAGCAGCTAGCTGCTTTTTCAGTTCTTCAATCAGCAGAGCGCCGTAATGCTCGCCGCTCGCCTCGCCTGCCGAGATAAAGATCGTGGGGGACATGAACGGATCGGGCCGCCTCAGGGCAACCGCTGGAATTACCCTTATATCTCCAGAATGACCGGCATGATCATCGGCCGGCGGCCGGTCGTCTTCTGGATCAGCCGCTTCAGCTCCACGCGCACCTTTTCGTTCACCATGCCGTAGTCCGACTTTTCTTCGAGACTCAGGCCGTCTAGAGTCTTCAGCACCAACTCGCGCGCCTGGTCGGTAACGTCCGCGCCGCCAAAGCCGCGCATGATCACTTCCGGCGCGCGCTCCACCTTGCCGGTTTTCTTGTTGATGGCAAGTACGGCCAGCACCACGCCGTCTTCCGACAAGACGCGCCGGTCGCGGATTACCAGATCTTCGACGACGTCAATGGAAGACCCGGAGTCAATCAGCACGCGGCCCGTCGTAACCTTATCCCGCTTGCGCGCATCGTCCTTGTCAAGCTCCAGCACGTCGCCGTCTTCAAGCAGTATGGCGTGCTCCACCGCGCCGGTTTCCATAGCCAGCTTGGCATGGAGCCGCAGGTGGCGATAGTCGCCATGTATGGGAATGAAAAACTTGGGCCGCACCAGGTTGATGAGCAGCCGCATCTCTTCCTGGCAGCCGTGGCCGCTTACATGGATGAGGCCCTGCGTGCCGTCGTCAAAAATCACATTGGCGTCGCGGCGGCTGAGGTGGTCAATGACTCGGAAGATGCCTTTCTCGTTGCCGGGAATGATCTTCGAACTCAGCAGCACCGTGTCGCCCGGATCGATCTTGGCGTGCTTGTGGTTGTCCACCGCGGCGCGGCTCAGCGCGCTCATCGGCTCGCCCTGCGTGCCGCTGATTAACAGCAATAGTTGCTCAGGCGGATAGTCGCGCAACTGGCCGGGATTGATGATCAGCCCCGGCGGCACGTCGATGTAGCCGAGGTCCTGCGCAATCTCCGTGCTGTCCATCATGGAGCGGCCCAGGATGACCACTTTTCTGCCATGCTTGCGCGCCAACTCCATCGCAATTCGAATACGGTAGATCGAGGACGAGAAGCAACTGAAGAACAGTTTCTTTTTGGTCTGCGAAAATACTTCATCCAACCGCGGAATCACCGTGCGTTCGCTGGGCGTGTAGCCGGTCCGGTCGGCATTCGTCGAGTCCTGCAACAGAACCAGCACACCGCGCTTGCCGTATTCGGCAAAGGTGTGCAGGTCGAATGCCTTGTCATCAAGCGGCGCAAGATCGATCTTGAAGTCGCCGGTATGAATGACGACGCCCACCGGCGTTTCAACGGCCAGCGCCACGCAGTCGACTAAAGAGTGAGTGACGCGGATTGGCTCAATCGTAAACGGCCCAATGGTGAACTTCTCTTTGGGAGAGATTTCGATCAGTTCGATCTCGTCCAGCAACCGGTGCTCGTCAAGCTTGCCTTCCACGTAAGCCAGCGTGAATTCGGTGGCATACACCGGCACCTTGAGCTCGCTCAAAATCCACGGCAGCCCGCCGATGTGATCCTCATGCCCGTGCGTGAGGATGATGGCCCGCACGCACTGCTTGTTTTCGATGAGATAGGTGATGTCGGGCACAACAATGTCCACGCCCAACAGCTCGGACTCCGGGAACATGAGTCCCGCGTCGATCACGATAATGTCGTCTTCCCAGCGAATCGCCAGGCAGTTCATTCCGAACTCGCCTAACCCGCCGAGGGGTATGATTTGCAGCTTTTTTGTTTGCATCTGTCACTATCGATGCTAACACCCGAAGGCATGTCGGACTGCCCGCTTTCTGAACTAGACGCAGGCGGCGCGCGC
>Ga0302320_10012098_pt1 | contig 18171 bp, 15 predicted proteins | sample Bog_T0_3_FD_202130 | JGI IMG/M metagenome (GOLD analysis project Ga0302320, IMG submission 202130) | Peat permafrost microbial communities from Stordalen Mire near Abisko, Sweden - Bog_T0_3 | ecosystem: Environmental > Terrestrial > Soil > Wetlands > Peat | place: Sweden: Abisko, Stordalen Mire...
CACGGCGGAGAGCAGCCGCAGGGAAAGAGAAAGCCCCGGCCCGGCGCTACGCGCCGAGCAACCCCGCCGCAGTATCCTGCATCACACTCAACGGATTACCATAGTAGCCGATTCCTTGGTGTCCACCCGGACACCGAACTCCGCCGCCCAAGCGGAGGAAAAATCCCAAGGTGTCCACATTTATTTTGGACACAGCCAATCCCCAATAAAATCAAGGCCCCGCCAACCCCAATTTGACTTTGAACTCTAATGCGTCGGGTTGTGAGGATTGCGGCGCGGAGGGCTTTTCGCGCGTGTTCTGTGTGCGCGGTTTCCGGGACGGCGGGCAGGGTCCTTACGGTTTCCTTTCGCGGGACGGCCGATAATGGCGTATGTATCTTCGTCTGGACCGGACCCACAGGGTCCTTCCTTTCATCCTCGGCCTCGTGACCCTGGCGGGTGTCGGAGTGCTGTTTGTCTGGGACGCCCTTCCGCGGTTGTTTCCCGCTGGGAGCCATGACGTTCTGGGCGCATTTCCGCTGGCCATGATTGCGCTGGCCTATCTGGTTTACCAGATTGCGCACCGGCCTCCGCGGATGGAGATGGTCAAGGCGATCCTGCTGGCGGTAGCGTTTCTGTTTTGGGCCGCCAACCAACTCTGGCCGGGTTTGCCTCAGGCGACGCTGTTCAACGACATCGCTATCGGGCTCTTCGTGCTGGATGTTTTTCTGGTGATCGTGGGCTGGCCCGCGACCTCGCCGGACGAGTCGTTTGCGGAGACCTGCGCCGAGCCGGGCAGGGACGGGGAATCGTAGGGCGGGTTCAGGGTAGGCGGATGCGGCGATTCGAGCCGGAGCGCGATGGGTTTCCGGGAGGGGCGAGGGGTTGCCAATTTCTGGAAATTGCTATTTTAGAAATTGTTTTTGGACTGGTTCGGTCCGGAAACGATATGCAATTTTGGTCGCAATATCCCAACTACTGGTACGCGAGCCGTCCGGGGTGCGGGGAAGTTTCGCCCGCGGATGGGCTTATCACAAATAGTTTTCTTTTCAAGAGATTACAAAAGTTGGGATGAGGCAACTTTTTTTCCAGATTTTGCCGTCGAAGGTTGCAGGACGGGGGTCTTCGGCTGCTATATTGATTTTTCGGGGTTCTCCACCTCTAGGGTGAATTGTACCCAAGAACGAAGTTTGTACACAACATGTGTGACCGCCAGCACTGCGCGCACATCCAAAACGAAAATCAAGCAGGGAAGCATTCATGGCGCAGATATTTGACCGCAGCTCCAATGCTCTGGCTCGCGCGAGCCTGGTTTTGACGGGGCTGATCGTGATCGCCCTGGGGGTCACGCTGGACCAGTTGCAGCGTTCGCCCTGGGTGACGCGGCAGGGCCAGCGCCCGGACCAGCCGGTCCCTTTCAGCCACAAGCACCACGTGCAGGGACTGGGACTTCAATGCCAGTACTGTCACGTTACGGTGGAGAAGTCGAGCTACGCGGGGATTCCGCCGACCAAGACCTGCATGAACTGCCATGCGCAGATCTGGACCAACGCGCAACTGCTGGAGCCGGTGCGGACCAGTTGGGCCACGGGCCAGAGCCTGGTTTGGACCAAGGTGCACGATCTTCCGGACTTTGTTTATTTCAGCCACGAGATTCATGTGAACAAGGGGCTGGGCTGCTCCACCTGCCACGGCAGGGTGGACCAGATGCCCCTGATGTATGCGCAAAACACCTTGCAGATGGAGTGGTGCCTGGACTGCCACCGCAATCCGGCCAAAAATCTGCGGCCGACGAGCGAAATTTACAACATGGCCTGGGAGGCGCCGGCGGAAGACCGGCCGGTGTGGTGCGCGGTGGGCGGCAACGAGGCGAGCGGCGTACCGACGGCCCAAAGCGTGAGTTGCGTGACCAAGGATCCGACAGGCGAGCCGGGCGTTCAGGTTGCGTCGCTGCAAGTGCCGGCGCTTGGCGCTCATCGTGTTGCGGCTTATATCGGCCACGATGTGATCGACATCGTCCAATACAAGAAGTTCACCAGCCAGGACGAACTGGGCCATTTCCTGGTGGATCACTACAAGATCCGCAATCCCAAGGATCTGGCCAGTTGCGAGGTCTGCCACCGATGAGCGGACAAAGGAACGGGCAAGGAATGAACGGAAGCACGAAACCTGCGGGGAACGCCGTGGAAAACGAGAAGAACAACGCCGCCGAGCCGGTTGCCGCGATGACGCCGGACGCCATGAGTCCGGCTGTCATGAGTCTCGACGCGGTGCGCGCGGAGTTGAAGGGCGCAAAGGGTAAGAAGTACTGGCGGAGTGTGGATGAGCTGGCCGGGACGCCGGAGTTTGAGGCGGCGGTGGAAAAGGAGTTCCCCTCGGCGGCGCATGAGTGGGTGGACCCGGTCTCGCGGCGCGGCTTCATGAAGCTGATGGGGGCGTCGATGGCGCTGGCCGGGCTGGCCGGATGCACCAAGCAGCCCGACGAGCCGATTTACCCCTACGTCAAGCAGCCGGAAGACCTGATTCTGGGCAAGCCGATGTACTTTGCCACAGCGCATCCGTTTGTGACCGGAGCGGTGCCGCTGCTGGTCAAGAGCGATCAGTTCCGCCCAATCAAGATTGATGGCAATCCGGAACACCCGTACAACCTTGGCTCGTCCGACCCGTTCTCGCAGGCGACATTGCTGGAGCTTTACGATCCCGACCGCTCGCAGCATGTGACCTATCGCGGCGAGAACCGCGAGTGGGCGGAGTTTGCCGTCGAGTTGCGGAACAAGGTGGCGTCGACCAAGGACGGAACGGGGATTTATTTCCTCAGCCAGACCATTACTTCGCCCACGCTGGCGCGGCAATGGCGCGAAGTGCAGGCGAAGTACCCGAAGGCGACGCTGGTGCAGTATGATCCGGCGATTGCGGGGACCTCGATTGCAAGCGGGCTGAACGTCCAGTATGACCTGGCCGATGCGGATGTCATTGTTTCGCTCGATGCGGATTTTCTTTCAGGCGCCGGCTTTCCCGGTTTCCACAAGCTGGTCCGCGAATACGCGGACCGGCGCAAATCGCCGGAGAAGCTGAACCGTCTCTATTCCATCGAGAGCACGCCGACGACCACCGGCATGAAGGCCGAGCACCGGCTGGGTTTGCGGGCGAGCGAGATTCCAGCGTTCACTGCGGAGCTAGCCAAAGCCGTTGGAGTCAGCGGGGTTGAAGCTCCAGCTTATAACTGGACCGATGAACAGAAGAAGTTCCTCGCCGCTGTGGCCAAGGACTTGAAGGCCAACGCGGGCAAGAGTGCGGTGGTTGCGGGACTCTATCAGGATGCTTCGGTGGCCGCTCTTGCGCTCGCGATCAACAACGCTCTGGGCAACGTAGGCAAGACGGCCTTTGTCTCGTCTGAGGCGGCGAATTCGCTGCCCAGCGACCAAACTGCTGGTTTCAAGGCGCTGGTTGCCGACATGAACGCGGGCAAGGTGGATTGGCTGGTGATTCTGAACGCCAACCCCATCTATGACGCGCCCGCTGATCTAGAGTTTGCTGCGGCTTTCGACAAGGCCAAAACAGTGGCACATCTGGGGTCGCATTACGACGAGACCGGACACGAAGCCCACTGGCACATTCCCGCAGCGCACTTTCTGGAGTCGTGGTCGGACGCGCGGGCTTACGATGGAACCGTCTCAATTGTGCAGCCGATGATCGATCCGCTCTATGGCGGCAAAACGGCGCACCATTTCTTCCAGGCGCTGCTCGATGAACCCGGTCTGAGCCCGTATGATGCAGTGCGCGAGACGTGGAAGAGCAAGCTCACTCCGGTTTGCGCAGGCATTTGCCCGGGGCCGAGTGACTTCGAGACGAGATGGCGCAAGGTGCTGCACCAGGGTTGGATCGACGTCACTTCCACCGGCACGACGGCTAAGGCAGGCACGGGCGCTCCGGTTCCCAAGGTTCCATCGCCTTCATCGAAGGACGCGATCGAAATCATCTACCGCCCCGACCCCAACATCTATGACGGGCGCTGGTCGAACGTCGGCTGGCTACAGGAGTTGCCCAAGCCTGTCACCAATCTGAGCTGGGACAACGCGGCCATTGTGTCCGGTGCCACGCTGACCAAGTACGGCCTTGAGGAAGACGACATTGTGGAGTTGACGGTGCAGGGCCGCACGGTGAAAGCGCCGGTGATTGTTGCGCCGGGCCATCCGGACAACTCGGTCACGGTGCACCTGGGCTATGGCCGCGAGTTTGCCGGCCGTGTCGGATCGCCCGCCGGTTTCAACGCCTACCTGATTCGCACTGCGGCTTCCCCGTTCTCCGCCGTGGGAACGATGAAGAAGGTCGAAGGCAAATGGGGCGTGGCGATCACCAAGAGCCACTTCCAGGACCATCGGGCGAAAGCCTTTGGCGGGCAGGGAAACGGCAACAACTCGCTTGAAGCCGACGAGGCCATCAGCGAGCGCGGCATCATTCGCTACGCGACGCTGGATCAGTACAAGGCCAACCCCGGGTTTGCCAACGAAGGCCCCGGCCGCGAGAAGACCGACAAGAGCAACACGCTCTTTCCCAATTGGGAATACAACGAGAACGCCTGGGGCATGTCCATCGACATGGCGAGTTGCACGGGCTGCAACGCCTGCATCGTGAGCTGTTATGCCGAAAACAATATCGCTGTGGTGGGCAAGCAACAGGTGAGGATCGGGCGCAACATGCAGTGGCTGCGCATCGATACTTACTTTGAAGGCGACCTGGCCGCGCCCCGCGCCCACTTCCAGCCCATGGCCTGCCAGCACTGCGAGAACGCTCCCTGCGAGCAGGTTTGCCCGGTGGGCGCAACGGTGCACACGCCCGAGGGGCTGAACGCGATGGTCTACAACCGCTGCGTGGGCACCCGCTACTGCTCCAACAACTGCCCTTATAAGGTGCGCCGCTACAACTTCCTGCTCTTCTCGGACTTCGAAACGGAGAGCCTGAAGCTGTTGCGCAATCCCGATGTGTCGGTGCGCTCCCGCGGCGTGATGGAAAAGTGCAGCTACTGCGTTCAGCGCATTTCCGCGGCCAAGATCGAAGCCGACAAGGGGAACCGCGCTGTCCGCGACGGCGAAATCCAAACCGCGTGCCAGCAGGCCTGCCCGGCTTCGGCCATTACCTTCGGCAACATCAACGACAAGGGCAGCCGCGTGGCCAAGCTGCAAGCCGACGAGCGCAGCTACCAGGTGCTCGCCGATCTGAATACCCGTCCGCGGACCAAGTATGTGGCCGCGGTATTGAATCCGAACCCCGAACTTCAAGAAGCGCCGGCGGAGCACCTGCCGGCGAAGGGTTGAGAGCTAGATGGCTACCACGCCCGTGAAACCGAAAGACCATGAGATCGACCCCGCGACCGGAGAGTACCGGGTCATCGCGCCCGGCCAGACCTTCCGGTCGGTCACCGAGAAGATCTCGCATATTGTGCTCACGCCGCAAACGCCGCTGGGGTGGTTTGCCATCTTCGGCGTAGGCGGGGCGCTGGCGACCATGCTGCTGGTGGCCCTGACCTGGCTGTTCCTGGTTGGCGTCGGCATCTGGGGCATTACGCAGCCGGTGGCCTGGGGCTTTGCCATCATCAATTTTGTGTGGTGGATCGGCATTGGGCACGCCGGCACGCTGATCTCGGCGATTCTGCTGCTCTTCAAGCAGGGTTGGCGCAATTCCATCAACCGGTTCGCCGAGGCCATGACCATCTTCGCCGTGGTCTGCGCCGGCATGTTCCCGCTGATTCACATTGGACGCCCCTGGCTGGGATACTGGATGCTGCCCTATCCGAACACCATGACGATGTGGCCGCAGTTCCGCTCGCCGCTGATGTGGGATGTGTTCGCGGTATCGACCTACGCCACCATCTCGGTGGTCTTCTGGTTCATCGGCATGGTTCCCGACTTCGGCACCATGAGAGACCGCGCCGAATCGAAGGCGGCGCAATATTTTTATGGCATTGCGTCGCTGGGGTGGCGAGGGTCGGTGCGGCACTGGATGCGCTACGAGACGGCCTCGCTTCTGTTGGCCGGCCTGGCCACGCCGCTGGTGCTCTCGGTGCACACGGTGATCAGCTTCGATTTCGCCGTGGCCGTGTTGCCGGGCTGGCACACCACCATTTTTCCGCCCTACTTTGTGGCCGGCGCCATTTACTCGGGCTTTGCCATGGTGCTGACGCTGGCCATTCCGCTGCGCAAGTTCTATCACCTGGAAGGACTGGTGACGGAACGGCACATCGACAACATGGGCAAGGTGATGCTGGCCACGGGCTTCATCGTGGCTTACGGGTACGGCATGGAAGTGTTCATGGCATGGTACTCGGCCTCGCACTGGGAAGCGTTCATGATGTGGAACCGGATGTTCGGGCCGATGGGTTGGTCTTACGGGGTGTTGATCTTCTGCAACATCGCGTTCCCGCTGACGACACTCTGGTCGCGCAAGCTGCGCACCAACATTGCGTTCATGTTTTTCATCTCCATCGTGGTCAACACGGGCATGTGGTTTGAGCGCTTCGTCATTGTTGTGACCAGCCTCTACCGTGATTTTTTGCCCTCGTCGTGGGGTACATACCGCGCGACCAAGTGGGACTACATGATCTATGTAGGCACGCTGGGACTGTTCACGGCGCTGTTCCTCTTGTTTGTGCGCTTCCTGCCCATGATTCCCATGTCTGAAATCCGCATGATGCTGCCTGGGGCCAAGATCGAGCCCAAAATCAAGGCGGCAAAGGCTGGTGACTGATGCCCCCACGCGAAGGAACGTACGGCCTGCTGGCCGAATTCGACACTCCGGGCGACCTGGTTCGCGCTGCGCGCCAGGCGCGGCAGGACGGCTGGCGGCGCATGGACTGCTACACGCCCTACCCGGTGGAAGAGGCGGCCGAGGCCATCGGCTTCCACCGCAACAAGGTTCCGCTGTTGACGCTGATTGGAGGGCTGATGGGGCTGGCGGCCATGTTTACGCTCGAAACCTGGGTATCGGTGCTGGCGTATCCATTGAATATCGCGGGACGCCCGACCTACTCCTGGCCGGCGTTCATTGTGCCCGCCTACGAGTGGACGATTCTCTTCGCCGGGCTTTCGGCGGCCTTCGGGATGCTGGCGCTCAATGGCCTGCCGGCGCTCTATCATCCGCTTTTCAACGCGCCCAACTTCCGCGACGGGGCGACGACGGACAAGTTCTTCCTGTGTCTGGAGGCGCTGGACCCCAAGTTCGATCTGCTGGAAGCCAGGGCATACCTCGAGAGTTTTCAGCCGCTCTCGGTGGTGGAGGTGGAGTACTGATGGAACAGGGAACAGGGAACAGGGAACAGGGATCAGGGGGCGGCGGCCAGAGAGGCGCAAGCGCCCTCTTGGCTCTGGCTGTGCTGATGCTGATTTCCGGCTGCAGGCAGGACATGCAGAACCAGCCGAAGGTCATTCCGCAGAGAGGTTCGGAGATGTTCGCCGACCATCGCGGGGCGCGCCCGCAGGTGGTGAACACCGTGGCGCGGGGCCAGTTGAGAGAAGACAGCTACTTCTATACCGGGGTTGTGGAGGGCGCGAACGGGTACCGCGAAGAGAAGGACCTGATGCCTTTTCCGGCAACGCTTGAAGTGCTGAAGCGCGGGCAGGAGCGATTCAACATCTATTGCACGCCGTGCCACTCGCGGGTGGGCAACGGGCTGGGAGAGATTGTGGAGAGGGGCTACAAGCCGGCCGCCAATCTGCACGACCAGGTGCGGCTGGCGCAGCCCCTTTCGCACTATTACTACGTGATGACTCACGGCTACGGCGCCATGCCGGACTACTCGGCGCAACTGACGCCGATCGACCGCTGGGCGGTGGCGGCTTATATCCGCGCCCTGCAGTTGAGCCAGGCGGCGACGGCCTCGGATGTGCCCGCCGGAGCGCAGGTGAGGGAACTGAAGGACATTGCGACGGACGAAGGACATGCCGAGTACGCGCAGCCCTGGACGCTGCCGGCTACGGCCGTTCAGGCCTATGGGCACGACCTCAAGCAGGGCAACCCGGCGCTGGTTCCGGCCAATCCGGCGGACCCCGCGATCACGGTTCCTTTAAGCAAACCGGCCCCCGCGGCCGCGAAGTAAGGATGAACGGAATGGCTCACGAGACGCACGCCAAGACGCTCCCCGCCGAACTCGGCGCACCGGATTTTGTCGACGGCTGGAGAACGCGCGCGCTGGTGGTCGGGGTCGTCTTCTCGGCCATCGCCGCCGGCCTGGCCGCCGCCGACCAGTCGATCGACCACGTGCTGAGGGCTTGGCTGCTGGGCCTGATGCTGACTTTCGGATTTTCGGTCGGAGGCCTGGCGCTGCTGATGCTGCAATACTGCACGGGCGGCAAGTGGGGCCTGCTGCTGCGGCGGCCTCTGGAGGCGATGAGCCGGACGCTGCCGCTGGTGTTTGTCTACTGGGTGGTGATCGCGCTTTCGCTCAAGAAGCTTTACCTGTGGGCGAGTCCGGCGATGGTGGACGACGGTGTGAAGCGGGGGCTGATCAGCCCGGATCAACTGGAATCGATCGAGCACGCGATCCGCTTCAAGGAGCCGATGCTGAACCCAGCAGCGTTTATCTGGGTCAGCCTGCTGTGCTTTGCCGTCTGGGGTTTCTATACCTGGAGGTTGAACGACCTGGGGCTGAAGCGGGACGCGGATTCGCCGGAGAGTACTCCCAGGTGGATCAAGCAGTTTGAGAACATCAGCGGTCCGGGGATTGTGATCTACGCCCTGACCATGTCGGCGGCAGCGATCTACTGGGTGATGTCGCTTGATCCCACATGGTATTCGTCGGTCTACGGGCTGCTGTTTCTGGTGAGCCAGGCGTACGGGGTGCTGGCGCTGAGCATCATCGTGGTGATATCGCTCTCCAAGGCCGAGCCCTTCAAAACCATTCTGCGACAGACCGAGCAGCACGACCTGGGCAAGTTCACTTTTGCCTTCGTCATGCTGAACATCTACCTGGCGTTCTCGCAGTTTCTCATCATCTGGTCGGGCAATTTGCCGGAAGAGATTCCCTGGTACATGGACCGGATTCGCGGCCACTGGGGCGTCATCATCACTTTGGACTTTCTGTTTCACTGGCTGATACCGTTCACGCTGCTGCTGTCGCGGGACCTGAAGCGGAACAAGAAGCGCCTGGTGCGAGTGTGCCAGTGGATGGTCTTCGCCCGGGCTTTCGACTTGTTCTGGCTGATCGAGCCGAACTTCAAGGATGCGGCGCGCAACCTGCATTTCAGTTGGGGAATTCTCGAATATGTGGCCGTACCAGTGGCGATGGTGGCCTTCTGGGTCGCCTTCTTCTGCACGCGCTTGAAGACGCGTCCGCTGGTGCAGACCAACGACCCGCATTTGGCGGAGATTCTGGAGCCTGAACATGCCAACGCATAATCCAAACGAGCACGATCCAGGCACCGACGCCAAACTCGGAATGGGTCATGAACTCGGACACGACTTGAGCCACGATCCGGGCCACGAACCCGAAGAGGTGGACGCGTCGAAGGGATTCGAGCAAAGCGACGTGAGAATCTCCGGCGTGGTGGTGTTTCTGGTGGCGCTGGGGATTTTTGTCGCGGTGGCCGGAGTGCTGTCCTATGGGATCGGCAAGGTGATCGATGCGCGCATGGCCAAAGAAGACGGGCCGCGCAGCAAATGGGCGAAGACGGTGGATGTGCGTCCGTTGGGCGATCTGGCCTCGAGTCCCGAATTGCAGCACAAGCTGGCTGAGTTGACGCAGCAGTTTCCCACGCCGCGGCTGCAAACCGACGACGGCAACCAGGACGTGGTGGACCTGCACGGCAGGGAGGACCTGCTGCTGGAGAACTACAGTTGGGCCGACCACGCGCAGGACAAGGTGCGAATTCCCATTGAGCGCGCCATGGAACTGCTGGCGCGGCGCGGATTGGCGCAGGCGCCGGCTGTCGAGAAGGCGCCGCTTTTGACTGGAGACTATGAGCCGACGGTGGCCGTGCCGTTGACCAGCGGATTTGCGCGGACGGCGTATGAGTTGGATCAGGCGGCGGCGCAGAAACATGAGCGTCCGGAGGCGCACAAGTAGGCGCGGGAACGGCGGGGGGGCTGGGGTTCGTGGTTTCCCACCCATTTCGCAAAGGGACGCGAAATGGATGGGGCACCCAAGGGGCTTGGCACGGAGAGCTGTTGAGTTGTTGGGATTGCTGGAGTTGCTGAGTTGTTGATGCAAGAACAGAGAGGCGAGGACGAGCGCTGATTCGCCGGCCGTAATGGGCTGATTCTCCCGCCACAACAGCACAAAGGAAGCAGGCATCATGCACGGCACAGGCACAATCCGGAGAGGCGGTCGGGCGGCGGCAGTGGTCGCGGCGGCAGCATTGGCGGTGTGTTCGGCTCTGCCGGCCCAGGTCTCCCGCTATGACGAGAAACAGATGGCGCCGGTGAGCGACAAGCCGCCGGCAATTCTGAGCGGGGTGGGGATTGCGCAGCATCTAAACCAGCAACTGCCGCTGGGGCTGAGCTTTACCGACGACCAGGGCAAGCAGGTGGCGCTGTCCAGCTACTTCGGCAAGCGCCCGGCGATTCTGGCGCTGGTGTACTATCAGTGCCCGTCGCTCTGCTCCGAGGAGTTGAACGGGCTGACGGCGGCCTTGCAGATGGTGCATTTTGTTCCCGGCAAGGACTTCAGCGTGATTGTGGTCAGCATCGATCCCAACGAGGGGACGGCCTTGGCCGCTGCCAAGAAGCGCAGCTACCTGAAGCGTTACGGGCACCCGGAGACGGCCGCTGGCTGGCACTTCATGACCGGCACGCAGGCCAACATCGACGCCCTGACCCACTCCGTTGGATTTGGCTACGTGAAGATTCCGGGGCCGGACGGGAAGCTGACGCAGTTTGCCCACGCCAGTTCGATTCAGATTGTGACGCCGGAGGGCCGGCTCGCGCAGTACTACATGGGCGTGGAGTACTCGCCCAAGGATTTGCGACTCGGACTGGTGGAGGCCTCGGCCAATCGCATCGGCTCGCCGGTGGATAACATTCTCACTTACTGCTACCACTATGATCCCCAGACCAACAAGCACTCGCTGATTATTGCCCGCGTGGTGCAGTTGGGCGGACTGGTGACAGTGCTCTCGCTGGGCGGATTCATGCTGGTGATGTTCCGCAGGGACAGCCGCCAAGAGACGCCAGGGCCTGAAATACCAGGACCCGGGACCACCGGAACCGGAAGCGGAAAAACGGGGACAGGAACAAAGGTGAACGGATAACGGAATGAGCCATATCAGCCCAGTAATCTGGCAGTTTCTCGTCAAGTGGATGACGAACTTCGCGCTGTTTCCGCCGGAGGCGTCGAAGATTGCGCCTCAGATGGACGCGCTGTACTTCTTCATAGCGCTGGTGAGCCTGATCGGGCTGACGATCGTGGTTCTGCTGGTCGTCAGCTTTTCGATTCTGTACAGCAAGAAACGCCATCCGGTGGCCGAGCAGATCGAGGGTTCGACGCTTCTCGAAGCCACGTGGACAATCATTCCGCTGGGCCTGTTCCTGGTGATGTTCGTGTGGGGAGCGCTGATTTACTTCCGCGTGTTTACGCCGCCGGCCAACGCCATGAACATTTACGTGGTGGGCAAGCAGTGGATGTGGAAGGCGGAGCATCCGGGCGGGCAGCACGAGATCAACTCGCTGCACGTGCCGACGGGCCGGGCGGTGCAGTTGACGCTCATCTCGCAGGATGTGTTTCACAGCTTCTCGATTCCTGCCTTCCGGGTGAAGCGGGAGGCGATTCCGGGCCGCTATACGACGGTGTGGTTCGAGGCCACGACGCCAGGGACGTATCACCTGTTCTGCACTCAGTACTGCGGCACCAACCACTCGCACATGATCGGGGACATTGTGGTGCTGACGCCGGAGGATTACAGGAAGTGGCTGGCCGAGTCGACCTCGGGGGCCTCGCTGGCGCAGAACGGCGAGCGGCTGTTCGCCAGCCTGAGCTGCGCCGCCTGCCACAATGCGCGGCCCGACGCGCGCGGGCCTTCGCTGGCCAACGTCTACGGCGCCAAGCTGCCGCTCTCGGCTGGGGGAACAGTGATTGCCGATGACGCCTACCTGCGTGAGGCGATTCTGAATCCATCGCAGCACGTTACCCAGGGTTATGCGCCCATCATGCCCACCTACCAGGGGCAGATCAGCGAGGAGGGCGTCATCGCGTTGGTTGAGTACATCAAGAACCTCGACTCCGACTACCGCATCCAGCAGACCATGAACACCAACGACCTGCTGCCGGGCAGCGAAGGCAAGACGGCGCCCGCGGGGCAGCCTGCCGCTCCAAAAGGGATGGTGAAGCAATGAGCACCGATACAATCCTCAGTCTCCCCGACCAGTCCACGGCCAGAGTTCCGAAGCTCAATTTCATCACCAAGGAGAACGGCATACTGAGCTGGCTGTTGACCGGCGATCACAAGCGGATTGCAATTCTCTACCTGATTTCGCTGAGCTTCTTCTTCTTCATCGGCGGAGCCTTGGCGGGATTGATCCGCCTGGAACTGCTGACGCCGCAGACCGACCTGATGGCCACTGACACCTATAACAAGGTGTTCACCATGCACGGCGTCATCATGATCTTCTTCTTCCTGGTGCCATCGGTTCCGGCCACGCTGGGGAATTTTCTGATCCCGCTGATGATCGGTGCCAAGGACCTGGCGCTGCCCAAGATCAACCTGCTGAGCTGGTATCTCTACATGGCGGGCGGCATCTTGGCCATCTATACCATGGCGACCGGCGGCGTGGACACGGGCTGGACCTTCACCACGCCCTTGTCCACGCACTATGTGAACACCAACGTGCTGACGACGGGCCTGGCGGCCTTCATTGCCGGTTTCAGTTCCATCTTCACCGGACTGAACTTCATCGTGACTATCCACAAGATGCGGGCGCCGGGCATGACCTGGTTCCGTCTGCCCCTGTTTGTGTGGGCGCACTATGCGGCCAGCGTGCTGATGGTGCTGGCCACGCCGGTGGTGGCCATCGCCATCGTGTTGGTGGCGCTGGAGCGCACCATCGGCATCGGCGTCTTCGACCCCACCAAGGGCGGCGATCCGCTGCTCTTTCAGCATCTGTTCTGGTTCTACTCGCATCCGGCCGTCTACATCATGATATTGCCCGGCATGGGGGTGATTTCCGAAGTAATTTCAACCTTCAGCCGCAAGCGGGTTTTCGGCTACACGGCGGTGGCTTTCTCGTCGGTCGCGATTGCCGTGTTCGGCTTCTTCGTCTGGGCCCATCACATGTTTATCATGGGCATCTCGAACTACGCCGTGCTGGTGTTTTCGCTGCTGACCATGCTGGTCGCCGTGCCCTCGGCCATCAAGATTTTCAACTGGACCTTCACGCTGTACAAGGGTTCGATCACCTTCGAGACCCCGATGCTCTACGCCTTCGGGTTCATGGGGCTCTTCACCATCGGCGGCATGACCGGCATCTTCCTCGGCACCTCCGGCACCGACATTCACCTGACGGAAACCTACTTCATCGTGGCCCACTTCCACTTTGTGATGGTGGGCGGCATGCTCATGGCGTTTCTGGCCGGCATTCACTTCTGGTGGCCCAAGATGACGGGCCGCATGTATCCGGAGAAGATCTCGCAACTGGCAGCGCTGATCACCTTCATCGGCTTCAATTTCACCTTCTTCCCGCAGTTCATTTTGGGCACGCTGGGCATGCCGCGGCGATATGCATCGTACCCGCCCGAGTTTCAGATTCTGAACGTATTTTCGACCGCGGGCGCCACGATCCTGGGCGTGGGCTACCTGCTGCCGGTGCTCTACCTGGTCTGGTCGCTGAAGTACGGCGCCGTGGCGGGCAACAACCCCTGGCAGGCGACCGGCCTGGAGTGGCAGATTCAGTCGCCGCCCCTGACCGAGAATTTTACTGAGACGCCGATCATGGACCACGAAGCCTACGACTACGAGTGGCTGGAGAGCCAGAAAGCAAAAGAGGTGGCCAGTGCCGGATAGCACAGCGATTGCACAAGGCGGCCCAGAGCGCACCAACCCGGAGAACGGCAACCCAGGGCACGCCGACCTGGACGGTTCCGGTCACTCCGAGCACCCGCCGTACCTGCGCCATCATTTTGAATCGGTCGAGCAGCAGGCCGACGCCTCCAACTTCGCCATGTGGCTCTTCCTGCTGACGGAAGTCATGTTTTTCGGCGGGCTGTTCACGGCCTACCTGATCTATCGCAACTGGTATTACCCGGCGTTTGTGGCGGCCTCGCACCAGTTGAGCATTCCGCTGGGCGGCGTGAATACGCTGTTGCTGATTACCTCGAGCTTCACCATGGCCATGGGGGTTTGGTGCGCCGAGACGCGGCGCAAGGGCGGGCTGGTGCTGTGCCTGACGCTGACCTTCATCCTGGGCCTGGGTTTTCTGGGCATCAAGACCGTCGAGTACAGGGAAAAATTCGAGAAGCATCACGTTCCGAGTTACCACTACAGCCTGAACTCGTTCCTGAATCCGGATTCGGACCCGGAAGCGAAGGCCGCGCACGATGAGCCGCTGCCTCTCGATGTGGCCCGCAACACCGAGGTCTACTTTTCGCTCTACTTTGCCATGACCGGCATGCACGCGCTGCACATGATCATCGGCATTGGCATCCTGGGATTCATGATCTTCCGCGCCAGGGCCGGAGCCTACACCGAGGGGCACATCACGTTTGTTGAGAACTTCGGGCTCTACTGGCACTTTGTCGATATCATCTGGATTTTCCTGTTTCCGCTGCTGTATTTGATCAGCAGGCACTGACGAGGGATTAGGGATTAGGGACTAGGGAACAGGGATCAGGGAGCATGGAATAGGGATCAGGAGCCCGTGGCGAAAGTCGGATTTTGAAAGGGCACGACTTCAGTCGTGCCATAAGTGATTCAAAATCAACGCGGGCTTTAGCCCCTGAGGGAAGTTTTCCCGCCATTCGGACTTTAACCACGGGCTGTAAAGGACACACGGCATGAGCGAACACGCGGAACACGAGCAACACGAACACGAGAATCACATTGTCAGTCCCAGGATTTATGTGCTCATCTTCCTGGCGCTGCTGGTGGGCACGGCGCTGACCATTGGGGCTTCGTATGTGAACCTGGGAATCTTCAACCCCATCATCGCGCTGGGAATCGCCTGCACCAAGGCCACGCTGGTGGTGCTGTTCTTCATGCACGTGAAGTACAGCTCCAAGCTCACCAAGCTCACTGTCTTCGCCGGGATTTTTCTCTTCCTGACGTTGATCGGCATGACGCTGGCCGATTACATCAGTCGGGCGTGGGGGCAGTGGTAGGGAAGCAGTGGTCAGTGAACAGTTGTCAGTGGCGGATGAACGAAGAGGCTTTGTGAGAAGGGCTGCCCAATGGGGCGGCCCTTTTTGCTGGTTTCGCAGCGGCGGTTGAAGTCTTTGCTCTCCTGAGAGAAAATCCTGAGCGGTTCTCCCAGGGGCTATTCCGCGATCGTTTCGTCTGTTGCCTTGAAAATTGCTTCCTCGGGATTATTGAGAGCGGAGAGGATATTCTCGGCAACCTTGTCAATGAGTTTTGTCCCCCAAAAGGGATCGTTCACGTCATAATAGATGACTCGGATGTGCTGAAGATCGAACGGCACATCCAACTGGCTTGAAGAAACCAGAACGACGGGCTTTTTCAATGCGTGAGCGAGTCCGAGTTCATAAAGCACGTTGGGGTTTCGAGTTGTTAGCTGAGCAACGAGCACCTTGGCCGTGCTGATGCCACGCCAAATCTGATCGATAATTTTTCCAGTGGCAAAAATGTCCGCGTCGGCCCGTACGGGCTTCAGTCCAGTTTTGTTAATTGCTGGCCTGAAAATCTTTTCGAAATAATCGCCGTGAGGAGCGGCAAAGGGCTGCATTACGAAGCAAATTTCCCCTGTCTTGATTTCGACCGACGCCCCTAGCTTCCTGAGTCGTTGTGACTGTTCTCCTGCGGGTTCGACCTCAGAAGAAACATCGAGAACACGAGTATTCCCTTCCTTCTTATCGAGGAGTCCTGCCTTTTCCAGCGACTCCAAGAAAACCTGGCGGAAATCTTTGAAATCCGCCTCGGGGATCTTATACTTTTGCGTAACGGTGTTGCGGAAGAAGGTCTCATCTGGAATATTTTCGCCCCTATAGTGCTTATATACGTCCGATATCTCAGGCGCTTTCAAAACTGCCTCGCGATAGCCCTTCACTTCATCCTCAGGGGTAGTCGGACGAATGATGCGCCGCGCGAGGTCCGTCGGCTGAATTTTCCCGGCCTCGGGGCGTTCAAGAAATCAATACTTCGTTGCTGATGCGACTTCTACCGCAAACGGGCCTAGCGCCGAGGTGGCTCCAAGGAAGGCTGCAGCTTCCTTTGGTGTACACGCCTTGCCTGCATTCTGTTCAATAATTGCCTTCGGAATTCGTAGCGCTCTCTCTACCGAATGGCGAGGGTATTTGGCATGGCCCTTTGAGACTTGCGGTTTGGCCACTGCTGTCACTCTTCTTGCCTTTTTCGTTGACATCATTCGGCCGTCCTATCTCAATTGCGAGGCAATTGTACTACCGCACGCCTGTTATGGATGTAGGAGACGCTATAACTAAATGTAGCTGAATCCGATGCCCGACGCACAGCAGATTCCCGGAGAACTATCACGGCTGTCCACGCAGACGCGCGTGCTGGTGCGTCGTGGCGGCGCGCCGGTGAAGGGCGGGCGATGCGTCGTCTACTGGATGCAACGGGCCATGCGCATCCTGGACAATCCGGCTCTGGATGTGGCCATCGAGGCTGGGAATCTGCTTGGACTTCCGGTGGTGGTGTTCTTCTCCGTGATTCCGAATTATCCGAACGCCAACCTGCGGCACTATCACTTCATGGCCCAGGGGCTGAGGGACGTGGAAGAGGATGCGGCGGAGCGGGGGGTGGGGTTCGTGGTGCGGCGGCCTCCCGATCACTCGCTGGAGGCATTCCTCGAAGAAGTGGACGCGGCGCTGCTGATTGGCGACGAGAACCCGTGCCGCGAGCCGGAGCGCTGGCGCAGGGTGCTGGCCGCGAAACTGAGGCTTCCCTTCTGGACCGTGGACGCCGATGTGGTGGTTCCTTCGGCAGTCTTCAACCGAAGCTATTTTCTGCTGCACCATTTCCGGCCGCATCTGAAGGCGCAATCGCCCAAGTACCTGGTGCCGCCGCCGAAAATGGAGCCGCTTTATCCGTGGAAGCCGAGGAAAAAGCCGGCGAGTTTCTCGCTCCAAGAGGACATTACCGAGGGCTTCGCGAAACTGGACCGCACCGTGGGGCCGGTGGACAGCTTCACCGGTGGAACGCATGCGGCGCTGAAGCGGTTGGGCGAGTTTCTCCGGCTGGAGTTGAAGGACTACGAAGAGACCCGCAATCATCCCGAGGTACGGGGAACCAGCCGCCTGTCTCCCTACCTGCACTTCGGCAGTATCGGCCCCGTGACCATTGCGCTGGCGGTCGAGGAGGCGGTGCGGCAGGGCAAGGCTTCAGCCAGCGCACGCGACCGGTTTCTGGAGCAGTTGATAGGCTGGCGCGAGCTGGCGGTGCTGTTTGTGCGGCATGAGCCCAACTACGACAACTGGGAGTGCGCGGCGCCGTGGGCGCGGAAAACGCTGGTCGAACACGCCGGCGACCCGCGGCCCTACCGCTACAGCCTGGCGCAACTGGAGCGCGCCGAGACCGCCGACGAGCTGTGGAACGCGGCGCAGCGGGAGATGGTCGTGACCGGCTGGATGCACAACACCATGCGCATGTACTGGGCCAAGAAGATTCTGGAATGGACGCCGGACCCGGCCCGGGCGTTCGAGTGGGCGGTGACCTTGAACGACCGCTACGAGCTGGACGGGCGGGACCCGAACGGCTACGCGGGCATCGCCTGGGCCATCGTGGGGCGGCATGACCGCCCGTGGTTCAACCGGCCGGTTTTCGGGCTGGTGCGCAGCATGACGGCCGGATCGACGGGGAAAAAGTTCGACTCCGCACGGTACATCGAACAGAACGGGGGCAGGGGGGCGAAGTTGCTGTTCTAAGCCGGCGCTGAGACTGTTTTGACCGGGACCGGGACGCGCCAGCCTCGCCCCTCACGCCGTTCAGTCTTTTCCAATTGAAGGATGAGCCTGAAGGGAGCGAAGGTCGGGCGAACTGGGGAAGGTCCTTTCGGGTTTTGATTTTGAGTCAGCTTAGC
>Ga0302320_10012102_pt1 | contig 18170 bp, 30 predicted proteins | sample Bog_T0_3_FD_202130 | JGI IMG/M metagenome (GOLD analysis project Ga0302320, IMG submission 202130) | Peat permafrost microbial communities from Stordalen Mire near Abisko, Sweden - Bog_T0_3 | ecosystem: Environmental > Terrestrial > Soil > Wetlands > Peat | place: Sweden: Abisko, Stordalen Mire...
TGAGGTACGCGCGGCCGATGATGCCCTTCTTGTGCGCGACCACTCTCGCGATCCGGCCAAGCTCCTGGAGGACGGCGAGGCGCGCCAGTGTGATGTAGTCGACTCTCACGCCGTCACATGAGAAGAGCGGAATGGTTTCAGGCTGCTTTGCTTTTTTGAGCATAGGTTCAGCGACGAATTGCGATGGGCAAGGGCGGGATGGAGTTGTGAGAGAGTCCCGACTCTCGATCAGCGCAGAACAGAATCGTTCCGCTCTGTTCTAGGAATACCAGCGGATCCGAGGTTCGTCAAGAGTCTTTCGCCATTGAATCGCATAATCAGCTCCACAGTGCCACACAGCTCCTCCGTGGGACCGTCTCTTTCCACAATGGCACCCAACCACCCCAGCGCGCCGGCGCCCGTCCGGAACGAAGGCGTTTTCTCTATATAGGCAGTTCTTTTTTCTGTAGATGACAACTAACTTAAGGCGAAAAAGGAGGAGGAGCAGTCATCACGCGTGTAGGTTCCATGGTACCCATGGTACCCATGGTATCCATCCCACATGCTCTCAGAAGTAAGTCTGCTACCACAGAAAAAAGAACTCCCTATATAGAGAAAACGCATTTTTCGCCTCCAGCGGCCGATTCCGGCCAGATCGGGCCCAAAGTAGGTCCCGATTCCTTGCATGTGGGCCCAACATCTGGGACTATGTGTGGCTGTGGAAACTTCGCCGATTCTTAATCCCGTTCTCGTGAAGGTGACGGTCAACGCCGCGGAGCGGATGTACCTCGAGCATCTTGCGCGCCAGGCCGGCATGAGCGTGCAGGATTACTTCCGGACGCGCGTCGGGCTGCGGCGGCGGCCGATGGGACGTCCGACCGCGGATCTGATCGCCGATGCTGAGGACGAGGCGTGGAATCTACTCCGTCAGATCGGTGTGGATCCGGCGCCGTACTTTCCAGACGAGCCGCCGCAGCCGCCGTCTGAGGACCAGGAGACGCCCGCGGAACGGGAAGCCAGGATCGCGAGGCTGCGCGCGGTGATCAGCAGTACAAACGCGCGTGCGCGGTAGCACGTGCTGGCTGTGGATCTAGTGCCAGATTCTCCTCTGTTTTCGGCGACTTGCATGAGTTGGCTAAAATCCGTTCACAAAGCGACTATCCGCAGTTTTGTTTTGATATTATGGCGATTACGTTTTTTCGCGCCTAGCCAATTCGCCGGCCGGCGCGACCCGTGGGAAGCACGAGATATCGGCGTCCCGCGCGATTCCAGCGCATAGTGAAAGGCGTTGATCCGGAAGTTGAAATCCCAGATTCCCTGCTGGAGTTGGTGAGATCGTCCGTCCACCCCCTGCATCGCCTCCTGCCCGAGCGGCAGAGCCACAGAGAGCGAACCCCCAGACACCCACGCCAGCAATGGCATCCCTAAAACTGCTGACCACGTTCCAGTCCGCCTGACGCTTCGAACGGCCTCTCGTGAGGACCGTGCGATGTTCATGCCTGCGCGCACGACCAGCAGCATCCGTAAATCTCAGAGACGTTAGGCTCGCGCCGGCGCCATGCGGAGCTGCGCGCGAAGCCTAGTATGCCCGTAGTATCATCGGCCGTCCGGCCACTGCTGGATGTATAACCGGTGCTGTGTCCGTCCAGTCCCGAGAACATGCGGTCTATAGTCGTAGAACTAGAACAAATGGCCTGCTGTTTTCTAGCTAGAAAATAATTTTTGGTAGTTTTTGTTATCTCTCGTATTTCCAAACCTTTACGCAGTGCATTTCGCGAGCTGAGATTCGAAAGTGCATTGACGAACACGCATTTCGATGAGAAATTGCGATTGCGATGAGCGAACGGAAAGCGGCGCAACGCCGCACGAGAAAGAACCACAAATACGGCGACTTAGTGAAGAAAGTCGTCGAGTCATCAGGGCGATCTCAGCAGACCGTGTACGCCGTGCTCCGCGGCACTGTGCGCAGTCGCCCGATTGAGGATGCGATTGACGCGTACTACAAAACGCTCGAGCCAGCGAAGGCCGCGGACAGGACTGGCGCTGCTCAATGAGCACGACCGCGGAGATCGTCGGCAGCAGAATCCTTGTGCGCCCGGCCATTGCGGAGATCCTGACGGTCGCTGCAATCCACGGCGTAATGTGGGATCGCAACGCAAAGGCGTACATCTTGCGCGCGACGCCGGTGAATGCGCGCGTGCTCCGCCACCGCGTTGCTGCACTGCGCGGCGTCGAAGCGCTTTCCGCACTCGCGGCACCGGCACCAAGTAATCCATCCGCGCCGGTACCAGCAGTGTCACAGGCTCGAACCTCGCGCCAGGAAAAGCCAGTTTCGATCGTGCCTCCGACCGCCGCTCCGGCACCTACGCCGGCGCCTGTTCCTCCGCCAGCTCCATCCACAGCACCAGATCCGGGTCCGGCGCCAACGCCGGCAGCGCTTCCTGCTCCGGCCCCGCCCGTGGTCGAGGCGCCGAGCGCGTCCGCCATCGTGGTGCCCGCGAAGACGCAGGTGATTGTCGCGCCGGCCAGGCCCGCGATTGCGCTTCCCAGCGCTCTGCGCGTGCAGCCATGGAAGCACCAGGTGGAGGGCTACGAGTTCGCCATGGGCGCGCTGCAAAAGTACCAGGCAGCGCTGCTGGCCGCCCAGATGGGCTGTGGTAAGACTCTCGTGGCCACGATGCTGGCGCTGGGCCTCGACGCGCGAATGGTGCTGGTCGTGTGCCCGTTGCGCGTGATCGGCTCCTGGCGCGACCAGTTGGCGCAGTACATCGCGGACAGCTTCGTCGCCGCGCCGCTGGTCGACAAGATTGGCGCTACTGCGAAGCGCTTGACGTTCGCCAAAGACAAGCTCGCACTCGCCCAGGCGTTGAAGTGCCGCTTCTTCGTGATCGTCAACTACGAGGTCATCTGGCGCGACGCGATGGCTCAGTGGCTGCTCAGCCAGCGGTGGGACATGGTCATCTACGACGAGTCGCACCGGATCAAGGCCCCGGGCGGTGTGGCGTCCAAGTTTGCAAGGAGGTTCTTCCCGCACGTCAGATATCGCGTCCTGGCGACTGGCACGCCGTTGGCGCATTGCCAGCTCGACATCTTCGGTCAGTTCCGCGCGGTCGCGCCACTGGTGTTCGGTTTGAACTACGCCGCGTTCAAGATGCGATACGCGGTCCTTTACGGTCCACAAGGCGACTGGGTCAAGTGCCCCAAGAACGAGGAAGACCTCGCGCAGCGGATGGCGCCGTTTACATGGCGTTGCACGAAGCGCGACGCGCTGCCTGACCTGCCGGACCAGATCGACGTCGATTACGCCACAGAACTGAGCGCGAGTGCTGCACGGATCTACCGGCAGCTTGAGCAGGACATGATCACGGAGATCGAAGGCCACACGCTCACCGCGGCGAACTGCCTGACCAAGGTGCTGCGGCTTCATCAGCTCACTGGTGGCGCGCTCAAGAGCGACGACGGTGCGGAACACGTTGTAGACGAAAGCAAGCGCAAGCTGCTGGCGGACACGCTCGAGGATCTTGGCGATGAGCCGCTGGTCATCTTCTGCTGGTTCCGCACTGACATCGCTGCAGCGCACGAGGCGTGCAAGCAAGTGCTTCCTAAGCACAAAGACAAAGCCGGCCACGACCTGCCGGTCAGCCTCGAGCTGTCCGGCAAGCGTGACGAGCTGGAGCGCTGGCAGGCCGGCGAGGCGCAGGCGCTCGTAGTTCAGATGGGATCAGGATCTGTTGGCATCTCTCTGGTGCGCGCCAACGTGGCGATCTACTACTCGCTGAGTTACAAGCTGGTCGACTTCGACCAGAGCAGAAGCCGGATTCACCGGCCTGGCCAGAAGCGCAACTGCACGTACATCTACCTGACGTGCCAGGCAACGATTGACCAGAAGATGCTGGCGGCGCTGCGTGCGCGCCAGGACGTGATCGAAGCCGTCATGCAGTCGGTCGCGGAAAAAGCAAAGAGCAAGGAGCAATAACACACAGATGATTGAACGGCAGACGATGACTGTCACTCCCGCCATAGCTGCGGAGTGGCTTGCGAAGAACAGAAGGAACATGCCGATCCGGAAGGATCGCGTGGCGCGGATCGCGAAGGATCTTGAGGCCACCGGCAAGTTCCAGACCAACGCGCCGATCGCGCTGTTCGCAGACGGGACGGTCTACGACGGCCACACCCGCCTGGCTGCGATCGAGATGTCCGGCATCGCCGTTGAGTGCGCGGTGGAGAGGGGCTACGTCCCGCCGGCCACCGGAACGATTGCGGATGGGTCAGCGGAAAGGTCTATACATGGCCGCAGTTAAACTTGCCATCTCAAAGATCCGTACGGATGGCGGAACTCAACCGAGGTCGGCGCTGGACATGACGATCGTTGAGGATTACAGCGAAGCGATGGCGGCCGGCGCCAAGTTTCCTCCGGTAGATGTGTTCTACGACGGCGCCGATTACTGGCTGGCCGATGGGTTCCACCGGTGCCGGGCTGCGTACATCGCGGACTTCGAAGAAATTGCGGCGTCGGTTCATCAGGGCACGCTTCAAGACGCCCAATGGTTCAGCTATGCAGCGAACAAAACGAACGGCATCTATCGCTCGAGCGAGGACAAACAGAGAGCGGTGCAAGCCGCGCTGAAGCATCCCAAGTCGGCGAGGATGAGTGACCGCGCACTCGCGAAGCACCTCGGAGTCGATCACACAACGGTAGGCTTGTGGCGCAACAAAGTCTGCCCAACTGGTGGAATCCACCAGTTGGGCAAGCGCACCGGCCTTGATGGCCGCTCCAGGAACGTGGCAAAAAGTGGCAAGCCGAAACAGTCTAAGCGGACGCTCCCTCCGCCGCCGTCGCGGACTTCGAAATCCGCGGTAGTTGAAACTCCTGCGGCTCCTCCTGCACTGCCTTCGAAGCCCACGCCCGCGGCTCCCAAGCAAGTTGTGATTCCCCCGCCCAAATCGATTGCAGCTTGTGCGCCAGATTCTCCTCCGACAGAAAGCGCTGAGACAGCGGAGAAGCGCACCGCCATAAAGCCAAACGGCTTAATTGGCGCCTGTCGCAATGTGTTGGCGTGGACAGGGATCGAGCGCGAATTGCTCGACATGGATGAAACAGACATAGAGGTTATCAAAGAGACTTATGAGTTACTTAACAGAATTGCGCGACAAAGCACAAATAACACCGGCACCTCCGGTGCAACAGGACAGCCCCGCTAACGACAGCCGAGACATGAAAAGTCATTCGCAAGTATCGACAAATCTACGGATTCGGATGACCATTACTCCCGGCCATGCAGTCACGTTGCTTGAGAACAGCAAGGGCAATCGCAACGTGTCGCAAAACAAGGTGGACGAATATGCGCTGGACATGACCGAGGGGCGTTGGCACTACAACCCTATCGGCAGCGCGATTGCAATCGACACCGATGGCAATGTCATAAATGGTCAGCATCGCCTTTGGGCTTGCGTGCAATCGGGGATTCCACTCGACTGTGATGTCGTGTTCGGTGCTGATCCTGCGTTGATGGACGTCACGGACATCGGCATGCCTCGCAGCTCCGCGAACATCCTACAGATCGCGGGCGCCGCGAGTGGCGGTAAGTGCGCGGCGGCGGCAGCTTTGGTTCTGATCCACGAACGGTACGGAATCGAGCACATGAACTCAGCGGCAGCGCCAACGAAGCCGATGATAGTGAACCGGGTTTTGAATGATCCCCTGATCCTTGCGAGTGTGCGGGCCTGTGATTATTCAGGCACGGGCAAGATCGTCAATAATCGGGTCGGTATTTTCTGCCATTATGTCTTCGCAAAACAGAACATAGTCTTGGCCAATCGCTTCTTTAAGGAACTCGCATCAGGCGTTGGCCTTGCCGAAAACAGCCCGGCATACCGATTAAGGGAGGCACTCGTGGGGAATGTGACGTCCAAAGCGAAAGCTCCAATAATCCATGTCATCGCGCTTTTCTTCCGTGCCTGGGTCGCATATAAAGCGGGGAAGATCGTGAAGTCCATTCCAACATGGCGTCCAAACGGCCTGAAGGCTGAAGCATTCCCTGTCATCTGAGGCGACGCAATGGACAGCGATTTTCCCTGGCAGCGGTGGCAGATGGTCGACGAGCGCGCCGTTGCTCTACTCACCGGCCGGACGCTCAAAGCCATTCAGCACGACCGCTGCAGGGGGATCGGAATCCCGTTCAAGAGGCTCAATGGCGCGACGGTTCGCTACAAGGTCGCGGACATCCTCGACTGGCTGGACTCGCTGCCATCAGGCGGCAGCCAGCAGGCGGAGGACGAGAAAAAGCGCGGAAGCAGAAAGGTTGCATAGGAGAATCGCATGAACATTGAGCGGCTGAAAGAGTGGGCTGCTCTCGATGCAGAGAGAAAAGAGTCGGACGCGAAGACCAAGGAGCTGATGAAAAAGCTCGCGGCCGCGGAGAGCCTGGCACTCGCTGAGATGGTCCAGGATGGCGTTCCGTCCGTGACCGTGGACGGGCGACGCATCGCAATCAGGACTTATGTCCGCAGCGGTCCCGTCGACGGCGACAAGAATGCCGTCATCGATGCGCTCAAGTCCGTCGAAGAGACTGCGTGCTTCGTCGTGGAGGGGTACAGCCCGCAAAAGCTCGATGCGTACGTGCGCGAGGTTGCTGACGGCGTGGAAGCAGCGTGCAAACAGGACGGTACGCTGTTCGACGCGAAAGCGGTGCGTGCTGCGCTTCCACATGCGCTCGCCGGCGTCCTGAATGTTTTGTTCGATCCGAAATTGCGTAGCACCAAGGCTTAGGAGGCCTGAAAACAAATGAGTACAGACGTGATCAGAACAGACCAGCTTGCTATCGAGGAGTTCCAGAACAAGCTCGACATGTTCCAGGAGGCTGCAGAGGCCAATAGCGGCGGCGTTCACGGAATGACGCCATTCAATCTGCAGCGAATCAAGGTGCCCAGCGGCGAGGGACGCTTCTGGCAGGTCCAGGCGCTCGATAAGATCCACGCGACGGAACAACTGGACGGCATCATCGTCATGTGGCGGGACACGCGGGTGTACTGGCCCAAGTCGCAGAACGATCCTTCTCTGGACAGCAAGGTTCCGCCGGCATGTTCTTCGACGGACGCCATCGTCGGCGTCGGCGAGCCTGGCGGCTCGTGCGTGCCCACTGGCACCAACAAAGAACCGTGCCCGTTCGCGAAATACCACAGCGATCAGAAGGGTGGCTCTGGTCAGGCGTGCAAGGCGGTGAGGCAACTGTTTCTCATGCGGCCGGACGAGGAGGACAGCCTGCTGCCGGATCTGATCTGCCTGCCGCCCACGAGCGTGAGGCCCTGCATAGATTATTTCAACGCGCTCACCGTTCGTTCGCAGCCCTCTTACGCTGTGGTCACGCGCATGGGGCTGGAAAAGCGGCAGAACCCGGCGAAGAAAGACTACTCCGTCGTCGCGTTCACGAAGCTGCGTGATTGTACGCGCCCCGATCTGGCCAAAGCTAATGCGATCCGGGCTCTGCTCGGCCGCTTCGGGCGTGCGGTCATCCTTGATCCCGATGCGCCCAAAGAGCAGGAGGGCTGATCGATGCAGTTGCCTGACGTCCTGCTGTCGATTAACAAGGGCGCCACGGTCGCGGAACTTTGCGAGAAGTTCCGCGCCCTGGTGCAGGCCGTCCGCGGCACCAGCAAGGCCGGGACGTTCGCGCTTATCCGACGCGACGCCAGTGTTCGTGTGTAGCCGTGGGTTTCATTGTTCGACGCGCGGCGGCGGCTTCTTGAAACCTTGTCCTCCGCCGCGCCTTTTTTGCGGACTGTCATGCATCAAACACAGAACGATAACGAGCGAGTGCAGCGCATCAACGATGCGCTGGTCGAGAAGATCATGGGCTGGCGGGTCACCGCGGCACGCTACTACAACAGCGCTGGCGAGTACATCAGAAAGCACAGCTTCGATCCGATGCGCGACTGGTGTTCGACATTGAGCCTGATACACCATGCGCGAGTTCTGAATCCGGGCTTGACCGGCGAGCTGCGCTTCAAGGTCGACGCCACCGGCGCGATGACCTTCAGCGCCTATGTGCGGATCCGGCCGGGGCAAACCGGCCGTGCTTCGCGGCATCCTTGGGCGTCGCTGGCACTGGCAGAAGCGCTCGCCAATGCCTACGGCATCAGTGCACAGGGCGGTGCGCAGTGACGACGATCCGGTGCGCGAAGAGGACAGCCCAGCAGCCGCGCGAAGCGCCGGTCGTCAGAGGGATTGTGGAGCGTCTCAAGAAGGAGCCGCAGTGCATGGTCCGGAAGCGCCATGGCACGGCGTTCTGCTACGCCGGCGACGCGGACCTGTACGGTTGCTTCCGCGGCCGGCACTTTGAGATCGAGGTGAAGCGGCCGGGATGTGAGCCGTCGGATTTGCAGAGGGCCCGGCTGGAAGACTGGCGCGCGGCTGGTGCGCTCACCGGCTGGGCCACGAGCGTGTCTGAAGCGGTGGCTGTCCTGGGCATCGACAAATGAGCGCGCTGATCTACTCGCGCGAAGCGTTGCACGAGTCTCGTGAGACGCAGGCTGCGGAAGAGCAGAAAGCGTCTCCACAACTCAGCATCTTCGATCAGGTACCGGTCGACGCGCCGATGCCGGAAGGACTGGTGCTGGGCTACTGGGCGGACTGGCTGGGCGAGTTTGTCTCGCGCGAGAAGTACCTGGCATCGATGCCCATCCAACGCGTCCGCACGCCGAGGAGCGATGCCGCTCCAGCCATCGAGCACGATCCTGCAATGCCCAGGAAGAAGGCGGGGAGCAGGCGCCGCCCGTCGCCCGATTCGAACGCTGAATTGTTTCCGTGCAGCAACACGGATTGAGAGATCGCATATGAGCACATCAACGACACGAAGGACAGTGAGCGGTCTGTCGATCGACATTGTGAATCCCACGCCTGATGCGATTCACATTCTCGACATCGCTCACGGCCTGGCGCTCCAGTGCAGGTTTGCCGGCCAGATTCGGGAGTTCTACTCCGTGGCGCAGCACTCCGTCATGGTGAGCCGGCTGGTGCCGCGCGAGGACGCGCTCTGGGGGCTGCTCCACGACGCGAGCGAAGCATACATCAGCGACGTCCCTTCGCCGCTAAAACAAACGCCATTTCTGACAGGCTATCGCATGGTCGAGGCCGGGCTGATGAACGCTGTGTTGAAGCAATTCGGCTTGGCCGGCGTGTATTGCGACATGCCAAGGAGCGTAAGGCAAGCAGACAAGGTTGCGCTTGCGACTGAGTTCCGCGATCTATGCGGCTGGCCTCCAGAGGCGGCAGAGAGCGAGGCAGGCGCCCGGCCGTCCGTGCACCCGCTCGAGTCTCTGGACTGGCAAAGCGCGCGCCGCTTGTTCATGGACCGGTACCGGGAGATCACTTCCTGGAGGCGCGCGGAGTGAACGCGGGCAAGTTCCTCGAAGTTCTGTGGGGCGGGAAGCCGGAGGGCCACCAGCTTCTCATCTGGACGCTTCCAGACAGGCGTTCCTACTGGTGCACAGACATTGCGCACGCCACGATGCTGGCGGAGAACTTGGCGAAGACGTGCGACGTCTACATCGGCGTCGGGCTGCGCGGCAAAGACCTTGGGCCCAAGCAACGCGGCGGCATCGAGGACGTCACCTGCATCTGTGGCATGTGGGGCGATATCGATCTGAAGAGCGACGCACATCCCAAAGACAAACTTCCACTCACTGCAGAAGAAGGACTTGAGATCCTGCCGCCCGGCGTGCCGCCGACGGTCATCATCCATAGTGGAAACGGTTTACAGGCCTGGTGGATCTTCAAAGAACCCTGGATGTTGGAGACCCCGGAAGAGCGCGAGCGCGCCGTAGCGTTGGCCGCGCGCTGGCAAACGATGCTCCGGCAGAATTCCGCGATTCGCGGCTGGGGCTTCGATCGCCTGTCGGATCTGTCACGCGTGCTGCGCGTTCCAGGAACGCTGAACCGTAAGGACCCGGAGAACCTGAAGGATGTCGTTGTCACAGAGTGGCATCCGGAAATCCGCTACGAGCCGAGCGACATTGACGAAATCCTGGATGGCTTCGGGATCCCGGACGTAGATGCGGCCCAGCGCGCGGCCGTGGAATGGGCATCACGATTCAACGATGTTCCGCTTCGGATCGATACGAGCGCTCAATACCCAGTGGATCGCATCGACGGGTTTTGCTCGCAAGATATGCGGTTCCAGAACACATGGTTCCGGCAGCGGCACGACCTGAAGGATCAGAGCCAAAGCGGCTACGACATGGCGCTCGCCATGTTCGGTGCCAGCGCGAAGATGAAGGAGCAGGACATTGTCGATCTCATCATCACGCACAGGAACCTGCACCACCAGAAACACCGGCTGAATCCGGACTACTACCAGAGAACGATCGCCAAGGCATATCAAGGATCCACCGTGCCGCCGGCGCCGCTGCCAGAGATTCCCGGCGTGCCTGGCACGGCGGAGAAAGACTGTGCGCTGCAGGATGGCGCAACGCTGACGCAGGGCGGGCCACAAGCGCGTCCGACAGAGGATTCTGCGCCACCAGCACCACCTCCGGATCCTGCGCGTGTGAAGGCGATCCTGTGCGACACGCTTTCTGACGTTCTTGGAATTCACATCCTGCGCATGTTCCAGATCACGGGCAAGGAGCCCAGCTATCAGATCGAGCTGGAGGATGCCACGGTTGAACTGTCGAGTGTGTCAAAGATCCTGGAACAAGGCGCCTTCCGTGCTGCGATTGCGGCACAAACCCGAAAGCTCATCAACAAAATCAAACCCAGGGACTGGGATGCCATCGCGCAGAAGATACTCGACGCACTGATAGTGAAGGACGGCGGCGAGGAGGCCAGCCTGAAGGGCGCCGCGCGACTGTACCTGGACACATACCTCAGCGAAACGCAATTCATCTCCTCGATTGAGACGCAGACCATCCAGACCATTCGCAAGCCGACGATCCTGGCGTCTCATCCAGCCCAGATTGCGATTTGCGCGAGCGACTTGCAGGTGTACCTGACTAAGGTCCTGAACCAGAACCTGAGCGTGAAAGCGGTCGCATCCATGCTCTCTTCCGTGGGGTGCCAGTGCGTACGCGCCACCGGCAAGTTCCGCGAGCAGAGCCGGTGGCTATTACCTGCTAAGGACTTCGCGCCGAAACAGTACATGTCTCACATTCAAGGGCAAGAAGACGAAGGAGTATTTGCATGATCACATGCGCGCGTTGTGGCTTGACAATTCACGGGATGCAGATGCAGCACGCGACCGCGGAAGACTGCCTGCGCTACTTGGTGCCGCGCTACGCGGCGATACAGGAAAAGACGAAGCAGCAGGCGGAGCACGCGACGCGCTTAGAGGAGCGTCTCGAGCGTGCGCAGTTGCAAACGAGGACGGCGGAGCAGGCGTGCAGGAACGCGCTGACAGACATCAAGCTCGAGCGTGACCGCGCTGCGCGGATCGAGCGCACCAGGAACACGGTTTACACATCGTTGCTCCGTGCACAGGCGCAAGCGAAGACGGAGAAGCGGCGGTACGCCCAGACGCTGGCCAGGATGCGCAAGCTCGCCGGCGAGTACATGGAGGATGCGGCCTGATGCCCTACGCGCAGTCAGACCGGGGCAAGTACTACACCACCTGGCGGAATACCTGGGCGCCGCACATCCGCGAGGAGATTGAAAAGCTCTTCGGGAAGCAGGCGCAGCCGCCGTACGAGCCGGCCACCAGGAAAGCCATTCGTGCGGCCCTGCGCGCCCGCTGGCGTGCCATGGGCCAGCCGTGCCGGTACTGGCCGTACAAGGTCTGGTGCGACGAGACACGGCGCCAGCTTGGGCTGCGGCCGGCGCGCAGGAGCGAAATGCAGGCGGGCAAGAAGAGGCGCTGCTCGCTGTGCTGGACTTGGCGCGCGACTCGGCAGCGTTGGGAGCACGACGCGAACTGTATGGCCTGCAATGGCACTGGCTACAGACCGTTGCACGAGGGTGATTGCCGACAGATGGAGATGTTCGAGGGCGCCACAATCCCGCACGGCAAATCTGAGGAGGGACTCGGGTTGCTCGCCGCAGATGGGGTGGCGCGGCCGTGACGGATAACGAGACCAAGGCCATCCTGGCACTGGCGAAAGCGGATTTCGGATCCGATGCCGGCGCGAGCGGATTCATTGCCGCACTCGCCTGGGACCTCAAAGTGCATCCTTATATATCCGTTTCACCCCGCCAGGCTGAATACCTCTGGTTGCTCGTGTGTCGATACAGGCGCCACGTGCCGTCAGAGCTGGTGGAGATCGCCGGGTGCGAGCTTTCGCACCAGACCGGCGTTTGTTAGGCAAACCAATCGTGTTGCAACCAGACCAAATCCAGGAGCATGCCGCGCGCGCCGATTCCGAGGTGCGTGAATACCGCATCTTCGGCCCACCCGGCACAGGGAAAACAACTAACCTGTCCCGCCAGGTGCGCCGGGCTGCGGAGCGCTTCGGCGAGACATCCGTCCTGGTGACCAGCTTCTCCAAAGCCGCCGCGGCAGAGCTCGCCGGCCGCGACCTGCCCATCACACCGGACCGCATCGGAACCCTGCACTCCCACTGCTGGCGCGCGCTGGGGCGTCCGGAGATCGCGGAAGCAAACGTCGAGCAGTGGAACAGAGAACATCCAAGTCTGCAGGTCACACCGGCGAAGAAGCAGAACAAGCTCGAGGGCGAAGAGTCGATCGTCGGCGACGACGACGATAATGCCGCGGAGAAGGGCGGCGATGGATTGCTCCAGCAGCTTGGCCGGTACCGGGGCATGATGATGCCGGCGGAGTTGTGGCCGATGGCGCTCCGCGAGTTCGCCGGGCTGTGGACGGACTACAAGCAGTCCCTCGGATTGTTCGACTTCTCGGATCTGATCGAGCACGCGTTGACGGACACGTGGACCGCGCCCGGCAATCCTTCCGTGATCTTTGCCGACGAGGCGCAGGACCTGAACCGGATGCAGTTGACGCTCATCCGGCGCTGGGGCGAGCACGCCCACCACTTTATCGTTTGCGCGGACGACGACCAAACAATTTATGGGTGGTGTGGCGCTACGCCAGAAGCAGTCTTAGACCCGCCCATTCCCGATGAGAACGTCATCGTGCTGAAGCAGAGTTTCCGGGTTCCTCGCGCGGTGCACGCTGAGGCAAACAAGCTGATCCACACGGTGGGCCGTCGCCAGGAGAAGGAGTACTTGCCGCGCGACTTCGAAGGCAGCGTGACGCGATTGATCACTGGCGGCTGGAGGTCGCCAGCGTTCGGGATTCTCCGCACCACAGAGGAGCACGTCAAACGTGGCAAGAAAGTGATGTTCCTGGCGCCGTGCTCCTACATGCTGGCGCCGTACATCGCGGTCCTGCGCAAGGCTGGAATCCCCTTCCACAATCCGTACCGGCGCAGCAACGGCGCATGGAATCCGATCGCGACCGCCAGGCCAGGATCGTCCGCCAACCGTCTGCTTGCGCTCCTGGCGCCGCATCCGGTGATGGGCGAGAGCGCCAGGGAGTGGACCTTTGGCGATGTGAATCTCTGGTGCCAGTGGCTGGTGTCGCAGGGCGTTTTGAAGCGCGGCGCAAAGAAGCAGATCGCGGCGATGGAAGAGCATCGTACCGCCACGATCCAGGACATCGACCAGATCTTCGAGCCTGCAGCGCTCGACTCGCTACTCCGCACATTCGAAGGAGACTACACGCGACTGATCGAGTGGTGGCGTGTCCGCGTCGTTGACGCGCACCGTGAACGCCTCGACTTCCCTGTGGCGATCGCAAACGCGCGCGGGCCGATGGCGCTGGCGCAGGAGCCGCTTGTCACGGTGGGCACGATTCACAGCGTCAAGGGCGGCGAGGCGGACGCGGTCTTCCTGGTGCCGGACCTGAGTACAGCAGGCGACGCTGCATATAGTCGCAACGGCGCCACGCGCGACGCCGTGATCAGGCTTTTTTATGTCGGGCTCACGAGAGCTCGCGAGACTGTCTACATCTGCTCGCCCGAGAGCGCGAGGACAGTCCATTTGTGAACAGGAGCAGAAGCAATGGCCACGGCCGAAGTTGTCTCGATTGATTCATACGACATCGTAATCCGCTACGCGTGCGACGGAATGTGCGATCCAGTGTTCTCGCTAGATCCGAGCGCTCTGGCTGCGCGAGACGAGGAATACTGGCGGCGCCACGAGGCGATCTGGGCGGACATCGCCAATCCCCAACAACAGGAGACACAGCAGTAATGAAGCAGTTTTTTTGCGACCTGGAGACCACAGGCACAGACTCCGCGAAGCACGGGATCATCCAGATCGCCGGCGCCATCGTGATCGATGGCAACCTCAAGGAGACGTTCGACTGGAAGGTCCGGCCCTTCGCTGGCGACATGGTCAGTGCGGAGGCCTCCAGAATTACGGGCATCACGATCGAGCAGATGCGCGAGTTTCCGGAGGCGTCGATCGTCTTTCAACAGCTCCTGGCGATGCTGGGTCATTACGTGGACAAGTTCGACAAGAAGGACAAGTTCTTCTTCGTCGGCTACAACTCCACGTTCGACGACGACTTCCTGCGCCGGTTCTGGGACAAGAACGGCGACTCCTATTACGGATCCTTCTTCTGGTGGCCGTCGATCGACGTGGCGGTCCTGGCTGCTCACATGCTCGGCGATGAGCGCGCCAGCCTGCCGAACTTCAAGCTCACGACTGTGGCGCAGGCCATGCACGTGGCTGCAGAAGGGTCCGCACACGACGCCGGCTACGACATCGCGCTGACCAGGAAGCTTTACGAGGCCTGCAAATGATGGACGCGCGCTTCCGTCCGATTGATAAATGGCCTGGCGAACGAACGACGCCCGGCCGGCGCCAGCATGCGCGCTTTCGCGTCGGCTACAACGATACGCTCCACGACCTGGAGTACGAACTGCAGCATCTCCGCGCGAGAGACATTGTCATCCAAGCAGATTTTCAGCTCCATGACATTCGGAACGACGGATGGCCGCGATCGAACGCACGGCGCCCCGTCGATCCTGGTGTGATCGTTTCCTTCCAAACACCAACGGGAGCGCTGAGCTTTCCGTGCGACCGTTACACCGCGTGGGAGGACAATCTCCGCGCGATCGCGCTGTCGCTCGAGGCGTTGCGCGCGGTCGATCGGTACGGAGTAACCCGGCAGGCGGAGCAGTACAAGGGCTGGAAGGCGCTTCCTGCACCATCGTCCGGCAACGACGGGTGCATGAGCGCGGAACAGGCTGCGCGCTTCGTGACGGAGCACAGCGGCATGTTCGTGTCGCACATCAACACGGACGTGGACGCGCTCAGGCGCGCGTATCGCCAGGCTGCGCGCAAGCTGCATCCCGATTGTGGTGGCTCGGAGTCCGCGTTTGTGCAACTGCAGCAAGCCAATCAACTACTGGAGGCGAGGCTGTAGATCATGCACGTTTACAAACCAATCCCGGTCGCTGTTGCGAGGTCCGTGGCTGAGTCGCACGAGAAGGACATCGTGGTGATTATGGCGCTGGATCGAGAGAACGACAGACTCGATGCCACGACGGTCGGGCGCGAGCCCGCGGACAAGGACATCGCGGCGAAGTGGGGCGAGATGTTCGCGGAGAGACTTGGCGCGAGAGTCTCGACATGGTACGAGGACTTCCGTGCGACCACGGAGGCTGAGTACAAGACGAAGGTGGACGCGCTCGAGCGACGGCTCGAGGCCGTGCAGGACGCTCTGGCGCCGCTGGCGCTTCCGAATGAATCGGAGGCCGGCGTTGCCCAGCGGGTGGCGAAGTGCAGCACATTGCGTCCGGCAGCCGAGTGGCATGAGGACTTCGGCCCTGTGCTCTGGTGGCACCTGCCCATCGAGGAGCGTCCATACGTGGGCTCTGGCCCGGGCGCCGGCGAGTCCAACGCTGATGGCACGCCGACGACCTGCGCGCGCCTGCTCGAGGAAGGATTCCTCACGCACTGGTCACCGCTGCCTGACTGCAAGTATCTGAAGACATCTGATGGCACGGAGGTGACCGCACGATGAGCGATGGTGGAATCCACATCGAAGGTGCTCGCGCGTACCGTGGCTGCACTTTCTGCGGCGGCCGGGGATGCCTGGCCTGCGCGCAGCAGAGTAAACGCGACCAGCAAGCATCCTTTGAGAATCCAGTGTTCACATGGAACCCGAAGGATCCGGAAGACGCCAAGCGTCTCCGCACGGTGATGGATAGCATCCTGGGCACGGGCTGGCAACAGCGCGGCGTCATGGTGGCCATGCACGAGCCGGTCAATGCGCCTGCCGGCGACAAGGTCGCAGTCTACGATCCGGAGATCGGGGAAGAGTGTCCGTTGCGGTCCTGCAGCAACAAGGAGATGCACTCGCATCCGGTCTGCCCAGATTGCGGCGCGGTGGCTTTTCAGAATCTCGCGTGTGCCACGTGCCGGCAACAACTCCGGCAGGACGCGCAGACCAGCGGAGCCATGTTCGTCGAGACGCTTGACGCACTCGGGATAGACACCGTCGTGCCAGTAAGTAGCGTGCTTCCTGCAGCGAAGGACGACGGCACGTCGGACGGTCCGGAGGCACCTGCGGAATGAGCGGACGTGTAGGCGCGACCAAGGAGTGTGTGGATGCCACAGACGGAAAGTAACAGCGGGGTCCTGCTCGACGTCCGGCCCGAGGTGGCAGCGTTCGCGCTGCGCATGGAAGCCAAGCTCCGTGAGAATGACGGCAAGCCGGGCAAGCGCGGCTGGAAACTGGCGAGTCCATGGCAACTGCTCGACCGGCTCCGCGGCGAGACGCTTGAGCTGGAGCAGGCCATGTACCAGCCCGTCTGGCGCAGCCAGCAACAGGTCATCAACGAAGCTGCAGACGTGGCGAACTTCGCCATGATGATCGCCGACGTCCGCGGCGGGCTGATGGAGCCACCGCAGGCGCAGAGTGTGGCGCCGGCGGCGAAAGGAGCAACTGCGTGATGTTCCACATGAGCCTGACTGGGCTGATCCTGGTGGCGCTGTTCGTCGCTGCGATCGTCTGGGCGCATGGCTACGCCCACGGCAAGTACACAATGCTGGAACTGTTCCGCACGCACCTTGCGGAGCACCGGACGCTGCAGCAAGCGGTCCGGTACGAGAAGGACGTCCTGGAAGGGAATGTGCCTCGTGGATAACAATCCGGCGACGATCGCGTATCTCTTCGCTCACGAAGCCGAGTGGCGCGCGCTGCGCCTGCAGCTCGGCGGCCACGGGACCGGACCATACATGCATGAACTAGAGCGCGAAGTGCTGGGCCTGCGCCAGTGCCAAGGCAGCGCGGCGACACATCCTCCTGTGGATTACGAGCAGCTCGCGAAGGCGATCGTAGCAGGGACAGAGATCCCTGACAGCGGGTGGTACAACTCGCCGGACGACCTGGTGGCCGTGATCCGTAAAGCGCTGGAGTGTGCGTACAGGACGGGCGCGGAGGATCGCGCGAATCTGACGTGACGTACCGCAGCAACGGCGCCGTCGAGCGGGCCTGTGCGATCTGTGAGAAGCCCATCGTCGAGGACGACTGGATGATGGATATCTTCCGCGATCGCGTCCTGGACGGCAGCGCCGTCGTCGAGTGGGTCCACGAGCGCTGCGCGCGACGCGCGATCGAGACGTGGATTGAGAAGAAGCGAGCGCGGGCCGCGGCGCCTGCGCCCACGAGCAATGGTGGTGATGATCATGAGTCCTGATGAAGCGAGAACAATCCGGTCGCTGTCCGGCGCCACGTTCGTGCCAGGCTGCGCGCCCAAGCGGTTCGTCCGCGAGATGGCCGGCATGAACCCGGACGTCTACATCCTCTCGGACCGCCAGCGCGGATACCTCTGGGCGATCGCCTGGTCCTACCGCAAGCAGCTTCCGGACGACCTAGTGGAGATCGCCAGATGCGAGAGTGGCGAGCGCGGGATCAACTCCCACAAGAACCCGCCAGTGCTGCCGCCGGCGGCGCCGCGGAAGAAGCGAGCGCGAGCATCGAAGCCTGCGCAGCCGGAGGAAGGAGTGCTCTTGACGTTCGATCAGGAGCTTCCACAGATCGCCCATCCCGTCGCTGCATTCGGCCTCGAGTGGCTGGAAAAACGCGCTACAGATCTGGAGCAGACGCGAGGTAAAGTGTCGGGGCAATGAGTCTTTTTGTCGTCCGTGGGATCTACTATTACAACTTCTGGGTGAATGGCCACCGCTTCAGCAAATCGACGCGTAAGACGCGCGAAAAGGATGCGCTGGA
>Ga0302320_10012103_pt1 | contig 18168 bp, 18 predicted proteins | sample Bog_T0_3_FD_202130 | JGI IMG/M metagenome (GOLD analysis project Ga0302320, IMG submission 202130) | Peat permafrost microbial communities from Stordalen Mire near Abisko, Sweden - Bog_T0_3 | ecosystem: Environmental > Terrestrial > Soil > Wetlands > Peat | place: Sweden: Abisko, Stordalen Mire...
TGCAGTCAAGGTGTGCGTGCAGGTTGGTGATGCCGGGCGGGACGACGACGTGGAACTGGTAGAGGTCGGTCTCATCGCGGGTCCAGGGGATGACCTTGCCGTCGGCGGTGAAGACGACGCCGGTAATCTGGTCGACGGGGCCGGTGGGGCGGTGGTTGCCGGGAATCCACTCCGGGGTGGTGAAGGCGGCGGGGCCGGGCTTGACGGGGAGATCGACCTCGGCGTGGTAAAGCTTGCGGGGGGCCTCCGTGAGGTCTGCAGTGATGCGGATGGGGAGCATGGGCGCGGTGGCTGCGCGGGGCTTGCCGGCGTGGGCGAGCGGGGCGATGAGCGAGAGAGCGAAGAGGGTGGCGATGTGGCGGGAAGCGGAGCGCATGGAGCGTGATTTCCTCTCTGATGGGTGAGTCTGATGGTAGCGCAGGTGAGGTTGACAGAACAGTCGCCAGTTATCCAGTTCCCAGTTGCCAGTCGATGCGGGATAGCATGGAGGGAGAGTTGGCATGAGGGAGCAGGGATGGCGAAGCCGATCATCGTAACAGGGGCCGCGGGGTTTATTGGGCGGAACGTGGTGGCGGAGCTGAACGCGCGCGGCGAGCAGGAGATCGTGCTGGTGGACGAGCTGGGCAAGGACGAGAAGTGGAAGAATCTTGTGGGGCTGCGGTATGAGGACATGGTGAGTCCGGAGGAGTTTATGGGGCTGATCGAGGACGGAGCGTTCGCGGATGCGCAGGCGGTGATCCACCTGGGGGCGTGCAGCTCGACCACGGAGAAGGATGCGGATTATCTGCTGCGGAACAACTATCAGTACACGCGGGTGGTGGCGAACTGGGCGCTGTCGAATGAGGTGCGGCTGGTGTATGCGTCCAGCGCGGCGACGTATGGCGACGGCAGCGATGGCTATGACGATGATGACAAGGCGACGCCGCACCTGAAGCCGATGAACATGTATGGGTACTCCAAGCAGATGTTCGATATGTGGGCGCTGAAGCACGATCTGTTCCAGACGATTGTGGGGCTGAAGTACTTCAATGTGTATGGGCCGTATGAGGACCACAAGGGCGATATGCGCTCGATGGTGGCGAAGAGTTATGAGCAGATCCGCGCAGGCGGGACGGTGAAGCTCTTCAAGAGCTACAAGCCGGAGTACAAGGACGGCGAGCAGATGCGGGACTTTCTGTATGTGAAGGACGCCGTGGATGTGACGCTGCACTTCGCTCTGCAGAAGCACGATGCGCCCGGCGGCCTGTTCAACTGCGGCTCCGGCAAGGCAAGAATGTGGCTGGACCTGGTGACGGCGGTGTATCAGGCGATGGGGCTGCCGGTGAAGGTGGAGTTCATCGAGATGCCCGAGGTGTTGCAGGGCAAGTACCAGTACTTTACCCAGGCGGAGGAGAAGAAGCTGCGCGCGGCGGGATACTCGCGGGAGTTTACGAGCCTGGAGGACGGGGTGAGGGAGTATGTGCAGTTTCTGGAGCGTAGAGTGTAGAGCGTAGTGAGAAGTGGAGCGATGGCACGGGTGAGTAAAGAGATTACGGCGATCTATCCGGGGACGTTCGATCCGTTGACCAACGGTCATCTGGACCTGATTGCGCGTGGGGCGAAGATCGTGGACGTGCTGGTGGTGGCGATCCTGCGGAACTCGGAGAAGGGCAAGCCGCTGTTTACGGTGCCGGAGCGCGAGGAGATGCTGCGTGAGGCGACACTGAGCTTTGGCAATGTTAGCGTGGCGACCTTTGACGGGTTGCTGGTGGACTTTGCGCGGCAACAGGGGGCCAAGGCGGTGCTGCGCGGGATCCGCGCGATATCAGACTATGAGTATGAGTTCCAGATGGCGATGATGAACCGCAAGCTGGACCCGGAGCTGGAGACTCTGTTCATGATGCCCGGCGAGAAGTACACGTACGTCAGTTCCAGGCTGATTAAAGGTGTGTTCCAGTTGGGTGGGGACGTTACAGCACTGGTGCCGCCGAATGTGGTGGAGCGGTTGAAGGCGAAGGGGCCGGAGAATAAGGAGTAGAACGATAATTCCGAGAACGAACGAGGTCACTATGCGTTTCGGGCGACCGATCTCCATCTCGAAAGACTTAACCTTCCCGGTGCGAAAGTCTGTCGTAAGAGACAATTTTCAGGAATTCGATAAGCTCAGTTGCCATTTTGGTAGCTTGGGAGTTCACTTTCGATTCGATTCTCGATGTTTCGACCATCCAAAGCTGGATGGTCCTGTGATTGCCTCCCTTTCCTCGTCGCGCGCAGGAACGTCGATTATGCAGTTGTACCCAATTCGCAGCGATGTCTATCTGGAACGAGCCCGATCTCAGTTTGAGGGAATGGTCATTCCGTATCTAAAGAATTGGCTTCTGGGACAATTAGGCAAACCCGATACAGCCATTCTGGGATATGAGCAAATCATTGTCACTTGGAACGGTGTGATGCACTCATTCCTTAAAGTGAAGTATCTATGAGATCAGAACCCCTATCGGAAATGAGCTTGCAGGAGCAGTTCGGACAGATTGATATTTACGTCTTCGACCAGATTCTGCGCGGGAATATCGCGGCGGGGATGACGGTGCTGGACGCCGGGTGCGGCTATGGGCGCAATCTGGTGTGGCTGCTGCGGGAGGGCGCAGAGGTGTTCGCGCTGGATGCGGACACGGCGGGCGTGGAGCATGTTCGCGCGCTGGCAGCAGAGCTGGCTCCGCGGCTGCCGGCGGAGAACTTCCGCGTCGGCGACATCGAGAAAATGCCGTGGCCGGACGAGTTTGCGGATGTGGTGATCTGCAACTCGGTGCTGCACTTTGCGAGGGAAGAGCGGCAGTTTCTGGCGATGGTGACCGAGTTGTGGCGGGTGCTGCGGCCAGGTGGGATGCTGTTCTGCCGGCTGGGGTCGCGGATTGGGATGGAGTTTGAGCGGGTGCGGGCGAATGTGTACCGCATCGGGGACGGGTCGGAGTGGTTCCTGGTGGATGAGGCGGCGCTGATGAACATGACCCGGCAGATGGATGCGGTGCTGGTGGACCCGCTGAAGACCACCATTGTGCAGGACTACCGCTGCATGACAACATGGGTGCTGCGCAAGCGCTGACGGGCCGGGATGTTCAATCTTTCTGACGGAGACGATGCGATGGGAATGCCGGTGGTTCACTTTGAGATTGGCTGCAAGGACAAGGAGAAGACCAGCGCGTTTTATGCGGGTCTGTTTGGCTGGGAGATCGATGCCGGGCCGATGGGGATGATCCAGACGGGCTCCGCGGAGGGTATCCAGGGGCATGTGGCGGCGCTGGGGCATGAGCCGCACCAGTTCACGCACTTCTACATCCAGACCGAGGATGTGGCGGCGACGTTGAAGGCGATTGAGGCCGCTGGTGGAAAGACGATTGTGCCGCCGGTGCCGATTCCGACCGGGACGTTTGCCTGGTTTGCGGACCTGGAGGGGAATATCGTCGGGCTGTGGAAGCCGATGTAGGTGCGGGCCGGGAAAGGCAAAGGCAAACGCGGAGGCCGCAGAGGCCGCAAAGGTGCGCGGAGGAAAGCTTCGGGGCAACTTTATCTCCACCGCTAAAGCTGAAATACTAGAGTCATGAGCACAGCGACAGCACAGAAGGTTCTGAGCGACCGGATCGACCGGATCGAAGTTTCGGCCACCATGGCCATCACCGCCGAGGCGCTGAAGATGAAGGCGTCGGGCATTGACCTGGCCGACTTTGGCGCGGGCGAGCCGCACTTCTCCACGCCGCGCCACATCAAGGACGCCGCCATCGCGGCTATTGAGGCGAACTTTACGCGCTATACCGCGGTGGCGGGCATCCCGGAGGTGCGCAAGGCGATCGTCGAGCGCCACGCGGCGGACTTCGGCACCAACTACAGCGTCGAGGAGTGTGTGTTCACCACCGGCGGCAAGCTGGCATTGTTCAACGCGATTCAGGTGCTGGTGGACCACGGCGATGAGGTGATTCTGCCGGTGCCGTACTGGGTCAGCTTCAAGGACATCATCCAGTATGCGGGTGGCAAGGTGGTGTATGTAGAGAGCGATGAGTCCGAGGGCTTCCGCATTACCGCGAAGATGATTGAAGCGGCGATGACGCCGCGCACCAAGGCGATTATTTTGAATACGCCGTCGAACCCGTCGGGCGCGGTGGTGAGCCCGGAGGACCTGGAGGCGATCGTGCGGCTGGCGCACGCGCGGAGCGTGTATGTGTTGCTGGACGAGTGCTATGTGTACCTGAACTTCACCGGAAAAATCGTCAGCGGAGCGAGCTTCACCGAGTGCAAAGAGCATGTGGTGGTGCTGGGCTCGCTGTCCAAGACCTATGCGATGACGGGCTGGCGCGCGGGGTTTGCGCTGGGGTCGAAGCAGGTGATTGCGGCGATGAGCAAGCTGCAGTCGCAGAGCACGTCGAATGCGGCGAGCATGGTGCAGCGGGCGTCGATTGCCGCGGTGACGGGTCCACAGCAGTGCGTCGCCGAGATGCGCGCGGACTACATCACGCTGCGCGACCGTGTGCTGGCGGGGTTGAAGACGATCCCAGGGATGACCTGCACGGTGCCCGAGGGGGCGTTCTATGTGTATCCGAATGTGAGCGCGTTTTTGGGCCGGTGCGGCGTGACGTCGGCGAGCGATCTGGCGGCAAAGCTGCTGAGCGAGGCCCACGTGGTGACGGTGCCGGGCGAGGCCTTTGGAACGGCAGAGCATCTGCGTCTGTCGTATGCGGTGTCGGCGGACGTGATCGACAAGGGCGTGAAGCGCATCGGAGAGTACCTGGCAGGACTGGGCGCGTAGACAGGTGATGGCATTGCAGACGGCTGTGAAGTTTGGCACCGACGGTTGGCGGGGCATCATCGCCGACGACTTTACTTATGCCAATGTGCGCGTGGCGGCAGTGGCCATTGCGCACTATGTTCTGGAGCACGAAGACGCGCAGGCAGGCGTGTGCATCGGCTATGACACACGGTTCGGATCGCGGTCGTTCGCCAAGGTTGTGGCGGAGGTGCTGGCCGGGGCGGGAATTCCAGTGGCGCTGGCCAACAAGGTGACACCCACGCCGGAGTTGAGCTTCGCGGTGCGCGGACGCAAGGCGGCCGGCGGTGTGATGATTACGTCTAGCCACAACCCGGCGGAGTGGAACGGGGTGAAGTACAAGGCCAGCTATGGTGGTTCGGGGAGCCCGTCGATTATTGCGTCGATTGAGAGCTATCTGGGCAAGCCGTTGGTGAAGGCAGCACATCCGGCAAAGATTGAAGAGGTGGACTTTGCGCCGCCGTATGTGGCAGCGCTGGAGGCCTTTGTCGATCTGAAGGCGATCCGGGCGTCGGGGTACAAGTTTCTGATGGATGTGATGTACGGCGCGGGGGCGGGCTACATCGCGGGTATCTTTGAGCGCGCGGGGATTCCGTATGTGGAGATGCGCGCGGAGCTGAATCCCGCGTTTCCGGGGATCAATCCGGAGCCGATCATGCCCAATATTGCGGCGACGCGCGAGGCGGTGGTCCAGGAGAGATGCGCAGCGGGGCTGATTACCGACGGCGATGCCGACCGCATCGGGGCGGTGGACGAGCACGGCAACGTGGTGGACGCGCACAAGATCTATGCAGTGCTGCTGCAGTGGCTGCTGCAACGAAAGCAGTGGCCTGGCAATGTGACACGGGCGTTCAACACAACCAAGATGCTGGACCGCATCGCGGCGAAGCACGGGCGTACGCTACATGAGCATGGCATCGGGTTCAAGTACGTCGTCGACCTGATGCTGGACTCGAAGATTCCGGATGGCGTTTTGATCGGCGGCGAGGAGTCGGGGGGGATCGGCGTCCGACGGCATCTGCCGGAGCGCGATGGCCTGCTGAACAGCCTGCTGCTGGCCAATGTGATGGCCGACGAGCACAAGACGCTGGGCGAGCTGGTGGCGGCGTTGCAGGCCGAGTACGGTGAGCATCAGTATGGCCGAGTGGATATGCACATCACCGAGGAGTTGAAGCAGTCGGCGATCCGCAGAGCGAGCGACGGAGTGAAGGACATTGCCGGAATGAAGGTGCTGCGCACCGAGACGATGGACGGCATCAAGTTCTTCCTCGACAACCCGGCGTGCGCCGGCAAGGCCAACGCCGCGGAGACGTGGCTATTGCTGCGCGCCAGCGGGACGGAGCCGCTGCTGCGCGTGTACTGCGAAAGCTGCTCGGTGGAGAGCGTCCAACAGGTGCTGACGGCAGCGGAGGGTTTTGTGCTGCAGAGCAACGCGCAGTGAGCCGGGTGGTCGTTCAGGCCGCCGGGCTGCTCTTCGATATGGACGGCGTACTGGTAAGCTCCATCGCCAGCGCGGAGCGCTGCTGGAAGCTGTGGGCCAGGCACTATAGTGTCCCGGACTGGCAGAACGTGACGATACCGCACGGCATCCCCGCGAGGGACATTGTGAGCCATCTGGCCCCGTGGGTGGATGTGGCGGAGGGGCTGCGGCGCATCGAGGACATGGAGATCGAGGACGTCAGCGACATCATCACGCTGCCCGGCGCGCGCGATCTGCTGGAGAGTCTTCCGCTGGAGCGATGGGCTATTGTCACATCCGCGACCGATCGCCTGCTGGCGGCACGGTTACGCGCGGCCCGAATGCCGCAACCGGAACGGCTGATTAGCGCCAATATGGTCACGCAGGGCAAGCCCCACCCGGAACCCTACCTGCTGGGCGCGGCGCGGCTGGGCGCTGCGGCGAAGGATTGCCTGGTGTTTGAGGACGCGCCGAGCGGCGTGAAGGCGGGTGCGGCGGCGAGGGCTCGCGTCGTCGGTGTGCTCGGCACCACACTGGCAGAGACGCTGCGGGAGTGCGGCGCGAGCTGGCTGGTTCCGTCGCTGGCGGCGGTGCGAGCCGTCGCGGTCGAGGGCGGATTGGCGGTCACGCTTGAGGCTGTTTCGGTCTGAAATGCTTGACAGAGGGGATAGAATAAGATCGTGGGTTGCTTCATGGGCAGACATCCGGTGGGTGGGTGGGATGCGAGCTCAGAACTGTCCGTAACGGTGGAGAAAGAATAGTTAACTAATTTGTCAACAACCGCTAAGTCTTTATTTTAGTGGTTCTTGGCCCAGAAAGCCGGGGGGAGGGGTGCCGGATCTCAGAGACGGCTCTTGAGCAGAGCTTCGACCCGCAGCAGGTCTTCTTCCGTATCGACACCGATTGTGTCCTCCTCGGTCTCGGCGACGTAGAGGGCGATACGGTTTTCGAGCAAACGGAGCTGCTCCAGACGCTCGGTCTGTTCAAGCCTGCCGGGCGGCAGCGCGGCGAACCGGGCCAGTGCGGCTTTGCGGTAGGCGTAGAGGCCGAGGTGCTTCCAGATGACAGCGCGGCCGTCGCCATCGCGGTCGAAGGGAATAGTGGCGCGGGAGAAGTAGAGCGCGCGACCGTCAGCGGCGGTGACGACTTTGACGGCGTTGGGATTGGCGATGTCCTCGGCAGCGCAGCGCACCTTGAGGGTCGTGACTTCGACCTCGGGACGAGCGAAGGGCGCGAGCAAGGCGGAGACATGTTGCGGCTGCAGGAGCGGCTCGTCGCCCTGGATGTTGACGTAGATGGCGGCGTCCACCTCGCGGGAGACGGCGAAGAGGCGGTCGGTGCCGCTGGGCAGCTCCGGCGAGGTGAAGATGCAGCGCCAGCCACGCTGGCGGCAGAGCTCGGCGACCTCGGCGGAGTCGGCGGCGACGATCACCTCGTCGAGCTCCGGGCAGGCGGCGGCGCGATAGACCCAGGCGAGCAGAGGTTCGCCGAGCAGGTCGCGCAGCACCTTGCGAGGCAGGCGGGTGGAGGCGAGCCGGGCGGGAATGACGCCGACGACGCGATCTTTCGTTGCCGACGTCACGGCCGTCCTTTGTCGCCGTTGTTGCTGGTGCGGCGGTAACTGCGCACAGCGAGCACGACAACCAGCATCAGCACCAGGGCGAGCAGGGCGGCGGCGACGTACAGAAAGCTCAACACATCGGCCAAGCGGCAGTCCAGCGAGTTGCCGGAGGCGCCGCAGTCGCGGGCGGCCAGCAACAGCGAGGCATGGGCGCGCAAGGCTGCCACCGCTGTGACCGCAAGGGCAGCAAAGCGCGACGGGTGACGGATTGATGGGAGAGTGGCCACGTTTGACCTGCGCGGAGAAGAATCCATATGATGATAGTGCGGCTGACGTCGCGGCACCGGCCGCTGGATCTCATGCCTGGGGCGGTGTAGCTCAGATGGTTAGAGCGACGGACTCATAACCCGTAGGTCAGAGGTTCGATTCCTCTCACCGCCACCAAACCGTCCTGCGTGGCGCCAAAAAGTTCTTGCAGTAGAGAGTATCATTCGTCTATCGGCAACCGTCTAAACGTGAGGTTGAAGGTTGTTCCCCAGGAGAAACCCCCGAATTTATGCCCAAGAGCGTGAAGATTTTCCTCCTCGCCGTATCGGCAGCACTGGTCCTCAGCATCTTTCTGGGCGTGAATGCCTATGGCGTACGCGCCGCGGACTCCGGTCAGGAAGGCGCCTACCGCCAGATCAATGTCTACGGCGAAGTCCTGCAGCACGTGCAATCGGACTATGTTGAGGTGCCCAATATTCCGGCGGTTACCAACGGCGCTCTGCGCGGCCTGCTGGAGTCACTGGACGCGGACTCCAGTTACCTGACGCCGGCGGACTATGCGGCCTACAAGAACGATAAAGGCGGCAAGGCGCAGGTGGGCATCCATGTGTCCAAGCGCTTTGGGTACGCGACCATCATCTCCGTAGTGCCGGGGAGCCCGGCAGAGAAGGCCGGACTGAACGACGGCGACATCATCGAGGCGATTGGGACGCAGGATACGCGTGACCTTTCGCTGGCGATGATCCAGCTGTTGCTGGAAGGCGCGCCGGGCAGCGAGTTGCAACTGGCGGTGATCCGCGCGCGCAAGGGGTCCGATCCAGACAAGATTACGCTGAACCGCGTGGTGGTCTCCGAACCGCCGGTAGCTGACACGCTGTATGAGAACTCCTCGATCCTTTACTTGAAGCCGCTAGAGCTGGACCACGAACATGTGCAGCAGGTGGAGGCAAAGCTGAAGGCAATGAACAAGACGGGCTCCAAGAAGGTGCTGCTGGATCTCCGCGATGTGTCTTCGGGAGATATGCCGGAAGGGATTCGCCTGGCCAACTTCTTCCTCAAAGCAGGCACCATCGTGACGCTGCAGGGGCAGAAGTTTCCCAAGCAGACGTTCACCGCAGACGCCTCCAAGGTGGTGGACGCTACCGGACCGCTGGTGGTGTTGGTGAACCGCGGAACCTCGGGCCCTGCCGAGGTGGTGGCGGCTGCCATTCAGGACAACAAGCGCGGCGACCTGGTCGGCGAAAAGACCTTCGGCGAGGGATCGCTGCAGAAAACGTTTGATCTGCCTGACGGCGGCGCCGTGATCCTGTCGATCGCCAAGTACGCTTCGCCTTCGGGGAAGCAGCTTCAGTGCTACGGCGATTGTCAGGACGAAGCGGTGACTCCGGGAACGCTGGTGGCCTCCAGCCAGGAGGACGTGAGCGTGGATGAATCGGCAGCGAAGACTGCGCCGACGGCGAAGGTGCCGGAGCAGAAGAAGCCGGCCGAGCCGGACGACCAGCTGAACAAGGCGCTGGAACTGCTGAAGGCCAGAGCGGCTTAAGCGTCAAAACGGGCCGGTTTTGACGGGCAGCCTGCGTGGTAAGGTGAACTTGCCGTGCCGAGTCTATCGAGCCAAGAACAGAGAGCAGCAGAGAAAGCGGCTGAGAGAGCTGCGAGGCGAGCGGCCCTGTGGCGCGCGATGCGGCGGTTCCCATTCCGTGAACCGGAGTTTCGCAGCCGGAAGATCGCTTCACGGGCCGCGTTTCTTCTGCTGTTAGGTGCGTCTGCGGTCTTCGGGGTGATGGTGGGGCTGTTGCTGGTCTATTCCATCAACCTGCCGCAGATCTCGGAGCTGGAGCGCTACCATCCCAGCACGACTACGGATCTGTATGACATCCACGGCAAGGTCTTTGGCTCGTTTGCCCTGGAGCGGCGCATCGTCGTCTCCTATAACGACATTCCGCCGGTGCTGCGCGAGGCGATCCTGTCCGTGGAAGACAAGAACTTTGAGCACAACGGCGGCATCAACCTGTTTCGGCTGGCCAGCGCGGCGTACCAGGACCTGCACTCCGACCGGAAGTCGCAGGGCGCCTCCACGCTGACGATGCAACTGGCGCGCAACCTGTTTCTCTCGTCGGAGAAGACCTATGGCCGCAAGCTGCAGGAGATCTTCCTGACCATCCAGATCGAGCGGCACTTCACCAAGACGCAGATCTTTACGCTGTACGCGAACCAGATCTATCTGGGACGCGGGACGTATGGCTTCGAAGCGGGCTCGGAGTACTACTTTAGCAAGAAGGCCCGCGACCTGACCCTGCCGGAGGCAGCACTGCTGGCGGCGCTTCCCAAAGGGCCGGAGTCTTACTCACCGGTGCGCTTTCCGGAGCGCGCGCTGAAGCGCAGAAACCTGGTGCTGGACGAGATGCTCTCCGACCACAAGATCACCGCGGCCGAGGCGGTGGCGGCGAAGGCGGCTCCGTTGGGACTGAATCTGGAGGCGCCGGCGAACACCGAGGCGCCGTACTTTGTGGAAGAGGTGCGGCGGCAACTGGAGCGCGAGTACGGCAGCGATGAGGTACACGGCGCCGGCCTCCGCGTGTATACGACGCTGGACCTGGACCTGCAACACGCAGCCGAGCGGTCTGTGCTGGACGGGGCCGCGGCCTATGAGCGCCGTCACGGATGGAAGGGACGGCTGGAGAATGTGGTGGCCGAGGGCGCGGACCTGGAGGCTTACAAGCATCCGGACTGGACGCAGCCGGTGGTAGACGGGGCGTACTTCCACGCGCTGGTCACGCAGGTGGCCCCGGCAAAGATGGTGGTGAAGATCGGTGCGCTGAATGCAGTCCTGACGCCTGCGGACTGGGCGTGGACGCAGCAGTCCAAGGCCGGCGACCTGGCGCAGGTAGGGGATCTGGTCTACGTGCGGGTCCCGAGCGGGGGAGGCACTTCGGAGCCGCGCTTCGTACTGGAGCAGGACAGCGGAGCGCAGGTGTCGATGATGGCAGTCGACAACGCCAACGGCGAGGTACTGGCGATGGTGGGTGGGCGCGACTTCGCGCTATCGCAGTTCAACCGGGCGACCCAGGCGCAGCGCCAGGTGGGGTCGTCATTCAAGCCCTATGTGTATACCGCCGCGTTGGAGGCGGGCATGGAGCCGAACGATACGGTGCTGGATACACCCACGACGTTCTCCACTCCGGGCGGACCGTACACGCCGCATAACTTCGAGCCCGACTACCGCGGGTCGATGACACTGACGGAGGCCTTCGCGGAGTCGCGCAACATTCCGGCGCTGCGCCTGGCGGACAAGGTGGGCATAAGGAACGTGATTGACGTGGCGCACCGCTTCGGCATCGTGAGCAACATTCCGGCGTTTTTGCCGGTGGCCATCGGCGCGGCGGACCTCACGCTGGCTGAGCAGGTGGGGGCCTACAGCGTGTTTCCCAATGACGGCATCCGCATCGCGCCGCACTACATCCGCCGCGTGGAGGAGGCAGACGGTTTGCCCATGCGACAGGCGACGCCGGAGGTACGCGAGGTAACGTCGCTGGAGATCGCGCGCAAGATGATGATCCTGCTACGGGCAGTGGTGGAGCATGGGACGGGGGCCGCGGCCTCCTCGCTGAAGCACGCGCTGGGCGGCAAGACCGGGACCACTAACAACTACACGGACGCATGGTTCATCGGCTTTTCGCCGTCGATTACCTGCGGAACATGGATCGGCTTCGACGACCGACAGTCGCTGGGCGAGAAGGAGACCGGCGCGCGCGCCGCGCTGCCCATGTGGATGGCGTTCATGAAGGTGGCGCTCGCGGACCGTCCGAATGAGGAGTTCTCACGGCCCAATGCGCCGAAGAAGGCCATCGACCTGCCGCTGCAGCCGAGCCTGGAGGCGGAGCCAGCTTCCAAGCCAGCGCCGCCGGATGAGGACAACGACGGCAGCGGAGTGAGCGCGCCTGCTCCGGCAGCGGCGCCGGTGCCGCCGCCTGTTCCCAATGTGTTGCCCAACGACGAGGCCGCGCCTGCGCCGGCGAAGAGTCCGACCAAGCCTCCCAGTCCGACTGCGCCGCAGCTCTAGCCGTAGGCAACACCGAGGGCGTCGCCGAGCGCGAAGTAGCGCTGGGCCTTTGCGACGTCCAGGCCGATCTGCGCGCGCAATGCCTCCGGTGAGTCAAAGCGGCGTTCGGCGCGCAGGCGGTGCAGGAAGGTCAGTTGCAGCGGCGTCGTCTCGTCGAGCGCGATTGGTTGGAAGTCCAGCAGATGGGTCTCGACGGCGAAGGAGTCCGCACCGAAGGTGGGACGGTTGCCGGCGTTAGTGACGCCGCGAAAGTCGCGAGCGTCCGCACCGGATCCGATGCGTAGCCTGGTGATGTAAACGCCGTTGGCCGGCAGCAGCTCGGAGTAAGGCGCGAGGTTGATGGTCGGTACGGTGTAGCGCGCACCGTAGCCGCGGCCGGCGGCTGGGGTGCTGCGGATGGAGAAGGAACGGCCCAGCAGAGCGCGCGCCGCAGGCAGATTGCCGGAGACGATGAGCCTGCGGATGCGGCTGGAGGAGATGGCCGCGCCGCGCGCGATGAGCGGCGGGCACACATGCACCGTGAAGCCCAGATCGCGGCCGAGTTCAGTAAGACCTGCAATGTTTGTCTCCGCCTTGTGGCCGAGACGAAAGGTCTCTCCCTCATGCAGCTCGACGGTGTTCAGGCTGTCGCGGAGCACGGTCTCGGCGAAGCGGCGGGCGGACCATAGGCGCAGCTCCGCGGTGAAGGGAAGCACCAGCACCAGGTCGAGCCCGGTGGCCGCGAGCAGATCGAGCCTGGCGTCCAACGGCGTGATAAGCGGAAGCGGTGGACCGTTATGCAATACCTGCGCCGGATGCGGATCGAAGGTGATCGCGACGGAGCGGGCGTTGAGTTGCTGTGCGCGCTCTCGCAGCGCGGCGATGACCTTGCGATGGCCGCAATGAACGCCGTCGAAGTTGCCTATGCTGACGACGGAGTTTGTGGAGTACGAGCCGAGTTCCGCAAGCGAGCGTGCGATGTTCATGCGATCTCAAACTCCAGCTTCAGGCCATCGTGCGCCAGGCGGATGTGCGCGGGCAGCGCGGCGTTGGTGGTCTCATGGTCCAGGTCGTGGCTGACGTGGGTGAAGAAGGCGCGGTGCGGCGCAATCTTTTCAACCAACTCGATGGAGCGAGAGAGGTGCGAATGGCTGGGGTGCGGCTCGCGGCGCAGCGCGTCGAGCACCAGGATGTCGAGGCCGGTCAGCAGAGGCAGGCTTTCGGCGGGGATGTCGCTCATATCCGTAAGATAAGCGGCGCCGCCGAAGCGGTAGCCGGCGATGGTGTGGCGTCCATGCGTGACCGGCACGCGGACGAACTTCGCGCCGAAGAGGTCAATCTCCGTTCCGGCTTCGGTCGAGGTGCGGTGCAGTGTGACCCGCGCGCTGGTGGGGTAGCGGTCCGTCTTGCGGAAGGTGTACTCAAAGACACGCTCGATGATGTCGGCGGTGGCGTCGTCGGCGTAGAGCGGCAGATCTTCGGGATGGGCGAAGGAGAGCGGGCGAAGGTCGTCCATGCCGAGCACGTGGTCGGCGTGGCCGTGGGTGTAGAGCACCGCGTCGACGGAGCGGATGTTCTCGCGGACGGCCTGCGCGTGGAAGTCGGGGCCGGTGTCGATGAGGACGTTGCGGCCGTTGTAGCTCACCATCACCGAGGGACGAGTGCGGCGGTTGGGCGAGCCTGCGATGTACGCCGAAGCGCAGACCGCACAGCCGCAGCCCAGCGTGGGCACGCCCATCGAGGTGCCGCTGCCGAGAAAGGTGAGGGTCGCTTGCATAAAGACAGGGGTCAGGGAAAAACGAGAGCAAAGGCAACTGCAAAAGCTTTAACGCAGAGGGCGCAAAGGTTGCGCGGAGAGGCGGAGGAAGACGGTGCTCCCCTCGACAATCCTTAGCGGACGATCTTTGGTCCGCCTGAGGCTCCGGGCGGCGGCGGTGCGCCGGTCTGTTTGGCCTGGGCCTGGCGAGCCAGTGCCTGCGTGATCTCGAGGAAGCCCATGCGCAGCTCGAAGAGTGCGGTGTCGACTAACTTCGACTCAGCTTCGGTGAGGTTTCCTTTTGTCTTTTTATCGATAATGTCGAGCATGTCAATGGTCTGGCGCGCGCCGAGCAGGTCGACCTGCGGGGGCTGTCCGGGCTCAGTAGCGCCGCCCAGTTGCAGCAACGCCTGCATGTAGAGCGACTGGATGACGCGCTCGAAGGTCATCTCCGGCATGTGCTCGGCGCCGGGATTGGTGGCGCGGATGGCGGTGTCGAGACGGTCGACGGTGGCGTCGTAGGCGCGTGTGGCCTGGTCGCTCTGCTCCGTGGTGGGAGCGGGCAGGGGCTGCGGATCTTCGGGCTGCGATTCAACAGCGGTGGGCAGGGCTGCGGACTCCGAGCGAGAGTGCGTGTCAACGAGATGAGCGGAGGAGCCGAGCTTCTCATCGGAAGTGGGCTCAAGCAGCGTCTCGGGGCGTGGCGGTTTGGCCTCGGAGGGCGGAGCGTCGGGGCGAAGGTCGCCCTCGGCGGTGAACTTGCGACGGTCGTTGACGACGAATTCTTTTATCTCAGCCATGTTGGTTCTCGGTTGTTGGTTGTTGGTTTTTGGTAGGAGAAGCGGTGCCGCCGGGGTAGGTCAGCGGCTGGTGGGTGTAGAGTGCCTCACGTCTAGCGTAGCCGAGTGCGTAGATTGTGTCGCCAATTTGTGCGGCGGAGGTGAGTTCGCCGGCAGGCTTGCCATTGGCTTCGAGCGTTGCGGGCAGCTCCGGTAGCGAGCCGGTGAGTGTGAACTGTGTGAACTGGCGGTGCACCTGACCGCGGGAGCGGATGCGCTCCACGATCTCCTGGCCGAGGTAGCAGCCTTTGCTGAAGTGCAGGGCGTGAGTCTGGCCGGTCTCCTGTGGGAGGTCCTTGTCGCGGATGTCGGTGCCGTACCTGGGTGTGCCGGAGTAGATGCGGAAGGCTTCGAGGGTTTCGACGGAGACAGAAGTGGCTCCTTTTTGCCCCAACCAGGCCGAGATGTCGGACAAATCCTTGGCATCAGCGGACCAGATTTCAAAGTACGGAACCGATGAAATGGGCGGTGTGAGAATCCAGCTAGGGTGCTTACCGTTTTGTGTCGCGGGAGTGATCATCGCGAGCTTTAGTGTCTCTGTAAGTGGAAACTCGTTCGTGGTCATCATGGCTGCGGCAAGCGCATCGGGAGCTTTTTCTCCGAGGAGGACGATTCCGACGGGCATAGCGGCCTTGTCGTGAACTAATGTAATTTCTCGCGTCAGTTCGACGTCGTCCATGATGATGAAGTGGTCCAGGGTCTTATGGACCGTTTCGAGTTGCCAGTTTCCAGTTTCCAGCAAAAAGGTTGCGGGGCCGTCGCCGGGCTCGCGGTAGATGGTGCAGTCGCCCTGGATGCGGCCCTGGGCGTTGAGCAGGAAGTTGTAGTTGCCTTCACCGGGGGCGAGTGCGGCGATGTTGTTGGTGACCATGCCGTTGAGCCAGCGGGTGGCGTCCGCGCCGGTGACGCGCAGGAAGGCCCGGTCGGTGATTGGGGCGAAGGCCGCGCCATGCAGGATGGCGTCGAGTTGTGCGGCTTCGGTCATGTCGTTTTGGAGCTACCCTCCCCCTGGTTTTTGGCTCAAGAACCGCAGAACATTGGACTTAGCGGTGGTACCTCCTGTACAGGAGCGATGTACACCGGCAGTATTCTTCAGCTCTGGGGTTCGAGCTATTGAGCTTTGAGCTGGATTTGGTTCCATCCCCCACTCTTTCTATTGTAACGGTTTGGGGTCAATTCACTTTCGTTTGTAACTCATTCGTAAGATGGAAGTTAAGCGGGAGGGGGCTTGACAGCATCCGTGCCGGCGGCGGTTTGTGCAACCAATAGGAGCGCGGCTGGGTACACTGGGAAAGAAGGATGAAAGCGCGGAGGCAGATTGAAGCGAGAACGGTGGGTTGCAGCAGCGGTGGCGGTGCTGGTGGCGGGGATGGCAATGGGGCAGACTCCACAGCCTTCGAACCCGCCCAATGGAGGCGACGGCAAGGTGACGCCGCCGGTGCTGGAGAGCGGGCAGACCAATATCGTGATCGACTCGCGGTTGACCAAGGCGCAGGAGAAGGACCTGCTGGGTTCGGAGGAGGAGATTCTCCAGTTCGTCAGCAAGGACACGCTGCTGCCGATTAAAGCGCCGGTGAAGTGCCGGTTCATCTCGCGCGATGCGGTGAGCAAGGAGCTGCGCAAGAAGTTCGATGAGGACAAGAGCAACCAGCGCATGGAGCGCAGCGAACTGGTGCTGAAGAAGTTCGGCCTGCTGGACCGCGATTTCCAACTACGGCCGTTCCTGCTGAGCCTGCTGACAGAGCAGATTGCCGGCTTTTATGACAACAAGACCAAGCAGATGAACCTTTTGGACTGGGTGGCGATCGAAGAGCAGAAGCCGGTGATGGCCCATGAGCTGACCCACGCGCTGCAGGACCAGATGGTGGGTCTGACGAAGTGGGACGACCAGGAGATCGAGGGCGTGGCCAAGGACGCCGGCGAGGACAACAAGCACATCGCTACGGACGAGACGGACACCGCGCGCGAGGCTGTGCTGGAGGGGCAGGCGATGGTGAGCTTCGCCGACCATATGCTGGCGCCCAGCGGCAAGACCCTGAAGGACATGCCGCAGGTGGGCCGGCAGTTGGAGCAGGGCGCGGGCGACATGTCGGATTCGCCGGTGCTGGCGCGGGCGCCGTTGGTGTTGCAGCAGGCGCTGCTGTTTCCTTACACCTCGGGATTGAGCTTTGAGCAGGCAGTGCTGGTGAAGAACGGCGTGAAGAAGGCGTTCGCAGGGGTGCTGGAGAACCCGCCGAATACCAGCTACGAGATCATGACGCCGGAGGCCTACCTTAATCACAAGCCGATGCCGCTGCTGCTGATGCCGGACATCCATCCGCTGCTGGGCGCGGCGGGCTATGAGCCGTATGACGTGGGCGTGATGGGCGAGCTGGATGTGCGGATGACGGCGGAGCTGTTCGGCGGCAAGCCTCTGGCCGAGGCTTTGGCGCCGGAGTGGGACGGCGGTATCTACTATGCGGCGCAGCGCACTGCGGCCACGCAGGAGCAGAAGCAGACCACGGCGGCACTGGCGCTGCTGTACAGTTCGCGGTGGAAGAATGAGGACTCGGCGCGGAGCCTGATGGAGGTATTTGAGGAGGAGCTGCCGCGGCAGTATGACAAGCTCACCCGGCGCAAGGCGGACGAGCAGAGCGACGAAGAGCGCGTTTATACCACCGACGAGGGCGACGTGCTGCTGACGCTGGAGGGCAAGACGGTATGGGTGAGCGAGGGCTTTGACGTGGCGCTGGCGCGCAAGCTGCGCGATGCCGTGGACGGAGCGCAGGGGCATGGGCCGGTGATGCAGGCAACAACAGGGATTAGGGATAAGGGATTAGGGATTAGCAACAGCGGGCCGGTGGAGGGAATCGCCGGGTGGATGGGGAGCTTTGGGATGATGCGGGTGGGATTGAAGTAGCGCTTTAACTGTTTAACTGTCAGCGAGGCGTGGCGATGCAGGTTGATCCCAGAGCTTGGAAGAGAGCCTTGCTGGTGTGGCTGGCTACGCTGCTGATGTTTGTGTTTCCGCTGCCCGTGACCGCTGATTATTGGCGGGCTTTGTTTCAACAGCCGCTGTTCCTGGTTATTGCGCCGATTGTGCTGGCTGGATTGTCTCTTCTGTTCCCCGTGAAGGATGGTTTGGACGCGGACGAGGCCAGGTTCGGCGACTCCTATCGACCAGAAAGATCCAGGTCAGGCACCTGGACGGGGATTGTCTGTTCCGTCATCCTGATGCTGTTTGTGGGCTGCGTTCTCCTGCTGGCGAACGCGGACACCAGCCGGCAGAGCGCGGAGTTCACGCACCGCCTCAATATCGTGTGCGGCATGGCGTTGGCGATTCTTACGGGTTTGACGATTTACTTCGCGATGGATTTCAAGCAGCCGCGATGATGTCACGCGCCTGAAGGTCATTTTGTGGGCGCTAGCGTCGTGACGGTGAGGCTAGTCAGCCCGTGGACCCAGCGGGC
>Ga0302320_10012107_pt1 | contig 18166 bp, 23 predicted proteins | sample Bog_T0_3_FD_202130 | JGI IMG/M metagenome (GOLD analysis project Ga0302320, IMG submission 202130) | Peat permafrost microbial communities from Stordalen Mire near Abisko, Sweden - Bog_T0_3 | ecosystem: Environmental > Terrestrial > Soil > Wetlands > Peat | place: Sweden: Abisko, Stordalen Mire...
TCAGGTCGAGCTGGGGCGCAAATGGATCCTTTGAGGTCATTCCCTACAAAGTGTAATTGGTGACCGCGTTTTCTGATGATTGATGGGATGCATTGAACACAGGTTTGAGATCGCGGGTGTCGAAAAAGGTGGTGAGTGGAGGCGTCTGGAACTATAGTTATCCGAAGCCGAGGCGCGATGAAAATGCTGGATCACACACTGTTATGGGACTGGATCAGGAAGCCTTCGACCCAAGCCTGCTTTCTGGGTTTCTGTTTTGCTCTTGCGCTGGTTCCCGCCTGCGCGGCTGTCGGTGATTCGCTGCGATTGGAAGTCACAGAGCATACCGACGTCCGTCACGAGTTCACCGGAACCGCGAAATCGTACGGAGTGACAATCACCAATCTTACCGATCAAACTGTCACAATCGAGCGCGGGATATTGATTGAGGAGAAGAAGCCGTCAGGCTGGGTTCAGCAAGCTGGCATTCAGGCCGTGGCATCCTGTAGCGATTTCGATATTCGATATAACTGGAAAGCGCCGATCCGCCTCGACGCGCATAGCACCCTGGCTGTCTTCCCGTGGGATGGCTTTCTTTGTGGAGGGCAATGTTTAGCGAGTTGCGCCAATAACGGTAAACTCGGTTCGGGTACCTATCGCTTTGTGGCTGTGATCGTCCCGGGTGGCGGAAAGATTGCAGGCCCTTCGTTCACCCTGCCGTGACAATCGTTTTTGCAGGCTCACTTGCGGCTGGCGACGATGGCGCGCAATTCGGCAGTGATTGTGGCGATGTGTGCGCTGGGGGCAGGAACGCCTTCGCGGGAATAAGTTACTTCCAACTCGCGGGCCAGGTCTGTGCCCCTGGCGAGGCCGAAGGTGCCGAGCACGCCGGCCAGTTTATGGGCGGCGGCGCTGGCGGCCTCACGCTGTGCCGTGGAGAGTTGGTCGGCGGAAATGGCCGCTGCGGCGGACTCCAGAATGCTGACCCGCTCCTCGATCTGCGGCAGAAACCTGGCCCACAATTGATCGAGAGCTTGCGAGAGAGCGGATTGCTCGGCGGGCTCCAAAACTGACTCCTTTCAGGGTGCTTTTCAGTCCCAACCCAGCGCGCTGGATATCTGGTCTGCAAGCGTGAGGGGGTCAAAGGGTTTGAAGAGTACGGCCTTGACGCCGAGATCGGCGAAACGGCGCTGGTCGGAGCTTTGTACCTTGGCGGTGAGCAGAAGCACGGGGATATTGGCGGTGGCCGGATTCTTTTGCAACTCGCGGAAGGTAGCTGGGCCGTCCATGACGGGCATCATGACGTCGAGAACAATGGCGTCGGGCTTGTACTTAATCGCGAGAGCCAGGCCCTGCGCGCCGGAGCTGGCGGCGTACACCTTCCAGTCGGCGATGGATTCAAGGCTGAGCGCGGCTACTTCGCGGATATCGTCTTCGTCGTCAACGATCAGGATGCTATGGGCCATAAGTGAAAAACCTCGGTATACAAGTTAGGCGGTTGCCCACTCAGCGACGGCCATGGCGGACGCAGGGTGGAAGAGAACAATTCAACCGCAGCCAATTTGGACGGTTTGAGAACGCGAAAGAGCAGGATTCGGTTCCAGCCCTATCACGCGTTCGGAGCGGCCGGTTCCGCGGACAGCGCATCCTCCATTGGGCGCGAACTGCGCAACATCGTCATCACCAGGGCATCGAGCTGTTGGGGCTTGACGCGAGCCTTGGTGAGAAAGTGTGTGGGGCCGAGAGTAAGCTGGCGGCGTTCGGCCTGAGTGAGTTCACGTCCGGAATATACAACCAGAGGCAAGCGGGCAAGGTTCTCGTTCTGGCGAAGCCAATCGACTACGTTGAAACCGTCTCCGTCGGGCAGGCCTATATCCAGTACAAGCAAGTGGGGCTTGAAGGCCAGACAGGCTTCCAGCGCCTGTTTCAGGGAGTGAGCCAACTTCACGGTGAAGGCTTCCGGAGAGAAGACATTGCCGATGACGACGGCCAGATCCACATCGTCCTCGACAACCAGGATGCGGGCCTTTTCGCTGGTTCCACGCAGGACGCGGGCCAGTTCACCCAGCAGGGCAGCTTCATCGAGCGGCTTGGCGACCCAACCCTCGGCGCCGTCGGGCACGCCGTTGGGTGTGCCCGACGGCTTTTGGCTATTCTCAACGCTCAGCAGAACGACTGGAGTGCGGGCTTCTGGATCAAGTTGGCGCAACCTGGGAAGAATCTCCCATCCATTCATGCCGTCCAGCGAGGTATCGAGCAGGATGGCCTGAACGCCATCCTGGGATGCGGCCAGGGTTTGTTCCACGGTGGTGGTTTGGACGACGTGGTAACCGTGGCGGGCCAACTGGGCGGCGATTGGAAGTCGAGTTGCCGAGTCGGCGCCGGCCAGTAGGACGCTGCCGTGGCGGAGCTCATGGTCGAATCCGTTGCCGGGGACTTCGAAAAGACCAGAGGGTGCCGGGTGATAGGGAAGGAAGACGCGGAATGTAGAACCGCTGTCGGGGTTGCGCTCGGCCCAGATGCGTCCGGAGTGCTGCAGAACGATGGTGCGGCAGATGGCCAAGCCCAGGCCACTGCCGCCTTTCTGGCGGGAATCCGATGGTTCCACTTGCTGGAAGCGGCCGAAGACCGTGTCAAGCTTGTCGGCTGGAATACCGCGGCCATGGTCAATAACCGAGAGCGTGACGCCGGTGACGCCGGGGCGTAGCGTCACAGAGATGGTCGAGCCAGGCGGAGAAAACTTGACGGCGTTGGAGAGCAGGTTGGTAAGAACCTGGAGCAGGCGGTCTGGGTCGGCGGCGATCTCAACCTGAACGGTATCGTGTGTGAGTAGCACTTCAGCCGCCTCGGCCACCGGCGCCATGCCGTCAATCGCCTGACGAATGATATCCGCCAACTGGAGTGTGCCAAATGCAAGGGGTTCGCGGCCGCTCTGGATGCGTTCGAGATCGAGAATGTCGTTGATGAGGCGGACCAGTCGGTCGGAGTTCGAGAGGGCTATGCGCAGCAGGTTGGCAGCACGGTCATTGACCTGGCCGAGCGTGCCCGAGGAGAGCAGGCCAAGAGCACCGCGGATGGAAGTGAGAGGGGTGCGCAACTCGTGGCTGACCGTGGAGATGAACTCATCCTTGAGGCGATCGAGGGCAAAGCGCTGGCTGATGTCGCGGAAGCTGAGTACAGCGCCGGAAACGCCGCCTTGTTTGATGATCGGAGTCAAGGCGTATTCGGCGGGGAAAGAACTGCCGTCGGAGCGAAAGATGGTGTCTTCGCCCTCGGCCGCCATGTTGATTCCATCAAAGCGGCGGAGAGGACAATCGGGCCCGCATCGAGAAATGCCGGGCGCGGAGCCGTGGAGCAGCTCATGCACCGGCTTGCCGGCGAGGCTTTGGGCCGCGGCGGCCAGCAAACGGGCTGCCGCGGGATTGGCAAAGCTCACCAGGCCCTGCTGGTCGATGCCGCAGATGCCGTCCGCCACGGAGTCGAGCAGGATCTCCTGCTGGCGGTAGAGTTCCTCGGCCCGGCCCTGTTCTTTGGAACGCGCTCGCATCTGTCCCAGAGATGCGGCCGCTGTCTCCACGGCGGCCAGGGCTGCGCGATTTTCGCGAAGTCCGGAGCGACAATAAAACTCGAGAACCGCTACCACTTTGTTGCCTACGCGCACTGGAACAGCCCAGCCGGATACCATCCCGTTGCGCTGGGCAGACTGAGTGTGCGGGCTGGGGGGCAGGGAATCCAGATTCGCTACCCAAATCGAGCGGTCATCCATCCAGCCCTGCCCAGGCAGATCGGAGCCGCTGGCGAGGGTGAGCCCCATGCTCTCCTGAATCAGGGCCTCCGTCTGCTTGCCGGGGGCGCCCCATGCGGATCGGAACTCGAGCTGGTTCGCTTCGCCGTTCACCTTCCATTCCAGGGCCACGTCCCAGCCGTGGGAGACGCAGAGAGCCTCTAAAATGCGAGCAATTGCGACTTCGGTGGACGGATCTTCACCGACGATCTGGCTGACCGTCTGTTGCAGGGCCTGACGACGCTCGCGCTGAACAACCAAGCGAATGACAAGAACTGAGGCGGCGGCTCCAGCGCCAAATGTCAGCAGCCCGTCGTAACGAAAACCGGCTAGCAGGTGCGGCGCAAACACTGCGATCACCAGGGCCAAAGTGAGGCCTGCCAGGACAGGAGCAAGTAAATTAGTGCCAGTCCGGACTGCGCGTGCTTGTTGATCCGCTGCAGCAGTTGTTTGTTCGTGCATGTCGCCCTCAATGCAACTATCCAACAAACCGGCACTTGTGCAGTGGCATTGTGGCCATCTGCAAGATACTGTCTGTTCCAAAATACGTTTTACGCGCTCGCCAACACACAATGTTCCGCGCTGGCTCGTTGCAGGTAGTATAACCACTTGATTCCAGACTTTGTGTGCAAATTGACGCCAAGTGTGTCGTAACAAGAAAAGCCGGCTGCCAAGTTGGCGGATGCGAGAGCCGAAGTTCGGCAAACAAAACGACAGTGTTCGCAGCCCAAGATGAACGCCCGGGGCGTTCCCTTAACATCGTTTCTGCCAAGGCAGCCGTATACTGGCGTCATGCTGCGTAATTCTCTTTTGCCCCGTTCTTGTCGAGCATTTCTTGCCGCTGCGTCCTTGGCTTGCATCCTGGCTCAGCCCCAGGCCGCATACTGCTGGGGGAATGAGGGCCATCGATTGATCAATCGGCTGGCGGCCAGCACTCTTCCAGCCAGTGTTCCAGCTTTCCTGCGTTCCGAGGCGGCTGTAAATGAGATCGAGTATCTTGGCCCCGAGCCAGACCGATGGCGGTCGCCTGCCGAGCCGGAGTTGAGCGCGGCGCAGGCGCCGGAGCACTTTATCGACCTGGAAATTGCCGACACTCTGGGCCCGTTGCCAAAGCGCCGCCTGGATTTCGAGGCCCGGGTTTTTGCCGCTGGCCAGCGTCCGGAAAAGGTTGGCCTGCAACCCTGGGAGGCCATCGAGGTGTGGGAGCGCCTGAAGGCCGCGCTGCGCGAGTATCGCATCCTGGCGGCTGCCGGAAAGGATACCCGCGCGGTGGAAGCGGCGGCCATCTTCTATGCCGGTTGGCTGGGCCACTATGTGGGAGATGGCTCGCAGCCGCTGCACACTACCGTCCAATACAATGGCTGGACTGGAGCGAATCCCAACGGCTATACGACTGAGCACCAGATTCATTGGCAATTCGAGGGGCCGTTTGTGGCCGCGAATCTGCATGAGCCGGAGGTGCGGGCCAAAATGACCGAGCCCAAGGCAATCGAGGGTGATCCCTTCGACAGTTACGTGGCCTATCTGCGGCATACAGCAACTTACGTAGAGAAAGTCTACCAACTGGAAAAGGCGGGCGGCTTCGTGGGGGCTGGAACGGAGGAGTCGCGGGATTTCACTGCGGAAAGAGTGGCAGCCGGAGCCAGTATGCTGCGGGACATGATCTATTCGGCATGGCTGGAGAGCGCCAAGCCGGTAGCAGATCCTTATGCTGGGAAGTAAGCAGGCCTAGTTTCCGGGTTCAGCTGCGGCCAGGACCGGAACCCGCCGCAGAAGCACGGTGAGGGTTGCCGTGAGCAGCAGGACAGAGGGGATGGCGATCACCAGCCAGGCCAGGATGGCTTGACCGGCCAGGCCGGCTTGACCGGCCAGGCCGGCTAACAAGGCAAGCAGATTGTGCGTCGAGGCTTGCGCCGGTCCAAAGAGCACAGGGGGCCGGCCGGGGCCGGAGGCAACGAGCCAGCCTCCCAACCGCACAAACGGAACAATCAGCACAAACTGCAAGGGCATGACCAGATAGTTTGCCGCCTCGATTGCGGGCAGATTCAGCTTGAGCGCCAGCGCCAGCAGGGCGCACAGCGCGGTGGGAATACCTACGACCGGAAAGCAGCCAAGGGCGAATCCGAGCGCAAGGGTAAGCGCGAGGCGGCGGGGCGAGATGCCTTGGCGCAGCCACACCGCGGCTTTGCGCTTGATCGAGTCTAAGGATTTGCCAACCATGCCCCTCACCTTATCGGTATAGACGCACAAATTGGATGGCCGTGCGATGAATCTTTGATCAATGAGCCGGAATTGGCACTGGGAAGGGAATGTTTTTTCATACCGGAAAAGTTATGTCGCGACGTATGCGGCGGAGATGCCTGCGTCTCTCAGCCCTTGGCCTCTGCCTCGAACAAATCTGCGATTCTGGGCAAAAGCCTCTCAAAGTAGCGGGCGAGGCGGTACTCGACCTGACGGCCGGCTTCGAAGACCTCCCCGTGGCTGAGCGCGGTTGCTCCCATCCCGGCCGCGAGGTTGGTCACGCAAGAGAGGCCGAGGACTTCAATGCCCATATGGCGGGCGACGACGGTCTCAGGAACGGTGGACATGCCCACCAGAGTGGCGCCGAGAGCGCGGAAGGCGCGGATTTCGGCTGGAGTCTCGAAGCTGGGACCGCTGACGGCGAGATAGACGCCCTCATCGAGCGTGAATCCTTCCACCGATGCGGATTCTTTCGCGAGAGCGCGGAGCGCCTTCGAGTAGGCCTCGGTCATATCGGTAAAGCGAAGACCTGCGCCGGCACGGACAGAGAAGCGGGGCTCGTTGGGACCAACCAGGGGATTCCAGCCCATGAGATTGATGTGGTCGGCTAAGGCGACGAGCTGACCGATCTGGTAGTTCTCGGCGATGCCGCCGGCGGCGTTGGTCAGGATCACGGCGCGCACGCCAAGCAAGCCCAGTAGGCGCATGGGAAAGGTAACCTGGCTGGCCGAGTAGCCTTCGTAAGAATGAACGCGGCCTTGCAGGATGAGGACTGGAACCCCGCCGAAAATTCCCGCTACAATCCGCCCCGCGTGTCCCTCGACGGTGGATGGCGGAAAATGCGGAATCTCGGCGTAGGGAATGATCGCCGGCTCGGTGACCGCATCGGCAACAGCGCCCAGGCCGGAGCCAAGGACGATGCCGATCTTCGCTGTGAACCCGCCTAACCTGCTTCGCAGGAAGACTGCGGCTTCATCGACTTGGTCAAAATAGGTCATGGCGTGAGCCTGACGGCGCTTTGCTCATTTTACTAGCGCGCAGACTCTCCGCGATCCCACCCTGGCGACAAAAACAGGTACATCTTGTCAATGACCAGCCTAAAGACTCTGGTTTCCACCATCCTGAAATTGGACCCGCGGCGCCCGCCCGGAACGGACCAGCGCCGGAATCAAGGGTCGAGCGAACAAAACTACAGACGAGTCTGTCGGATTTGTGTTACAAGAAGTTGAATTCCGAATGTCACCGGAGGCAGGCGACTGCGCTCGACTGGAGTAGAACAACCTTGAGATCCCCCGACTTTCTGAGGTTATCCGCCTGCGGCTTTCTAGTGGCGGCAATGCTGGCCGGCGGCCGGCTCAACGCACAAAACCTGACGCTGGAAGGCCAAACCGGCGGATTTCTGACGCCCACCGCCTACGTCGTCTATTCGGCAAAGGGGCATGTCTTCTCGCATCCGGCTGTGGGCTTCCACTTCATCGATACCTCCACGGTGATCGGCAACATTGAGACATTCAGCGTCACCGAAGGTTTTGCCAACCGGGCTGAGGCCGGCTATACGCGCAGCGTACACCAGCTCGGCAATAGCAATGTAGCCTCCGCGGGAGCATTCAGCCAGCTCTGGAATTTTGATGGCATGAATGTCTTTCATGGCAAGGTGGTGGGAATCAAGGATGGACAGTTCGGCCCCTGGACGCCGGGCGTTGCCGTTGGTGGCGTGGTGCGCACCGACGACAAATTCGTATCGGGAGCATTGGTGCAGCAGATTGCCGAAATACAGGGGGCCGTTGTACCCGCGAAATCTTACACCAATGGAGACGTGTACATAGCTGTGACGAAGACCTGGGCCAAGCCGCCAGTGCCGTTCCTGATCAACCTGGGTTGGAAAGCCACCAATGCCTCGATCTTCGGCATCGGCGGCCAGAGCACGCGGTTTGGCGGACGACTCTTCGGCGGGCTGGGTATTCCGCTGCCGGGCCCGTTCAAGACGGTGATTGTGCCCTCGGCGGGATTTACGCAGGAACCGCACACGGCGGTGAACCTCGGCGCAATCATTCCGACCATCGGGCCGTACAACGGAGTTCATTTACCCACGACTCTGGACTACGCCGTGCGCGTTACTCAGAGGGAGGCTCCGCACTTTGCCTTCGACATCGGCATCGGCCAGGTGGCGGGAAATATTGGCACTGCTGTACTCCCAACGGGCTTGAAACCGCCTTATCCTCCCACGATCGCCCTGCCGGTGAATCTCGAGGCGCGGCACGTCGTGGGCATGGGGCTGAGTTTTCGCTATTGAGCGGGAAAGGGACACGCCAAAGAGCACTCTTGCCCACCGAGGCCCACGGGAAACTGCGGGCCTTGTTGCGTCTGCGCTGTGTCGCCGTTGGGTCCTGCTTGCGTCAGGGACACAGGTGGAGAATTCAGGCTGCCTCACAAAAGTTGCTCGAAGGAGGATTTTACAGACATTTCAGAGAAACTTCCGGATTGCCGATAATACGCCCGGAATGCCGAAAACCACAGGATTCTCCGCTTGCGGTACTCAATGATTGACACCGCGATTTGCGACCATATTAACCGGACTGGCACTAAGCCTCAGTTAGTTCCTTTGGGAGGCAACTTTGAATGAACTTAGCACTTTCTCAATGAGGGGCGGCTTGGGGTTCCCTAGCGTCCAACCGGCCTCGAACCGATATACCCTTCCATCTACGCACTGGTCGAGTGTGTATCCCGATTGAAGGGCATTTCGGTTCCCCGTACTTTCCAGTGCGGGATGTCCTGAGACGGTGATTACCCGGATCACATTCCCAACCAGACCTTTCGCCCACGCGTTCCGCGCGGAACAATCAACAGGTTTTCTATTGAATGAAACGTTGATGACCACATCCGTTTCCTCGTTCCAATAGACACGATATTGGGTGTACTCCCCCTGGTAGGTGAGCAGCGGGAGCTGCGGGGATACGATTGCAAAACCGTCGGATGCGTAGGAGTAGAGCTTCCAATTTTCTGAATCATTTTTGGTCTGCTGTTGTGCCTCCGTTCGGCACAGCAAGCACATGGTTACTGCCAACAGCCAGATAATCCTATTCATACATTCAGATTCCTAATAAACCGAAGTGAATAACAGCATAGCCGAGATTTTATCGAAAGGACAGCCTGGTGCGCTCATGCAGCCCCCGTTTAGTCGGTCTTTTGGAGTTCCGGGCGCTTGGCCGCCAACCCGGAAGTAGCCCGCATCTGTCGATCAAAACCTGGAGCCCACTTCCAGCAAAACGGGGCTTGTGGTGATTCCCAGCAGCACTTTCGTGAATTCGCCAACCGTATCCATCAGGGGGCAGAGAGCTCAATGCCTGCGATTTCGACTTCCAGGCCGCCGTGTTCGGGGTGATCGTTTTCGCGAATGCGGTAGGCTAGGTCGATGAGGCTGCCTTTGGCGAGGCCAAGCTCGGTGGCGCGGGCTGCGAGGTCCCAGCCGACGGCGCGGATGGCGCTGCTGGAGGCGGAGAGGAGCGGCTCCTGCGCCAGTTCGAGCCGGATATGGCGTTCTTTCATGATGCGCGGCGCAGCCAGCAGGCGGGCCTTGCGCGCCACAAAGATCGGCTCGGGGTTGCCGTGGCCGAGAGGCTCCAGTTTACGCAGCCAGCCCGCCAGCACCGGCGTGATGCGATCCAGGGGCAGCTCGGCGTGAATGCGAAGCAGCCGCTCCGGTTCGCGCGCAGCCAGATGTTCGTTTGCGTAGAGCCGGAGGCGGCGCTTGAGCTCAGGCAGAGCGTCGGCGGGCAGGGCAAAGCCGATGGCGAAGGCGTGTCCGCCAAAGCGCGTAAAGAGGTCGGCGCAGCTTTCGATTGCGTTGAGCAGCTGGAAGCCATCGACGGAGCGGCCGGAGCCGTGGGCTACACCGTCTTCGATGCTGACGACAATCGCCGGTTTTGCCGTGCGCTCCACAACGCGGGAGGCGAGGATGCCGATGACTCCGCGATGCCAGCCGTCGCCGTCGACCACCAGCAGGCGGTCTGCCGCCAATTCTTCATCGGAGGCTAGGCGTGTTTCAATGACGGCCAGGGCGGAGGCCTCGGTATCGCGGCGCTCGCGGTTGAGACGCTCGAGCTTGGCGGCCAACTCCGCGGCGCGGGCCGGGTCGCGCGTTGTGAACAGCTCGATCACGTCGGATGCCACATCCATCCTGCCGGCGGCGTTGATGCGCGGAGCCAGGCGGAAGGCGACATCGAAGCCGGTGAGCGGCTTGGCGGCGGGGTCCAGCGCGGCGGCGGCAAACAGAGCGCGCAGTCCCACGCCGGCGGGGTTGCGCAGCTCGCGCAGGCCTAGAGCGGCAATGGCGCGGTTTTCTCCGCGCAACGGAACAGCGTCGGCAATCGTGGCAATAGCGGCCATCTTCAGGAAACTGGGCAAGGTCTTTTCGCGGGTGCGGGCCAGGTCGCGGCGTTCCAGCACGGCCTGGGCCAGCTTCATGGCAATCGCCGCGCCGCAGAGAGATTTCTCAGGGTAGGGGCAGCCCTGCTGGTTGGGATTGAGCACGGCCAGCGCGTGCGGCACGGCGTCGCCCGCCTCTGGCAAGTGGTGGTCGGTCACAATAAGATCCAGACCCAGGCGGCGGGCGGTCTCCGCTTCCGCAAAGGCTCTCATCCCTGTATCCACTGTAATCACCAGCCGGACGCCCTCGGCGTGGGCCGCTTCAAGCACGCTGGATTGCAGCCCGTAGCCCTCGCGCAAACGATGGGGCACATGAAATCGCGCTGTCCCGCCCAGCATCTCGATAGCGGTTTTCAGCAGGACAACCGCAGTCGTGCCGTCCACGTCGTAGTCGCCGTAGAGCAGCACTGGCTCGCGGAGGGCGATGGCTCGCTCCAGACGCTCGACGGCTTCCTTCATTCCCAGCATCAGGAAAGGATCGTGCAGGTTAGCCAGCGCGGGGTTCAGGAAGGCGTAGGCCTCGCCGGCCTGCTGAATGCCTCTGGCCACCAGCAGCTCAGCAAGCACCAAAGGCAAACGGGAGGCCTTGGCCAGGGCCGCAGCCTCCTCGGGATGCGGCTCAGCGAGTGTCCAGTGTTGGCGCGGGCGGGGCAAGGCAGGCATCGGGCTAGCCGGGAGAATGTGCGGAGCAACAGGTTGTTGGGCCGCCGCGCTGGAGGATGAGACAGATTGGCCGCGGGGTGCTGATGAGCCTTCCGGGCTGGCTGGAATCACTTGCGCTTACTCGTCCTCGTCGATATCGCCTGTAGGGGCGTCGTCGATCATGATGTCCTGGAAGGTTTCTATGTCTTCAAGCAGCGCTTGGTACCGCTCATACCATTCGGTGGTCGTTTCATGCAGAAAAACCAGCCCTTGATAGACAAACCCCAGCTGAATGTAGCCGAGATTGCCCGCGTACTTGCGCAGCCATTGGGCTTCTACTAGCTCGGTGGCCTCTTCGTCCGGAAAGTTCATCTCCCCGGCTTCCTCAATGAGCGCTTCAAGCTCTTCGCGCTCCAGCGTCATCTCGCTGAAAGTGACAAAGGGAGCGCCCACGTGCTTGGCCATCTCCACGAAGTCTTTCCAGGCGTCGGGGTTGTCTTCGCCCTCCCAAACGATGGTTGGAATGTCCTCGGTGACGTAACCGGGAAGGCGTTTGAGTCCGTGGCCTTCGATAAAGGCCACCATGTCGTCTTTCTGCGAGAGCAAGTTGTCGATAGTCATGGTCAAGTACCCATTTTCGCAGATGAGGGCGGGTGGGCGATATGCGATTGTGGAAACTTCGCGGACGCCGGCGAAAAAAGCCAGCCCTGGGCTTTAGTCTGGGTTCATCTGCATTTGAGGAGGAACACCGCATGCCAGCATTCGAACGTCACGTATTTGTCTGCCACAACACACGGCCAGCCGGCGCGCCACGGCCGTCCTGCACCGCCGATGGAAAAAGCGATTTGCATGCCCAGCTACAGCAATTAGCCAGAGAGGCAGGGCTAGGGACAAGAGTGCGCATCAACAAATCGGGTTGCCTGGACCAGTGCGAGCATGGACCGGTGGTGGTGGTTTACCCGGAGGCGGTGTGGTACGGCAACGTGCAGCCAGCGGACGCCGCGGAGATTGTTGAGGAGCACCTTGTGGGCGGCAGGCCTGTGGCCCGGCTGCGGATGCTCGATGAATGCCTGAACACCAAGGGTTGCGCGCACCGGGGCTGAGCGGCTGGCCTCGCCATTCGTAAGAAAAGAAGCCTTATAACTCGACCGTGGGATGAACTTTGCTCCGCTTGGGGGATTGCGCGATACAGCTATAAAAATATAAAAGTGTCCACTAGCTGTGTTTGGTTCCAACCGGACACAGTGGGAGGCAATGACACATGAACATTCGATATCCAGTTATTGTTCTGATGCAGGTGCTGGCCGTTTTCGCCAGCGGCCTAGTGCCAGCGTCTGCCGCGGCCCAATCGGTGCTGGGGCCTGAATACAGATTGAGCAGATCCGAGGTCACTTCCGTGCAGCGGGACGAACGTCAATGCGATTACTTTCTCTGGACGAAACTGGGCGGCGACGCTCAGCGCATCAGCTTCACTTATCAAACCCCGGACGGGCTAATCGACGGCGATACGCCGCGAATCGAGAATGTGACGATCATGATCAATGAGGGAAGAGATATTCCGACGGCGAGGATCGCCGGCGTGGGCGACAAGCAGCAGTCGATATGGCAGTTGCAAATGTCGACGGTCACCTACAACGCAAATCGAAAGTGCTTGGCCAATATCCCGATCTCGCAACACAGAAATCAATAGCAGACTCGTGCTGCTGCCGTACCAACCAAGCCTGCGGCATTTTAAAACCTGAACCTTCAGGGGCATGCCGCAAGGATCTATTACCTGGCGCGGCCTCGACGATTCCGGCGTTTCACATCGAGGTTGAGTCACGGCATTCCAATACGCGAATTTCATTCATACAGAATCCAGTCTCTCTTCCTGCCATTCCCACGCAATCTTGCGCTCGACCATCCATGAGATAGCGACCATTGCCGCTTCATCTGCCTTTGCCTTTCCCCGGCAATACCGGTTAAGAAGCGATACTCGCCAGCGCAACCAAGCAAGTTTGAAAAGCTATTGAGAAACATACCCCGCGACTTGTCAATTCCGATTTGTTGCCGTATTTGGTAACCAGCGCGGGATTACCGGCGCTCTTTTTTTTGTTACGGACGCATCACGCGCCGTTAGCACGAAGCAGGTATTGTCACGTTGCAGCCAATCCGGGAAAATGGGAAAACTTCGCGACAGCTCCGCAAGACAGGCCTGCTCCGAATCCGCCAAGAATTGGTGGGACAAGGATCGGGCTGAGCGAGTCTTGAAGCATGGAGTTAGCGCGAGTGCTTGGGCAGAGCCTAAGCTGGCTGGTTTTCGCCGAGCCGGAAACGAGGGATTGTCATGCGCGACGGCACCAAGTTACTCCGTTACACCTTCCTGGCATTGCTGGTGATGCCGATTGCGATCGGTTACGCCAGCACCAGACAAGTTATTTCATCGCTACCCGCGGTCAAGGCTATTCCCGCAATCAAATGGAGCCTTGCAACCACGATCAGCGACGGAACTACGATGGCTTCGTCGATGCATGCATCGGGTAGCGTCCCTGGGAGTTTCTCTTACACTGCTGTTACCTCAGACGGAATTTCAGTCCCGGTTGAGGAAGATACCGTGCTGACAGCCGGGGACTACACCATCGTTGCCGTTTTCACGCCGCGGGACGAGACCCGCTTTCAGTCGGTGACTGCGACGGTCCCACTCACGATCACTGAGGCGGTCAAGGCCAACCTCGCAGGCAGGTAGGCGCCCGGACTCAAGAACCTCCCCACAAGTCCAGGCTGCGTCAGAGCACGACTTTATCTGTCCCGAAAGAAGCGAACTGCCACCGCGGGCTTTAGCCTCGGCGGGATTGTTCACGGCCAGGATGGGCCTGTGCAGGGGTTCCTTCATAGGCTTCTAACTCTCCCAGCAGCCGCCAAACTTTTTTTACTGGCTAACTCTCATGTTCGCTCCCAGAGGTCCGGCAAACACAGTGCCGAGAATCCCATGAAGCGCGCGCATACGCCAGATGCGGCTTGCGCTGCTGACGTAAGCCGCCCTTTGAGCTGCCCCGGCCGCGGACCAGCGCGGCGGAGCAGTCTCGGTGGCGGTCAGTGGCGTCTACCTGGTGACCTTCAATGTGCGGCTCGGTTCAGTGCCAGCCGCCGGAGGAACCGTCTTCTGCCGGGCAAAGATCGCGCCCAACCTGCCTGGATTTGACAATCGAACCCAAGAAATAGCTCCGTTGGAGTCGGCGCGGGGCCTGGCCGCCTTCATGGGCTCCTCCGCGAACTGCACCGTGGAAATTCCGCTTTTCATCGACGGTGGTTGATACCTAACACGGGGTGGCGATGAGCTACGAGATCGACACGCTGACCGGGCCATGTATTGCGGCGGTGCGCGCAAGGGATCGGCGTGGCTTATCCGCGAATGGGTGGAGTTGCAAGCGTGCGCCTGAACGTGGCTTTTTGAAGCCGGCCGCAGGTGGCTTGGACCACGTCTACAGGCTCCCCTTGTATTGGAAACGAAGGCCGGTGTACAGCGGGCGGGCCAATGCGGTATCCTGAGCCTTAGCCCATGATTTTTTCCCGCGATTACATCGGGTATCTTGCCCGCCGCACGGTCAAGCACCTCATCGAAGCCAAGATGATTACCACCACTGACTTGAAGGTGGCGGAAGAGCGCGTCACGTCCGGCCTGACCGAGGAACTTTCTCTCGAAGACCGCATCAACGAGGAGGTACGCGTGATTCTTGAGGCGTACTCCGAGGAGATGCGGAAATCCGGCGCGCAATATGCCGAAATGTTCAAGAAGGTCAAAACCGAACTGGCGAAAAAGTACAAGGCGGTGCTATGAGAATCAGCCCCGACAAGCTCAACAAGCTGGCTCACACCGTGGCCGACACGCTGGCCGAAATCGACGAGGTTGGCTTCCTCGAGGATCGCAACACCATCCGCCAGGAAGCGCGCAAAGCGCTCACCACCCTGCTCACCCAGGAGGCCGGAATCGACACAGCGGCGCGCCTGAAGATCGCCAACCAGCGCAAGATCATCCTGGAAGGCTCGCAGGAGTGGGAGATCCTCTACCGCAAGTACTACAACGACGAGGTCAAGAAGCTGGGGATTTGAAGCGGAAGGCATTCTTCTCTGACCGCGGGATCGTCTCGTAAAGTGGTAAACTAAGCTGTTGGCCCATCCAAGCGGAGCGGAGGAAGGTTCAATGGCCGTATCGAGAAATCTTGACATCATGATCGATTCCTTTCTCGACGGAATCACCGGAGCAGGCCTGTTTGGCAAGCTGCGGCTTCCAGGCGCGCCGACGGTGCTGGTGGATATGCGTTCGCCCGATGAAGCCTATCTCCGTGTGGATGCTGCCAAGCCTCAGCGCGGCTCCGATTCTGTAGGGACGGCCTCGATTGGGATGCCAACTCACGTCCGTGGCGCACAAGAAGCCCATCCGGAGTACGCCGCTGTAATGGAAAAGTCCGCAAGGCCAAAGACAGAACTCCCAGTGGATTTCGGTGAATGGGACAGTGGGGTGCCTCCTACACCACTGCCCGACGGCTTTAGCGACTTCGATGTTACTCCAAAGCCGACTGCGAAGCGCATGGCGGGAAAAACCCGGATTCCAGTATAGTGGCTTGGGGACACGATGGCCGAAGAGCAAGTTTCTCTAGTTCCAAGTCCAGAACAGCTTCAGCGATACCAAGCAATTGATCCAGCGCTGCCAGCAACCCTGATGCAGGCTAGGACCATGAGCTTCATCGGGAGTTCGTCTACGCGGCTATGGCGCTGGGAGTAGCGGCATTCGCATTGATTCTGGTGCTTGGCGGGTTTGTCTACCTCGTGATGCAAGGTCACTCAACGGACGCCAAGATTTTGCGCGGAGCGGGAGTTCTGGGGTTGATTGCCGGTTTCATTCGTGCTCGCTTGAGGTCGCAGGCTTGAACGGAGAACCTATGAAGACGAATCCTGAACGGATCCAGCAGCGATTGCGCCGGGACCGGCCCATGGTCACCATCAGCATGAGGGTTCCCGAGGACGTGATCGACGACCTCAAGGACGTGGCGCCCAAGCTGGGCTTCTCCGGCTATCAGCCGCTGATGCGTGCCTACATCGGCCAGGGTCTGCGCAAGGACTTGGCCCGGCTGGAATACCCCGGCGTCCAAGCGCTTGAAGAAAGCCTGCGCAGGCATGGGGTTGGAGATGAAGTCATTTCGACTGTGCTGGGGGAGACCATCCACAAGAGCGCGTAAACTGGGCTTCCGTTCGCGTGCTTTGCCCGACCGTGAATCTTTGTTAGAGTAGAGGAGTGGCCTTTGAAGGCTCCCCCGCAAGTGTGGCGCTATCGTCTAGGGGTTAGGACGTGAGATTCTCAATCTTAAAACCCGGGTTCGATTCCCGGTAGCGCTACCAAAAATATCGGCTAAAGCCCGTTAAATCAACGAGCTTTCCCTTTGCCCCAAAATCCTCCTAACGCGTGTTTGGTCACAATAGCGCATTCCGTGGTACACGGTTTGGTACACAGCCTCTGAACCCGAGCTGAGCCAGCAAACCGCCGACGATGCTCCGCTGGCACTCGACAAACTTGCCGAGGAATCAGCCGTCGTTCTGGCCGGAGAGAATGAAGAGGTCTTTGAAGATTTGTTGCGGCTCAATGGATCTTCTTCGGGTGCCCGGCCCAAGATCGTGGCGCACGTAAGCGCCGACAAGAAAAGGATCATTCACGGCCAGCAGGAATTGCAACCGGACTTCGCGCACTGGATGATCAAGTTTCCGTCTTCCCAAGACCTTCGAGACTTGGGGGCGCGGGACGCGGGGGCTATCGAATACGCCTATAGCCTGATGGCAGGCGATCCTGGCGTCGAGATGCCTGAGACTCATCTTTTCCGTACGAAAAGGAACAAATACTTCGGCACCAAATGCTTCGACCGCGACGGCGATGCCCGCATCCATATGCATGGCCTTGGCGGCTTGATCCATGCCGATCATCGCACTCCCAGCCTCGACTACGACATGGTTCTGCGCGTGACCCTGGCGTTGACCAGGAATTTCCACGAAGCAGAAAAGGCCTATGCGCTGGCCTGCTTCAACGTTCTTGCTCATAACCGCGACGATCATGTGAAGAATTTCTCGTTCCTGCTGAACGCAAGAAACGAGTGGATCTTCGCGCCTGCCTATGATCTCACCTTTTCCTATGGCCCTGGCGGCGAGCAAAGCATGCTCGTCATGGGCGAGGGAAGGAATCCTGGCGCAGCCCAAATTCAGGCATTGGGAAAACAGCATAGGATAAAGAACGCGGAGGAGATTCTGGCGAAGGTAAAAACGGCCGTGGCCAACTGGCGCCGCTATGCCGACAAGACAGAGGTATCGCAAAAATCCGCCAAAGAAATTACTGACAAGATCAAGTTGCAATAGCCGCCCACATTTTTCTGTTCAGGCCGCAGCCGAATCGTGAATCGAAAACATGTCATATCAAGCAGCCTTTGCGGCCTTCCTATTCGCATTAGGCAGTGGCGCAACGGTAGCGTTCAAGTTTGCCTTGGAAGCACCTTTCAATGCGGCCCAGCGCTTGATCTGCGCCTGCCGGACGCGCTCCCGTCCCTCTGCGCTCATCTTGCGTCGCTTCCTGGTCTTCTGAACCTTCGGAGTCACAGTAGCAACCTTGGCAGGCCTGCCGGGCTTACGCTTGGCGCTAACTGCGCCGGATACGCTCAATAAAGCCCTGGCCTGTTCGATGCGAGCGATTTCAGCATCGATCTTAGCAAGAATATCTTTCACCATGGTGCGCTTAGCACCTCCCCTCGAAGAATACACGACCTGATTCAAAACCCCTGTGCGTTAAAGCATAACTTTGCCACTCGGAAACCATAACCTTGCCGCTCCAAATCCAGTAAGCCCTTCATTGTGGGCAGATCCCGGATTTCCGGAGACAAGGCGCAGAAAGTACAATCTTGCCGGGAGCGCAGTTTGCGAATGTGTCTAAGTAACCTCTGAAAAACTCTTTGATCCTTATGGATTAAGTGTGAAGTTATATTCGGAGGCGGAACACGGATGCAACAACTTACTTTGGCTCGGCAGGCAGAGTTTCAGCGGTACACGAAGAAGACGCGGCGGGAGCAGTTTCTGGAAGAG
>Ga0302320_10012115_pt1 | contig 18157 bp, 11 predicted proteins | sample Bog_T0_3_FD_202130 | JGI IMG/M metagenome (GOLD analysis project Ga0302320, IMG submission 202130) | Peat permafrost microbial communities from Stordalen Mire near Abisko, Sweden - Bog_T0_3 | ecosystem: Environmental > Terrestrial > Soil > Wetlands > Peat | place: Sweden: Abisko, Stordalen Mire...
TGCCGGTTAGCCTGCTCGACTCGCAGTTCGCCACGCTTGAGCCGCTCGCACCCGACGAACGGGGCATCGTTCTCGAAATCTCTCGTTCTCCCGACGCGATTGCAGACGACGCTCTGGCGGCGCTCTCGAAACTCTGAATTCCAGGCTGAGGAGCCCATTCAATGACGACTTCCACCGCGACATTTGTGTTTCACCCGCTGTTCTCGTCACTCATTGCGGTTGTGCCACAAGTCCATGCAGGGCCCAGCCAGCTGCTCACCGCACTGGTGGTGAGCGTCGCCGTAATCGTGGTGCTCATCAGCTGGCTCAAACTCCACCCATTCCTGGCGTTGACGCTTGGATCCCTGGTGCTGGCGCTTGGGGTTGGAACGCCTCTACAGGATAGCTTCACAAGCTTTGGCAGCGGCTTTGGATCGACGACGACCAGCGTCGGGGTGCTCATCGCCCTCGGGGCCATGCTTGGCAAGTTGCTTTCCGACAGCGGCGGCACCGACCGTATCGTTCAGACCATCCTGTCGCATACCAGTCCACGATGGCTACCTTGGGCGATGGCACTGATTGCCTTCCTGATCGGCATACCTCTCTTCTTTGAGGTTGGTCTCGTTCTGCTGATTCCGGTAATCATCCTCGTCGCACGTCGCAGTGGACAGAGCCTGATCCGCGTAGGCATACCAGCCTTGGCTGGCCTCTCGGTCCTGCACGGCCTGGTGCCGCCGCATCCAGGTCCGCTCATCGCAATCAGCGCGCTGCACGCCAATCTCGGACTTACCCTTGCGCTTGGCATACTCATTGCCGTGCCAACCGTCATTATTTCCGGACCGCTACTCTCGGGGCCGATGGCGCGCTGGGTTCATGCAGAAGCCCCGGCTGGTCTTGTCTCCGAATTTGAGAGCTCGAGCCATCGCGAGCATCAGCCCAGTTTCGTCAACGCTCTCACGTCTATTCTGCTGCCTGTCGTTCTCATGTTGGGCAAGACGGTTGCCGATACCAGCCTCTCCGCCGGGAGCCAACTACGCATCGCACTCGACGTGCTGGGCAGCCCCATGGTGGCCTTGCTGCTGGCGACCTTGATTTCCATGTTCACCCTTGGGCGCGGTGCCGGAATGAGCCGCAAGGAACTGTCGAGCGCCGTCGGCAACTCACTACCCGGAATCGCCGGCATCCTGCTTATTGTTGGAGCCGGTGGAGGCTTCAAGCAGACCATTGTTGACACCGGAGTCGCCCAGGTCATCTCACAAGTGGCGCAGCAATGGTCAATTTCCGCGCTGCTCTTCGGATGGCTGCTGGCGGTGCTCATAAGGCTGGCAACCGGATCGGCAACCGTGGCGACAATTACAGCCTCGGGAATCCTTGCCCCGCTTGCCGCATCGTTAGATCCGGTCCATACAGCACTGCTGGTCCTGGCAGTCGGAGCAGGTTCGTTATTCTTTTCACACGTCAACGACGCGGGTTTCTGGCTTGTGAAGGAGTACTTCGGGATGTCGGTGGGACAGACTCTCCGAACATGGTCCGTAATGGAAACGGTGATCTCGGTAATTGCGTTGATTTTTGTGCTGCTCCTCGGTGCCGTGCTCTGAGGCTAAGAATCCTTCGGTTCGGGGGATGCCTATTTTGTATTCGGCCCTTGTGGAATTGCTGCGCCATCCGATCGCGGATCTGCGCCTGCAAAATTCACTTTGCGCCGGGCATCTCTTACTACGGCCTCGCCTTGTCCCACGGTGAATGAGAACGGCTCCAATAGGTGAATCTGGTGCCCACGTTTGGTGAGTTCCGCCCTGACCGTCTCAGGAATTGTCTGTTCCATCTCGACGTCGCAGCCATCGAAAGTCCCCTTGGTGAAGCGGGACTGTTCGAGTGCCGCCTGCACGTTCATCCCATAATCAACGACGTTGGCTACGAACTGTGCGTGCGCCTGGGCCTGGTTCCAACCTCCCATAATGCCGAAACCTATGTGGATATCATCCTTTTCCATGAAGGCAGGGATGATCGTATGGAGCGGACGCTTACGTCCGGCCAGCGAATTCGGAAGTCCCGGCGTGATCACAAATCCCGAGCCGCGGTTTTGGAATGAAAAGCCAAGTCCTGGTGCGACCATTCCCGTGCCGTAGCCGGCATAGTTGCTCTGGATGAGCGAGACGATGTTCCCATCCTTATCGATGGTGGAGAGATAAATCGTTGTCTTGCCGTGGGAGTCGAGCGTCTGCCTGATATCGGACGGCACGACCTGGCACGACGCTTTGTCCATCCGAATCAGGCTTGCGCGCTTCTTCGCCAGTTCCTTTGACAGCATCTCCTTCACCGGTACGGACGTAAAGCGCGGGTCGCCGACGTACTGATACATATCCGCGTAGGCAAGTTTCTTGGCCTCGATCATGGTATGCAGGGCATCGGCGGAGTTGTGACCGTACTGCGTCATCGGAAACTGCTCCATGATGTTCAACATCGAGAGCGCGGCGATTCCCTGTCCGTTCGGCGGTATTTCGTAGACCGTCCAGCCGCGATAGGTGGTCGAGATTGGCTCGATCCACTCAGGCTGAAACTCCTTGAAGTCTTCGACCGTGTGCGTTCCTCCCTGACTCCGGAGAAACTTCACCATTGTCTCGGTCATGGGACCGCTGTAAAACGCATCCCTCCCGTGCTCGGCAACCTGACGCAGTGAATTCGCGAGCGCCGGGTTCTTGAACTCATCGCCAACCTTCGGCGCAACGCCATTGGGCAGGTAGGTCTCCCGGTATCCGGGCTGCTGCATCAGGCGCTCGGCTACCCAGTAGCGAGCATTGCGCTCCGCCAGCGGAAATCCATTTTCGGCGTAGTAGATAGCGGGGGCCAAAGTGCGGCTGAAAGGGAGGGTTCCGAATCGAGTCCTGAGCGCGTCCCAGCCTGCCACGGCTCCCGGAATGTCGATGGTCTCCACCCCGATGGGATTGATCTGGTCGACGTTGTGCGCCTTCAGATAGTCAATGGTGAGCGCCTTGGGAGACCAACCGCTTGCGTTGAGGGCGTAAAGCTTGCCGGTCTTCGCCTCATAGTACAGCACGAACAGGTCGCCGCCAATTCCGTTCACATACGGTTGAACCACGCCCATCACCGCATTTGCCGCAATCGCGGCATCCACCGCGTTTCCGCCCTGTTCCAGAATGTGCGCGCCCGCCTGCGAGGCGAGAAACTGTGGCGTCGCCACGATACCGAATTTCGTCACCACCATCGAGCGGCCCTGCCCGGGTACGGAGGAGAACGCCTGCGCCATGACGATTGGAGAGATTGCGAAAAATATCGCAGCAAGAGCGAAGAGTTTCATGCTATTCCTTTGCTTGGGGGCGAATTCGATGCTCCCTTATTCCAATGATGCGTGATTACCTGGTGCATCTACGATAAAGACATTATTCCAACCCTTGGCACAGCTCAATGGAATTCCACAGGAACCTTGCGAGAATATTGAGGCTCTCGTCTTTACGTTTGGTTTTGTTGATAATAGGTCTATGCCGAAACGTGAATTTCAGACCGAAGTCAATCAGCTCTTGCAACTGATCATCCACTCCCTCTATTCGCATCCTGAAATCTTCCTGCGCGAACTGATTTCCAATGCCTCCGACGCGCTTGACAAACTCCGCCACCTGACGCTCACCGACGATGTCTACAGGTCCCTGCCGTTCAATCCTCGAATTGATCTGGAGTTGGACGAACAGAACAAAACCCTCACCGTCAGCGACACTGGCATTGGTATGGACGAGGAGGATCTGGTTTCGCATCTTGGCACAATTGCCCGCTCTGGCACGAAAACTTTTCTTGCTCAGCTCTCCGGGGATGCCAAGAAAGATTCGAATCTCATCGGCCAGTTTGGCGTCGGCTTTTATAGCGCCTTCATGGTCGCGGACAGCATAGAAGTTGTATCCCGCAAGGCCGGCCAGGAAAAAGCCTGGCGTTGGGTCAGCGATGGCAAGACCGGTTTTGATATTGAGCCTGCGGAGCGCTCCGTCGCTGGCACCACCGTACTTCTGCATTTCAACGAAGAAGGCAAGCAGTATGCCGACAGTTGGCGATTGCAGGAGATCGTAAAGAAGTATTCCAACCACATTGCCTTCCCAATCTTTCTCACCTTCGACAAGAGTGAGTGGAACGAAACCGAGAAGAAGGTGGCGAAAACCCGTACCACCGAACAGGTGAATGCCGCCAGCGCGCTCTGGCGTCGTCCCAAGAGCGAGATCAAGGAAGAGGACTATAGGGAGTTCTACAAATCCGTTGCGGGCGATTGGGCAGATCCTCTCTTCTGGTTCCACACCAAGGCCGAAGGGAGCCTTGAATACACCACGCTCTTTTACATTCCATCGAAGGCTCCGCTTGATCTCTACCAGCCGGAATACAAGGTTGGGGTAAAGCTTTACGTGAAACGCGTCTTCATCATGGATGATGCCAAGGAACTTCTGCCACAGTACCTGCGCTTCATTCGCGGCGTCATCGACAGCGAAGATCTTCCCCTGAACGTGAGCCGGGAAATTCTACAGCAGAATCGCATACTCACGACGATCCGCACCGCCAGCGTGAGGAAGATACTTTCCGAGCTGAAGAACATCGCGGTGAGGCAGCCCGAACAATATCTGACCTTCATAACCGAGTACAACCGGCCTCTGAAAGAGGGTCTGTACGGCGACCTGGCGAATCGCGAAACGCTGCTCGAACTGATTCGCGTTAAATCCACTAAAGTGGAAGGCCTCACCAGCCTTGCCGATGTGAAGTCGCGCATGAAGGAAGGGCAGAAGAGCCTCTACTACCTTACCGGCGGCGCTGAAGCCCTGCTCCGCACGTCGCCTCTGCTTGAGATCTACAAGAAGAAGGACATTGAAGTTCTCATCCTCGATGACGATGTCGATGAAATCGTCTTCTCCGGCATCGATAAATACGGGGATGTCGATCTCAAGGCGGTCAATAAAGCGTCTACCAGCGAGGATCTGAAAGACGAGGCTGAGACCGGCAAGACCGAAGCTCTCAAGCCTCTGCTTGACAAGATAAAGGCCACCCTTGGCGACCGCGTGAAGGATGTACGCGCCTCCGTGCGGCTTGCGGATAGCCCCTCGTGCATCGTTTCCGGCGAGGAGGAGCCTTCTTTGAAAATGCAGCAGATGATGCGCGCAATGGGCCAGAAAGATATTCCCGTGCTTCTGCCCACGCTTGAGATCAATCCTGATCACGAGATCGTCAAGAAGTTGCTGGCACGTCCCGACGATCCCATTCTTGAGGATGCAGCGTGGCTGCTTCTGGACCAGGCGCTTCTTATGGAAGGCGTATCGCTCCAGGATCCAGCTAGCTTTGTTCGACGCCTCAACCGGATTCTGAACCTCTCCATCTAACCCGGCTCCAAGGGTGATTTATCCTGCTGTCCCACCTAAGCCGCAAGAACAGCGGCGAAGGTGGGGCAGCGGCCTGAGCGCAGTTCGACCGTCCCGGCTACAATGGATTTCTCGATGCCTTCACTCCACGCAAATGTGCTTTCGATTTCGAATCTTTGTAAGAGCTACGGTGAGATGACTGCCGTAGACGATGTTTCCTTCCAGGTAGAGCCGAACGAAATCGTCGGACTACTGGGGCCGAATGGCGCGGGCAAGACGACTACCATCAACATGGTTCTCGGCGTTCTCAAGCCCACCTCGGGAGCTATTGCCATCCAGGGGGTTGACATTTCACGGCAGCGCAGTCGCGCGCTCTCGAACACAAACTTTGCGGCAGTTTACGCGCCCTTGCCGGGAAACCTGACCGTGGAACAGAACCTGCGCGTGTTTGGCATGATCTATGCGGTTGCGAAGCTGTCGCATAGAGTCGAAGAACTGCTGCGCCAGTTCGATCTCCTCCGGTTTCGCCACACCAAATGCGGTGTACTTTCATCCGGCGAGCAGACGCGCGTGTGCCTTGCCAAGGCCATGCTGAACCGGCCTCAATTGTTACTGCTTGACGAGCCCACCGCTTCACTCGATCCTTCGACCGCGCGTGAGATCCGAAGCAACATTCGCGACTTCGTTGCCAGCGGTACTGGTGGCGTGCTCTGGACTTCTCACAATATGTACGAGGTGCAGGAGGTGTGCGACCGCGTGCTCTTCCTGTCGCGCGGCAAAATACTCCTAGAGGGCAATCCCAACACCCTTCCGCAGGAATACGGGAAGGCGAGTCTGGAAGAACTCTTCATCACCGTTGCACGCGAACCGCTCACGCTGGAGCTGAACTGAAATGCGCTTTTCCAGAATTGCCGCAATCGTTCTGCGCCAGTACTACCTGGTGCGCGGCAGTCCCTCGCGCATTCTGCCGATGTTTGTCTGGGTCGCAATTGACATTGTGCTCTGGGGCTTCATCACCAAGTATCTGACCGTGATTAGCGGGACGGGATTTCACTTCGTTCCGGCGCTGCTTGGCGCGGTGCTGCTGTGGGATTTCCTCACCCGCGTGATGCAGGGCATCACCATGGCATTTTTCGAGGATGTCTGGTCGCGCAATTTTCTAAATGTTTTTGCCAGTCCTATCTCCGTGCCGGAATACCTCACCGGACTGGTAGTAACAAGCATTTGCACCAGTTCGCTCGGTCTCGTAATGATGGTGACAGTGGCCACGCTTGCGTTTGGGCTATCTTTCTTTGCCTACGGAGCGATGCTGGCGCCATTCCTGTTCGTGCTTTTTCTTTCCGGAATCGCTCTGGGAATACTTGGAACGGCGATTGTGCTGCGTCTGGGACCGGCGGCAGAGTGGTTTGTGTGGCCTATCCCGGCAGTGTTATCGCCCTTCGCCGGCGTCTTCTATCCGTTATCTACGCTGCCCAAGTGGATGCGCATGATATCGCGGGTATTGCCGCCATCGTACGTCTTTGAAGGGATGCGGAGCGTCGTCGCGGGTCACGCGGTACCGGCTTACGCGCTTGCGACCGGCTTTGGACTGGCCGTGCTTGCGATTCTGCTGGCGTGCTGGTTTTTTGTGCGGGTCTACCGATACGCAGTTGAAACCGGCTTGATAGCACGCTACAGCGCGGAAAGCGTGAGCTGAATCGCTTCGGCAGAATATCTACCTCGATCAGAGACACCTGCGAAGTACAGGCCGCAGTCACACGGTGACGTGAATCAGTGGCTTTGTCCGCGGCAAAACCTCTCCAACCTCGGCGGCGGCGATGTCTGCGGCGAGCAGTTCTTTCACCAGGGCACTGGCCTGCGCCCGGTTCACCGAGACGAGAAGACCTCCGGCGGTTTGCGGATCGTAAAGAAGCGTGCTCAGCTCTTGCGGAACCGCGGCGTCGCACTCCACGCAGCAGGCCGCAAAATTACGGTTGCTATTCAATCCGCCGGGAACAAATCCACGTGCGACGCACTCCAAGGCACCGGGCAGTAGTGGGATGGCCGAGGCGTGCAGCCGCAAACTAACCTCGGAGCCCAAGGCCATCTCACGGGCATGGCCGATGAATCCGAAGCCAGTGACATCGGTGATTGCGTGAACGTCGAATTGCAGGCAGAGCGCTGAGGCGGTCTTGTTGAGGGTGGTCATGGCACGCGTGGCGGCCTCGATCCACTGCGGTTGCGCGACGCCTTTCTTAATGGCGGTAGCGATGACGCCGGTGCCCAGCGGCTTGGTGAAGATGAGGACGTCCGACGGCAGCGCCCCGGAGTTGGTGAGCACGCGGCGTGGGTCGATGGTCCCCGTAACCGCATAGCCGAACTTGATCTCCGGGTCGCGGATGCTGTGTCCGCCGATCACCGTGCATTGGGCTTCCATCATTTTGCTGAGCCCACCGGCGAGAATGCGCTCAAGGATTGCCGTATCTGCCTTTTCAGGGAAGCAAACCACGGCGAGCGCCGAACGAGGCGTGCCACCCATGGCGTAAACGTCGCTGAGGGCGTTTGTCGCAGCAATCTGTCCGAAGGTGAACGGATCGTCCACGATGGGAGTGAAGAAATCAATCGTCTGGACGAGCGCCAGCTCAGGCGTGAGACGATACACGCCAGCGTCGTCGGCCTTGTCAAAGCCGACGAGAACATTCGGGTCATGCTGCCGGGCTAATTTCCCAAGCACAGAGTCCAGCACCGCTGGACTTAGCTTGCTCGCTCAACCTGCGGCAGCGACCGTCTGTGTCAGCCGAATTGGCGTCTCATCAGTCATGTAATGATGATAAATCGGAAAGAGAAACAGGCGCTAGCCTAACAAAAGGAGAACCCCCGGCTATATTTAGTTTGTGGGACGCATCAGCCAATAGCCAAGACTCCCAACCGAGACTCGCGTGAGCCCTTGCCGCGGAGGGTGCTTGCCTTCGAAGAACTCCAAAAGGTCCGAAACTACGTTACGGTTATCACCGTAATAACTGTGCCCAAGAGCGTCCATGTTTACCTCTGAAACATCAACCGTATCCAAGCCTGGCATGACGACTGATTGGTTTCCGCCTTCCCCCGCCCGCTGCTCTTTATGGAACAGCAAGTGTGACGCAGCCAAGGCCTGGTCCTGCCGTGAAACGTAGAGAGCAATGCTAGAGCTCGTTGGCTTCTGTATCTGCGCGACGAGCTTCATGAAAACATCGCGGTCCACGTCCGGCGCAGCAGACACTAAGTCATGAAACTTCTTGAAGTCCTTGAAATGAGGGTCGGACGCGAGTTGTGCGACTGCCGGCAAAAGGGCACGATTGCCCATGCTATGTGCAATCAGGTGAACCACGGTAGCGCCGGATTGTGACGCAACCTCTTCCAGGAACTGCTTCAGGTTGCCGACTGTTTGCGCGACGTTTTCCTCGTCGGAAAGATATCCCAAAAGGCTACCCTTGGACGGCCAGCTGTATAAGATTGGCGCGCCTTTGAAACCGAAATCATAGGTCAGCTGCGCGGTGCGGATCGCGGCATCTTCAAAGCTCACGTTGTAACCGTGAACGAAAACAAAAGCGTCCTTTGTTGGTGATGCCGCTACGGATTTTGACATCTCCTTGAAGAACTGGTCCTTGGCCTCGGGTTCGACCTTCTGCAACATGAAATGTTTTTCAGGGTCGGCGCGGAATTCAAATCTCCAGATCGAAGGCCGTTCGAGTTTGGCAAAAGAATGGGTCTCCGGAATGCTGACTTCACATGCGCCATAGGTAAGGGTGCCCGCGTCCGACCTTGCCCCGGCATATCGCACCGATTGCGCATCCCTTTCCTGCTTCCGGTCGGTTGCATAAAAAATCCGCACAACCGTGAAGCGGGAGCTTATACCTCGCGCCTTGACTGGAAATTTCAGCGTCAGCGAGAAATTCAGATTGGTCTGGGAATCTTTGTCGATCTCAAACCTCTTTTCATCGCCGTCGAACCCAACTGCGGAAGCGTGAATCAGGTAGCTGCCGGATGGGAAGCGAATGCCGAAGAGCGCGAACTTACCGTCCACATCCGTCAACGTATCCGCCATGATTTCATCTGCTTCATTGCGCAGATCAACGCGCGCTCCAGGAACGGGAATCCCTTTGGGCCCCACGACAGTGCCTTGCAAAAGGTATTGCGGCGATTCGCCTGCGGGTGGAATTCCATCAATGGCGTGCGCCGGCAGAAGAAATGAAAATATGCAGATGATTAGAAGACCTATTCCGAAATTGCGCATAATTACTCCCGTAGACGGCTTTTAGCGGTGAATTATCGCATACCCCCGAAAGCTACTGATAGTTCCCAATCAGGATGAACGGAGCCCAGTAAAACGGATGAGAATAGTCGGTGCCATGGTTTAAGGATGGATCATCTTCTATAGCCTGAACTCCGCGATGGCTCCCCGTAGGCAAAGATTCGTGGTGCCCTCGCAAGAACGCTAGCTGTGCTTGGCGCAGCGACTCCGCCTTGCCAGCGGTTGGGCTCTTTACCCAACGCGTATAAAAGTCGCTCATTAACTGGCTAGTGCTTGCGTCATTAACATCCCACAATGTGGCCAGCACCGCCTCAGCGCCCTTCTGCTGAGCGATCATTCCCAAGCTATCCATTTCCAGGCCGTCTTTTGCCACGTCGCCTTTCGCCGTGCTGCAGGCTGAGAGGGTCAGGAGTCTTGTTTCATGGAAGCTGATCGTGGAATCCTCTAGTTTTGAGAGAGTGAGAGGAAACCCTGCGGCTTCGCTGCCGTTTTCTCCGCCGAGCATCAGATAGGGCTCTGCCCCGTTTCCAGTCTCGAGAACGAAATGGCTGGCGATGTGAACCACGGGAAAAGTAGATCCTGAGCCGAGCTGTGCCTTCAACGCCGCATATGTGAATCGCTCATCGGGCAGAAGAAGACCGTCCAGTGGGCCGTGGGATTCAGGAACGCTCGGGTCATGCGCCACCGCATCAAGTTCCCGCAGCACGCCGGGCAAAGCCGGCAATCCTCCATAACTCTTTGATAGGCCCATCGCCAGCACATGAATAGAAGACTTGCCGGCATCAGACGAGCCGCTCAGGTGCCCGTAGCTTTCGGGAGTAAAAAGGACGTTATTGAAACGCTCGGCCATATATTGCTTGCCGTCGAACAATGCAGCCATGGGAAGGTAACGCACTACGCCGTCCAAGGACCATAGCAGTATTGGGGCAACATCTTTTCCTTGGGAGTTCCGCTCCAGAGCCGAGAGTTCCTCTTCGAGTGGCGCGACGGTGATTGCGTATAACTCCGCCAGGTGGGGCTTTGGATTGGACGATGGCCTGCGCAAATCGTCCCTCACCTGCAGCACTTTGCTGCGCAACTCCTCTGGAGAAGTTGGAAGTTCGTACTTCTTTCGTGCCTGCACGGTCACCACAATCGCGTATGCGTGCTCATCTCCCAGTAACAGCCGTATGCCCATCACATTCGTACCCAGTTTCGCCAGGGTATTCTGCAGGCGGCTAACTTCCGACTTTTCCTTGCTCAGTAATGCGTTCGCATCCTGTGCTCCAGCCTTCCGCGCAAGTTCCGGATAGAGAGTCTTCCTGAAGAATTGCGAAACCTCTCCATTTCCCGCTTCGATCTTTGATTCGAGGGTTTTCAAGCGAGCAGTTTCTTCGGGGGTGCGCTCGGTTCTCGCTTGCAGCTTTGCGAGTTCCATATTCATGTCCGTCAATGCAGTTGCCGACTTTTCAGGGGTCGAAAGCTCGCTTTCCGCTTCTCTCTGGGCGCTGGTCAACTCCAAGGGCTTGACCTTGGCCTCCGCCCGGTCTGCCGCTCCCCGAACTACCTCTTTCAACTCCTGTTCCTTGAGCAAGTCAAGAACATGTTCGGCTTCTCCGAGCCGGTCTGCCTGCACCAGCAGCTCTGCCAGCATTCGATAAGTGAGTGACTTCGAGCGCACAAACCCAGCCTGAAGATCCTTGTCGAGTCCGGAGATATTCTTACGAATCTGCTGGTAGCTGTTCACCGCATCGACTCCGAAGAGGATTGCTTCTTCGCGGCGATGTTCATTGCGGAAGCCGATCATCAAACTAGTCTCAATCACTCCTTCGATCTCCGGGTCGCCGGAGGACTTCGCCAGCGCCAGCGCCGCCAGTTCACTTGCCAGCGCCTTGTCGGTCTGCTTGCCCGCATAGTACGCCCAGCCAATGGTCATCAGCGCGAGCGCTTCGCCACGGCGGTCCTCTACCTCGCGCCATATGGCAAGCGACTGGATGTCTACCTCCAGTGCCTTCCCCGTCTCTCCCAGGTCAGACCAGACTCTCCCGGCATTGTTCATCGTCGCCGCCTCACCGCGACGGCTTCCCGTTTCACGCCAGATGGGCAACGCGAGGTCGAAGTATTCCAGCGCCTTTCGCCCCTGCCCTTGGTCGGCATAGGCCCTACCGATATCGTTTAGCGCCAGCGCCTCGCCGTTGCGATTTTCCACTTCGCGCCACATCGGCAGCGCCTGGTTGTAATATTCCAGCGCGGTCTGGTGTTGCCCAAGATCGCGATACAGCCGCCCAATGCTGTTCAGCGTCATCGCTTCGCCCTGCCGATTGCCAATCGCGCGCCATAGCAACAATGCCCGGTTATAGAATTCCAGTGAATTCTGCTTCTGTCCCAGGTCGGCGTAGGTTCTGCCCATATCGTTCAGCGTGAGCGCCTCTCCATTCCGCTCGCCGGCTTCGCGCCACATCGGTAGCGCCTGGGCGAGATACTTCAGTCCTTCCTTCCCCTGCCCCATGTCGGAATACGTTCTTCCAAGGTTATCCAGCGTGTTTGCCTCACCGGCACGTCCGGCCATTTCCTGTAAGTTCGGCAGTGAATCTTTCAAACGCTTCAGCTCCATCAACTCCCCGAGGCTGAGGTGCGGCCGTCCACGCCTCTCGCCTGCCCGGCTCCCAACATCTCGCCAAATGGATAGAGCCTCATTCAGGTGCTTCAGCGCCTCCTGCCTCTGCCCAAGATTGTTGTACGCCCGGCCTATGTAAGTCTGAGTGTTGGCTTCGGACTGCCGGATCCCCATGGATTGCCACACCGGCAGCGCCTGGCTGAACAGCGCCAGAGCCTTGTTCTCCTGCCCCATGTCCGAGTACACCTTGCCCATGGTGTTCAGCGCCATTGCCTGTGCGGCCTGACTACCCGAATTCCTTTCGATAGACAAGGCCTGATTCAGACATTCCAGCGCCTTTTGCATCTTTCCTGACTGCCGGTAAAGATAGCCCAGCGCAATCAGTTGCATCCCTTCGTCTCTCGTGTGGTGAGCCGCACGCGCCTCACTTAGCTTTTGTTCGTGCTCGTTGAGCTGTTCGCGCAAGGATGCATTCTGCGCGCGGGCAACTGTCACGCCCGCCAGAAGCGTCACGCTTAGGCATGTTGCAACCAGTACCTTCTTTGACCAGTCCATCTTGCCCTCTTCTCTGGCAACCGCACAGGAGAACTCTCTATATTCAACTCCTATTTTCCTTGCAGCTTCATCTGGCCCGTAGAAGGCGGAAGTGCACAGAACTTCTTATTCACGCTTTCCAGGAATGCCGTAATTGTCTGTGTCGCCGTTACTGCAACTGGCTCGTATCCCGGGCCGTTGCCGGCAAAGTTCATGTGTGTGGCACCGTCGATTACGCCCATCCATTGGCACTTTCCCGCGCTACCGGGTAGATTGTGCCAGGGAATCAGGCGAGCCTGAGGCCCACCTTTCAGAGATTCGTCGCGCGTCCCAGTAAGTATCAAGATCGGTTTGCGAATGCCGCTCCACGCATCTTTGGGAAACACGATGCCCGGCCCCTCAGGCGAAAGGGCGACATAGGCATCAAAGCGGTCTTGCCCAGCCGGGGGAGACGTTACCCCGATCATGTTCTTCGCGCCCGCTTCCAGCATGACTGTTTCGGCGCCCATGGAATGACCAAGCAGAACCCGGAACGGCGCGGCGCATTGGCCATCTGCCCATTTCAGTGCCGCGCCAACATCGAGAAGGCGCGCTTGCTCTGCCGCTGGATCGGCGACCAGCGCCCGCAATCCTTGCATCAAACCCTTTTCTCTCATGTCCGCTCGCAGGGCCGGCATTCCACTTTCGCGATGACCCATGACGACGGTTGTGTAACCAAGCCGCGACATGGCCTCGGCAAGGTAGCGATATCCGTATTCTGAACTTCCTGCGCCGTGCGAGATGACGGCCAGCGGAGCGCACGCTGAATCCGCTCCTACGGCGGGATACAGCAATAGCGGCGTTGTGTGCCCATCCGGCCTCGGCACACTGAGTTCCTGCTGTGCCAGAGCAGATGGAGGCAGCCAACACAGCACAACGCCAATTAGTAGAGTAAGCAGCGAACGGCGGTGAGGAAATGTCTGCAAGAAAGTTCTCCGTACGCGAGTGACTGGACGTCCCACCATTTCTACGACGCCTAAATTTGGTTTCCATCCGTGACGCAGTTTCATCACGACAAGGGTGGAAGAATCCGGTTTCGGGCTTACCCGTAAAGACGTCATCGAAAGCGGCAAAGATCGAGCTGACCAAGCCTCCAGCTTACTGCGCGTGCAGACCGAAACTGCGGATTGTCGTTAGCTCGATGCCCCAGTCGGTCGGCACCTCTCCGGGAGATCCACGCATTCCGCCGCTAGTCTGGTTCAGTAGCTTTTCAAGGGGCGATTCCGAACGCTGCACGCCGCGTGAGGTCACACCCTGAAAGTTCAGTACGTCAGGATCGGGCAGCGGCTGTGCAGTGCTCAGCAGAACCAGCGTGTCAATCCCATAGGGAGGCCCGACGCGCAGAGTGCGTGCGCCGGGTAGGAGAAACTGACGGCCATTGTCAGCCGCGTTGGGAAACTGATTTTCGGTGTAGTTGCCCGGATAAATAACCGTCCCTTTGCCCTGGCAATCGATGTCGAGAATATAGACCCAGCGTTTCTCTACAACATGTCTACTGGAGCGCAACCCAATCTTCAACAGGTCGCCCTGATGCACGGGTTCATCGGGGGCGAGCGGCGTTTCGCCCGATGCGGAAAAAAGAGCCAGTGAGTAATAGCCGAGACTGGATGTACCGGTGGGACTATTCGCCAATTCAAGCCAACCGTGAACCTTGGCCAGCAGCGATGCGGAGGTATTCAATGCTGTGGCGCTCGCCTGGAGGATGCCTGCGTTACCGGTTGCCACCCAGTCGCTGCGTATCGGATATTGTGATCCCGAGGAACAGCCGGGGCTGTGGTCATTCCGGCCACCGGGTGCCGGACCCGACACAAGTTCGCTCTTGTGAAACCAGGCATAAGCCGGTCCATTCGGGGTGAGAACTCCCGTTAGAGCATAGTGTGCATTGGCGAGGCCGGTCGTGGTCTGGACGTTGTTGTTTCCCTCGTCCACAATCAGCTTTGCAACCAACTCCTTCGACGGTGGAAGGTTCGCCCAGAGTCTTGCGCCTGCTGGAAGATGTTGCCTAATTGCCTTCGCTCGCAGTGGTGCGCCAAGGCTGACAAGAGAGGCTGCGCCTGCTTCCTGCAAGGTCCAGTTCGCACCATCCCAGCACAGGATGTGAGTCCAGGACTCCTCGGCAGGATCGGCGACCGATGTCGCCCCGGCGGCCTTGATCTCCGCCACGGCGGCGAGAATCTTACCTTGAGACAGATTCGACGGCCAATGCCAGACGCGCAACGGCGCCGATTCTACCGGATTCCATTTTGCCAGCTCAAAGATCTCCCCGGGTGCAACCTTGGCGCCGGAAGGGCTGATGACGTAGGTCGAGGAACGTGTGATTCCTTGCAGAGCGGCAACACGAAGCCGAACAGTCTGACCCTTCTCATTCGATTTTGCCGACACGAACTCGCTGCCGATCCCAATACCGGAGACGCGGCCGATATCCAACCACACGGCGCCGTTATCATCAGTCTTGAGTGCCGCGGCCCGGACCTTGTCAGAATTCGCCGCCGCTCCTCCGAAGAGCGGCTGGTGCCTGCGCGCCGCGTTGGCGTCCAAATCGGGTACCTGATCTGGAACTTCACTGCCTTCGAGCACGGCCTTTACACGCTGATAAAGAACCAAGGCGGAAGTGTCGGCGGGTAATGCCTGCAGTGCTTCAATCAATGCGGCGGTGAAGGCTCCGTGCGGCTCGGTGATGGTGGCTGAAAGCGGCATTTCCTTGGCTGTCTGGTCCTGCTGCGCAGCGGAGAGTACCAAGGCGGGATTGTCATTTCTCTCAGTGGGCGCCGGGTGCGGTTGTCCGTTGGAAAGTACATCGGGAGACTCGGCGATGTCGCGCGGGTCAAAGGGCAACATTCGCTCACGGTACTTTGGGCCGATTCCACGGCTGATGCCGCCGCTGTGGCAGCTGTCAAGAATCACCGTGAGACGAATTCCCTTGTCCAGGGAGGCATTGAAAATGCGAGTCATCTCGCGGTCACGGACGTCGTAGCCGCCCGTGTATGCGTCAGCGGGCACAAGCGTGCTGTCGGCGTGGACGTACTTGCCATTCACCAGCACCGTGAGTTTATTGCCCTTACTGTTGATGCGCAGTGAGCCATGACTGGCGGCATAAAAGACCACCGTGTCACCTCGCTGTGGCACATCCACGAGATACTTCCGCATGGCCGCGAGAATGCCGTCGCGCGAGGTCTGCGCAGCGGGCAGAACGACCACGCCAAACCGGGGGCGAACTGGATCTGGATTGGTCAGAAGAACCACATTCCCGACCGCAAAACCGAACTTCGGACCGGTAAGCAGATCGGCCATAGCTTCAGCGTCACTGACCGCGCCGTCCAGATTTTCGAAGGCCCCCAACTCGCAGCGGCCATAAGTGCATCCGGCCGGATGCTCTGCCTGCGTCCCCGCTGGCTGGTAGTTATTGATGCCAACCAACAGGGCACGCCGGGTCTGCGCCGGAGCCAGCGATACGCAAGTAAGAAGCAACGAGACTATAACGGCAGCCGTATATGCTTTCATACGCGTTCCGAGAAGAGAACTGCCCGAGTATATCCCTTCCCGTCGGGAAGACTCGGCACTTATTTCTAACCCTGGCTAATCAGTTCTGTTGTGTCATCGTTCGCAAAAAAGCTTGAGGCATTCCGCCTCCTATTTTCGCTAACTCAAGTAGAGCGGATTACCGAAATGGAACAGGAGACAAAGTTTGTAGTCAGGAGTGAAGTCGCAATCGTTATAGAATGCGCGGGTCGATAAAAGACGAAAGACAGTTTCGGCAACGCGTTCATTTTGGCTCAACGGTCAACCTGATGTTGCAGAAGCGTTCAGTGCGTGGCTTCCCGGAGGGACAGGGATAACCTCGACCGCATCTAGCGGCACAGCTCTGAATTCAGTTCCAGGCACTGGCGGCGATTTGGCTCTTATAAGGCGAAGGAGATTGTCATCATGCGTGTTGCAAGACCACTTTCCGCATTTCTCACGTTATGTGCGCTGGCTCTGTGCTCCTGCAAGGGATCGAGTCAGGCGAATGCGCCGAATCCGGCGCCGCTGACCAATATCACCACCGCCCAGGGCGGCATCATCGAATACGGACGCGTCGATGGGGTTACGACTCTGCCCGCTGCCATGGCCAAGGTTCTGAGCCAAGTCCATCAAGCCTGCGGCGAAAAGCCCAAAGTAGGTCAGGTCTTCCGCGTCAAGGGTACGAACTCTTCTGGAGTGTTTTTCACCGTCGTCGACCATGCGCAGGCCAACAGGCCGATGGCCGGTATGGTCATCGCCGCGCTAACCGGGCCTAATCAGCTTGAGGTGGGTTTAGTTTCCGACTCCGCTGACCACTTCAGCAAGACTGCGAACCCCATGTTGCAGCAGTTGCTCGCCGCCTGGCATCCCGGCGAGAGCCAATCTCCATCCGGCACTCCATCTGGCACAATGGGCGGCAGTGGCTCGGCCTCGGGTGCCCCACCCAAATCTCCCGTGCCACTGCACACAGTGACGGCGCCTGACAACTCCGCCAGCATCTCCGTCCCGGACGGTTGGCAGCTGGACCCGCATAGCGGCCGAAGCGCCGTCATTGTACGCGGTCCCAATGGCGAGCAACTTGGTATGGGCATGTCGCGCCCCGCTGTCGATCCTTCCAACCCTTTCCAGGTAAATTCGCAAAGGAGGCACCTTCAAGTCATCGCCCCCGGCAGCGTCGTCTATGCTTTCCGCGGCGATCTGACGAAGGAGTTTACCAACGTGTTTCAAGCCTGGTGCCGTGCCGGTGGCGAGAAGCCACCGAAGATGCAGGTGGACAAGATCTTGCCCATGCAGGCCGCGAAAGGCAATCATTGCGTCCACGCCATGGGGCAAATGGACCCCGACGGAAAAGGTATGCAGGCCTTCGACGATATGATGTGCGCCATGGATCCCATCCCCAGCTTTGGAGGCTATTCGGTGTTGCTCGACCATGCCTTGCTTCCCACGGCTATAGCAGACAAAGAGAAGGATCAAATGACTGCCATCATTGTCACCTACAAGGTGAACGAAGAGGTAGTCAAGCGGCAAATTGCACAGCAAGTACAGCAGAAGCAGCAGAGCGACCAACAGATCATGAACAGCGCACAACAGTACATTGGCCAGATCCATCAGATCGGCGCGCAGGCCACCGCCCGCATGAACGCGACCGAGGCTGCCAACGATGCCCAGCACGCCGCTTGGAACCAACAAGAGAACAAAATCTCCCAGAACGGCCAGGGATTCAGCAACTACCTGCTCGACCAATCGGTGGTGCAGAACAACAATGTTGGCGGCACCGGCGCAGCGGGCCACGCCACGGTCTGGAACTCGACCGCCAACGCCCTCGTCAAGGCTAACCCCAACAAGTACGAGATCGTTAACACGCCGAACTACTGGCAGGGTGTCGATTACTAA
>Ga0302320_10012116_pt1 | contig 18157 bp, 17 predicted proteins | sample Bog_T0_3_FD_202130 | JGI IMG/M metagenome (GOLD analysis project Ga0302320, IMG submission 202130) | Peat permafrost microbial communities from Stordalen Mire near Abisko, Sweden - Bog_T0_3 | ecosystem: Environmental > Terrestrial > Soil > Wetlands > Peat | place: Sweden: Abisko, Stordalen Mire...
CCGAAACCGTCATCGGCGGGCCTCCGCGACCTGCGCCGGCGGCGCTGCCGTCCGGTTCGCCGGATCGCGCCGCAACGTCTCGGCCATGATGTCGCGCGCCAGTGGTGCCGCCGCCGCCGCGCCGGCATTGCCGTGCTCGATCACCACCGCCACCGCGTAGCGCGGCGCGTCATACGGCGCATAGGCCACGAACAGCGCATGCGGCCGGTACTCCCACGGCAGTTTTTCCGAGTCGAAATGCCCGCTCTCGCGCAGCTCGCGGGACACCCGCCGCACCTGCGCCGACCCGGTCTTGCCCGCCAGTTGCACCCCCGGATCGGCCAACCGAGCCAGCGGCGCCGTGCCGCCTGGCTCATTCACCACCGCCCACATGCCCTCGCGCACGTTCTGCAGCAGCTTCTCCGTCATCCCGATCACCGGCCAGTCGTCCGGCTCCGACCCCGGCTGCATCACCCCGGCCAGCCGGCGCGTCAGGTGCGGCTGCACCAGCCGCCCGCTGGCGATCCGGGACACATAGGTCGCGAGCTGCAAGGGCGTCACCTGAATGTAGCCCTGGCCGATGCCGCTGACGATCGTGTCACCCATGTTCCACGCGTGGCCCTTGCTGATCCGCCACTCCCGCGTCGGGATCAGCCCCGGACGCTGCCCTGGCAGGTCCAGTTCCAGCTCGACCCCAAGGCCCAGCCGGTTCGCCATCACAGCGATGTGGTCGATCCCGGTCCGCCGCGCCACCTCATAAAAGAACACATCACAACTGTTCTTCAGCCCGCCGCGCAGATCAAGCGTGCCGTGCCCACCCTTGCGCCAGCAATGGAACCGCGTGTCGCCCAGATCGAGATAGCCGGGACAGTTGATATGATCGCCGGGCGAGAGCGCCTTCGACTCCAGCCCCGCCAGCGCCACCGCCATCTTGAACGTCGAGCCCGGCGCATACAGGCCCGACGTCGCCTTGTTGATCAGCGGCGTGCGCCGGTCATTGGTCCATTCCAGCCACTGCGCCTGCGACACGCCGGAGTTGAACACCGACGGATCGAACGACGGGTTGGTGGCCATCGCCAGCACCTCGCCGTTGCGGCAGTCCATCACCACCGCACTCGCGCTCTCATCGCCCAGCGTGTTCAGCACCGACACCTGCAGGCCGGCATCCAGCGTCAGCCCGACATCCTCGCCGGGCACGCCCTCCTGCCGGTCAAGCTCCCGGATCACCCGCCCGACAGCGTTGACCTCGAGTTGCACCGATCCGGCGCGCCCGCGCAGCCCGAGGTCGTGAAACTTCTCCATCCCCGCCCGGCCGATCCGCAGGCCCGGCAGCCCGAGCAGCGGATCGTCGGCCACGTCGGCTTCGTTCGGCGGCGCCACATAGCCGACGACATGCGACATCTGCGGGCCGAACGGATAGTTCCGGCTGGTGCCCGCATCGACCACGATCCCCGGCAGGTCGGGCGCGTTCACCTCGATCACCGCCATCTCGTCCCAGGTCAGGAACTCCTTGATCAGCACCGGAATGAACTTGCGCCGGCGATGCAGTTCCCGGTCGATGCGCGCACGCTCATACTCGCTCAACGGCAGCAGCACCGAGAACGCGTCCAGCGTCGCCGCCACATTGTCCGCCTGTTCGGCGACCAGCACCGCTCGCCAGTTCGTGCTGCTGCCCGCCACCACGGTGCCGAACCGGTCCAGGATGCGCCCGCGCGGCGGTGCGATCATCCGCGCGCTGATGCGGTTCTCCTCCGCCAGCGTGTTGTAGCGGGCGCCGTCGCGCACCTGCACCTGGTACATCCGAACCCCGAGTGTGCCCAGAACCGCAAGTTGCCCGCCCATCAGCAGGAGCGCCCGCCGGGTAAACACGCCCGTCCGCTCGACATCGCGTTTCATCTCAGGCCCGATCCGGGTTGGCGATCGACCGATGCGCTCCGGCGAACGGGATCGCCAGCACCGGATAGATCGAAACCGTCAGCGCGGCGAGGAAGATCGCCGGGTTGGGCGACAGCAGGCGGAAGGTCAGCAGCATCACCAGCAGCCACAGCAGCAGCGACGCCGCCCCGGCCACCGCACCGAACACCGCCCAGATCCAGGCAAAGCCGTGCTGCGACAGCGACCGGCGCATCGACACCGCCACGCCATGCACCGCCAGCAGGGTGAACACGCCGATCCCCAGCGGCAGATACCCCAGCAGATCCATCAGCAGCCCGATCAGGAACACCACCGGGGGCGGCAGCGCGTTCGGACGGAACACCGACCAGAACCAGACGCAGCACAACGCCACCGCCGGTAACAGTGCCGCCTGTTCGGGAATATCCAGCGGCGCCTGAGTCAGCAACATCAGCAGGATGGTGATGCAGGCCGGAAAACTGGCTCGTGCCAGAATATCCAGGCGCCGGCCCAGGCTGGCTCGCGGCCGGATGCCGGGACGCCGATCGGCCTGGGCCATCAGGCCCGTCCCATCAGTGCCGGCCCATCAGTGTCGCCCCGCCGTCAGCCGTTCCGGCGCGGTGACGCCGGTCAGGCCGTAGTCGAATATCCGCACCACTTCCAGCTTCTGCAGCATCGCCGCCGGCTCCACCTCCGGCGCGCCGCTGCCGGTGTAGTGCACCGTTCCCACCGGCAGGTTGGCCGGGAACGCATTCGCCTCGGCGCTGGTGACGATCCGCTCACCCTCCTGCGGCACCACCCCCTCGGGCCAGTATTGCAGCCGAGGCCGCAACCCGTTGGTGCCCACCAGGATCGCATGCGCGCGTGACGTCTCCAGCGTCACCGGGATCCGGCTGTTGAGGTCGGTGATCAGCAGCACCCGCGCCGTCCGGGCACCCACCTCGGTGATCCGCCCGATCAGCCCGCGCTCATCCACCGCAATCTCACCCTTGCGGATGCCGTGGTTCGGCCCGACCGCCAGCAGCACCGCCTTGGCATAGACGCCGCCGGCATCCGCCACCACCCGCGCGGTAACGAACGAGCCGTCCGGATCAGGGATCCAGTGGAGGCTGGCCTTCAGCCGCTGGTTCTCGGCGTCCAGTGTCAGTGCGATCGTCTGCCAGCGCCGCAGCTTCTCATTCTCGGCCCGCAGACGGTCGTTCTCAGAGCGCATGTTCCACAACGTCACGGTCTCGGTGATCGCCGCATGCACCTGCGCGAGCGGCGCCGACAGCACCGCGTAGATCGGCGCCAGCCCGTCCGCCAGCACGATCCGCGCCCGCTCAGCCAGCAGCGTGTCCGCCTTGCCCAGCAGCATCACGCCGAACGACGCAACGATCAGGACCGGCAGAGTGAGCCGACCCAACGCCTGGCGTGCCTGGATCGAAAGCCGGATCATGCGGACCCTTCAACCTGTGGGCGAACGGCTTCGCCGTGACCTCGTCTCAGCCGATTAATACATGCTTGTCAGCACGTTGCGCAATCGCTTTGGCTCCTCCAGCGCGCGCCCCGTGCCCAGCGCGACACACTGCAGCGGATTTTCGGCGATGCCGACCGCCAGGCCGGTCGCGTCGCGCAGCACCTGGTCCAGCCGGTGCAGCAGCGCGCCGCCGCCGGTCAGCACGATCCCCTTGTCGACGATGTCGGCGGCGAGTTCCGGCGGCGTGTTCTCCAGCGCCACCTTGACCGCCTCGACGATCGCCGAAACCGGTTCCGCCAGGCTGTCCGCGATCTCCCGCTGGCTCACCAGGATCTCCCGCGGCACGCCGTTCATCAGGTCCCGCCCGCGCACCTCCCGGTACGGGCCGGGATCGCCCCGGTCCAGCGTCGCCGCCGCGCCGATGTCCATCTTGATCTTCTCGGCCGAGGACTCGCCGATCAGCAGGTTATGATGCCGTCTGATATAACTGATGATCGCCTCATCCATCTTGTCGCCGCCGGTGCGCACGCTGCGCGAATACACGATGCCGCCCAGCGAGATCACCGCGACCTCGGTCGTGCCGCCGCCAATGTCCACGATCATGCTGCCGGACGGTTCGGTGACCGGCAGTCCGGCGCCGATCGCCGCGGCCATTGGTTCCTCGATCAGTTGCACACGCCGGGCCCCCGCACTTTCCGCACTCTCCTGGATCGCCCGCCGCTCGACCGCCGTCGAACCGGACGGCACGCACACGATGATCAGCGGCGAGGCGAAGCCCCGGCGGTTATGCACCTTGCGGATGAAGTGCTTGATCATCTCTTCGGCAACTTCGAAGTCGGCGATGACGCCGTCGCGCAGCGGCCGGCTGGCGGTGATGAAGCCCGGGGTGCGCCCCAGCATCATCTTGGCTTCCTCGCCAACTGCCACCACCTGCTTCTTGCCTTTCACATCGGCGATCGCCACCACGCTCGGCTCCGCCAGGACGATGCCCCGGCCCTTGACATAAACCAGCGTATTGGCAGTGCCGAGATCGATGGCCATGTCGGCTGACATAAAGCCGAGCAAGCGGGTGAACATCCAGAGAACCTTTTGGTGTGGTGGCAGAGAGGGATCGCCCGGAAACGGACCGGGTGGACGGCGGGCTGGAGGGACGGGAGGTTCGAAAGGCGGAGGGCTTAGCCCCGGCGTGTCCGGATCACAAGGGCCGGATGACAATCGTTTGATCGGCTGCCCCGAAAATGCCCAGTTTTCGTCAGGAAATCAGAGGTTTCACGACCAATCTCCGAGTGACGAAACATTGGAGGACACGATGCGCGTTTCAACGATCGCCCTGTTGCTTGCCGTATCGCTTGGTGTTGCCGCGTGCGGCTCCGACCCCGGCACCCGCGCCGTCACCGGCGGCCTGATCGGCGCCGGCGCCGGTGCCGGCGTGTCGGCGCTGACCGGTGGACGCCCTGCCACCGGCGCCCTGATCGGCGGCGGTATCGGCGCGGTGGGCGGCGCCGTCACCCACTGAGCAGGCGCGGTGGGCGGCGCCGTCACCCACTGAGCAAAAGCTAAGCGGCGCCAGACCGGGCCACCCCAGACCGGGCCGCCGTCTCGCCCGGTCTCTCACCGCCGCCATCCAACAGCTTCGCCGCAGCGGCGACCGATGGCGCACCCGTGGTCCCAGGCGCCGGCGCGGTCACCCACGGCCACGGCCGCAAATGCCGATCGACGAACCTTTATCCATAAACGTTGCGATCTCCGGGATAGCCAGCCGGCCATCGCCGCTTCCGTTGCGCAATCGGCAAACTCGTTCCGACTGTGAAAGCCGTTCGCCTGCGTTCCGATCCGGGTCTGCTCATGACACCTCGATAACAGAAGTTTGCATTGGCGGGATCACGCGTAAATCCGAACTTCGTGATGCGGCTGCTGTGCGGTCGGGTGCGACCCGGCTGACCGCGCAAGCGACGTTCGATGCGTGCCAACGGACCGTGCGGGTCCTGAAGGTCAGGGGACTGGTGCAAGCCATCAAAGCACTCTTTGTCACCAGCGAGGTCGCTGGCCTCGCCAAGGCGGGGGGGCTGGGTGAGGTTTCCGCCGGTTTGCCGCTGGCGCTCCGCCAGCGTGGCATCGACGTCCGCCTGCTGATGCCGGCCTACCAGGAGGTCATCGCCAAGCTGCCGCACGTCAACTGGTTCGGCGATCTGCCTGCCCGCGCCTCGATCCCGCCGGCCCGCCTCGGCGAAGCCCGCCTGCCCGACGGCATGATCCTCTATCTGGTCGCCGCGCCGGCGCTGTTCGACCGGCGCGGCACGCCGTACTGCACGCCCGAGGGCGCCGACTGGCAGGATAACCATCTGCGCTTCGCCCGCCTGTCGCTGGCCGCGGCCGACATCGCCGCCGGCCGCGGCGGGCTTGGCTGGACGCCGGACATCGTGCATGCCAACGACTGGCCCGGCGGCCTGGCCCCCGCCTATATGCGCTGGGACGGCACCAACGTGCCCACCGTCCTGACCATTCACAACATCGCCTATCAGGGGAATTTCGACGCCAGCCAGCGGCCGCTTCTGGCCATCCCCGATGCCGCTTTCGACATCAACGGCGTCGAGTTTCACGGCCGCGTCTCGTTCCTCAAGGCCGGCGGGTTCTACGCCAGCCATGTAACGACCGTCAGCCCGACCTATGCCACCGAGATCACCACCGAACGCCAGGGCGCCGGCCTGCACGGACTGATGGAAACCCGCGCCGCCAGCGGCCAGTTGTCCGGCATCGTCAACGGCATCGACGAAAGCTGGGACCCCGGCAGCGACCCGCATCTGCCATACAATTTCGACCCCGACGACCTCAACGGCAAGCAGGCCACCGCAGATACAGTGCGCGAGGGCCTTTGTCTGCGTCCTTCCGACGGCCCGCTGTTCGGCATCGTGTCGCGGCTGGTGCACCAGAAAGGCCTCGACCTCGTCGCCGAGGCCGCCAACGACATCGTCGAGAACGGCGGCCAGATCGCCATCCTCGGCCTCGGCGACCCGGACATCGAGCACATGCTCAGCCGCACCTCGCGCCGCCATCGCGATGACATCGGCGTGCTGATCGGCTTCAACGAACCGATGGCCCGGCGCATCGTCGCCGCCAGCGATTTCACCCTGATGCCGTCCCGCTTCGAGCCGTGCGGCCTGACCCAGATGCAGGCGCAGCGCTACGGCACCCTGCCAATCGCCCATGCCACCGGCGGCCTCGCCGATACCATCGACGACGGCACCACCGGCTTTCTGTTCTCCACGCTCTCCCCCGACGGGTTGATGGAGGCCTGCCATCGCGCCTTCGACGCCTTCGACAACGAAGGCCAACTCGCTGGGATGCGCCGCGCCGCGATGGCCCGCTGCTTCAGTTGGGCCGGGGCCGCCGCCGAATATGAAGCGCTGTACCGCCGCCTCATCGGCCCCCGCCTGACCCCGGTCCGTAACCGGCCGCGGAACGCCGAGCGCGCCGCCAAACCCGCCATCCCCGAGGCGTTGGAGCCGGCCGCGTAACCGGATCCAACCTACCGCCCGTCCCACAATGCTTTCGCCATCAAACGATGACGTGAACGAAGGTTGACCGGGCAACCCTAACCGGCCGGTACCGTTTCGGTTGCCACAGCCACATTCAGGCTTGCTGAGGCGCAGGGGGTCACATGGCCGACGATCATGATGGACAGGCAACGCGGAACCAAAAGCCGCACCGGATGCGGATCGGCATCGTCGCAGCCGGCCTGTTGACGCTGACCCTGGCGGTACCGGCGCGCGCCGCGCCCGATCAGCAGCCGAACCCCGATCTCGTCGCCCGCGGCAAATACCTTGCTGACGCCGGCGACTGTCTTGCCTGCCATACCAAGCCGGGCGGCGAACCCTACGCCGGCGCTCGCTACCTGCCGACCCCGTTCGGACCACTGTCGACCCCGAACATCACCCCGGACAAGGAAACCGGCATCGGCAACTGGACCGACGACCAGTTCTATCGCGCCTTGCACGAAGGCGTCGGTGCCGATGGCGCGTATCTCTACCCCGCCATGCCCTACCCCTGGTACACCAAGGTCACCCGCGACGACGTCCTGGCCATCAAGGCCTACCTGTTCACTCTCAAGCCGGTGCATTCGCCGCGCCTGCCCAACCAGATGGCGTTTCCGTTCAACATCCGCACCGGCCTGCTGGCCTGGGACGAAGCGTTCTTCAAGGCTGGCACCTTCAAGCCGGACCCGCGCCAGTCCGCCGAAGTCAATCGCGGCGCCTATCTCGTGCAGGGCCTCGGGCATTGCGGCGCCTGCCACAACGGCCACGGCACGCTGGGCAACGGCAGCGTTGCCGAACCGCTGCGCGGCGGACCCATTCAGGACTGGTATGCGCCAAACCTGACCTCCGACGTGCATGAGGGCATCGGCAAATACTCCGACGCCCAGTTGGTGAGCTATCTCAAGACCGGCCAGGCCGACGGCATGGGCGCCGCCGCCGGACCCATGAGCGAGACCATCCATGACAGCCTCAGCAAGCTGACCGATGCCGACCTGCACGCGATGGTCGCCTACCTCAAATCCACCCACGCCGAACCCAGCTATCAGGCCGCAGAGCGGTCGGACTATACCGGCGCGCAGCCCGCCGGCCGCGAAACCTACCTGAATTTCTGCGTCTCCTGCCACCAGCCCAACGGCCAGGGCATCAAAGGCGCCGTCGCCCCGCTCGGCGGCAACGGCTCCGTGCTCGCCAGAGGCCCGCAGGACGTCATCAGAGCCGTTCTCGGCGGCATCGAGGCGGTGGGACCGGAAGCGCCGATGCCCGCCGTCGGCGCCAGCATGTCGGACCGGCAGGTCGCCGACGTGACGAACTACATCCGTCAGGCCTGGGGCAACAAGGCGCCGCCGAATGCCGGACCCGGGACCGTCGCCCACCTCCGCAAGAGCACTGTCAAAGTGAATTACGGCGGCAATGCAGGGCCCTGCCCGCCGGTCGAACCGCCGGCGATCGCCACGGCCGTGTCCGACCCGAATATCAAGGACGCGCTGCAGAACACCAACGCCGCCAACGTTTTACAAAGCGTCGAGCAGATTTTGCCGAAAGTGAAATCCGCCGCTCCGCAGGCCCAGCAAGCCGACATCGTCAACGGCCTCACGCTCGCCTACTGCCCGGTGGTCCGCCAGGACAAATCCATCCCCGAACCGCAAAAGGTGACGCAACTCGACCAGTTCAGCGAGCGCGTTTATTCGGAACTGAAAAGCAACGGCAAGGAGTGAGGCTAACCCCTCACTCCGCCTGCTTCGCCTCACTGGCCCCTTCTGCCTGCCGCGCCTTCTCCCTGTCTTCGCGCTGCGACCGGCGCAGCCGATAAAGCTCCCAGAACAGCAGCGGGAGCACGATGATCTCGCCGATTGCCCACTCCCACTGCACGCCGCTGGGCCAGTTCATGCCGCCGAACGTTCGCCATCAGGGATCGCATCCGACGCCGGCGCCTGCACCCGCCGCTGCGTGGCGACGATCAGCCAGCCGACATAGGTCGCCAGCACGAACATGATGCCGGCGTAGTCGAGCGGCGTGAGAAACCGCTGGCCGCCCAGCACGAAGTAGAACAGTGACATCTTGAACGCGAATACGGCAACGAAGAACAGGATCATCGGCCGCACGATTTCGCCCATCGCCGCGAATTCCGGCCGGATCGCCCCCGCCGGAATCGGATTCATCATCCTGTTGCGCCGCTTGATCACCGCCCCCACGATCAGCCCCAGCCCGACCGCGAACAACCCGATCCCCATCCAGTCATGCATCTGACGCCTCCGGTAAAAGAATGCTCAGTCAGGGCGCGTGCATCAGGCGAGAAGCAGAAGCTACGGGCGCACGCGCTCCCGTTCTTCCATTCGCTCGAACAGACAGATCGTCCACCGCAGCCGTTCGGCCATATCCCACCACGGTATCCCGGTTTCGGCATAGACGGAAGCCGGAGTCGTGCGGACCACCGCATCCACCAGATACGCACCCTCCGGCACACAGTCACCGGCCAACGCCCGCCGCGGAATCGTTACGCCCGCCAAGCCGGTGAGCAGCACCGCAACCTTCCTCCGCCCCGACACCACCGCTCGGCCCGACACCGAATCCAGCCCGCGCCGCCAAACCTCACGCCCGATCTCGGCGTACAGCAGCGCCGCCGCGCCAATCCCGAATCGGCACCCCAGCGGCAGCCGCGACACTCCCGCCGCCGCTCTGACATAATGCTGCTCCGCCGTGTCCAGCAACCGCCCCACCACGTGCCCTAAAGCATCCGAATAGCCCGGATCGGCGAGAAATCCGTCCGGATCGATCCCCGCCTCCACCAGCCAGTCCAGCGGCAAATACAGCCGCCTGTTGCGCGCATCCTCGCCCACGTCGCGTGCAATGTTCGACAGTTGCATCGCCACCCCAAGATCGACCGCTGCCGCCAGCCGTTCCGGGTCCCGCACCCCCATCACCACCGCCATCATCGCACCGACCGAACCCGCCACCCGCACGGCATAGGCGCGAACCGCGGAGCAGTCCCGGTAGCGGCGCCCCTCGGCATCCCAGGCAAATCCATCCAGCAGCGCTTCCGGCAAGGCGCGCGGAATGGCGAAGCGCTCGACCACCCGGGCAAACGCGCGATCTGCCGGCTGCGGCAAAGGACGTCCTTCATAGGCCAGCGCCAGCCGCTGGCGCAGCCAGTCCAGCCCGCCGCTGCAGCTGTCGATCACGTCGTCCGCCTCGCGGCAGAACGCATACAGCGCGATCGCCGGGTCTCGGACCTCCCGCGGCAGCAGTTTCGACGCCGCGTCGAAACTTTTCGATCCGCCCCGCAGCAGGGTGCGGCAGGCCGCCATATCGGCGGCTTCGTGGTCAGAGAGCAGCGGCATGCGGCACCACACGATCGAGGACTTTGGCGGAAGACAGGACACCCGGCACACCCGCGCCGGGATGCGTGCCGGCGCCGACCAGATACAGTCCGGCGATATCCTCGCTGCGGTTGTGCGGACGGAACCACGCACTTTGCAGCAGCACCGGTTCCAGCCCGAACGCAGCGCCTTGCCACGCGCACAGTCGGTCACGGAAATCCAGCGGCGTCATGAGCCGCGATGTCACCACATGCTTGTCCAGATCCGGCAGCAGGGTCGCCGAAAGCTGCGCCGCGATCGCCTGCCGGTACGGTTCCGCGGCCGTCAGCCAGTCGGTCTCGCCGGCCAGGTTCGGCACCGGCGACAGCACATAGAACGCGTCACACCCCGCCGGCGCCAGCGACGGATCGGTCGCCGTCGGTCGATGCAGATACAGCGAGAAATCGTCCGCCAGCACTTTGCGCTTGAAGATGTCGGCGAGCAGTTCGCGGTAGCGCGGTCCCAGCATGATCGTGTGGTGCGCGACGTCCTCGTAACGGCGATCTGTGCCGAAATACCACAGGAACAGGCTCATGGAGTAACGGGCGCGGTCGAGTTTGCGGTCGGTCCAGCGGCGGCGCGCCTGGTTCGGCAGCAGCTTGCGATACGTCCAGGCCGAATCGGCATTCGAAACCACGATGTCGGCGGCGATCGTATCCCCCGACGCCAGCCGCACGCCCGTCGCGCGTCCGCCCACCACCAGGATCTGATCGACCTCGACATTGTACCGCAGCGTGCCGCCCTGACCGGAGATCAGCCCGGCCAGCCCCTTCACCACCTGCCCGGTGCCGCCCATCGCGAAATGCACGCCCCAGCGCCGCTCCAGATACGGAATCAGCGTGTAGATCGCGCTCGCGGTGAACGGATTGCCGCCGATCAGCAGCGGGTGGAAACTGAACACGATCCGCAGCCGCTCGTCTTTGATGAAGCGGCTGACCAGCCCATAGACGCTGCGATAGCCGCCGAGGCGCAGAAGGTCCGGCGCGACGCGGACCATGTCGGTCCACGACCCGAACGGCGCATCGCCAAGTTCCTCGAAGCCGATGCGGCAGGTCGTCTCACTGAGCTTCATGAACCGCTCGTAGCCGTCGATATCACCCGGCGACAGCCGCGCCACCTCGGCCCGCATCGCCTCCGGATCGCCAGTGCAGTCGAAACTGGACCCGTCATCGAACCGGATCCGGTAAAACGGCGAGATCGGCTTCAGCGTCAGATCGTCCGACATCCGCCGCCCGCAAAGCTGCCAGAGTTCTTCCAGCAGGAACGGCGCGGTGAGGATGGTCGGGCCGGCGTCGAAGGTGAACCCGTCCTGGCGAAACACCGAGGCGCGCCCCCCCGGCGCATCCAGTTTTTCCAGCACCGTCACCCGGTAGCCGCGGGCGCCGAGGCGGATCGCTGCGGCAAGTCCGCCGAATCCCGCGCCGATCACCACGGCATGCCGGGCGTCGGGCGGTTGTGGTTTTGACGTGGGTGCTGCGTCACGGAGTGTCAACGTATCCATACACGACAGTGTAAACCTAAAGTGACACTGCTGACCAGCCCCTTGATTCAGCGGCGCCAGCGTCCCATCAGGTCCAGCAGATGCGCGACTCCCGCCGCGGCCAGCGCCGCCGGCACATACGGCCACGCCGCCCCGGCCAGCGCCCCCCGCAACGCCAGCAGCAGGCACAGGCCGGGCGCCAGCAACCGCAACGTCGCGGCCAGTGACAGTCCGCGCCGCCGAACCACCACCACGCCCTCCAGCAGCGTGAGCAGCACGATCGCGTCGATCAGGTGCGGCGAGGTGAATATTGTCGGCAACGCGTCCTCTACCCCTTCACCTGGTGAGGTCATCGCAGGCTCAGACGTCGAAGCCGCCATGGCTGACGGCGAACGAAGCATTATCAATCCGCATTGGCATTGAGATATAGGCGGTGCGCTGCGGATTGGCACGGACCTCATACATCCGGATGAAGCGTGGCACCGACAGGTCCCGCAGCGCCGTCGCCTTGACCCCGTCAAGCACCGCATAGCATGCGGAAAAATTGGTCGTGCCGTAATCGGGAAACGGCTGCAGCAACGACGAATGTTCGGCGTGTCCTGTCTGGTCCGGAACCGCTGGGCGCTCCAGCACCCACTCCGCGGTCGCGCCGGACACCACATAATGCTGGCCGGGGCGCTTCGGCACCGGCGGTGAATCGATACGAATGGCCGTCACCACCGGCGGTGAGCAACTTTGATTAATCATGTTGCACACGACACTCAGGCGATCGTCCGCAACCGTCAGGACACAACGGATGACATCGCCATGCCGAATCGTCAGATTCGAAATCGGGACCGGCAACGTATCCTTGTCGTTTCGTGCCCACCATTGCGTCCACGCCCAGGTCCTGAATTCCTGCCTGCCATCCGCGCACAGCGTCACCTGCTGCGCAGTTCCCATCTGCGGCAGCGATGAATTCAGATAAAGCCGCTGTCCGTCGAGACCGATCCAGGTCGAGCACTGGTAGCTGACCGAAGGATCATGATCCGTCGACCCGTGTCCGCGCGGCAGTGAAAGGCCCTCCGGCAGGCTGGGCGTGGGCACGATCCACTGTCCCCAGATCTGGCGGAACGTCCGGCCCGAGGTGGCGCTCAGGTAACTGCCCGACCAGTTCGGGCTGGTCAGGAAACGCGTCGCGCCGAGCGGCGAGGAATCGGTGGTGTCATGCGGGGTATCGACGTCCAGCCGATGCAGGTCAAACCCCGGACCCTTCCCCGGCACATATTTCGAAAAACACAGTTGCTTTCCGAACGTATTCATCCAAATCCGGTAAAGCCCGGGCTGAACCTCGGCATCAGGCCGCTCCGGCAGGCCATACGTGGCGATCTCCTCCGCATCCCAGTCAGCCGGGTTTGCCTTCGCAGGATCTGGCACCGGAAAACAATGCGTCCGCTTTGCGGCAGGGTTTGGTTCGGTCATTCCGCGGCCTCCGCCGGCGGATATTTTGGCCATTCCCCCTGCGCTTCGGCCATCGCGATGGCGAACCAGTTGGTCGTCGGGTTATCCGCCTTCTGCTGCTTCAGCACGCCCCATGCGTAACCGGCCAGCTTGACGCCAGCCTCCGTATCGCTCGAGTAATGCAACCCGGCGATCTCCCGGTTGCGGGCAATTCGTTGCGCGAGCGCCGCCAGATCATTCCCCATCGACGGCAACAGCGGCGTGCCGGTCAGCACTTCCGTCATGCACAGCGCCATCAGATGCGCCTGGGTCGAATGCCCGCTGGGCAGCGATGCATGACCCGGTACCGCGATCGGCGGCAGCAACGCCGGACGCAGCATTGACGGTCGCGGCCGGTGATACTTGCCCTTGTAGTACATCGCACAGAAGCCGGCCACGAAACTGGCGGCAGCCAGGACCTTGACGGTCGCCGGGTGGCTCGCCGGAACCGACAGTAAATTCATGAAGTAGCTGAGAAATTCGTCTTTCTGGCTGATGATCTCGGCAAGTGCGTCGGATCGCTCGTCGCGCGCCATGGTCACCAGGCATTTGATCTCACCTTCAACCTTCTTCTGCGCACCCGTCGAGTTCCAGTCGATCTTGCCGCCGGTGGCCGCCCAGCCCGGCAGTATATCCCACCCCTGCCATGTGGCATCACAGACGAACTGCGTCAGCACGAGCCACGAATACCATTCCGCCGTCCAGTTGTTGATCGGAAAACAAGGAGGCCAGATCTTCTGCTGCGAAATCGGACTGCCGGGTGCGAAATCGGCGGTGACGAACGGCAGATCCACACGGTCGGCAAAGAAAGCGCCGCCGCCGCCGCTTCCGCCGGCGCCGGCATTGCCGATACCCATATTGCCGGTGCCCATGTTCCCAGTGTCCATATTACTGCTCATTGAAGCTTTCCCCCTTAGTTCTCTATTCGTTATTCAGGATCGCAGGGCTTGATCGCGCCGTCGGCATGTCAACCGCTTCGACCAGACACACCCGTCACGGCGGCGCCTCCGGGATTCCCGCCTGGCGCAAGCGGTCAATCAGAAAATTCGCCGTTTCACCATTGAAATGCGTACTGCTGCGGACGCCTTCCAGACTATAGTTCGGAACAAGTTGCGTCAACTGGGCAGCAACCTCCTGCGCACCCGCCAGGTCGCCCTTGGCGACGAGACTGGCGGTCAAGGTCCGCAGGTTGGAGGTGTTGGCCACGGCATGCGCGGCTGACAGCTTGCCCCAGGCGACAGCGTCTTCGAAGCGGCCACTCAAATAAAGTGCCTGCGCCAGGAAGTATTCATGCCAGTACGCCTCCGGACCCAGCGGTGACAGCCTCACCGCCCGCTCCGCATGCGTGACGGCCGCCGCAACATCGCCGACATAACCCAGCGGCAGACTGCTCAGCCCCCACGCCCACGCGCAGTTCGGCCCCGCAGCCAGCGCCCTATCATGCGTCTCACGCGCAAGCCGGTAATCCTTGCGAACGAACGACTGATACTGCCCGTAGAACGCCAGCGCGAGCGCGTCACTGTGGTCACGCTGAATCGCGGCCAGGGCGGCCTGCCCGGCCGCTTCGGCCCCCGCCGCCACATCCCTTATCCAGCCCTGACCCAGCCGCGTCATCCGCACCGATGCCAGGTGCGTGTAAGCGTGCGCATAATTCGGATCGTGCCTGATCGCCGTCAGCAGCGTTGCCTCAGCCTGATCGAGCGACTCGCGGTCCATCCGGTAGAACTGTTGCAGCGCCTGCAGCGTCAGATCGTACGCATTCATGCTGTCAGGATGCTTGCGCAGGACGCGGCCAAGCTCCCGTTCCCGCACATGCGGTGCAATCGACGTCGCCACCCGCACGGCGATACGGTCCTGCAGTTCGAACAGGTCGTCCATTTCTCCATCGAACCGGTCAACCCAGACGATCGTCCCGCTCCGCGCCTCACACAGTTCCACCGCGATCCGCAGCGCGCCCTGCGCCTGCCGCACACTGCCATGCAGGACATATCGCACATCGAGTTCATGCCCGACCCGCCGCAGGTCGAGCGGTGCCCCGGCAAAGGTGTGCGTCGAGCTCCGCGCGATCACCAGAATATCCTTCAGTCCGCCCAGTGCTCGGATAATGTCGTCCACCATTCCTTCGGCGAAATAGGCGTCCGACTGATCCTTTTGCAGCGTACGGAACGGCAACACCGCCAGCGAGGCACGATACTCGGTCGCCGCGCCAGCCGTATCGCGGGCCGGCGTCTGCCGCGGCAGCGCTGGCATGCCCCCCCACGCCCCACAGTTCGCCGCAGGAACGAAATGCACGCTCACCGGTTCGCGAATGTTCTTCAAACGTTGCTGCCCAGCAAACACATAGCCGGCCGAAACGACAAGTCCCACCTGCTGGAACACCGCATCGGAAAGCGCGATGCCGCCCGGTTCGGCAATGCCCTCCAGCCGAGCGGCAATATTCACCGCGTTGCCGCCGGCCCGTTCCTGCTGCACCACGATCTCACCCACATTGATCCCGATCCGGAACAGAATGCGATCCTCCTGCTCCAGCCCCGCATTCCGTCTCGCCGCATCGGCCTGAATCCGCAGCGCGCATTTCAGCGCCTCCACAGCGCTGGGAAATTCCGCCATCAGACCGTCGCCGCCGAACGAAAACACCCGCCCGTGACTCTTCTCGATGTCGCGGATCACCCGGTCCAGTTCGCTCCCGACGCGCCGGTGCGTATCCTCGTCGGAACGCCCCATCAGCAGGCTGTAGCCGGCAATGTCCGCCCCCAGGATCGCGGCAAGCCGGCGGTCCACACGGCCGCGCCGCGCCGAACCCGTCGGCCGCGTCGGCTTGTACACCCCCTTCATGATGGCCGGCACGCCAGCGCACGGCCCGGCACAGACCGCTCCGCCACCGCCCATGCCGCTCCGCCGCTGTCAGGCAAAATCATCCTTTCAATCGGGAACACCCGGAACAATCTGGCCGAAGCGTTCAACAAGATGTTGCGCCAACGGCCATCTGTCCAGACTGATACAATGCTGCGCCGGTTCGGTCCCGTGATTCAAGCGTTTTACGCGGGACCTGCGCACCCCACAGCCGTCTTGCTTCGGCAACCAAAGCAGTCCAATCAGCATCGTATCAACCCCATCGCGACGCAACCGGGAGAAGATTGATGTCGCTGTCCCAGGTTTTCCTGTTCCAGGGCATGACCGGCGCCCAGCTCGAACACCTCCAGCAGGGCAGCCTCATTCTCGAACCGCAAGACGGCAGCACGATCTTTGCCCAGGGCGATGCAGCCGATTCGGTCTATGCCGTTCTCGGCGGCGACGGTCATGTCCGCGTCGGCTCCATAGACCGCAACAGCAAGGCGCTGATGGTGGAGGTGTTTCGCACCGGCGACGTGTTCGGCGAACTCAGCGTGATCGACGGCGCCACCCGCACCGCCTCCGCCGTCGCCGAGGGCCGGATCCGTCTGATCAAGCTGCGCCCGGCCGCGTTCCTGCACGCTCTCGAAACCGTCCCCTGTGTCGGCAAAGCCCTCTCCACCGTGCTGGCCCATCGCCTGCGTCGCACCTACCAGCTGTTCCAGGATGCCACATTCGAAACGCTGGAGGTCCGCCTCGCCCGCCAGGTTCTTTACCTCGCCGACCGCGAGGGCCGCCCCACGCCGCAGGGACTGCGACTCGCCCACCGCTTCCGCCAGTCCGACCTCGCCGACCTGCTGGGCACCACGACGCGCAGCATCATCACCATTCTCAATGCCTGGCGCGCCGCCGACCTCGTTGCATACGACACCGACCGCGCCCTGCTGACGGTGAAAAACAGCGCCGCCCTTCGCGCCATGATCGAAACCGCCGGCCAACCCTGAAGCGGGGCAGCAGCGATGCTGTGAAACACTTCAGAGCGGAACACCGCGGCAAGCGGCATTCTCCACCTGTCAGCACGCCACGCCGCTGACCAGGACTGGACACGTTGCAAAACAGCATCATCACGGAGGGACTCAGCCATGCAAAACCTTACAGTCGTCCGCTTCTTCTCTCTGAAGACGCTGATCGTTACGGCCGTTACCATCCTCGGCCTCGGCGTCAGCATCGCCAACGCCGGCCCGGCTGCGAAACAGCCGCCCAGCGGCAATGACCTGAACTACATGGCCGGCGGCGGCAACAGCTAGCCAATGCGCCGGGGCCGGCGCAAGCCGGCCCTTCCTAAGGCCTACCCCTCGTGCGGCCGCGTCACCATTTTGCGGATGTGATGAATGCCGAACCACGCCACGACCGCAACGATCGGAATGCTGATCCCGGTGGCGATGTCCGGCTCGACAGCCACGCCCCCCGCCCGCAGCGCCTCCGCCGCATGTCCCACCAGCGCCGAGACGTAATACGTCACCGCCGCCACCGACAGCCCCTCAACCGTAGATTGCAGTCGCAACTGCAGCCGCGCCCGGCTGTTCATCGATTCCAGCAGCGCCTGGTTCTGCCGCTCCGTCGTGACGTCCACCCGCGTTGACAGCAACGTCGTCGCCCGCGCCAGCCGCTGCGACAGCGATTCCTGCCGCGCACCGACCGACCGGCACGTGCTCATCGCCGGTGCCAGCCGCCGTTCGGTAAACTCCCGGAATGTCTGCAACCCTTGCAGACGCTGCTCGCGCAACTCATCGATGCGCCGCCGCATCAGCTCGTAATAGGCATCCGCCGCACCGAACCGATAGCGCGTCTGCGATTCCTGGTGCTCGATCTCTGCCGCCAGCTGCGTCAGCCGGTCCAGCAACGCCGGTTCCGAGGCCTCCTCGACGGCGACCAGGGCCTCGGTGATCTCCGCCAGTTCCCGCTCCGACCCGGACAGCCGCATGCCCACCGTTCGGGCCACCGGCAGCGCCAGCAGTGCCATGATCCGGTAAGTGTCGATTTCCAGCAGCCGCTGCGCCACCCGTCCGGCCTGCCACGGAGTCGTACTGTGATCCAGCAGCAGATGCCGGCTGAACCCGTCGGCATGGATGCGAAAATCCGTCAG
>Ga0302320_10012117_pt1 | contig 18156 bp, 15 predicted proteins | sample Bog_T0_3_FD_202130 | JGI IMG/M metagenome (GOLD analysis project Ga0302320, IMG submission 202130) | Peat permafrost microbial communities from Stordalen Mire near Abisko, Sweden - Bog_T0_3 | ecosystem: Environmental > Terrestrial > Soil > Wetlands > Peat | place: Sweden: Abisko, Stordalen Mire...
TGCCTGTCTGTGACCAATACGCCTCCGCTCCGATGAACCGGAATACGCTTGGCCTAATTGTCGTTGGATCGGGAATTTTGTTTGTCGTCGATCGGTAGTTTTAATTGTCGCCCGTCACCCAGTGCAGTGGAGAGCGCCAGCAGCGCGCCCAATGCGACAACGGCTCCCGGCAGCCAGGCCGGGCGGCGCAGCCGGAACCAGACCCACCAGATCATCGTCCACCCGGAGCTGGTCAGAGGCGTCAGAAAGATGTCTGTGACGACGTTGCCGGCCTCCCCGCTCAAGGCTTGCGTCCATACCGCGAGGGTCAGCAAAACCGAACTCGTCGCAGCCAGTAGATACACCCCGCCTATCCACAGATACACCGGATCGGAGCGGTCAAAAAACACCAGCGAGAAGGCCGTCAAGGCAAGCAGCAGGTAAAGAAAGGCAAAGATGGGGGTGGTTGCGTAGGCGCGGCTCAGCTCCACCCATTGGGATTGATACGCGGCCGCCACAGTTCCCGCATCGCCCAGCAGCGGGGCATTGTGCATTCCGCCCGCGTCGGGCTGCTGCATCGCCGTCGTTGGCTCCATCCAGAAGCGGAAGGCCAGCACCACAGAGGCGGGGCCCTCCACGTCCTGCTGCGGCAACTGGAAGATCATCGGCCGGGTGTAGAAGATGGTGGGGCGGCGGCGAGAGAAATCGCCAAAGCTGCCCAGAAGCACTCCATTGGCCATCAGTTGGTAGGCGTCGTCCACATCGGAAGGCCCGCCCACGGCCAGCTTCTCGCCGGGCTTCACGTTGGCCCGCAACCGGATGCGATACCAGGCATAGCCCCAGTAGCCGGCGTGGCCCTTGGCCGTCCACCCCGGCACATATCCTGCGAGCCCCGCCGTGGGGTCAATGGAGCCTTCGGCTGGGGTCAGGTCCACGGTCTCCCACTTCGAGTCGTCAAAGCCAGGCTCGGCCCAGAGCGGCTTGTGGGTTACCGGATCGATGGGCGAGTCGCCCACGGTGAACTTCCACGGGCCGTAGAGCCGCGCTGAAGACTGCCCGATGGTGACGATGGTGGTGTTGCCGGGCTGAACGGGCGCAGCCTTGGCCTGCGCCCAACGGATGCAGCCGATGCCGGAAAGAAGGCAGAACAGAACGAGGAAACGTCGCGCCACGGGAAGAACCCTCATTTTTCGAGAAAGCCCCTGACTCTCTCTACAGCGCCGCAAGCGCCTCAGCCTGGGTGGCGAACAGGCCGGCGTACTTGGTGATGCCCACCATGGTAAACACCTTGGTGAAGTGCGGCGAAAGCCCGAAGGCATAGACTTTCTGGTCAGAGTTCGAGGCCTCAATCAACATCTGGATCACCAGGGCGATGCCGCTCGAGTTGATGTAGTCCACTTTTGAAAAGTCCAGAAGCACTGACCTGACCGTGGCCTTGGGCAGCGCCTGGTAGGTGCCCAGAACTGCGTCCTTTGAGGTGCTGGCGATATCGCCCTCAAAGCGCAGCACAGTGACCGGATGACCTGCGGGGGAAGTGAGCTTTTCCATGTGTGCCTTTGTCTCGCTTTGCACGATCGATACTCTCCGTACTTCTTCTCAGTTACTCAGCTTCAGCGTCAAGCCGGATGACCAGCCGGACATAACTGCTTTTGCCGTTGGCGCCGGCCACCCACTCGGCTTCATCCACCAGCGCCTGAATCAGGAACATGCCCATGCCGCGCGGATCTTCTTCGCCATGCATCTTGCGGTCCATGTCCGGTTTGGGCGGCAGTTCCTTCAGCCCCTTGCCGTCGTCAATGACCTTCACTTCCAGCGCGTGTTGGCCGGCTGAGAGCACCACCCCGACTGACAACCCTTCGTTCAGCCGGTTGCCGTGTTCCATGGCATTGATGCAGGCCTCCGCCACGGCCGTCTTCAGGTCTTCCACGCGATCTTCGCGGAAGCCCATCAGCTTGGCCACCGCGGCCGCCGTGCTCATGGCCACTTTCTCGTAGCCCAGCCGCGAAGGCAAACGGACCTCGACGCTGGTGGATTTGATAGCCGTCATTCTTACCTCTCCATGGGCGCCGACCCGCGGCACAGCGCCAGCGCGGTCATGTCGTCCCCCTGTGGGCCGCCTTCTGAAAATTTCTCGATGGCCGCCCACAATGCATCGAGAATACCATCGGCCTTCTTCTCCCGGCACTGAGAAAACTCGTCCATCAGCCTCTCTGGCCCAAACTCTTCATCCCCTCTGAACACTTCGGTCAATCCGTCGGTGTAAAAAAGCAACCTCGACCCCGGTGTAAACCCGCATTTCTCGCTGGAGTAGCGCATCCCCGGCAAAAGGCCCAGCGGCGTCCCCGCGGCGTCGAACTGGCGCACCTTCCCCTCCGGGTCCGCCAGGAACCCCGGATTGTGCCCGGCGTTCACCACTTCCATCTCCCCGGTCGCCGGGTCAAGCCGCAGAAAGATGGCCGTCACATAGCGGCGGCGATGCTCTTCTCCCTCGGCCCAATGGTGCTGATTCATGCGCGCGGCCAGCTCCTCCAGGGGAGGCCCGCTGGCCGCCATGGCCCTGAAAGCCGACCGAAAGCTCACGGAGACAATCGCCGAGGCCAGCCCCTTGCCGGCCACGTCGGCCACCGCCACCAGCAGGCTGCCGTCGGGCTGGGCAACTATATCAAGGTAGTCGCCGCCCACTTCATAGCATGTGGCTGACCGAAAGGCCAGCGAATAGCCATCGATCGAAGGCAGTTGCTGCGGCAACAGCGAACGCTGGATATTGCGGGCTGCGTCCAGATCCTGCTGCACCCGGGCAAACTCCACATTGCGCTTGTGGTTGCGCGCGTTCTCAAGCGCCACCGCGGCTTGCAGGGTCAGCCCCTCAATAAAGTCGGCCTCGTAGAGCGTGAGTTCGCGCCCATTCGGAGGCGTCACCAGCAGCTCCGTCATGCGGCGTCCGTCCCGGTCGTCCAGCGGATAACTCAGCCCGCCGCCGGCCGCGACCTTGGCGCCGTAAGCCAGGCCGGTGCCGGAAAACTCCGCCCCTGCCATCTCCAGCTCGCGCACGACGATCCGCAGCACCTGCTCCAGCACCTCTTCTTCGCGCACAGTGGAGTGCACCTGGCGCGAGGCCTCAAGCAGCGCCTGCAACCGCGCCACCTGCTGCTGCAGGTCGATCGTCTCGCCATTGCCGGGAATCTGAATGCCCGCCGCCATCGCGCCGTGACCTCCGTGGAATCTCAATCTATCACGGCCGCTGCCGTGCTGGCGTCCCTTTTGCTTCCGGACCGCACCGGCCAGCAGGTTAGTAATCTTGTCGAAAGCTCACAACCGTGGATATACTCCGGACTTACCGGCCAGATGCCCTGCGGTTTGGGCGTCTTCCCGCTTTTCCTGCCTCATCTCTTCGCTGGTTGAACCGGCAAAACTCAATCGGGAGCGCCTGCCGCCCATGACTCAAGACGACACCTTGAAGGGATCTACCTTTACCATCGAACGCCAGGACTCAAAGACTCCCGGCACGGTGATTCTGCGCCTCTGTGGACCTTTGACCGCGCGGACCATCTACGGGACCCTGTCCCCGGACGCACTGCGCTCTCTCTTCGACTTCCATCCGCCGCCCGGGGGCGCGCCGCACGCGCTGAACATCCTCGACTTCACCGCGGTCCCCTACCTGGACTCGATGGGCATGGGCATGCTGGTGCGGGAGTATGTCCGATGCCAATCGAGAGGCATCCGGCTGGTTGTCGCCTCACCCGGCCTGCGCGTCCTGGAGCTGTTGGCGCTCACCAAGCTCGACACGGTCATTCCCCTGGCCGCCTCGGTTGAAGCAGCCGAAGCGGCCCTGGCCGCGTAAAGGGCCGCGGATGGAAACCGGCGCAGCCTACGTCCCCCGCGCCAGCATGCCAGCCAGGATTGCTTTCTCCGGCGGATTTAATAGAATGTCGCGCCAGGGTCGTCGCGCTTGTCATCCGGCCGAGCGGGGATCGCAAAAGACCACCCGGTTTCTTCCCGCTTCCTTGGCGGCATACAGCGCCCGGTCGGCAACGGCAAGCAATGCCTCTGCGCTCATGGAGCCTTGCGACGGGTCAAAGACGGTGGCTCCAATGCTGCATGTGATGCTGAGCCTGGAATCTCCCACCCCCACTTCAAGGTTAGAGACTGCCGCGTGCAGGCCTGCCAGCCGTTGCTCCACCGCCTTTCTGGGAATCTCGGTAAGCACCAGCAGAAACTCCTCGCCCCCGTAGCGGCCAATGCGGTCATAGCCTCGCGTGGCGGCACGCAGGGCGGCAGCGAATGCGCGCAATGCTTCATCTCCGGCTAAATGGCCAAACCGGTCGTTGACGCGCTTGAAATGATCCAGATCGGCCATGGCCACAACCAGGGTTTTTCGCTCGCGTCGCGCGCGGTCCATCTCCCCGGCCAGTGCCCGCAGAACAGCCACGTGATTCAGCATGCCGGTGAGTCCGTCCTGGATGGCCTGGATGCGCAACTGTTCGCGGCTCGCCTCCAGCTCTAAAGTCCGCTCGCGCACCATGGCTTCCAGTTGCCGGCTCCTCTCCTTCAGCCGCCGGGCCCGCAGCCGGTCGACGGCAACCAGCAGCAGCACAAAGGCCAAAGCGCACAAGCCGAGAAACCAGTTGCTCCTCCACCATGGGGGAAGAATGCGGACCGGAAACCTCACCGCGGGCGAGCAGGCATTCAGGCTGGTGTTGCAGGCCATCGCAGTAAACACGTACTCTCCCGGCGCAAGGCGCGAGAAGACCGCCATCCCGTCCTTAACCTCGATCCAGTCCGGATGCAGCCCCTCCATCCTGATCTTGAACGAGAGTTCGCTCCGGTTGCGGGTGGCGGGTGATGCGACTCGGAAGCTCAATGCAGGGTCGCCCCAGGGCAAGGTGATCGATTGCAATCCAGAGTAGAAGCTCTTCCCGCCCCGGACTTCGATGAGGGAAATCCCCAGCGGCTGCTGATCGAACACCCGCTCAGGATGCGCCAGGCGGGCCACGCCGCCGCTGGCGCCAATCCAAAGTGAGCCATCGAGGCCTTCGCGCAGCGCCCCTTGATTCACGTCGTTTGAAATCAGCCCGGACTCCTGCGTGAGGTGGCGCCAGGTGTCTCCGTTCCACACCGCCAACCCGGAGTCGGATCCCAGCCACACCCATCCGCGCCGGTCCACAAGAATGGCCAGGCAGGCCAGCGAGCGCAAATCGGCCGGCAGCTCCAATTGCTGCGCCTGCAAATGCCCCTTCGCCGGCGTCACTTTCCAGGCCCCTGCCTGTTCTCCCGTTGCCCATACTGAGCCATCGGGCGCGCAGGCGATTGCAAGCAGCGATCCGTTCAACCTCTGCATGCCGTCGATGGGCGGCATCGACCATTGGCCATTCTCAAAATGGATCAAGCGGCTGTCGCTCACAAACCACGCCGACCCATCGACAGCCGCGCAGCCTGCCTGAACCAGGCCTGCGCCGCCCAGCAGGCGGTCAACGGCAGTCGCCCGTTGCGGCGCGCCCTTGGCCACGGCTGGATCGCTCAGGTAAATCCCCTGGGCGGTTGCGAAAAACCCGCGCCCTGTTTGGTCCTGGAAGGCAGAGATGATCAGTGCGGGCAGCTTCGCCTTCTGCTGCATAAGCCCGCTCCTGGGATCGATGCCAAGAACCCGCCCGGATAACGTGGCGGCAAACAACGACCCGTCCGGATTGAACTCCATCGCCTGCACCAGGCTGAAGGGCCAGCGAGGCGAGGAAAACAGCAGGCGCGTCTTGCCGCTGCTGAGGTGAATGGCGGCGGGGCCCTTTTCGGTCCCCACCATCACGTCTGTCGCCGCACCCTGCGCAATCGTCCACACCGCGGCAGATGGCAGACCCTGTTGCGTGGCCCAGCCTTCCCAGTTCGCATAGCCGGTCCAGTGGACGAGCCCGTCTCCGCGGCTGCCGAACCACAAATCGCCGTCGCCATCGAATACCGTGCCTGCAATATAACTGCTGTGCACCAGACCGCCGGCCTGCCCAACGATCTTCCACCCGCCTCCATCCCAGCGGGCAATTCCCTCATCGGTGGTCGCCAGTATGCGGCCTTCGGGATCTTCAATCAGGGTGGCCCGGTTCATCACGCTCTCCGGGTCGGCGCCAGGAATGTCGCGATCGATGAATCGGGACGATTGCGGCGGCATCGCGGCCACATGATGCATGCCCTGAGCCCATAGCGTGCCGGCGCGATCCAGGCGCACAGCCTCCCACCGGTCTGTCGCGAGGCCCTTGCCGGTGTCCCATGAGGCCACTTCGTCCCCCCTCGGCCCCAGTTCGCCGCCGCTGGGACGATCAGGTAAGGAATAGAGCCGAGCGCCCCCTCCCACCCAGATGCGCCGAACCCCGCCGCCCTCGTCCACGAGGCTTACGCTTACCACGCTGTCCAGTTCCGGGTAGCCAGCCAGCAGCGCGGCAGAGCACACAGGCAGATACGAAAGCGTGTGTCCGCCGGCGTCGTGCTCCAACCGGTAGAGCCGCCGCTTGTCCACCACCAGCAGGTGACGCGCATCTTCCGCCACCATGCGGTGCGGGCCCTGAAACTCGATCGGGTTGCCTGCGGCCGGGATGAATCGCCGGCCGTCGAAGCGGAACAGGTTCTTGTCCGTCCCAATCCACAGGTTGCCGTCCGGGTCGGCATACACGTCGCGAACATCCACGCCTTCGATTCCCTGTTCCTGGCCGAAGCGCTCGAAATCCGAGCCCAGAAAGCGGTAGACGCCGTTCTCTGTGGCCACCCACAAGAATCCTTCGTGGTCCATCGCCATGGCGTTGACAGCGAGGTTTTTCAGCCCCTCGGCCTGGCCGTAGACGCGAAAGACATACCGCTGCGCGTACAGCGGGCCGCAAAACACCAGCCAGAATGCCAAAATCCGCATGAGACCGAGGCTGCGCAAGCGAGGCATCCCTTTCAACACTCCATGTGTTGGATTGCGGCGCCCTTGAGAGCGGCAAGAGAACGTGCATGGTTCCAGGCGCCGCTCCCGGACCTTGAGCGTGAGCCGCGCCAGAGGACCTCCAGTATAAAGAATCGGCAATTCTTAAGAAAGGATGATCTGGGGTGCTCCGAAAAGCCTGAAAATGGCCTGCTTTGTCACCGCCTCGCGAACCCAGGCCCGCACCAACCGGCTGAGCGTGAGTGCGGTAAAGTCCCCTTGCCCAAAGGCCTGGGCGGCCTCTGCTGCTTCTTCGGCGGATTCGCGCGAGAGGGCAGCGGCCCCGGCCGGATTCGGCACGGTCGACGCAATGCTCAAGCGGAAAGCTGGTCGGCCGTTGAAGCTCTTTCAGAAAGCGCTAGAAAAAACGGCCAGGTCTCTTGAGTGCCAGAAGGACGGAATCCTCGACCTCTCGCCCCGCTGTCAGCCGCCGAAGCGGCTTGCCTTCAAAAATTCTCTTGAATGAACTGCTGAAGCGCCTGCTTTCGAAACGTCGCATCGTCGACCTCTATGCGCAATAACATCTGGTCCACGGTCAATCGATTTTTGAATTCGAGGCCTGCGGTGGTGTCTACCGTCTGCACAACTTCCAGGTTAGCTTCGATCACTTTTTCGTGCTCCTGCAAGGCTGCCAAAGTAGTTTCTTCAACCGCGATTGAATCGGAAACCTGCTTCTTCAATATCGCCGCATTCTGGACAACATCTCCCACTTGATTCAATTTCCAGTCTCCATAAGCATCGGCAGCGCGATCCAGATGCCTGTCGATCGACTTGGTCCCCGAATTGAGGGTGATATTCACCTGGCCATACGCACCCAGCGTGGCTTCATCTTGAGCCGGCGCGAAGCTATTGATCTGCCGGTGGACTCCAACCGCCAGAGCGACGTCCCAGTTGCTTTGCCTGCCCAGGCGAACGATGGCCTTCTGGTTTTCCACCTCGCTGTTCTGCTTTTGCGAGATAAGCAGCCGGATGGGCGTCTCGCTCAAGGGGGGCGCATAGAGGGCCGCGATCTTGCTCTTGGTGCTGAAATCATCCTCCACCAGCTTCAGTCTGCTGTCCTGCAATGCGTAGAGATCGGGCCGCGTCAGGTCCTGGGCCTTCAAGCGCTTGCTGGTTTCAGCGATCAGCCCGTCCAGTTTGCCCATTGTTGCCTGAATCAAGTCCAGCCTGTGATTCAAGGCTGTGGCTTCCAACTCATTCATTGCGAACTGAATCTTCTGTTGTGCCTCGGTAGTCTTCTGGTACAGTTCACAACCCTTGCGGGCAACGGCCATCGTGAGTCCGGCCTTCTTATCGCTGGAGAGGCTATTCGACAGGCCCCAGATAGCCTGCATGGGCAGCCCAGTCTCAGGCTGGGTCACACCGGCGACAACACTGGGCGTCCGGAGTAAATCGCGCTGCGCCATAGCCTGCTCCATTTGATAGCGGCAAAACTCACCTGAATCCTTGTCCTCGGCTCGCGCGACACAGGCCAGGCAAAGGAGAGCGATCGCGATCGTTGCAACGTATCTCATGAATGACCTCAGAAGAGAAGGGGTTTGCTGCCAAGGAAAAGTGTCTTGGATTTGGCTGACTCCGCGTTACTGAGGTCTAATTGCACCAGGAATCCCCGGATATCCGTGCGGAAGATAGGATGGACGGCGTGCTGCTCGCCGGCGAAGACCGCTTTCACTTGCCCCACTTGACGGCATCCCACAAAGCTCAGATAGCAATCGTAAACAGGCGCTCCCACAACCGCGCTTTGTTGGTTGTCATAGGGCACCAGCGCCAGATTGGCTCTACCCAGTTGCATGGCAATCGCCAGCGGCGTCTGGGCCGCCAGATCGGTGGCCTTCCTGAACTGATCAATCAACAGCTTCTCGGCCGCAATCTGCCGCTCTCCAGACTGAATGGTATTTTCCAGGACGGTAATTTCAGATTCCAGTTCAACCTTCTTGTCCAGGGTCTCCATGTAAGTTGTCGTGGACCCCGTCTTATCGAGAAGACTGTCTTTCAACAAGATTCTCGCGATCTTGCTGTCGGTAAGGTCCGATCTGGTTTTGGCAAACTGAGTCTTGGCCTCGATGGTATCCACTTTTGTGATGAGTCCGGCAGCCAGATCCTTATCGATGCTGGCCTCGGCCTCTGCCAATTGAGCCAGCATATCCTGCGCACGAGCGTTGTCGCTGTCCTTTTGCCGGGCTAGATCGACCAGCGGCTGCCCGGTGGCGTGCCTGTGCTCATTCTCGCGCGCGATGGCGGCCTCAATCTTGGGATGCAGCGCTTTGAGCGCCACCAGATGGTTCCGTGCCTCGGCCACCACTTCCTGCGTCTTCACGATATCGAGTTCCATCTCATCGAGCGTAACGTGAGAGCTGAGAATCTTGTTGGTCAGGTCAAGGGCTTCGGTATCTTGCTCAGACAGGATCACTGGAGCGACCCAGCTGGTGCTCACTGCATAAAAGCCAAGCAGCAAGGCAAACATGAGAACCGACGCAAGCACCCCATACATGGTAACAATCGCGAAAACTCTATAAACAGTGATGGTGGACTTGTTGACAATATTCTGGAGGTTCATCAAGGGCATGATCGTCACCTAATCGCCCGCGACCGGTGAAACAAACAAGCCGGGGGCTGCGGATTGCGGCTCCTGCTCCGATTTCGCACGGCTGCCCCAGTCGCTAAAGTCAAGCGTGAGAAGACACAGAACCGTGAGGTAAAAGGAATTGATGACCCACCAAAAGCCGAACAGGACAAAGGAAAGCGGATTCTTCACCTTCTGTTCCGGAGTGTGCCTGGCAATGATCAGGTGGAGGATTGCCCCTACCGCCAAGGGCAGAAAAAGAGAGTGCGGATTTATGAAGAACAGCGGGTTAAAAAAGGGCGCCGCGACGATCATGATCGTAAACATCATCATGGTCAGCGGCGAGATGGTGCCCATATAGATTCCGTTTAGATGAACCTTGCCGAAGTGCCAGGGCAGAAGCTTGTAGGTGAGCATCAGGTCGCGGACGCCGCTCTTTCTCCAACGGTACTGCTGCTTGAAGAACGGCGGGTACTTTTCGGGCACCGTTGTCCAGCACCGGGCCTTTACGTTTACAAAGGTGCTATAGCCCAGCAGCAGAACTTGATGCGTGATAAAGCGATCTTCTCCTTCGGTTACCTCGGCTCCAAACCAGTTCCGCGCCAGTATCTTCGGCTCGATCTGTTCGAACAAGGGGCGCCGGATGGCCATCAGGCAGCCCCCGACGCAGGTCACCGATCTTGTCCAGTTTTCATAAGTCTTCGATAGATTGAAAGAGAGAAAGTACGCGAAGGTCTGCACCTGCGTAAGCATGTTTGTGTTGGGATTTCTAACGCCCACCGTGCCACCGACAATTCCCATCTTGGGGCTAGTGAAGCACGAAACCAGTTGGCGGATTGTATCCTTGGCAAAGATACAGTCGGAATCGATCACGATGATGATGTCGGACGCGCACTGATGAGAGGCCCCAATCAGTGTGCGGGACTTTCCCAGGTTGCGCGGGTTGCGGCGCGCCACCACTCGTCCGGGAAAGTCGGCTTCAGCCCGTTGAATCCACTCGTAACTGTCGTCCTTCGAGAAATCGTCGGCGGCGATAACTTGAAACTTGTCCTTCGGGTAGTCGCATTCCAGGATGGTCGCTATGCACTGGTAAACGTCTTCGCCTTCGTTAAAGCAGGGAAGTAGTATGCTCACGGTTGGCTCGAGAGAGAAGTCCTGCTCCAGATCGACCCACTTCGGATGGGCTACCCAGAGCGCAACGGTCCATGCGCTTCTTGCCACGGTCAGCAGAAGACGCAGCGACATCATGAAGACCAGGAAGTTGAGCATAAAGAAAGAGTGCTTTCTGCCTACGGAATATATTTCACGCTGCGAACGTAAAAGTAACGATCGGCGCCGGGGCTGGCAACGCCGCCCCAACGATCGCTATTGGTTCCTCTGTGTTGCAGGATGATGTGCGCCGGAGTTTGCGGAACATGTTCTGTCTGGTGCGTCACGTGCCTGCCATCGATGTAAACATCAACCGATTCCGGTTTCCATACGAGCGTGTAATGCCGGAAGCGGGCGGCCAGGGAACTGTCTGAAACTTTCTGAGTCACTCGATCCTGCGAAGTGGGGTCGTACGCCGGGTTGAGGTTATGCCAGGTGCTAACCCAGATTGCGTTCTCGTTGCCCAGAAACTCCAGATCGATCTCGCTCTCGGACTTATTGCAATAAATGAAACCAGATGAGACCGCCCCGGTCAGGCTTTGCCCTTTGCCGTCCGGCGTGGGCGATGAGTTGCTCATGCGCATTTCAAAGTCGTAGGTTCCGAAGCCGAAAAGATCCCTCGAGACAATCGCGCCTCCCTGCGACTCGACGGCCGCGTCGCTCCCCGGACGCTGGCTAACACGAATGCTCAACATCCCCTGGCTAAGGTCGATTGCCGATGCTACATAATGGCCCGCGTTGATTCCAGGCTTGGAGTCCGGCGAATTATACGTGGCTATCTTCCACTTGGCTGTATTCAGAGTCCCGCCCGTAAAGTCGTCGCTGAAGGCGGCCTGGCCGCGAGCAAAAGTCCCCAGGAACAGAGGCAAGATCATGCAGAGAAAGTACATCGCCGGTCTTGCTGCCAGGCGCCGCCCCTGCGCAGTTGGGAACAACCGTGCCGCTATCGTATTCCAGAGAGAAAGCTCCGCGCATGACATGTAATAACTCCTTTTCCGAGTACGCCAATTGGGAGACCCTGTGAACAAAGCACAAATACCGGACGACCTGGACGCAGATCCAGCACGCCTCCGGCGAGTGCGCGCGGATGCGTGTGCTCGTTGCCCCGATCTGCGATCGGTTTTCGCGGGCAGCAGACAGTGCTGCCCCTCTGCGATGAACCGCGCAAACCGCGTGGACACGTAGCTCACTCAAGAGCCGCGTCGCCTCGATTTAGCCGGAAGCTACTTTCACAAAAAATGAATTTCAGCCATAATACACCCGTCGGCGGAAATTGCAAGGCTCGCCAAAGAGGATGAAATGCATCGAATTTCGAAGTTACCGATTCTGGCGGTTTTCTCCATCGCCCTTGCCGCCGTCATCGCCCCGCAGGCAAAAGCGCAGCCGAGGTCGCCGGACGCGGCCGCCATCGCGCGCCGCAACGCCATTGAGGCAGAGCTTGAATCAATCGCGATTATTGAGCGAAAAGTGATGGTGCCCATGCGCGACGGCAAACGCATGCAGGCAGATATCTACCGGCCCAAAGATGAGTCGAAGAAATATCCCATCATCTTTTCCCGCACTCCGTATAACTTCAACTACTGGGATGTGGAGCTGGGCGCGCCGCGCGACATGTCCGCGGAACTCGACGCCGTAAAGCATGGCTATGCCTACGTGGAGATGAACGAGCGCGGGCGTTATTTCTCCGAAGGCGATTACGACATTCTGGGCACGCCGCTCACCGACTCCGACGATGAACTCGAATGGATGGGCGGCCTCGGCTGGTCCGCGGATAAGGTGGGGCTCATTGGATGTTCGTCAACCGCGGAGTGGCAGTTGGCCGTGGCCTCGCGCGGCAACAAGGCGCTCACCACGTTCATCCCTGAGAGCTTCGGCGCCGGCGTGGGCCGCGTTGGCCCGTATTACGAGCAGGGCAACTTCTACCGCGGCGGCGCGGTGCAGATGCTGATGGGCGTCTGGCTTTACACCTCCGGCCTGCAAACCGGCGACGCCAAGCCCAACTTCCCCGCGGGCACATCGCAGCAGGCGCTGGCCACGGCCGCCAAGTCCTATGACCTTTCCGCGCACCCGCCCTCCATCGACTGGCCCAAGGCCCTCGCGCATCTGCCGGAGAAAGACCTTCTCGCCGCCATCGGCAGCCCCCACGGCATCTTCGCCGACCCCACACCCACCGGCCAGCCGGGCCTCATCCTGCGCACGCCCAACGATCCTGCCTGGTACAAAGGCGGCCTCTGGCACGACTCCATGCGCATTGACATTCCCGGCTTGTGGCTTATGACCTGGTACGACATCAGCACCGCCGACAACCTGGCAGCTTATAACTACGTGCGCTCGACAGCCAGCCCCGCCGTCGCCAATGAGCAATACGCCATCATCGCGCCCATGCCGCATTGCAGTTACAAGCGCGCCACGGAGCACTCCCTTGTGGGCGAGCGCGACCTGGGCGATGCGCGCCTCGACTACGACGCCATCACCTTCGGCTGGTTCGACCACTTCCTCAAGGGCGACGATCACGGCGCATTGGACAAGACCCCCAGGGTCCGCTACTACACCATGGGCAGCAACAAGTGGCAATCGTCGGACACCTGGCCGCCCGCGGATGCAAAGCCGGTCACTTATTACCTGTCCAGCGGCGGCCACGCCAACTCGCTTAACGGAGACGGCGCACTCCTGGCCGCGCCGGAGGCCAAAGACAGCGCCGACCAGTTTGTCTACGATCCTTTGAACCCCGTTCCCACCCACGGCGGCGGCTTCTGTTGCATGGGCGCTGACTACAAGCCCGGCGCGCTCGACCAGCGAGCCATGGAAACCCGCGACGACATTCTCGTTTACTCCACCGGCCCGCTCAAGGAAGGCATCGAGGTCAGCGGACCCATCGACGTCACGCTCTATGTTTCAAGCGACGCCAAAGACACTGACTTTACCGTGAAGCTGATTGAGGTGCTGCCCGACGGCACGGCGTACAACATCGACGAGAACATCCAGCGCGTTCGCTATCGCGAGGGCTATGACAAGCCGCCGGTGTGGATGGAGAAGGGCAAGGTCTACAAGGTCGCGTTCCAGCCCATGCAGACCAGCATCTACTTTGCCGCCGGCCACCAACTGCGCATTGAAGTGAGCAGCAGTAACTTCCCGCGCTTTGACCGCAACCTGAACACCGGCGGCGACAACGTCAGCGAGACCAAAACCGTGGTGGCCCACAACGCCGTGCACCACTCGGCGCTTTACCCCTCAAGCATTACACTGAGCATGGTGAAACACTGAGTCTCGTCAAGAAGTAATCGCCGGCTTGCGGGAAGGCGGGCGCTCGGGCTTAGAGCACTTTCATTGATGGTATAAGGAAGCTCCGTGCCCCATCCATTTCACGTTCTTTGTGAAATGGGTGGGAAACCACGAAACCAACCTCACGGCAACCCTGAAAATTTCCTCAGCCTTGCAGCACGGCGCGAATGTTGCGCGTCTCGAGGATGTGTTTTCTAAACCCGTGCCGCGCCACGGCCAGCATGGCTTGGCCGATTTCGCGTGTAGACAGCACGGAGTTCGGAAATGCCAGCCGCAACGGCGTCAGCAGCGGACCCATGATCAGGTACAGGATGCGGTAGAGGCGGGTCTTTGAGCGAATCCCGTCCAGCGGCTGAATCAGCCCCGGCCGGAACATGTAAGCCTTGAAGGGCAGCCGCAGCAACTCGTTCTCCGTCCGTCCCTTCACACGCGCCCACATCACGCGCCCCTGCTCTGTAGTGTCAGTGCCCGCGCCGGAGACATAGATGAAGATCATGCGCGGATTAAGCCGGCTGAGCGGCCCAGCGGCGGCCAGCGTCAGACCGCAGGTTAAATCGTCATAGTCGAATTCGTTCATGCCGCTGGAGGAGACGCCCAACGTGAAGAAGCAGGCGTCAAAGCCGGTCAGTTGGCTCGCGATATCCGAGTAATTGGTCATGTCCTTGTGCACAATCTCGCGCAGCTTGGGGCTTTTCACGCCGGTCGCGGTCCGGCCCACGGTCACCACGCTCTCCACGTCCGCCGCGCCCAGGCATTCGCGCAGAACGCCCTGCCCCACCATCCCCGTCGCTCCAAAGATAAGAACCTTCATCGTATTGCCCCTTCGTGGACTCTCACTTTAGCACGGAGTCAATCCGATGTCTGTTGGCCGCACAGGCCTGCTGCCGCCTTCAGCTCTCCATATACTCCCAGAACGAGTCAGCCAGTTCCGCTCCAAGTTCGTTCAGCATGCGCCGGGCGGCGCGTTCAACCTCTTCGATCAGCCCGTGCAGGTAGTCGCGCGAGCGGGAGACGGCCACAATGCCGATGGTTGCCGACTGCCACGTCACCGCCTCGTCCATCTCCGCCACTGAGATGTTGAAGCCCTGGCGCAACTGGTCCTTGAGCGAGCGCACCACCTGCCGCCGGTCTTTGAGTGACTGGGCATGCTCGATGCGAATCTCCAGAGTTAAATGAGCGACTGCCATCGCGGCCCGCCTGTTACACGCCCAGTGTAAGGCCAGTTTTGCCGGCCCGACGAGACTTTTTTCTTGCGAAGTGATCCGCGCGGCTCTCCCGCACCGCATCCTCGCCCTCCGCCACTCATCCAAATATCCATGAGACCTCCTCTCTTTTCACCCTTTCAGCTTCGTTCGGTCCTGTTCGCGAACCGCATCGGTGTCTCGCCCATGTGCCAGTACTCCTGCGTGGACGGCTTCGCCACGGACTGGCACCTCGTCCACCTGGGCAGCCGCGCCCAGGGCGGCGCAGGCCTGGTCATTGTGGAGGCCTCGGCCGTGCTGGCTGAAGGCCGCATCTCCCCCGGCGACCTGGGCCTCTGGAAGGACGACCACATTCCCGCCCTCCAGCGCATTGTCGAGTTCCTCCACTCGCAGGGCGCCCGCGCCGGCATCCAACTGGCCCACGCCGGCCGCAAGGCCAGCATGAGCGTGCCGTTCAACGGCGAGCGGCTTTTGCAGCCGTCTGAAGGCGGCTGGCAGCCGGTCGCTCCCAGCGCCCTGGCGTTCTCTGCCGACTACGCAACGCCCACTGCCCTGGACGCAGCCGGCATCGCGGCTGTGGTTGAAGCCTTTCGCCAGGCCGCGCTCCGCGCCCTCAAGGCGGGCTTTGACGTTGTTGAGATTCACGCCGCCCACGGCTACCTGCTCCACGAGTTTCTTTCCCCGCTCGCCAACCACCGCACAGACCCCTACGGCGGCAGCTTTGAGGGCCGCACCCGCCTGGTGCTTGAAGTGGTTGACGCGGTTCGCGCCGCCTGGCCCGCTCACCTTCCGCTGCTGGTCCGCATCTCGGCCACGGACTGGGCGGAGGGCGGCTGGACCATCGACGAGTCTGTTGCTTTGTCCCGCCTGTTCCGCGACCACGGCGTTGACCTCGTGGATGTCTCTTCCGGCGGACAGGTTCCCAACGCCGTCATACCCGTGGGGCCCGGCTTCCAGGTTCCCTTTGCCGCCAGAATCCGCAGCGAGGCCGGGATTCCCACCGCTGCCGTCGGCCTCATCACCGATCCCGCCCAAGCCAATGACGTGGTGGCCCAGAGCTCCGCCGACCTCGTCTTGCTGGCCCGCGAGTTGTTGCGCGATCCCTACTGGCCGCTCCATGCCGCGGCTGCTTTAGGTGTGCCTGCCAGTTGGCCCGTGCAATATCTGCGCTCCGCGCCGCATCGCTCACCTGCGCGCACAGCGGTTACCTGCCCGGCAACCGCGTAAGGAATCGCGGGGCTGGAGCGGCTCTCAACCAATCCGGCCCGGTTTTGCACCACTTTTGATGAGGAAGATGGTGCGAATCTCTCGATTTTGCTTCACAAACAGTGCAAATGCTGGCCTATACTTCGGTTAGAGCAGAGTTCCCAACTGGGCGCTCTGCTCCTTTGCGCCATGCCCTCCACCCTCGCCACAAAGCGCGCCCTTGCCTCCTCGCTCGACTCGCCGTCGATCCCCAACCGCCTGTACTTCAAAATCGGCGATGTGGCGCGCATCTGCGAGGTCGAGACCTATGTGCTGCGCTTCTGGGAGACCCAGTTTCCCCAACTCAAGCCCAACAAGAGCGGAACCGGCCAGCGGCTCTATCGCCGCCGCGATGTGGAAGTGGCGCTGGAGATCAAGCGCTTGGTTCATGGCGAAGGCTACACGCTCATCGGCGCGCGCCAGGCCCTCGAACAGGCCAACCGCCGTCCCGTCTTGCAGCCGCGTCTGCCCCTCGGCGGGGGCGAAGATTCACAGAATTCAGATACGGTCTCCGCGGTCATCGGCCACGCCCGCGCCGAGCTGCGCGAGATTGCCAGGATGCTGGCCGAGCCGCCATCGCGCCCGCCGCGCCGCCGAGCCAGGGTCTCCCCTCTCGCGGCTTATTCTGACTCTCTTTTCCCTTCCTAGAGTTCAACCCCCAAAGCTTTCAGCTCCGCAGCCAAGGGGATACCTTTGTGAAAATCAATCGAAGCAATCGCAATCGTGGTAGTTTATAAGTGACCGAGCATGTGAAAGTCGGCATGCTGTGGTTTGCCCCAGTTCCCATTTCATCGATCCCTAATTCTTGTCCTGGAGCATGAGCGATCATGAATTGCCCTCATTGTGGTAGCAATAGTTTTCGTACATCGAGATTCAGATTCTCCGACCTTGCCCGGCTCCTGCTGTTTCAATTCCCCGTTCGCTGCCGCAGTTGCCGTGAGAGGACGTACGCCGGAATGATTCTGGCCATGAACTTTCGCCAGGCCGATAAAGTGCGCCATAAGGAAGAAGGCGACCGGAAGAGCAAAAAACGGTCCCGGGAAAAGAGCAGCCACTCCCCGAAATAGGCCCCTCAGGCTCGTCCGCTCACCCAGCGACCACCTCTCAAGCAGCCACGCTCCGCGTCCGTTGCGCCGTCCTCCCCTGCCTCAACAGCATGATCTGCGCACAGCCGCCGCACCCGGTCCCAGTGCGGCGGTTCCTTCGGGAAGACCGCTATATGTGCTCCGTGTAGACATAGTCGATGTGCTGCGTGTTCCCATTCAACTTGTAGGAGAGCCGGGCGTACAGCTTCGCTCCCGTGGTGGGGATGCCTGTGACTGCCACCGAAGTGCCCGTGCCCCAGGCGCCTGAATATACGTTGCTGGAGCCCACGCCTGTGGTTCCCAGTTGCAGCATGTAGCTGGTTGGTCCGGCCCCGGGGGTCCAGGTGAAAGTCACTGAGGCGCCGCTTAACTTGGTTGAGGGCGCGGGTGTAGTCAACGCAGGCGGCGTGGGCGTGCCTGCCTCGGTGTAGACGTAGTCAATGGATTGGCTGTTCCCATTCAGCATGTAGGAGAGCCGCGCATACAGGTTTACTCCGTGGGTGGGAATGTTTGTAACTGCCACCGAAGTGCCCGTGCCCCAGGCGCCTGAATATACGTTGCTGGAGCCCACGCCTGTGGTTCCCAGTTGCAGCATGTAGCTGGTGGGTCCGGCCCCGGGGGTCCAGGTGAAAGTCACTGAGGCGCCGCTTAACTTGGTTGAGGGCGCGGGAGTAGTCAACGCAGGTAGCGTGGGCGTGCCTGCCT
>Ga0302320_10012119_pt1 | contig 18154 bp, 16 predicted proteins | sample Bog_T0_3_FD_202130 | JGI IMG/M metagenome (GOLD analysis project Ga0302320, IMG submission 202130) | Peat permafrost microbial communities from Stordalen Mire near Abisko, Sweden - Bog_T0_3 | ecosystem: Environmental > Terrestrial > Soil > Wetlands > Peat | place: Sweden: Abisko, Stordalen Mire...
TCGTAATATCGTATCGCAGCACATCCCACCAGCTTCTTTCAGCATTGATAGTCCCTCTTAATGTATCTGCCCGGGTATATTTTTCTGCTTCCAGTTTATTGGCATATTCAAAGAGCAGGTTTGCTGAGCTTGCCTTAAATTGCCCGTATCCATAATCAACAAAAAGCCAAATAAGAGAAGTGTCGCCAACGACAGGGCTTGCTTTCGCGCTTTTTATTTCTGCGCTAAACCCATTTGACAGATTAGATGTCCTTTTGACGATATCAGTGATGATGTTTAGTCTGTCTTCTTTGCTGAAAGACGCTAGATTTGTTTTTAGAATGGGAATATAGTACCTGTTAAAATCTACCGAAGACTGAAGCATTACTTTAGCATAGACAGCTAATTCCACCAGGCCACTTTGTCTCATATAGGGCGGCAATGCCGATATCTGGTTAAATACAGTATCCGCATTTTTCAAATCGGTCCAGTTGCCAACAATAAAATCGCAAATCACCTTACCAACCGCTAAGCTAATTTGCATTCGTATATCACTTATTTTATAATTGCTTTCAATACTGTCAATATGAAGCAATTCCTTTGCAGCCATATTTTTCATCCACACATTTACATTTGCAGTATCATCCGGGTGCAAAGCCTCGGTTGAAAAATTAAGTATAGGTAAATCATTATAAGATTTTATCTCTTTCTTTTGCGCAAATGTCTGTTGCACTGCAAGCGCAAAGCTTATCATCAGAAAATAATTGATTGCTTTTATCATAATTGAATATTTGGCTATTATATGTTTTGCTATTAAAACTTTTGTATTGATATGATGGATCTGCAAAAAAAATGTTTGTGAGCTTAAGTGAATATACGGGATATGAAACAGAAATAAACCTTAATTGCTTCATGAAGGATATTCTGCAAATCCCTGTTTATAATAGTCAACCTTTCTCAGCCGTTGGTGTTCACCAAGGCGTGGGTATTGGCTACACCAACAATATTAAATTTAAATTCTTGACGTTTCCGATTAGTGAAGCTGAACGTAAGGCCCTGTGGCAACACTAACACTGCGAGAGTAGCAGTCTTCAGTTCATTTGCCCATCATCCATTCGGCGTAAAGCTTGCCCTGTTTGCCTGAAGGCTTTGGCAAACTTTCGATGTTCACAAGTGTCACATATTGAGTTGTCAGATAAACTTTTGTACTGTTTATTTTATCTTTTCTTTTTATTTCTATGTTGACAGTATCCCCTGGTTTCAATTTATCGAGCCAGGAATAAAAGTCGTTATTGCTTCTAACTGCGGAGTCATTCATCTTCAGCAGCACATCGCCGGTATGCAGCCCGGCTTTTGCCCAGCAGCCTTGCGGATTAGTGATCCCCAGCTTAATGCTATGAGCAGCGGCATCGTTCCATGCATATATGCTCCCATCCGCAACTGGTTTTTTATCACCTCCCAATAATGCTTTTTTTGTAATGTTCATTTTTAAGCCAAACGCCATAAGGTATTTCTCAAAGCCGATCATTTTATTTCCTCTGATATAATTTTCAAAAAACGAATGAACGTCACAATTGCATATCTGGTTTATCGCATGTTCTACATCGATACCGCTAAAACCTTTGGCACCGCTGAACTGTTCAAACATTTTGCGCATCAGGTCATCAATATTTTGTTTTCCGTTGGTAGCGTTCCTGATTATCATATCAAGAAGATCACCGATCATCTCGCCCTGCAGGTGGGTGCTGGCGTAGTAATCGCCGAGGTAACCGGGCGGGGCAACGTCGGACATGCTGACTTTTTCGGCGGAGAAAGTATGATTGCCGGGATTATTGATATACCTTTCGATCAGCTCAGCAAGATGCTGTGTCCTTGTCGTGGTATCGTATGGTATGCCGGCGCGCCGAAGCAGCAGGTCTGCATAAAACATGGTAAGCCCTTCGCTCCACCAAAGTGATTTAGAGTATGGTGGAGGCATATAATCAATGTTGGTGTATTCAACCGGAACAATGCGCATCATATTCCATGCGTGAAAATATTCATGAGCAACATCACTATTATATTCAAAAACATTTTTAGCAAGAGTTTTAGACTGCATTCCGACTGTGACTGAATTGTTATGCTCCATTGCTCCGCGGCCGCCATCCTGCAATAGAAAAAAATATTCCCGGTAAGGGAAGCGCCCAAAGAGCCCGCAAGCCTCTGTTACTATTTTCTGAATGTTCGAGACAAGTTCGGATGTATCGAATGAAGAAGCATCCGGTAAAGGCCAGTAAGCAACCATGTGAGGGACACCGCTTACTTGAAATTGCCATTTTTTGAAATGCCCGATCAAAACAGGTGCATCCAATAAAATTCCTGCGGAAGCTGCATAATAAGTGAAGGGATCAGCAGTAGGTTCAAGACCGGTAGCAATTTGCCAACCTGAGGGTAACTTAAAATGTATGTAACATGGGGCTGGCGTTTGTCCTGCCACATACATGAAGCAATGATAGTCTCCCACCAATCCACCCGTCTGCGTTAAATAAGGCTGTGACGCCGCTCGCGGATTCTTTAATGGTGGCAAATGAATTTTGTAAATTACTGTTGCCTTGTGATGCTGTGTGACAAATTTCCATAGCGCACTGTCTTCGCGGAATGAAGCCGCATTATCCTCACCCGCATTCACCGTGAGATTTTCAACATGTCTCCAATATTTATCGTCTGCCAACGGGTGCGCATACATAGCGAGATGGAATGTATCACGGATGTTCTTTAGTTTTATTTGCACGGTGAGGGCAGAGAGATCAGAACTATCAACACTAAGTGTATAGTCAATGACGGGTTGCTTGTCGCTGAACCGCGATTGGATCCCTTCGGCCAAATCAGAGAGAGGGTTTTGAGCATCGCAAAAAATCGGCACCATCACAAAACATAATATGAACAGCCATTTATGCATACTATAAATTTAAGGCGCTGTGCTATTAAACAAAGCATGTTTCTCTACAATAGCCGATCAGGAAAACGCTGCTGTTCACCACAGTAGCGCATAGCTCAATCGTCAGCCGCGGCGGTTCCAAAAACAGTTTATCCCGATAAAGTCGGGGCGATGCATTTACCTACCGGCCCTGACTGCAGTCAGGTAGGCAGTGACAGGGTACTTTTTTCTGGCGAAGCAAGACTTGTCCCGCCCGGTGAGAAAAGCACAAAGGTCATTTGGAATCAAAATTAATATTCATGCTTGATTATTCAATAATCCAATAGCACAATGCGCTAGTCTTTAGGCTCCCACAATTGGATTTTATTTCCTTCAATGTCCAAAATATGAACAAATTTGCCATAGTCAGAGTCCTCAATTTTGTCCAGAATGGTTACCCCTTCATTTTTAAGTTGTTCTACAAGAGCTTCTAAATTCTCTACTCTGTAGTTTATCATGAAGTCTTTTGCTGAAGGCTCAAAATATTTTGTGCTTTCTGCAAATGGATTCCACTGTGTAAGGCCCTTTTTTGTGCTGTCATCAATTTCTCGCCATTCAAAGCTTGTCCCGTATGGGGTTGTGGCAAACCCAAGGTGTGTTTTATACCATTCGTTGACTGCTTTTGGGTCTTTGCACTTGAAGAAGATGCCTCCTATACCTGTTACCTTTTTCATGTTTGTATTTTTTTTGTTTGATATGAATGTTTTAAAAGTAAATCCTGAAAGAAATGCACCTGTAATTAGAATCAAGGCCACTAACGCTCTTTTCATTGTTTATCCAGTTTTGTCGATTATCAATTATTCGGTTCAGTATTTTGTCAGCGCTTTGACTGGGATGCACAGCTCCAACTCAAAATGGCCCCAATTGCAAATATTCTCTTTATCTAAAAATACCTCTAACCCGGGCTGATGCTCGCATTCATATTGGCTGTTGATGAGCCAATCATCGAACAGGTAGTTGGTAGCGGCCACAGCTAAGTTAAAATCGCCTGATACCGCTGTAATCGCATATTTGCATTTTGGCAGAATCGTTGTTTCTATAAAGCCATCTGTGCCGGCTTCAAAATTTTTCGGAATGGTGATGCACGCTTCGTACCGGTATTTTTCTTTTGGCGTTACCTCAGGGTCGTCTATCGACATGCCAAAAATTGTTTCCGAATGGAACAAGTTCATTTCTTTTGCCCATTTAACCATATCCCCGAATGCGTTCAGAACAGCCCCATCCTTGAAAGCATCGAACACTCTTATGTAGGCGATCCTTCTTTCAGGAAGCTGCCTTACCTCTACGGGAAATTTGTTTCTCAATTCTTCCCCGGTCATGTTGCAATGATATCTACTATCGGGGTACAATTGTTTGCGGATCTTGCTATTTTCTATTTTCCCGCTCTTTCTGTACTCGCTGGGCGAAATCTCAAAGTATTGCTTGAACAACCGGGAAAGAGTCGAAGCTGACGAAAAGCCGCACTCTACGGATATGTCAGCAATTGATTTTTTAGAGAACTTCAGAAGCCGCGCTGCTTTTTCGTTTCGCATGCGATTGGTAAAGTTGTTGACAGTTTCTCCTGTGACAGCAACAAAGACCCGGTGGAAGTGAAAAGGGGAGAAAAAAGCTACAGAAGCCAGCTCTTCCAGCCGAATGGATCTGTGCAGGTTGCTATTGACATGATCAATCGCCTTGTTTATCCGGCTTCTGTATATCTCGTTTGATTTGTTCAAGCAATGCCAATTGAATGGTCGGTTCATTAAGCCATCAAGCACAATTTAAAATGCCGCCTGCTGCTACGGCAATTGCTGCAAGCTGGTCTATGTTCAGTTGATTATTCAATGCTTTCGCTTGCCCATGTCGCCAACATCAGAGAAGGGCAACACCGAAATCTCAGCGGGGGATTTTCAGGTTGCTGAAATTTCAAAATATGGCCTGCCCTTGATATTCCCGTCCCGCTTATTGCGGCTTGCCCCTCAGGTAAATTTATAAATGTTCGGCATTGGGAGCGAAAATTATTTTATTTTTTCATTAAAATAAATTGGGGAAGAATTCTAGGCTGCCCGGCAAGCTGTCTATAATTTTAACGCTGTCCATTTGTGCAAGGGCAGCTTCAATTTCATTCGGCTTAAGATGAGATAACAATTTATTCAGGCCGGCGAAAGAGTTGATCACAGGCTCTCCCTTTTCTATTTGCACAGCATGGTTCTTTTTGATTGCTTCAACGATTTGCTTTTTAACGTCAGGTTCGCCAGATTTTTTAGACCTATCGCTATCGGATGCCTTCACTTTATTATCGAATGGGTTATTCACTTGCTTTGCTGGTTTTTTATTTGCTTTTGCCATAGATGTAAAGTTACAACTGCTGATTTTAAGTAATAGGGTAATGTTCCATCCTTCACCAAAGATGTAAAAGACTTTTTATCACATAGAAAATCCATGCCATAAAACCAATTATCACAAGAAATATAATAGTCAGGGAAATATAAAGTGTAACCATGTGCTTTCTAGCTTTTATGCTCGCAGACTCTTTAACATCCGATGGTAAAAAATTGAATGCAACATGCAAAAGGATTGGCACTATTACAAGATCATCCAGATAACCTGCAACCGGAATGAAATCTGGTATCAGGTCAATAGGGCTAATGAGGTAAATGATCGCCGACAACGCAGTAACTTTTGCATAAAAAGGTGTCCTCCCGTCTCTCATCCCATAATACAGTAAAAAGATTTCCTGGATAAAAGAAATCCTTCTCTTTTTTATGACACTTCTTTTAGCAAGGGGCGATTTTTGTATCATAATATAAGCCTTTATTCAAGATTCAGGCAATCCACCAATATCACGCAAGCTGGTTACTATATCCTTCGTGCATTTATTACAACAAAAATCAGAAAGCATTGAAAGCCTCATTTCGTTCAAAATAGGGCCCACCGGAAGTTCTTAGTATAAAAGAATTTAGCCTTAGTAATCTTTTGCAAATAAGAAGAGCCGGTAAATAACCGGCTCTTCTTGTAAAGTCAGATCGATTAATTCTTTTATCTCTTAATAACAGCTACCGTCGAATTTTTTTGGGTTGTGCTGTCAGCATCAGAAACTCCATTGATCAGCAATTGCACCGATTCATTCAATATCTGATATTTATTAGCGGCGAAAAGATCCATTTTATCACCGGGCAATTGGAGGTCATAAGTATTATTGGCACTGGCCATTACTTTGTCAAAATCGGGATTGTACCTGTTAAACTCCTCCATATCCATCAGGATATATTTTGCGATAATGGTTGAAAAGTATTTTCCGGATATGGAAGCGGTTTTTGCTTCCTTCAACTCATCTTTTGTAAGCTTCCTGTTGAACACATACATAGATGAACCGGATAACTGTTCGGTTGCTTCATCTTTTGTCAATGTAGTGATCCCACCCTGGCCTTCAAAAATATAATGTGTGCCAATGAATTTTTTCACATGGTTTCTGGACTCAGCCGGAAGATAATACTGCAGGTTCCAGAAATCGCTGCTGCCGCTTTTGCGCATGGCGTTGTACACGTGTGCAGTGCCCCCATTATAAGCAGCTATGACCAAAAGCCAATCACCCAATTCATTGTACAAATCCCGCAAATATTTTGCTGCAGCCTGTGTGCTTTTATAATAATTCCTTCTTTCGTCATACTTGCGACTGACTTTTAATCCTAACAGGCGGGCGGTAGCAGGCATCAATTGCCATGGCCCGACTGCGCCAGCCCAGGAAACTGAATTGGGCTTTAGTTGTGATTCAATCACTGCGAGGTATTTAAGCTCGGTGGGTAATCCGTATTTTGCCAGCACGTTATCGATCAAATTGAAATAAGGCCGCCCCCAATCTTTCATATTTTGGAGTTCTTTGCCATTTCTATCTATATAATCCTGCACAAAACTGACAGCTCTTGGGTTAAGCTTCGCCCCATTCCGGCCTCCCATCGAAGTAGCGATGAACAAATCACTGAACCCATTCTGAGAACTGTCTTTATTGCCAGCGCTCATAATGATGGAAGATTTCGGGCCATTTTGAGCTACCACATTGGTATCGCCCGGATTTAATATAGTAAAGTTGTTCAGCTTATTAGCATTGGTCGCAGCAGACATAGCTGTGCATATGCTAATTAACAATAAAAGCCTTGCATTCATGAAAACGAGATTAAAAGATTAAGCCAATAATATTATTGGTTATAATCTCTCATAGGGGGATTGTTAACTTTGTTATCATCTCTCAGAAGTAGGATCTTGGAAAGATTTGTATTGTTGCATTAATTGCTGCGAGAACTGGAACAAAGATAATTCATTAAAACGGTTAGTCATAGCTTGTATCCCAAAAGGCATGCCATTTGTGTGGCTGAAGAGGGGAAGGGATATCGCCGGGATGCCCGCAAGATTTGCATAAACTGTATATATATCAGCGAGATACATAGCAATCGGGTCATCCATTTTTTCCCCGATTTTAAATGCAGTAGTGGGGGAGGTGGGTAACAAAATGATATCGAAATCATTGAAAATCAATCCTGTTTTATTTATTAACAATTTTCTTATTTTTTGGGCCTTGGTAAAGTAGGCATCGTAATACCCTGCACTTAAAACGAAGGTTCCCAACAAGATACGCCGCTTTACCTCCTTGCCGAATCCTTTTGACCGGCTGATTTTATAAAAATCGGTTAAATCTATATTTTCCGATTTTGTTCGAAAACCGTACTTCACCCCGTCAAAACGGGAAAGATTCGAAGATGCTTCAGCAGTAGTAAGCACATAATAGGCTGGTACGATATAATCAAGGTGCTCAAAATCAACAGATTTTACCAAATGCCCCTGGCTCTTGAGGTTTTCGATCAGGCTTAAGCAGGAAGATTTTATTTCAGGGTCTAAGGAATCATTGTTGAATACGGATTGAAAATAAGCGATCTTGAATTTTTTCTGGCCACCCGGCTCAATATGATAATTCTCGGGAGATATAGTTGATACGGTACTATCAAAATCGTCATATCCGGAAATTACTTCCAGTACTTTGGCTACATCAGGGATATTATTTCCAAAAATGCCGATTTGGTCAAAAGAAGAAGCATAGGCAATCAGGCCATAGCGCGATATCCTGCCATAGGTCGGCTTTAAGCCTACGATTCCGCAGAAATCAGCAGGCTGCCTCACGCTTCCGCCTGTATCGCTCCCTAAGCTTACCATGCACATCCCGCTTTGCACCGCAACGGCACTCCCTCCAGACGAGCCACCTGGAACAAGGCTTTCATTCAGTGCATTTCTGACGATGCCAAATGCCGAATTTTCGCTGCTGCTCCCCATAGCAAATTCATCGCAATTATTTCTTCCTATTATGATGGCCCCCGCTTCCAGTAATTTTGCAACTGCTGTAGCATTATATATCGCAGTGAATCCTTCTAATATTTTTGAAGCAGCCGAGACTTTATGGCCTTTATAGCTTAGAACATCCTTGATGGCGACGACAACACCATGCAATTTGCCGGATGGTTTGCCCTGCCTTCTCTGTTCATCTAATAAATATGCTTGCTGCAATGCTTCATCCTCAAAAACTTCCAGAAATGCATTCAGATGCTTTTTCTCTCTGATCCGCGATAAATGGTGCTTCACTGCAATAACACAGCCGTCAGGATTGTCATCCAAAAAAGCATGGTAATTTTCTATCGTGCTAAATGAAAACAAATCAGTTTATTTAAAATGAAGAACGATTTCTTGATTGATTTTTTCTGCTCCATCAGGAGGCTTTCAACAAACAGTCATCGTCATTTCGAACTGCGCCTTTTGGCCTCACGATTGAGGCAATTTCCGGCGCAGCGAGAAATCCCCTGACGACTGCGACCGGTGTGGCTTTCCCGTCCTGCATCTTATGCTTGATCTCATAATAGTTTTCAAGCAATAAAATGATTCACAAGTATATTCCTTAAATGTCTTTCCCATTTTTTCCTTGCCAATTTCAATGTCTCCTGTCCAAAATGACGCCATTCGTCTGTTCTGTATTTGTCATTTCCCTGAATGATCCTGCAAGCCAATAACTATCCCCATTCCGCTGCATCTTCTTTCTCTTTTGCCTTTTCAACTTTCGCGCAAAGCAAAATACTTATTTCATATAACAGCATTAGGGGAAGGGTGCACACGATCGGGCTGAGCATATCCGGCGGTGTGATCATACTCGCCACTATCAGCATAATCAGAATAGCATACTTGCGCACACGCCTGAGGTAGCGGGAACTCACAACCCCGATTTTTGCAAGAAAAAACATTACCAGCGGAAGCTGGAAAGCCAACCCGGCTCCCAGTATCAGCGGCACAAGGGTATTGAAATAGCTCGTTACCATCCACTTGTTTTCGATATTATCGTCTATAGAAAAATTAGAAAAGAAATTGATCGTGTAGGGGGCAATTATAAAATAACCAAAAAGCACCCCGATAAAAAAAAGAAGAGACACCCAAAAAATAACGCCTCTCGTATTTTTAAGCTCTTTTGGATTCAGCGCGGGCTTGGTAAATTTCCAAAATTGCCAGAATACAAACGGGAAAGCAAGAATAAATCCGCCTATTAAAATGATATTAAAAAATACATCAAACTGTCCAGTTACAGCAGTGCTTTGCATCTTCACGTTGATATGTGTCATGCACAATTTGGTGCCCAGGCCCCAGCGCTCGCTGATACGGCACAAAAACCGGTAGGTAGGAAAATCAGGATGAGTGGGCCCCATCAGGATTGTTTTGACGATGAAGTTGTGGTAGATGCCCATCACTACGCCGCCAATAGCTATTGCAACAGCGGACTTAAAAAGATGCCCTCTCAATTCATCCAAATGCTCAACAAAAGACATCTCAGCTTTTGCCCCATCTTTTGCGTTTCTGCTAAATAATTTCATTCCAACAGGTGATGCGTAAAAAATATAAAAATATCGCAAATAAAAAGAAAACCCCGCAGAAACTAATTGCGAGGTTTGCTACTCAATGAAGAGTAAAAATTTAATTGTTGCTTGAAGAGCCGGATGAAACCTGCTTGGTCGGTGTTGTGCCTGAAGCATTATTGTTGCTGTTAACCGGGCGATCATCATTTATATGGCCTTCAATTTCTCTTTGTACATTATCCTTCGCATCTTTAAATTCTCTGATGCCTCTCCCAAGCCCGCGCATCAATTCAGGGATTTTCTTGCCTCCAAACAAAAGGAGCACTACCAATGCGATGATAAAAATGTGTGATGGAGCGAATAAATCCATAGTTATATTTTTTAGAAGAACATAAAGGTAGACACTAAATTGATAACAAAAAATATGTTTAACAGTTAAAATTCCTGCTACATATTTATTACCTGTAAGAACTACATTCTTTTCTCTTTGATGCGGGCGTTCTTTCCGCTTCTTTCACGCTGGAAATAGAGCTTGGCTCTGCGGATACGGCCCACCTTATTTACTTCGATGGATTCAATATTAGGGGAGAATAATGGGAAAGTTCTTTCTACACCTACACCATCAGAAATCTTACGCACCGTGAATGTGGCAGTTTGAGCCAGGCCCTGACGCTTGATCACATCTCCTTTAAACCCCTGGATACGCTCTTTATTCCCTTCTATAATTTTATAGTTCACAGTGATGTTGTCACCTGCTTTGAACTTAGGGAATTCTTTTTTCCCGGTCAACTGCTCATGTACAAATGCTATTGCCGTACTCATAGCTTTAAATTTAAGGATTGCAAAGGTACGATTGCGATAGAGATTAACCAAATTTATTGGAAAAGAATGTCAGTGGACAAGAAGAGCCTGATTCTTGTTTTGAGGCACTGGAAATACAGAGGACATTTTTCATCCTGATTTGTTGTTTTATTTTGAATGGTAGACCCTGGGTTGGCAAGGAAAAATGGGAAAGAAGTGGGAGAATGGATTTATGAATCGGTTCATTATAAGAATGTCATTGTAAAACCCGCAGCAGCAGGCTAAATGAAAATACTAGCAGTCATGCTCACATGGAGGACAGCCAACCCCGAAGGGGTGATAGGATTATAGTAGCAGTCATGCTCACATGGAGGACAGCCAACCCCGAAGGGGTGATAGGATAAATGACGTCGTCTTTAATCCTGTAAAAATAAAACTTGATATGGTTGGGTTGGGCATGCCATTTACGTAAGTGATTTTTTACTCTTTGCCTCTGATTGTTCCGGGGATATCCTTATACAATTAGCGTTGCCAGCAATTTGCCACCAGCCACGGCTCGGTAACAATTGGCATCCAAAAATAAGAATTAGCCTAAAAGTCAGGAGGCAATGTGCAAGAATCATTTGCTAAATGCATTTCCTCTTGAACCTCCAATACTTATCTCGCCACATTCACCGCTCTCTTTTCTCTTATCACCGTCACTTTTATCTGACCAGGATAAGTCATTTCTGTCTGTATTTTTTGTGCAATCTCAAAACTGAGTTTCGCGCTGTCGTTATCAGTTACTTTGTCAGCTTCCACTATTACCCTCAATTCACGGCCTGCTTGTATCGCATACGCTTTTTCTACCCCGGTGTATCCCATGGCAAGCGTTTCCAGGTTTTTGATGCGCTGCAAATATTGTTGCATGATTTCCCTTCTTGCGCCGGGCCTCGCGCCACTGATGGCATCGCAGGCCTGCACAATGGGAGAAATAACATATTGCATTTCCACTTCGTCATGATGAGCGCCGATTGCATTGACAACGGCAGGGTTCTCGCCATATTTTTCGGCTAACTTCATTCCCAGCAATGCGTGGCTCAATTCAGTTTCTTCATCGGGCACTTTGCCTATATCATGCAGTAATCCTGCGCGTTTCGCCAGCTTCACGTTCATTCCCAGTTCAGCGGCCATAATTGCACAAAGATTTGCAACTTCGCGGCTATGCATCAGCAGGTTTTGTCCATACGAAGATCGAAAACGCATCTTGCCCACAATGCGCACCAATTCTTTATGCAATCCATGAATGCCTAATTCAATAACCGTACGCTCGCCGATTTCCATCACCTGTTCTTCAATCTGCCTGCGTGTTTTTTCAACGATCTCTTCGATGCGCGCAGGATGTATGCGGCCATCAGCCACCAGTCTTTGCAATGACAGCCGGGCAATCTCGCGGCGCAATGGGTCAAAAGAAGAAAGCACAATGGCTTCGGGGGTATCATCTACAATCAGATCTACGCCGGTAGCCGCTTCAATGGCACGTATATTCCTTCCTTCACGGCCAATGATCTGCCCTTTGATCTCATCGCTCTCCAGGTTAAATACAGTGATAGAATTTTCTATCGCTTGTTCCGCAGCAGTTCGCTGAATGCTCTGAATGATTATTTTTCTGGCTTCTTTATTTGCCTTTTGTTTGGCATCCTCAATGATCTCCTGTTGAATCGCCATAGCCTGTGTCTGGGCTTCGTGCTTTAAGCTTTCAATAAGCTGGGCTTTGGCTTCTTCTGCAGTCAAAGCGGCAATTTTCTCAAGCCGGCGGATATGCTCTTCCTGGTGTTTTTCCAGTTCAGTGCGCTTTTGGTTTACTACCTCTATCTGCCGGTTCAGGTTTTCTTTGATAGCATCATTTTCTTTTGCCTGCCTGTCCAGGTTCTCCAGCTTTTGGTTAATGCTTTGTTCTTTTTGCTTGGTTCGTGTCTCAGAATCACTGAGTTTTCGGTTTCTTTCAAGAATTTCGCGGTCATGCTCTGCTTTTAGCTGAACAAATTTTTCTTTTGCTTCCAGCAGTTTTTCTTTTTTTAAGTTCTCGGCTGATGATTGTGCGTCAGATACAATTTTATTCGCCTGCTGTTCAGCTTCTTCAATTTTTTGTTTTGTATTTTTCGCAAAGATCAGCCTACCCGCTGCTATTCCTATAGCCAGGGCAATGACACCCACAATGATGTATATCACATTTGCATCCATTAGATCTGAAGTTTAAAAAGTTCGGAATTGTGTATTTCTTCTCCACGCTCATAAAACTGCCTGGAAATATGTTAGCTGGCGAAGATACGGATTTAGCGGAAGGATTTTTTGCGTTGACGGGGAGAAATTATAAAACCTTGTCGAGTTGCTGTTCCATCTTTTGCAGGGTTTCATGCAATAATGCATTCGGGTTAGACTCAATATCAGAAGTGCCAGGTAGAGTAGCGAACCAGAGAAGTACCATGGCAATATAGTCCTGCATATCTTTTCCGGCAAAATGGGTTTTGAATTCAATGATCTTGTCATTGATTGTTTTTAAGGTTTTCCTGACCTCCTGCTCATCGGCAGCATTGATTTTTATCCGATAGCTCCTGTCTCCCAAAACAATATTCACCGGAATTAATTCTTGCATAATTGAAATAGTTATTATATATTTATCCACAAATTGCCCACACGCCTTATCTCCCCCATTCCTGCGAAAACTTCTAAGTTAAGATAAGTTTTAGAATACAATACCCCCCCTACGGATTTATATATTTTTTGTGCAATAACAACTAAACCCAAACCAGCCCATGTTAGTAAAAATGAAGTCTCCGGTATTCATTGACCGGCTGACCTTTGAAATTGACAACCCAAGTAAATGCATGCTCAGGGCAGTCCTTAAAGACGATAAGGGCAGCGTGTGCAGCGCTCTCGAAACCGAAGCTGACATGAATCAGCTTATTTTTAACTGGAACGGCCTCAACGATTTGCCTTACGGTGTTTACACTCTTGAACTGTCAAGAGGAAGCGATGAGACAAAAATGCGCCTTGTAAAACGGGTTTAAAACTATTCGTTTAGCAGGGTAATGCATTTGTCTATTTCTTTTACGTATTGGTTAAGGCGTTTCTCGAACGCCTTTTTTTCTTCACCATGCATTTCTCCTTTGGAAGATGAAAGGATATCCACCCGTTGCTGCAGTTGCTCTGCCTGCAATGCTTTTTGTTGGTGATGTTTCCGTTCTTCCGACAACTCTTGCTTTAGCCTGCTGTTCTCTTTTTGCAGCGACAGATGCTGTTGCAGCAGCAGTTGCAGTTTATCTTGTATTCTTTTCAGTTGCTCTTGTGTGTGCGGCATATGCGGGTTTTTGCGATCTTGTAGCTTACTCAATATAGCAAATTATTTTCTGATCTCGGCATGCAGGTCTTTTTCCAGAACCTGTATCACTTTATTTATCATTTCGTCGACTTCTTTATCTGTCAGTGTTTTTTCCTCATCTAAAAAAGTAAAGCTCATGGCCAGTGATTTTTTGTCGGTGCCTATTTTACTGCTTTCAAAAATATCGAATAGCTGCATTTGCTGCAATTTATCAAGCCTTATTTCTTGCACAGCTTTTTCGACTTCGCCGTAATGCAATGATTTATCAACAATCATCGCAAGGTCTCGATGTACCGGAAGCTGTTTGGGCAATTCCTGAAACGCGATGTTGTTTTTGCTTATGGAGCTTAGCAGAATATCCCAGTTAAAATCAGCAAAAAGAACAGGCTGCTTGATATTGAACAATTTTAAAACGGAAGGATTGACAATGCCGGTTTCCAGGATCTGAATGCCATGTAGTTTTCCGCTTACCCCTGCTTCCAGTTTTTTATTTTCTGAAGAATGAAAAGACAAAACGTCTGGGGTAACCATCCGGCAGATTTTTTCACAAATGCCTTTGATGAAAAAGAAATCGGCATTGCTTCCTTTGCTTTTCCATGAATCTTCTGAAACATGTCCTGTAACATAAAGGCAAACATGGTTTGTTTCCGGATACTTCCCTGCGCCATGGGTGCTGTATGTTTTGCCGAATTCAAAAAATTTCAGGCTGTTCATCTTACGGTTAAGGTTATACGCAATGGATTCAAGTCCGGTCTCAAGCATCGATGGGCGCATCACATTCAGGTCGGTGCTTAAATTGTTGATCATCTTTACTGTGGTCTCCAATGCATCTGCAGTAAAGTAAGCACTGTTAGTGATGGAGTTAGTAAAGATTTCATTGAAGCCCTGCGCTGCCAGATAATCAGCGATTTTTTCCCTGTAGGAAGAATGGGCGCTATCCGTATCTACTGAAGGTGAAATGGTGATCGCAGACGGTATCCGGATATTATCATATCCGTCAATGCGCATGATCTCTTCAACAACATCTGCAGGATGAGAGATGTCTGGCTTATGAAAGGGAACTGCAACGTGAATATCATCCAGCCCTTCTTTGATAATTTCAAAACCCAGACTGAGCAGGATACTTTTTACTGTGTCCTGGTGATAATTTTTGCCGCTCAGCTTTTTTAAATAGTGATGTTTGAGCACCACCTTCGTTTTGATTTTTGGATCTGGATATACATCAATTGCATCAGATGCGATTTCTCCGCCGGCCAGTTCTTTTATTAGCGATGCTGCGCGTTTCAATGAGTATAAGGTATTGGAAATATCCATCCCTTTTTCGAAATGTGTTGCTGCATCCGTTCTCAGCCCATGCCTGAAAGATGTTTTGCGCACATCCACCGGATTGAACCAGGCGCTCTCCAGAAAAATATTTTTTGTCGTCTTTTTCACCCCGCTTTTCACCCCGCCAAATACGCCCGCTATGCACATGGGCTCTTCAGCATTGCATATCATCAGGTCCTGTGCGCTTAGCTTTCTTTCTTTTTCATCCAGCGTGATAAACCTGGTCCCTTCAGCAAGATTTTTGATGATTATTTTATTTCCTTTTATTTCATCTGCATCAAAAGCATGCAGCGGCTGTCCTGTTTCATGCAGCACAAAATTGGTGATGTCAACAATATTATTGATCGGGCGCACGCCAATTGCTTTCAGCTTATCCTGCATCCATTTTGGTGATTCTTTTATGTTGATGCCGGAAATACTGATGCCGGAATAACGCTGGCAGGCTTCTTTGTTTTCGATGCTAACGTCAATGGGCACACCACGTTTGGATGGTTTGGTATAGGCAACCGGAGGTGTTTTTGGTTTTAAGACTTTATTTTCATGGTGCGAAAGATATGCGCACACATCTCTTGCCACGCCCTGATGGCTCATGGCATCCATGTGGTTTGGCGTCAGCCCTATTTCAAAAATATAATCCTCATAAGGTTTATAATACTCCGCAGCCTCAGATCCTGCCTTAAGATTGTCAGGCAAAACGATGATGCCCGAATGGCTTTCGCCCAGGCCAATTTCATCTTCGGCGCAAATCATCCCGCTGCTTTCTTCACCGCGGATTTTTGCAATCCTCATTGTCAGCGGTTCGCCTTTCAAAGGATATATCGTGGTGCCAACTCTTGCTACAATCACTTTCTGGCCCACGGCAACATTGGGTGCGCCACATACAATTTTCAGTGGTTCAGGCCCACCAATATTTACGCTGGTCAGTTTCAATTTATCCGCATTAGGATGCGGGATGCAGTCAACTACTTCTCCAATAACCAGTCCTTTCAGGCCGCCCTGAATGGATTCATATTTTTCAAGGCTCTCTACCTCAAGCCCTATAGAAGTAAGGATTTTTGATAGCCGTTCCGGTTCAACTTTTACTGGTAAATACTCCAAAAGCCAATTATAACTGATCGTCATTTCTTTAATGGTGCTTTAATTGAGCGGCAAAGATAGTTTTTTAGGCGCAAGCCCCGGCTAATGGGGTGCACAGTAAAGAAGGAAGTTCAATAAAAAATTATTGATCAGGACATGAGAAGAAGATCAATCTGGCTGCTTCTCTGCAATAGTGAACGAAAATAACCGGATTTCAGGAACAGATAGAGCCATGATAAGCCATAGCCCAGGCATGGTAAAGGCATGGATAAAGCATGGGTAGAGCTATATTGAGTCAAACCATGCTAAATAGCGCCCTTTTCACCAACCTGATCTGCATCAGGCCTCAATTGCAGCTAAAGCGAATCAAAACACGCTGATTTTCCGGCCGGATTCTGAATTCGGTTACCCCTCTTCTTGTTTCATCAAATTCATGGCAAAAAACCCATGAAACAAAAAGTATAAAATATCGTTTGTCTCCAATATCGCTGAAACTCCAGGTCTCTCTGATATGATAACTTAGTGTTAATGGCAATTTTGTTTTACACTTTAGCACAATTCATGCAATTTTGTATGAGTTACTTTTACAACTTAAAATCTTGTTATGAAATGCACCTTGTTTATCCTGTTATTTTTTGCCATGGGATTAAGTTCCTGTGGGCCTACCCACGTAATAGTGGAAAACCCGCCGCCTCAGCAAGCTCCGCCACCTCCACCACCGCCGGTTGCAGAGGGAATTACCTATCAAACGTTCTATGATGATTTAAGCCCTTACGGTCAGTGGATTGATTATCCGGGCTATGGCTATGTTTGGATGCCTGATGTTACGCCAGACTTTAAGCCTTACGCCACAAACGGGCATTGGGTTTACAGCGAAGCGGGTTGGGTTTGGGCATCGGATTACAATTGGGGATGGGCAGTATTTCACTATGGACGATGGTTTTACGATAACACCTATGGCTGGATGTGGATACCTGGCTACGAATGGGCACCTGCATGGGTAAGCTGGAGAACAAACAATGACTATTATGGATGGGCGCCTTTAGGCCCGGGCGTAGGAGTTAATGTCTCAAATTATAGTCCGCCAAATAATTACTGGTGTTTTGTCCCACATCAATATGTTACCAGCCCTGCTGTAAATAACTATTATGTGAGTGAAACAAAAAATGTAACTATTATCAATAACACGACAGTTATCAATAATAATGTTACCAATGTTACCAACAACAATATCACCAATAATCATATCAATAATACTACTGTCAATAATAATATAAGGAATACAGTGTATGCCCCCGGGCCGGATCCTCAGGAGGTTTCAAAAGAAACAGGAACTGTTTTGAGGCCAGTTCTCATCACCAATTCCAGCAAACCAGGCCAGCAAATAAATAATGGCCAATTGGCTCTTTTCAGGCCAAAGGTGAATGCTCCGCCTGTAGCTAACAACTCAGGCAGTGAGAATGGACGGCCGAGAATTGCGCCAGCTAAAGTGCAAACACTGAACAATGTGAGACCTGTTGTGAAAAGCAATAACAATGCTTCAAATACACAGTCTTCAAATATCAACAGCGAGCCTGCTAAAAATAATCAAACCCCTGTGCCCATCAATAACAGCAGCACACCTACAAGGCCAACTAATAATCTTACAAATTCAGTGAACTCTGCACCTGCAAATAACAGCCCTGCCGGAAGACCCTTGACCAATGATATGCCGGCTAACGTCAATACACAGCCTAATAATAATCACCCTAACGGCAATGCTCAGTTGAACAAGCCGGTTAACCAGCAACCTGC
>Ga0302320_10012120_pt1 | contig 18151 bp, 14 predicted proteins | sample Bog_T0_3_FD_202130 | JGI IMG/M metagenome (GOLD analysis project Ga0302320, IMG submission 202130) | Peat permafrost microbial communities from Stordalen Mire near Abisko, Sweden - Bog_T0_3 | ecosystem: Environmental > Terrestrial > Soil > Wetlands > Peat | place: Sweden: Abisko, Stordalen Mire...
TGCATCAATCCAAGCGCGGGCCCGCTTTACACCCATGGGTACAGTTTGACGCTCGCTGGCGATGACAAGAACGTATTTGCGGGATAGGATGGAAACGGGAGACGCGCTGTCGAAGTCTACCCGCACGACCGCTGCACGGCGACCCGTTCCTGGATGCCTAAGCGAGGTTTGGCCTTGGTTCACCGCCGTAATATCCCGCGATCTGTTTAGCGCTTAACTCTCACTGTCTGCAACCATGCCCATGGCATTCGGATCGAATCCGGCCGGAAACACCGTGCGATCGTCGATGCGTGCGCCAAGCATGTTCGCGCCCTCCAGAACTGCCTCGGCGAGATTCGTTCCTTGCAGCGATGTCGTGCCGCCAAGATTGTCCGCGCCAAGATTTGCGCGGCGCAAATTAGCCCCAACTAGAGACGCGTCGCGCAGGTTCGAACCGCGAAGATCTGCGCCCTGGAAATAAACCGCCGCGACATGCTCTCCGTATTGGTCGATGATCGCGATTCGACGCTTACTTGTCATGGATCATACTGGCCCAATAGCTTGCGCAACATGTTCTTCGCCGCAGTATTGGGATGATACGGAACATACATTTCGTGCGAGGTCAGCAAATTCAACCACCTTGTCAGGAAGTCCGCATTCGATAGCAGCGATTTATTTGAATTCGCCCACTGCTGCTCGCAGAGCTTGATCTCGCGGTCAATTTCGAGCAATTCTCTCCAACATTCGGTGCAGAGAATCCGCCGCTGGTCAATCGGCGCCTTCTTGACCTCGTATGTGTAGCGTTGATCCGCGGCGCTAAAAACCGCCGATTTCTTGCAGCGCCAGCAGTCATACGTAATGTCCCTATATTCTTTGATGCAGTGAAAGCCGACCGTTTGCTGACTTTTTTCCGACCATTTTGTAGGGTCGGCGGGCACCGAGTGGAGTTTGTCTTGTTGCCCCATTTCCACATCCTTGCGACATGGAGGTGACGTAATAACCGTAGCATAGTACCGAGACGCTTTGGGAGTATCAGGTCGCCGCCGGCGTCAGTGCGAAAGATATTTAGACGGTTGGGGCTATCGATGCCAACGCAGCGACATACACGACAAGCCGGCATCGATCTTGCCGATCTCGGACGTCTGTAGGGACACGACTTTGTAACCTGCCTCGCGCAAAAGTCCGATCGTGACGGGATATTGCGCGCCAACGAATACACGGTCATTGACGCGCAACGCGTTGGCCGCTGCCTCCTCGCCCGCCGGGACGATGATTTCCTTCAATCCCGAAAATACCCCGGAGGCGGACAGGCGCTGTGTCGACAGCATCGTGTGCTCATCCAGCAGCGAGCAGTCGGACTTGAAATGCAGGACATCGTCGGGCGTTCGGACGATCACGCCGGTCTCGCCGAGTTCGGCCAGGCATTCGATCAGCGCTGCCGCTCCCTCGCCGGTGGTGCGCGCTGACAGGCCGATCATTACCTTCCCGGGAAGTCGCAACACATCGCCGCCGTCGACATAGCCCCGCGGCAATCGCAGGACGCGCTCGAAGTGCCGTCTCAGTACCGGCTCGATGGTGTGCGCTTCGTCCACGCGACTCGGGGTACCGGGGCGCAACACGATTGCACCGGCAGAGAATACGAGCGCAGGGTCCTCCACGAAGATCGAGTCGGGGAACTCCTCGAGCGGCGGCAAAATGTCGACCTCAAGATCCGCCTCGCGCAAGGCGGCGACATAGGCAGCGTGTTCCGAATGCACGCCAGCGAGCGTCGGGCTGCCCCGATCGACTGCGCGCAAACCTGCCGTGACGCTTGAGGCGGGTAGGCGCACGATGGCGCGGTCGAATTCGTAAACCTTATGGGCCATTGGCCGGAGCTCAGCGGTCCGACGATGGTGCGGGGTTCGATAGTCGGTGCGCTTCAGCAACAGCGCTGTCCGCCCCGACCAAATTTCCCCGCGATCGCCCGGCGGTAAAACTCGTTTTGCGGCAGCAGCGGTTGGTCCGGGTGATGCGCCATGCGATGCGCAACATAGCGCTCGTAGTCCGGGATCCCGAACACCTGCTTGTAGGCTTGCCGCACGGCGCGGCCGCGGCTGAGCAGCCGGCGCCATGCGTCCCGAATGTCTTCGGCCGGGTGATGAATACTCATGCGGCGCTTTGCGCAGCGCCCGCGGGCGGTATTTCAATGGAGGTCGGCCGGGCTTGCCGCAGCGCCTGCATGCACGTCTTGATCGCGAATACGCACATCGCGAGCACCAGCAGCACGAAGAAACCACACACGAAGGCGTCGAGATAATTGTTGAAGGCGACGCGTTGCATCTCGGCGACAGATTTTGCGGGTGCGAGCACCGTGCCTTGCGCAGCCGCGGTCGAGAACTTGTGCGCGAGAGCGAGGAAGCCGATGCGCGGATCGCTGTGGAAGATCTTCTCGAGTCCCGCCGTCAACGTGGTGATCAGCAGCCATACCGTCGGCACCAGAGTGACCCAGGCATAGCGTTGGCGCTTCATTTTTACGAGCACCGTGGTGCAAAGTAGCAGCGCGATGCCGGCCAGCATCTGATTGCCGACACCGAACAGTTGCCACAGCGTGTTGATGCCGCCCAACGGGTCGACCACCCCTTGATAGAGAAAGTAGCCCCACATCGCAACGCAAAGGCCGGTGGCCAGAAAATTGGCCGGCAACAACTGGGTGTCGCCGAGCGGCCGGTACACGTGGCCGAGCATGTCTTGGATCATGAAGCGTCCGACACGCGTACCCGCATCCACGGCGGTCAGTATAAAGAGCGCCTCGAACAGAATCGCGAAGTGATACCAGAAGGCTTCCATCGTCTTGCCGCCGAGAGCGGAGCCCAAGATTTGGGCCATGCCGACCGCGAGCGTGGGGGCTCCCCCGGCGCGAGATAGAATGGTTTTCTCGCCGATGTCGGCCGCCGTCTGCTGGATCATGTCCGGCGTTATCACGAATCCCCAGTGCGAAATGACCTGCGCCGCATCCGCCGCCGTGCTACCGATGATTGCCGCGGGCGCGTTCATGACGAAGTAGATGCCCGGGTCGAGCACGCATGCGGCGGTCAGCGCCATGACCGCCACGAAGGACTCGGCCAGCATGCCGCCGAAGCCGATTAAACGCATTTGCGACTCTTTGGCGATCATTTTCGGCGTCGTGCCGGATGAAATCAGCGCATGAAAACCCGACACCGCGCCGCAGGCGATGGTGATGAACAGAAACGGGAACAGCGCTCCGGAGAACACCGGGCCCGTGCCGTCGATGAAGCGGGTGGTGGCGGGCATGCGCAGCGGCGGCGCAACCAGATAAATGCCGACGGCCAACGCGACAATGGTCCCGATCTTGAGGAAGGTGCTCAAGTAATCGCGCGGCGCGAGCATCAGCCAGACCGGCAAGCTCGCGGCGATTGCGCCGTACAGAATGAGCGCCCATGCCAATTGCGGTCCGGTCAGCGTGAATATCGGCCCAAGCGTTGCATCGCCCGCGATCGTCCGCCCATAGACGATGGCGGCGAGGAGTAGCACCACGCCGATCACCGACGCCTCGGTGACACGGCCCGGACGGATGACGCGCATGTAGATCCCCATCAGCAGCGCAATGGGAATCGTCGCGGCAATCGTAAACAGGCCCCAGGGGCTTGCGGTCAGCGCTTTGACCACCACCAGCGCCAGCACCGCCAGGATGATGATCATGATGCCGAGCACACCGACCAGCGCCAGCGAACCTGGGATGGGGCCCAATTCCATCTTGATCATCTCGCCGAGCGACTTGCCGTCGCGGCGTACCGAGGCGAACAGCACGATGAAGTCCTGCACCGCGCCGGCGGCGACGACGCCGGCAAGAATCCACAGCGTGCCCGGCAAAAACCCGAGCTGCGCGGCAAGCACCGGTCCCACCAACGGTCCCGCGCCGGCAATAGCCGCAAAATGGTGGCCGTAAAGCACCCACTTGTTGGTGGGCACATAGTCCAAGCCGTCGTTGTGCCGAACCGCCGGCGTCTCGCGGGAGTCATCGAGCTTGAGCACTCGTTCAGCAATGAACTTGCTATAGAAGCGGTAAGCGATGATGTAGACGCTGAGCGCTGCGGTGACGAGCCAGACGGCATTGACGCTCTCGCCGCGGCCGAGAGCCAGCGCCGCAAAAGATACCGCGCCCACGATGGCGACTGCCGCCCACACCAGAAAGGACTTCACGCCGTTCATAACACCCCCCTTGGGCAAGTATAGCGCCAGAGCGCGAGGGGCGGTAAACGGGGAGGATTATGGACAGCGTGTCGGCCCTCAGAGCGACTTCCGCCAAGGGATCAGCATCGCGACTCGCTGCTTGTAGCGGCGATAGTCATCGCCAAACAGGTCGATAAGGTCGCGTTCCTCCAACAGGATCCCGACAACGATGTAAGCGGTGGTGACGGCGGCGAACAAGAGATGTCCCACGGTCATCGTCGGAGCCGCCCAAAACGCGATGATGAACCCCAGGTAAATCGGATGGCGCACGAACTGATAGTAGAGCGGCGTGCGGAAGCGCGGCGTCGGCATCGGTTGGCCGGCAAGATTGTTTGCCACCTGGTGCAGGCCGAAGAGTTCGAAATGGTTGATCAAAAACGTGCTGGTCAACACCATGAACCAGCCCACGAACGACAGTCCCATCACCAGGTTCGCGACCGGCGGACTGGCGATGTGCCAGACCACCGCCGGCATCGGCCGCCATTGCCAGCAGAGCAGCAGCAGCACCAGGCTCGCCGTCAGCACGTAGGTACTGCGCTCGATGGATTTCGGCACATACTGGGTCCACCACTCCTTGAACTGCTTGCGCGCCATGACGCTGTGTTGCACGGCGAACGCAGACATCAACAGGAGGTTGATGATCAGCGCCTGCAGGAACGGCGAGGCGGCGCCGGTGTCGATGGTTTTCGGCACTGCAAGGCCCGAAACGAAGCCGACCGCATAGAGAAATGCGATGAAAAATACGGCGTAAGATAGGAGCCCGTACAGAAATGCGACAATCCGGCCGACGGGGCGTGCGATTGGTTGGCTGACCGCTTGGCTTTGATTCATCGGTGCTCTCCCTGGAGTGGTGAGCGCAAAGTTAACGGGCGCGCCGCCGAAAAGCCTTGTCGGCGGCTTGATTTGTGCCTGAGGACAGCCTGATTATTTCGTTAGAGCGAGCTTGCCGCCGGATTCGGGGATTGAACGGTGCTATTTCTATTTGACGGCCATTCGCTCGATACCGACCGGCGGGAGCTGTGTCGGGGATCCGATGCCGTCGCCGTCGAGCCGCAGGTGTTCGACCTGCTGGTCTTTTTGCTCGAAAACCGGGTGCGCGTCCTCAGCAAGGACGATCTCATCGCCTCGGTGTGGTCGGGACGGGTGGTGTCGGATTCGACCTTGACCAGCCGCATCAACGCGGCGCGCCGCGCGATCGGCGACAGCGGCGAGGAACAGAAGTTGATCCGCACCATTGCGCGCAAGGGCTTTCGCTTCGTGGGCGAGGTTCGCTCTCCCGATCGCAGCGAAGCGACGCGCATTCTCGAGCCCGCGCCGGATGCGAGCCGCGAGCCCCCGCGCACGTCGCTGCCGTTGACCGACCGTCCGGTAATCGCCGTTTTGCCCTTCACCAACATGAGCGGCGATCCGCAACAGGAGTATTTCTCGGACGGCATCAGCGAGGACATCATCACGGCGTTGTCCAAGTTGCGCTGGTTCTTCGTGATCGCCCGCAACTCGTCCTTCGTGTACAAGGGCCGCGCGGTTCACCTGAAACAGGTCGCGGAGGAACTCGGTGTCGGCTATGTCGTCGAGGGCAGCGTTCGCAAGAGCGGCGAGCGGGTGCGCATCACCGCGCAGCTCAACGACGTCGCGACCGGCAGCCACATCTGGGCGGAGCGCTACGACCGCGGCCTTGCCGATGTGTTCGCGGTCCAGGATGAAATCACCGAGGCCATCGTTGCTGCGATCGAACCGCAGATCTACGCCGCCGAGAATTTCCGGGCCGAACGCAAAGCGCCCGAGAGCCTGGACGCCTGGGATCTCGTGATGCGCGCATTCTCCTATTATTGGCGCGTCACGCGCCAGGATACGGTAGTGGCGCAGGCGCTTCTCGAGAAAGCCATCGCCATCGACCCGAACTATGGTCAGGCGCTCGGTGTGCTCGCCGCGACCCATACCTTCAGCGCCCACATGGGTTGGGAGGAGCTGGCCGAGGCGGCACCGGTGGCGGAGCGGGCGGCGATGGCGGCCATACGCGCTGACAGCGAAGACCCATGGGCGCATTACGCGCTCGGCTATGTCTATTTATACGCCCGGCGCTTCGAAGACTCGCTCGCCGAATTCGAGTTGGCCTTAAAGCTCAACCCCAATTTCTCCTTGGCTCAGGGGTATTACGGCTTGGCGTTGTCGTATTGCGGCCGTTGGCAGGAGGGCGATCAGGCAGCGCACCGCGCGTTGCGCCTGAGCCCGCGCGATCCCTATGCGGCAATCTATTGCGGCATCGCCTCGTATTGCCGATTCGCGGGATGCGACTACGAAGAGGCCATGCGCCTGGCGCGCGAGTCGATCCGCCATCGCGCCGATTTCTCCGGCGGGCACCGCGTCTTGACCGCGGCGGCGAGCATGCTGGGCGAGACGCAAGTCGCCGCCGAAGCTCTCAAAGCGCTGCGCCAGGTTCAGCCCAATGTGTCGCTGGCCTGGATCACCAGCCACTTGCCGATCAAGCTGGACAGGGAGCGTGAACACTATGTGGAGGCCTTGCGGCGCGCAGGAATGAAATAAAGCGCAGCGTCCGGCGGTCTCCTCCGCATGCCGACCCTTTTTAGAAAACTGACGGCGACATTTCTAGCAGTCACGAAGTTCTGGTCCTCGCTTCTCGAGGGGCTGGCTTGGCCGTACATCGAACTCGCGATCCGCCTGTGGATCGCCAAACTCTTTTTCTCGTTCGGCGTCCTTGAGCTCATGCAATGGCAGGTGACGCTGGCGCTCGCCAGCGAGGAGAATCCGATTCCGCTGCTGGCGCCGGCGGCGGCTGCTTTCTTGAGCACCGGCATCTATCTGCTGTGTGCCGCGCTTCTCGGCATCGGCTTCATGACCCGTTACGCGGCGCTGCCGCTCTTGGCGCTGTCCATCATCACCCAAGGGCTGTATCAGCCCTTCGACACGCAACTGTTTTGGATCGCCTTGTCGGGCTGGTTTGTCGTCTATGGCGCGGGCCCGATCGCGCTCGACTCCTTACTGCGGCGGGGCCTTGCCGACAGCGCGCTGCCGCTCATCCCATCCCTGATCAAGGTGTCGATCGGGTTGAAGGCGCGCGGCACGCCACTCTATATATCCTTGTTGCGAGTTTGGTTGGGAGCGGCGTTGCTTCTGGCCGCGTACGCCGGCAGCCACGCTGCCGATGTCGGGACCCCGGGACGTTGGTTGCCGCTCGATGTGGCGACACGAATCCCGGTAGGCGCGGCCTGGGTGGGTGGCGTCCTGCTCGTGATCGGCGCGGGCACGCGATATATCGCGGCGCTGCTGCTGCTGACCCTCATGGCCTATTCGGTGGTCGATCCGCGCGCGACGGATTCGATTTACTTGCTCATGTTGCTCGCGATTCTCGGAATCTACGGCGGCGGGATGATGTCGATCGATCGAGCGGTGCTGCTTTGGCGCGAGCGCTCGGCCAATCGGGCATCCGACCCAGATTCGATCAAAGCTCTACCCCGGGTCGTCATCGTCGGCGCGGGATTCGGCGGCCTGCAATGTGCCCACGCACTGCGCGATGTGGCCGTGGCGGTGACGCTGATCGATCGCACCAATTTTCACCTGTTTCAGCCGCTGCTCTATCAAGTCGCGACCGCCGCGCTCTCGCCCGGCGACATTGCAACGCCGGCGCGCCAGATGTTTCGAAACTCTCCGTCGACGCGGCTGCTGCTCGGAACCGTCAGCGGTGTCGACACGCAGCGGCGCTTGGTGACAACGCCAAGCGGCGAGATCCCTTACGACTATCTGGTGCTCGCGACCGGAGCAACGCATAGCTACTTCGGCAAGGATCAGTGGGCGCCGTTCGCGCCGGGCTTGAAGCGAGTCGAAGACGCCTTGGAGATCCGGCGCCGGATTCTCATCGCCTTCGAGCGCGCCGAGGCGACCTCGAGCGACGCGGAGCGCAAAGCCCTGCTGACGTTTCTCATCGTCGGCGGCGGACCCACCGGCGTGGAACTCGCGGGCGCGATCGCCGAATTGGCGCGTTATGGATTGGACAACGATTTTCGGGCCTTCGATCCTGCCCACGCGCGCGTGATTTTGGTTCAGGCCGCGCCGCGCCTGCTGCCAAGTTTTCCCGAACGTCTCGCGACCATCGCGCAGCGTTCGCTGGAACGACTCGGGGTAGAAGTGCACTTGGGCGGCCGAGTCGATCAGATCGATGCAACGGGCGTTGCCGTCAGCGGTACCCGCATCGAAGCGAGAACCGTGCTATGGGCTGCGGGCGTCGCGGCATCGCCGGCGGCGAAGTGGTTGAACGCACCGGCCGACAAGGCGGGCCGTCTCATCGTGGACGAGGCGCTTAAGGTGCCGGGAATCGCCGGGGTCTTTGCAATCGGCGACACCGTCGCAAGCCATGGCTGGAACGGCGAGCTCGTGCCGGGTCTTGCGCCCGCTGCCAAGCAGGGGGGCAGCTACGTTGCAAAGCAAATTCGGGCGCTCATCGAAGACAAACCCGCGATGCCGGCGTTTCGCTATCGCCATTACGGCAGTCTTGCGACCATCGGCCGCAAAGCCGCAGTGGCCGATTTTGGCCTGTTCAAATTATCGGGAGCGCCCGCCTGGTGGCTGTGGGGCGTCGTGCACGTGGGATTCATGTTGGACGTGCGCAACCGCGTCGCCACGCTGACGAACTGGTTTTGGGCCTATTTGCGCTTTGGCGGCAGCATTCGGCTGATCACCGGCAGTTAGCGTACCGCCAGCGCCACGATCTCATCGGAAATCCGAACGCCGAGCTCGTGTTCCAAATAAGCCCACTGTCCTTCCGGGTTTAAATCTAAAAACCACAATTGACCGGTGGCGTCCTCGACGAAGTCGGAGGACGCGAATTCAATCGAGAGCGCGCCGCACAGGGCGGCAAGGCTCGCTGCGACGGGAGGGGGCACGCTTTGGTAAGCGCCGGTGAGCCTGCGCTCGATCGGCCGCGAATCTGCAACCTGCGCGAGAGCTTCGCCGTGGAAGCGAAATCCAATGGCTTTGCCGCCCACCATGACGATGCGCCAAATGGCCGAGGCCTCGATGGCCTTCTGCAGAAGCGTCGGGCTGCCGGTGGGATCGAACGTGTCGAGTGTCGCCGGGTCGACGAAGGAGGTGAAGGCGGAGCGCAAATGTTTGCCGTCCAAATGAAAGGCGTTGACGATGCCTTTGGTGATGCAACGGTGCTGGCGCGCAAAGGCGCGCAATGAGTCCGCGTCCGTGCTGATGAGGGTTTCCGGAATGTTGAGACCGGCATCGCGCGCGGCGCGCAGTTGAACGATTTTATTCTGCGCGAGAGCCGAGCCCGCAAGTCCATTCATGACCCGGCAATCGACTGCCCGAGACAGCGCAAACTCGATGGCACTCCACTCGGAATCCAGCAGCCGGCGGATCCAGGGATCGATATCGGTCCGCAGTTGGTGTACGGGAATCGGCCGTCGATAGATGAGCAGGTCGACCTCCGACAATCGGCACTGCCTGCCGCCGACTTTAAGGAGACCTTCACCGGAATCGAGGCGCCAATCGAGCAAGCCGGATTTTCTGAACTGGTCCGTATTGAGGCGAAAGCACTCCGCGCCGCGCCGCGAGCACGCATCGACCAGAAAGTCGCAATGAATGTCGCCCGTGTTCGAAACGATTAAAACGACACCCACGTTGGATTTATGCGCCGAGGCGGCGCCCGTTGGTCGCAGCGAGTTAACTTATTCGGCGATGAAATTCACCGCCACGTAATCGACGCCGTCTACCACGGAGTCGGCATAGGCAGTGGGAGACCATTTGTTGGTGGAATCGGGATTCAGCCAACCGGCCTTCTGGGTGTTCTCGTCGTACACGAAATCAACCCCGGCGCGCGGAAAAATGCGTGCACTTTCCGTCACCGTGTGATGGGTCATGAATAGCGGCAGGCCCTTGATGGCGCCGACATTTTCCCGCGATGAGCTGTCCATGAGAACTCCCTGATTTTTCCGCGAATAAATAGTCTATGCTTTGACCTCGCCACCCGCAACGGGCCTCATAACAAAGTCAGCGCGTTTTTCTTCATGCAGCAAACCCTCGGTCCGAACATTGTCTGGACGGTATGCGACCAGAGCTTTTTGAACCGCGTTGCGGCGGGTTTGGGTTCATTGGCCCCGGCAGCCATGCGTAGCGTTGAATTGAGCGACTGCCGCTGGGCGCCGCTGCCGTTCTATGCCGACCTCGAATTGGTGACCCTGCGTCTCACGGGGCTTGCGGGCGTGGAGCGAGCGTACCTCTTGTTCAGCGACGAGCATTGTCTCTGGCTCGACGGTTCCTCCGCCCCGATCCATCGCGCGAACCAGCTCGAGTCGGTGGTGGTCACCTCTGCCCATGTTCTTGATTACGTGCGCTTCTTCTGCTTCTTCGTACAAGGCACCGACGGCGCGTTCAACCTGTTGGAGAATCCGGCCAACCTGACGGCGACTACCGCAACCGCAGCGGAGCTCGCCGCCGCGCGCCAGATCGTCGCGGAACGCCCGTTTGTGGCGGTCGAGGAAGAGGGTGGATTTCGCGTCACCGCTGCGATGGCGTATTGCGGCAATCTGTTTGCGACCACGTTGGTGGTGGCGGGCAACGGCGACATTCAAATGGTCGACGACTCGAGCCAGCTTAAGCTCGACGGCATCGACTATCCGGACGGGCCGACGTTTGCCGAAGAGCCCGGAGACCCGATTCCGGATGCGTTGCCGGCGGCGATCGTCGCCGGATCGCGCACCGACCGCGAGGCGACCGAGGCGATGGTCGCCGTGCTGTTGAACGAGGCCACGGCGGCCAAGCTCAATCACACGCTGTTGCAGCGTTTCAATTCGAAATCGGAAGCCGCCGGGTCGATCTCGACCCTGGTGCGTTTCGTCAGCGAATTTACGCCGGTCATCCTCATCGAATCGGACATCCCGTTCATCGAGGAAATTGTCGCCGGCATCATCAATTCGCACGGCGAGCTGTTCTCGGCAGCCGACATCGAGCGGGGCCATGCGAGCCAATACGACGACGGGTGCTGTACGGTGGCCTTCGCTGATTCGAAGAAACTGCGCCTCATCTCCTTTCACGCGTACCGCAAATTGTGGGATGCGGAATGGAGCGCTCATCGGCTCGGGATGGATGCGGCCGTGGTGCTGATCGGATGCGAACGGCTGAAGAACGTCCCGGCGGCGCTGCAGCAGGTCGCGGACCTCGTGCTCACGCTGCCGCACATCGATGGCAAGTTGTTCCCGAAAATTTTCAAGGGCGTGTTCGGGGTCGCGGCGCCTGCGGGCTGGGATGCGCCGAATGCGGACTGGCCGCGCTATTTGCAGCACACGGATTTTCATGCGCCGATTCGCTTGAAGCTGTCGGTCGAGGAGACCATCGTCTATCTGCGCAGTCGCAGCCAGGAGCGCCTGGCGCAAGTGTCGCCCGGCGACTCGCCGCGACTCGAAGAATTGCATGGCATGGGCGAGGCGCGCGAGATCGCCGAAGACCTGATCGTCGATGTGGCGGCCGCGCGCAGCGGCAAGGTTCCCTGGTCCGCCGTCGATCGGGGGCTGTTATTGGTCGGGGCGCCGGGCACGGGCAAGACCACCCTGGTCAAGGCCATCGCCCGCGCCTGCGACGTCAAGTTCGTGCTCGCGAGCGCGACGCAATGGCAGAGCATGGGCTCGCTCGACGCGCATCTTCGCGCCATGCGCGAGAGCTTCAATGAAGCGCGGCGCTTCGCACCGGCGATTCTTTTCATCGACGAGATCGACAGCATCGGCAACCGGGAACTGCTCACCGGCCAGAACGCCGGCTATTTCACGGACGTCATCAACGCCTTGCTCGAGCAAATGCAAGGAATGAATCCCGAAGAGCCGGTCATCGTCATCGCCGCCACCAATCACGTGTCGAAAGTCGATCCGGCGCTGCGCCGGGCGGGCCGGCTCGACCAAACCATCAGCATACCGCTGCCGAGCGTCGCGGCGCTTCAGCAAATATTCGGCTTTTATCTGGCACCGTATCGAAAGGACGCGCTGGTCGAGGCGGACATCGATGAGCTGATGCTGGGGCAGCTGGCGTTCGGGCTCACGGGCGCGGACATCGAATTCTTCGTGCGCGGCGCAGCGCGGCGCGCCCGCAAGGAAGGCCGCAAGATTTCCCAGGCGGACCTGACCGCCGCGGTCACGCGGCGGCCGCGGCAGCGCAACGGCCTGTTCCGGCTCACCGCCGATGACATGCGCCGGGTCGCCGTGCACGAGGCCGGCCACGCCTTGTGCGCGTTGTTGGGCGATCAGGGCAGCGCGGCGCCCGCCTATGTCTCGATCATTCCACGCTCCGACGGGTCTCTCGGTTTCACTGCCATGATTCCGAGCGACAGCATGTTGCTGACACGCCGGCAGCTCGACGCCCGGCTGAGAACCATGCTCGCGGGCCGCGCGGCGGAGGAACTGATATTGGGCGGCGAGAATGTGAGCAGCGGCGCGGGCGGCACGGAAACCAGCGATCTTGCGGTCGCAACGCGGCTCGCGACCTACGTCGTGTGCACCTCCGGCTTGGGCCCGAGCAACGGCCTGTACTGGACGACCACGGCGTCGGCCAAGCAGCAGCACGAGGCGGAGCAGTTGCTCGCCGACGCCTATCGCGCGACGCTCGGCTTGCTGAGCGCGAACCGGGCGGCACTCGAGCGCATCAGCGCGGAATTGGTCGCCGAGCAGGAACTGACGGGGCAGCGCATCAAAGATCTCGCCGGCCAGGCGTCTGCAAACCCCCGTTGAGCCGGCGCGCCGCGCCTCACAGCGAGCGCATCTCTTGGGCGACTCGCGCGACTTCACGCAGAAAGTCGTCATGCAGATGCGGTTTAAGCGCGCGGCGCATGGTGTTCTCGACGACACCCGCCACCATGATTGCGAGGTCGGCAGGAGTTCCATGGACGCGATGCACCGCTTCGATGAGCTTCGGGGGAATGTCGGCGCGCAGTTCGTTGACGAGTTTCGTCATCGCTTCGGAGTGCAGCTCCGCCAGGAATCGGCGGATCGATTCTTTCTCGGCCGGGTTGATCTGAAACACCTTCGAACTTACCGGCACATCGAGCGGCTCGGCAGACGTCATCCAGCCCAGCTCGACCATCATCGTCCATAGCGCATCGTTGTTCGAGCCCGGGGTTGTGGTCACGAGGATCGGCCGCTGCGCCTCGGCTTCCTCCAGTGTCGCTCGAAGTATCGACAGGTCAGCGGCGCTCATGTCGAGGCCGAGCGCCTTAAGATCGGCCGCTTGCGCACTCATGGTCTTGCAGATTTCGCGGGTACGCGCGGCAAACAGTCGCTGCGCTCCGCCAAGAAGTAGGCGAGCGTCGCCATCGTCGCGACCTGCGACTTCATATTGCCGGGATCGACCTTATCCAGGGTATCGGCGGCAGTATGGTGATAGTCGAAGTAGTGCCGCCCATCGACCAGCGGCGCGAATCCCGGCACGCCCGAGTCTTGAAGATCGGCAATGTCGGCGCCGACTTCGCCGTCTTGCGCTTCGAAGATCGATGCGCCGATGGGCGCCAACGCCTCGAGCACGGGCTTGAGCATATCCCGCGAATCTTGGGTCACCGCCGCGAGAATACCGATCGAACGACCGGCGCCGTCATCGCTTTCGATCGCGGCACACTGGGTGCCGAGCGCAGCTTGCACGGAATCGACATAGGCCTTCGCGCCTTGGCTGCCGGTCTCCTCGCTCGCCCAGCCGATGAACCGCACGGTGCGGCGCGGATGCAGCTGCAACTTCTGGAGTGCTTCGATGACGCCCGCGGCGCCCATGACGCCAACGCCGTCGTCGGTCGCTCCCGTGCCGAGATCCCATGAGTCGAGATGTCCCGACACGATCACGTACTCATCGGGTCGCTCGCGTCCCGGCCAATCCGCGATCACGTTGAAGCTATCGGCGTCGGGAAGCGTCTGCGATGTCAGCAGCAGCTTCATCGTCACCGGGCCCTCGCGGGCCAGTCGCGCGATGAGATCGGCGTCTTCGGCCGCAAGCGCTGCAGCCGGGATCGGCGCTTGTTGCTGGTCCCATTGGGTAATTCCCGTGTGCGGCAGCCGATAGTCGGCACCGCCCACTGAACGAACCAGGACGGCTGCGGCGCCGAGTTTTGCCGCGGTGGCGGGCCCGTGAAATCGATACTCTCCGGCCGCACCATAGGCGGCGCCGGCATGCCCCGTCTCCGCCCAGAGTTGAGCGAAATGCTCGTCGAAGAGCACGATGTGACCCCGCACGTCGATCGCGTGCGCCTGAAGTTCCGCGAAGTCATGAACCACGATCACTCGGGTTTCGAGACCGCCGCTGGGTGTGGCTGCGGAGCTGCCCAACGCAGTCAGGTGCAGACGCTGTGTCAATCCCGCCGGTCGTCCGGCATATTCCGTGAGCTCCGCGCGTTCCTCACCGCGCACCCAGTGCGGCACTTTCGCCGGCTGCAGGGTGACGCGCGCACCCAATGAACGGAGCGCGGCAGCGACTTGGGTGATGGCAGCCGCCTGTCCCGCAGATCCGGAGAGACGCGGACCGATCCGGTCCGTGAGTTCCTCGAGCCGTCGATAGGCCCAGTCGCTGTTCGACGCCGCATCGCGCACGCGCGCAAGCTCAGCTGCCGTGTGAGGGTCCGTGGGCGCGTCCGCCGCGCCTGCCGCCATGAAATTGCCGAAAAGCGCCAGCGAGGCCAGCGCCATGATCGCCTGTGATGTCTTCTTCATGTCTGTACTTCGATGATGATGGTTCCTGTGCCCTGGCTGCTCGCGTACTCCCGGTGCGCGGCTTGGATGTCGTCGAGCTTGAACGTCGCCTTGATGGGAACGGCGATCTTATTCGAGAGCAGCAAATCAAACAGCTGTTCGAGATCGGGGATGTAGTTCTTCGAACTGCGCCTGAGCCCGAAAAAGGTGGTGCGCTTGCCGCTCCAAAAAGCGAGATTCCGGGCGAACAATTTCAAAAGCACCGGCAGCTGGGGCGAGCGGTGGCTCTTGGTCAAGTCGGGCAAATTCATGCCATAGCCCACCAGGATCCCACCGCGCCTCAAAATCGAATAAGACTCATCGAAGCTTTGGTATCCCAAGGCATCGAACACGGCATCGACCCCGCCCCGTGTCTGCGCCTCGCCAATCCATTGTTTATTGGAATAGTCGAACGGCACCGCACCGAGCGCACGCAGAGCGGGATGCTTGGTGGGGGAGGCGGTCCCCCACACCTCCGCGCCTCCGACTCTGGCGAGCGCCAAGAGCGCACCACCGACGCCGCCGCTGAGACCATGCACAAAAATCCGCTGCCCGGATTTAACATGGGCGACATGGTGCAGCATCTGGTATGCCGTGACCCAATCGAGCACCAAGGCCACCGCGAGCTTTGGATCCAGTCCCTCCGGCACCGCAACGAGATAACGCTCCGGCTGGTTGATGAGTTCTGCCTGACCGTCGTATTTGCTGAGGCACGCGACGCGATCGCCCACGCTGAAATGGGTGCTGCCGGGGCCGTTGCTCAGCACTTTACCGACGATGCTGTAGCCCGGCGTCAAGGGCGGCTTTCTTTGCAGCGGATAGGTGCCGCGCCGCATGTTGACATCGGAGCCCGCGACGATGGTGTACTCGACCTGGATCTGCACTTCGCCATTTCCCGGCGCCGCAATGTCGCCCCCGACGACGGCCAGTTTGGATTCATCGCCAAACGCGGTAATCACCACTTTTTTTATTTTGGCCATGAGCGAAGTCTGAGCAAAGGGCACACATTGTACGGCCACGCGTCGGCGGCCAACACCCATGGCACCGGATTTGTGACCACAAAGGCCGGTCGCGCTAAATTTGACAACATGCCGGGCGCGAAATTTTCAGGCTTCGCGAGTGAAATATCATCATGCCGGAAACTCGCGGGTCGGTCGGCCCAGGGCGCGCATCGATCAGAGGTCCAAGCGAATGATCGCGAGCATGCTCGATGGTCGCGGCCCGTATTTGACGGGTGGGTTTGAAATCTGCAGCCGACATGCGAGCATCCGCTCCATGAAAGTCATTCCCTGGGTATTGGCTGCGTTCTTGTTCGGCGGATGTCAGCGCTCGGCGACGCCGGTCGCACCCGCGGCTGCCGTGGCACCGGCGCCGCCCGCCGCGGCGATCGATGCCGCGCGTCTTGCCGCGCCTGAGGCCGATCAATGGGTGACTCCCGGCCGTGACGCAAGCGGCACCTACTTCTCGCCCTTGAAAGACATCAATGCCGGCAACGTCGCGCACCTCGGGTTTGCCTGGGATCATCACTTGGGCACGCATCGGGGTCTCGAGGCAACGCCCATCGTGGTCGACGGCGTCATGTACGCCGTGGGCAATTTTGGGCACGTCTACGCGCTCGATGCCGCCACTGGTCGCGAACTATGGACCTACGATCCTGAAGTCGACGGACAGTGGGGACGGTATGCCTGTTGTGATGCCGTGAACCGCGGGCTCGCCGTGTTCGACGGGCGCGTGTATGTCGGCGCCTTGGACGGCTGGCTGCATGCGATAGACGCGCGCAACGGGCAACGGCTGTGGAAAGTCGATACCTTGATCGGGCGCGGCGAGCACAAGCCGTACACCTTGAGCGGCGCACCGCTGCTCGCCGGGGACGCCATCATCATCGGCAACGGCGGCGGCGACTTTGCGGGAGCGCGCGGCTATATCACGGCCTACGATCTTAAGAGCGGCGCCGAGCGCTGGCGATTTTTCACCGTGCCGCAGGACCCGGCCAAGGGCCCGCAAGACCAAGCGCACTTGACTGCGGCGGTGGCCACTTGGGGAACCCAGCATCGCTGGGATGCCGGCAGCGGCGGCACCGTGTGGGACGGCATGGCCTACGATCCAAAGTTAAAGCTCGTCTTCATCGGAACGGGCAACGCGGCGCCGTACAACAGCCACCTGGGCGGGGCGAGCGGCGGCGATGAACTGTATGCGGCATCCATTCTCGCCGTTCACGTGGGCGACGGATCGCTCGCTTGGTACTACCAGACGGTGCCGCAGGATCGTTGGGATTTCGACAGCACGCAAAAGCTGGTGCTCGCCGACGTGACGCTGGAAGGCAAGCAGCATGCGGTGGTGATGCAGGCCGCGAAGGACGGTTTCTACTACGTGCTCGACCGCGCCAGCGGCGAACTGCTGTCGGCCCACAATTTCGCCTTCGTCAGTTGGACCAAGGGCATCGATCCGAAGACCGGCAGGCCGATCGTGGACCCAGGAGCAAACTACGACCGCAATCCCGCGTTGGTCTTTCCCTCGGAGGCCGGCGCACACAGCTGGCAACCCATGGCCTACGACGGCGAGCATGGCGTGACCTTCATCCCCGTGATCGAGTCGGGCAACGTGCTGGTCGAGTCGATCGACCGTCCCGCGGGTCTCGTCGAGGGCCAGTTCACGACCCCGGCGTTTGCGCCCGAAGGCTATGCGCCCAAGGACATGAAGCGGCTGTACGGGACGCTGCCGCCGCTCGACCAACTGGCGCGCGGTCTCAAGACGACGATCGCCTCGCGCGGATTCCTGCGCGCGTGGAGCGTTGCCGAACATCGGGTGTTGTGGGAGACCCAGACCGCGTCGAGCTGGGATGGCGGGGTGCTGGCAACCGCCGGCGGTCTCGTGTTCCAGGGCGATGTCAACGGCGACCTCATCGCGTACGCCGCAGCGACCGGCCAGAAGCTCGCCACGCTTCCGCTCGGCACGTCGATGATCGCCGCGCCGATCACCTATCGGGTCGGCGGCGTGCAGTACGTCGCCATCATGGCCGGTTTCGGCGGCGGTGCCGTGATCGTCGGCGCGCCGTTCGATCCTGCCTCGGCGGCCTACAAGTATGGCAACGAAGGCCGAATCATCGCACTCAAACTCGGCGGCCCGACTCCGCCGCTGCCGCCCCCTTACGCGGATACGCCGCAGCCGGAGCCGCCGCCTCGCGCCGGCACGCCGGCGCAACTCGTGGCAGGGGAAGTTCTCTACAAACG
>Ga0302320_10012122_pt1 | contig 18150 bp, 16 predicted proteins | sample Bog_T0_3_FD_202130 | JGI IMG/M metagenome (GOLD analysis project Ga0302320, IMG submission 202130) | Peat permafrost microbial communities from Stordalen Mire near Abisko, Sweden - Bog_T0_3 | ecosystem: Environmental > Terrestrial > Soil > Wetlands > Peat | place: Sweden: Abisko, Stordalen Mire...
TTCGGTCTCGCTAAAAAGCTGGCGGGGCAGCAACGGGGCCTTGCCCGGATCGACCACGAGATAATCCTCATAATAGATCACGCGCTCGAGCTGGCGGGCGGTCATGTCCATGATGAGACCGAGGCGGCTCGGCATACACTTGAAGAACCAGATGTGCGACACCGGGACGGCGAGCTCGATGTGGCCCATGCGTTCGCGGCGCACGCGCGCCAGCGTGACTTCCACGCCGCAACGGTCACAGATCACGCCCTTGTACTTGATCCGTTTGTATTTGCCGCACGCGCATTCCCAGTCCTTCGTCGGACCGAAAATGCGTTCACAGAAGAGTCCGCCCTTCTCAGGCTTGAAGGTGCGATAGTTGATCGTTTCAGGATTTTTGACTTCGCCTTTGCTCCAGGAACGAATGGTGTCCGGGGATGCGACGGTGATCCCGACCTGGTCGAAACCGACCGTGGTGCCGAGGCCGAGCATTTCGCGGGCTGACTCTTTTTGTGCAATCATAGTTGTGTGATGGGATGTGCGATTACTTATTAAACTTTTCTGACAGGAGGAACATGAAGGACATGAGCTTGGGGTTCTCCTGATTTCATGTTCCTCATGTAACTCCTGTCTGATTCCTTAGGCCGCGATGTGCTCAGGGACACCTTTGCCCCGCGCGTTTTCCGGTTCCACTTCGGGATGCTGCGCCGTCCGCTGGCCGACCTTGACGTCGAGGCCGAGGCTCTGCATTTCCTTGATGAGAACGTTGAACGACTCGGGCGTGCCGGCTTCCAGCGAGTTGTCGCCTTTGACGATCGACTCGTAGATGCGGGTGCGTCCCGGCACGTCGTCCGACTTGACCGTGAGCAGTTCCTGCAGCGTGTAGGCCGCGCCATAAGCTTCCATGGCCCAGACCTCCATTTCGCCGAAGCGCTGTCCGCCGTACTGCGCCTTACCGCCCAGCGGCTGCTGGGTGACGAGCGAGTAGGGTCCGACCGCGCGGGCGTGAATCTTGTCCGCGACGAGGTGGCCCAGCTTGAGCATGTAGATCTGCCCCACGACAACGCGCTGGTCAAAGCGGTCGCCGGTGCGGCCATCGAGAAGATAGCTCTTGCCATCTTCGTCGAGTCCGGCCTGCTTGAGGTAGCCGCGGATCTGCGATTCCTTGATGCCGTCGAACACCGGCGTTGCGACCTTGAACCCGAGGGCCTTGGCGGCGATGCCGAGGTGCGTTTCGAGCACCTGTCCGACGTTCATGCGCGAGGGCACGCCGAGCGGGTTGAGCACGATTTCGACCGGAGTTCCGTCCGGCAGATAGGGCATGTCCTCCTCGGGCACGATCTTGGCGACAACACCCTTGTTGCCGTGGCGTCCCGCCATCTTGTCACCGACCGAAAGCTTGCGCTTGCTGGCGACGAAAACCTTGACCTGCTTGACGATGCCGGGATCGATGTCGTCACCGGATTCAACGCGGTCCATTTCGACTTCGCGCTCGTTCTTCAACTGCTCGAATTTGCTTTCGAACGAGCTGATGATTTCGCGGATTTTGATCCGGATCGGGCTGGGATCGATTTCGATATGGTCGTAAACCGAGGCGAGCTTGCGCAGCAGCGTCTTGGTGATCTTGCGATTGGCCGGGATGATGATTTCACCGGTCTCCGCGTTGACCACGTCGAGCGGGATTTTCTCATTGAGCAGGATGTTCGACAGCGCCTGGGTCAGTTCCTCCGTCAGCGCGACCTCGCGCTCGGAGAACTTGTCGGAGATCGCCTTCGACTGGCGCTTGGCCTCGGTCGGCGTCAATTTCTGGCGCGCGGCCTTGGCGTTGCCCGAGGTAACCTTGATGTCCATCACGATGCCGTAGGTGCCGGAGGGAACCGTCAATGACGAGTCCTTCACGTCCGCCGCCTTTTCGCCGAAGATGGCGCGCAGCAAACGTTCTTCCGGGGCCAGTTCCGTCTCGCTCTTGGGCGTGATCTTGCCGACGAGGATGTCGCCGGGTTTGACTTCCGCGCCGATGCGAACCACGCCGTCGGGGCCGAGGTTGCGCAGGGCTTCGTCGCCCACGTTCGGGATGTCCCGCGTGATTTCTTCCGGTCCCAGCTTGGTGTCGCGGGCGCTGATCTCGAATTCCTCGATGTGGATCGAGGTGTAAATGTCTTCCTTCACGATCTTCTCGGAAATCAGGATCGCGTCCTCGAAGTTATAACCGTTCCACGGCATGAACGCGACGAGCACGTTGCGGCCGAGGGCGAGTTCGCCGTGATCGGTGCAGGGACCGTCCGCGATGACCTGGCCCTTGTGGATCTTCTGGCCCTTCTTGACCAGCGGCTTTTGGTTCATGCAGGTACCGGCGTTGGAACGCATGTACTTGCGCAGCTCGTAAATATAGATGCCTTCCTCGGGATCGTGCTTGAGCTTCTTCTTGCCTTCGGGCATTTCGCCGTCGGCGGTGATGGTGATGAAGTTGCCGGTGACCGAGGCGACCTTGCCGTTGCCTTCCGCCACGATGACGGCGCGGGAATCGCGGGCGACCTTGCCCTCCATCCCGGTGCCGACCAGCGGCGCTTCCGTCTTGATCAGCGGCACGCCCTGGCGTTGCATGTTCGAGCCCATGAGCGCGCGATTCGCATCGTCGTGCTCGAGGAACGGAATCAGGCTGGCCGCCACGGAGACGAGCTGCTTGAGCGACACGTCCATGTAGCTGACCCGCTCCGGTTCGACTTCGAGGAAGTCGCCCTTGTAACGGACGGAGATTTTCGGCTCCGTGAACTTGCCATGGCTGTCATAGGGCGCGCTCGCCTGGGCCACGACGAAATTCTCCTCCTGGTCCGCGGTGAGGTAATCGACCTGGTCGGTGACCTTGCCGTTGGTGACCTTGCGGTAAGGCGTCTCGATGAAGCCGAATTCGTTGATGCGCGAGAAACACGACATCGACGAGATCAACCCGATGTTCGGGCCTTCCGGCGTCTCGATCGGGCAGATGCGCCCGTAGTGGGAGGGATGAACGTCGCGGACTTCAAAGCCCGCGCGGTCGCGGGAAAGACCGCCCGGCCCGAGCGCGGAGAGGCGGCGCTTGTGCGTCAGCTCGGCGAGCGGGTTGGTCTGGTCCATGAACTGCGAGAGCTGGCTGCGCCCGAAGAAATCGCGGATCACGGCCGAGAGTGCCTTGGGATTGATCAGCTTCTGCGGCGTCATGCCTTCGGTGTTCACGTCGAACAACGTCATGCGTTCCTTGACCAGCCGTTCCGTGCGGGAAAGACCCGTGCGGCACTGGTTCGCGAGCAGTTCCCCAACCGTACGGACACGGCGGCTGCCGAGGTGATCGATGTCGTCGGTGCTCCCCTCGCCCCGGCGCAGGCTGATGACGTATTGCGTCGCCGCCACGATGTCTTCGTTCGTGATGATGCGCGTGTCGAGGTCGACGTTGATCGTGAGCTTCTGGTTGATCTTGTAGCGACCGACCCGACCGATGTCGTAACGCTTCGGATCGAAGAAGAGGCGCTTGAGCAACGCCTTCGCGTTGGTCACGGTTGGCGGGTCTCCGGGACGGAGGCGGCGATAAATATCCTTGAGCGCCTCCTCGGTGTCGTGGGTCGGGTCCTTCTTGAGACACTTGATGATCGTGTCGTCGTCCTTGATGTCGATGACCTTGACCGTCTTGATCTGGAGATCGAGCAACTGGCGGATGACTGCCTGGGTGAGCGGCTCAAAGGCGCGCGCAACCACGACATCCGCGTTGGCGGTGTCGCGAATCTCCGCGATGAGCACCTTGGTGCCAATGGCCTCGTCGTCGAGATCGGCCTTCAGCTTGAGGTCGGAGATCGTGTAAAATAGCTTGATGATTTCCTCGTCCGTCGAGTAGCCGAGTGCGCGCAGGAACGTGGTCGCGAGGAACTTCCGGCGGCGTTTGCGGCGGTCGAGATGGACGTAGAGCAAGTCGCTCGTGTCGTACATGACTTCGAGCCAGGAGCCGCGGTCGGGAATAATGCGATACGAGTAGAGCACCTTGCCGTTGGCATGGAGACTCGACTCAAAACAGATGCCGGGCGACCGGTGCAGCTGGCTGACCACCACGCGCTCGGCGCCGTTGATGATGAACGTGCCCTGCGGCGCCATGAGCGGAAGTTCGCCCATGTAAACGCGCTCTTCCTTGACGTTCTTGTCCTCGCGCAGGCGGAAGGTGACATAGAGCGGCGCGGCATAGGTCTGGCTCTCGCGCTGGCACTCGAGCGGGCTGAGCTTGGGCTCGCCGATCTCATAATCGCCAAACTCGAGCTTGATCTTCTCGTCGTAGCTTTCGATGGGGAAAACCTCGGAGAAAACGGCCTGGAGTCCCTCGTTCTTGCGCTTGGCCTGGGGTACGTCCTTCTGGAGAAAATCGCGGTAGGAGTTAAGCTGGACCTCGATCAGGTTCGGCGTCTCGATGGCCTCGGCCAGACGTCCAAAATTGATCCGCTGTCCCGTGGATTTGGCCAGGGCGATGGGGTCGTCCGTACCGTGAAATTTGATCTGCTCGCCGTTAGTCGTTGCCATGGGATAAGTGCCTTTCCTTGCTGAACCGAATATGTGTGGCCCGGTACCGTCATTCCGTCATTTTCAGGTGGACGCCCGCCGCCGGACCGCGACGGGCGCACCTTTTAAACTGCTGCCGCGCTTACTTGATCTCAGCCTTGGCGCCAGCCGCCTCAAGCTTCTTCTTGATGTCTTCGGCTTCTTCCTTGGTCGCGCCTTCGCGGACCGTCTTGGGAGCGCCTTCAACCAGCGCCTTGGCTTCCGCCAAGCCGAGGCCGGGGACTGCCGCGCGGACTTCCTTGATGACGCCGATCTTGTTCGCGCCCACTTCCTTCAGGATGACATCAAACGAGGTCTTCGCTTCCGCCGCCGGAGCCGCCGCCGCGCCGCCCGCCGCCGGAGCCGCCGCCGCCGCGACCGGGGCCGCTGCGCTGACGCCGAGCTTCGCTTCAAGAAGCTTAACGAGTTCCGAGGTTTCCAGCAGGGTCAACCCGCTGATGTCGTTTACCAATGTGTCTAAGTTTGCCATGATGTTTTGTTTTTCTGTCGGTTGAGGCCAGCCTAGTGTCGCGCACCCGCGCGGCAATTAACTCCAAAGGGCTTCGGAGCTAGGTGGGCCTGATTTGCCCTTCGATGGCCCGACGCGAACGGGGCAGCTTGTTAGCATACCACATTTTCGCCGGACCGAAAGTGTTACGCAGCGATTTGTTCCCCCTTTTCGCTGTAGGATTTGAGCACCTGCGCGACCTGCGAGGCAGGCGTGTTGAGCAGGCGCACCAATTGTGAAGCGGGCGCGATGAGCAATCCCAGGAGCTTGGCCTGGAGCACGCTCTTCGACGGCAGGTCGGCCAGGGCCATGATCTGGTCCACGTTCACGACGGATCGGTCCAGAATGCCCACTTTAAGCGTCGGCTTCTGGAACTCCTTCGCGAAGGCCTTGAGGACTTTCGCCGCCGCGCTGACGTCGGTATCGCCGAGCACCACCGCCGACTGCCCGTGCAGATAGGTCTCCAGGTCGGGAAGATTGGATCCCTGCAAGGCGCGACGCAGGAGGTTGTTCTTCACCACGCGGAATTCCGCGTTGGCGCCGCTGAGCCGGTTGCGCAATTCATTGAACTGCGTGACCTGCATGCCGGTGTAGTCGGTCAGGAGAACATAGGGCGCGCGGTCGACGCGCGTCTTGATCTCATCGATGATTAAATTCTTTTCGGGTCTCATTGTATTAAAGATTTTTTTGACAGGAGGGACATGAAGGTCATGAAGGTTTTCTAACGAATCCTTATTTCATGTTATTCTTGTAACTCCTGTCTGATTCAGTTTCTGTTGGTTAGGCGCTCAGGAATGGCGTGATGTCGATGCGGATGCCGGGCGAGTACGTCGACGAAAGCGTCACCGTCTCAATGAACCGGCCCTTGGCCGTGGCGGGACGGCTGCGCACGATCGCCTCGATCACGGCGCGGCCATTCGCCTCGATCTCCTCGGGTTTGAAGGAAAACTTGCCACACGGCACATGCAGGTTCGCGGCCTTGTCGAGCTTGAACTCGACGCGACCGGCCTTGCATTCCTTCACCGCCTTGGCGGTGTCGTCCGTCACGGTGCCGGTCTTGGGATTCGGCATCAGACCACGCGGTCCGAGCACGCGGCCCAGTTTGCGGACTTCGCCCATGGCTTCGGGCGTGGCGACGGCAACGTCGAAATCCTGGAAGCCTTCGGTGACCTTCTTGATCAGGTCCTCAAAACCGACAAATTCGGCCCCGGCGCTCTTGGCGGCTTCAGCGGCTGCGCCCTTGGCAAACACCAAAACGCGGACGTTCTTGCCCGATCCTGCGGGAAGCGCGACGGTGCCGCGCACCATCTGGTCGCTCTGCTTGGGATCGACCCCCAGCTTGAAGGCGAGATCAATCGTCTGATCGCCCTTGGTCGCGGGAATCTGCTTGAGGATTTTCACCGCTTCGCTCCAGCTATAGGACTTGCTCTTGTCCACCAGCTTCGCGGCGGCTTCGTATCGTTTGCTGCGTTTGATTGCCATGTTGTTTTCTTTCTGTGGTGCTAACGGGCAATGCCCTCCCACTGGGTTGTTTCTCTTTTTAAGACAGTAGGAACATGAAGGACATGAGGTCTGGAGCTTTTCCCACCTTCATGTTTTTCATGTAACTCCTGTCTAAATTGGTTTTGTCTTTTAGTTAGTCGATAATCTCAATGCCCGCCTGGCGCGCCGTTCCGGCGATGACGCGGAAGGCCGCTTCGTCGCTCTTGGCGTTCAGGTCCTTGCGCTTGATCTTCACAATATCCATCACCTGCTTCTTCGTCACCTTGCCGACCTTGGTCCGGTTCGGTTCCTTCGAGCCGCTGGCGATATTCGCCGCCTTCTTCAGCAGCACCGCCGCCGGGGGCGACTTGGTGATGAATGAGAAGGTCTTGTCCTTATAAACGGTGATGACGACCGGCAGGATATTGCCCGCGTCCTTTTGCGTGGCCGCGTTGAATTCCTTGCAGAAGGCCATGATGTTGACGCCCTGCTGACCGAGCGCGGGTCCGACGGGAGGTGCGGGATTCGCCTGCCCGGCGGGAATCTGCAAACGGATGATGCCTGTGACTTCTTTTGCCATATATTTTAAGAATTTTTGACGGAATTAACGGAATTTTTCTAAATTAACGGAATGGATTCTTGAGTTCTATAAGTCGTATTCGTCCTATAAGTCCTACTCCTAGGTCTTGTCCACCTGCCAGTATTCAAGTTCCAGCGACGTCGAGCGTCCGAACATGTTCACGGAAACCTTGAGCTTGCCCCGTTCCATGTCGACGCCCTCAATCAGCCCTTCCTGATTCTGGAACGGACCGTCTCCCACCTTGACCTTGTCGCCAATGGAGAACGCGACTTTCGGCAGCACCTTCTCCTCGCGCTCGCGCATCTGGCCCAGCATCGTATCGACTTCGCTCGCGCGGATGGGTTGGGGATTGTCGCCATCGGCAAAACCGATCACGCCGTTGGTTTCGCGGACGAAATACCAGGTGCGCTCGACGAGCTTCTTTTCCTCATCGCGCAGGTACATGTTGATGTAAACGTAGCCGGGATGCAGCTTGCGCTCCGACTCAATCTTCTTGCCCCGCTTCACTTCGGAAACACGCTCCGTCGGGATCACGACCTCGCGGATCAGGTCGCCCATCTCCTCGGTCTTGGCCCGGCGCTCCAGGCTCTCCTTCACCTTCTTTTCCTGGCCGGAAAGGACGTGTAAGGCGTACCACTGCGGCGGCAACTCGGGAGCAGGTGCCGCTTCGGTTTCGGATGTGATTTCGGTGACTTCGGACATAATTATTTCAGGAGAGCGGTTCCGGTGAGAAATCCGACGAGATGCGTAAGAATCCAATCCGCCGAGGTGACAAAGCCCGCCAGCATCACGACGGAGAGAATAACCACCACGGTCGAGTCACGGAGCTCCTTGTACTTCTTAAAGCCGGTCAGGTTCGGGTCCCAGGGCCAGCTGCATTTGTCGAGCTCCACCCGCACCTCACCCACGAATTTGAAAATCTGCGGGCGAAAACGGAAAAAGTAGTAGAGACAAAGCACCGCCAGGACGGCGAAAGTGATGTTCCAGAAGTTCATGCGGTGCTTAGATTTATGTTTCGTCCAGGGCAGGAGGGACTCGAACCCCCAACCCTCGGTTTTGGAGACCGGTACTCTACCAATTGAGCTACTGCCCTCTACTCTGGACGATAAAAAACGATTTCAGTTTATTTGACGCCGAAACCGCCGGACCTACGGAGGCCGTTTTTCTTAAACGACCCGCCGAGATTCGACGGTTTGGCGCGATTCCTTTTGTGATTACGCGATAATTTCAGTAACGCGACCGGCGCCGACTGTCTTGCCGCCCTCACGGATGGCGAAACGAATCTGCTTTTCCATGGCGATCGGCTGGATCAATTCGACCTCGATCTCGACGTTGTCTCCGGGCATGACCATTTCGACGCCCTCCTTGAGCTTCACGTTTCCGGTCACATCCGTCGTGCGGAAGAAGAACTGGGGACGATAGCCGTTGAAGAACGGCGTGTGGCGTCCGCCCTCTTCCTTGCTCAGGACGTAAATCTGGCCCTTGAACTTGGTGTGGGGCTTGATCGAGCCGGGCTTGGCCAGGACCTGGCCGCGCTCGACGTCTTCCTTCTTGATGCCGCGCAGGAGCACGCCGACGTTTTCACCGGCTTCCGCCGTGTCGAGCAGCTTCTTGAACATTTCGATGTCGGTGACGGTGGTCTTGACCGTGTCCTTCAGGCCCACGATTTCGACTTCTTCCATCTTCTTGAGCACGCCGCGCTCCACACGACCCGTCGCGACCGTGCCGCGACCTTCAATGTTGAACACGTCTTCGACCGGCATCAGGAACGGCTGATCCTTCGGACGCTCGGGCAGCGGGATGTACTCATCGACCGCGTTCATGAGATTCATGATTTCCTTCTCGTAGGTCGCGTCGCCTTCAAGCGCCTTCAGGGCCGAACCCTTGACGATCGGAATCTTGTCTCCGGGGAATTCATACTGCGTCAGCAATTCGCGGACTTCGAGCTCGACGAGCTCCAGCAGTTCCTTGTCGTCGACCATGTCGACCTTGTTCAGGAAGACAACCAGCGCCGGCACGCCGACCTGGCGGGCAAGCAAAATGTGTTCGCGGGTCTGGGGCATCGGGCCGTCCGCCGCGCTGACCACCAGAATCGCGCCGTCCATCTGCGCCGCGCCGGTGATCATGTTCTTGATATAATCGGCGTGACCGGGACAGTCGACATGCGCGTAGTGACGCTTGTCGGTCTGGTACTCGATGTGGGTCGTGTTGATCGTGATGCCACGCTCTTTTTCCTCAGGCGAGTTATCGATTTCCGCGTAGCCCTTGGCCGTCGCGAGGCCCTTTTTCGCCAAAGTGTTGGTGATGGCCGCCGTCAGAGTGGTCTTGCCGTGATCGACGTGACCGATCGTGCCGATGTTGACGTGCGGTTTGTCGCGTTTGAATGCTTCCTTAGCCATGTGTCGTTACTCCTGAGTTTCTCTTATTTTCGACCGCCCTCGCCCGGCTCAATGCCCGGCTCAGTCGGCCCGTCGTGGTTAAATTCGTTCTTCTCCTGCCAAGTTCTTTCCGCCTACCATCCACCGTCCAGGGGCAAGCCCATGACCGGGTTTGAACCGGTGACCTCATCCTTACCAAGGATGTGCTCTACCGACTGAGCTACATGGGCACTTGACCGTTACCGAGCAAGTGGCCGTGAAGCCAACCCGGCCCCTATCCTGCCATATCCATCCGTCCGGCTATCCCTGCGATAAAGGCAAAAAGTCCACGCCCGAATTTAAAAACTTGCGCCTCAAATTCAGGAGTGGCCTCGATCTTGCTTGAGCTTGCGGCAATCAACACCCGATGTCAAAAAGTTTTTTGAAAAAACTTCCGCCTTCTCCGTAGCCGCCGCCACGTGGCCGCCGCCGTGAGGCGGTGGTCTCTCTCCCTGGAGGGTCGACGACAGGCGAGCCTGCCGTCCTGACCCATTCATTGCCTCCCTTGCAGTGTTAGCCGTCGACCTACCTACATACTCTAGAACGCCGCGACTATCCGCTCGAAGCGCCTCGCAATCAAGCTGAACTCGCGAAAATTCGGACGAACTCAGGATTACTCGCTTGATCGCATTTCTGGTCGCATTGGTCGCATTGGTCGCAAATTCGGTCGCATTTTGAAGCAACCTATTTGTCCGGTAGCTCGTGAGCGTCGATTTGCTTGAATACTGGTTTACCGTCAGGGCCAGTTACCAAACGCAAGGACACCGAATAGTGGCTCGGAGCCCAGTCTGCGTCAAAGACGTTAGTTGCCGCCGCTGCAGCGGGATTTTTGAGCCGATAAGTTGGATTTACGTAGTCCATTATCAGGACGTCGCTAGAACTCCATCGCTCTGCACAGTAGCCGCCCTTGTCTTTTGTTTCCCATCCGTCCTTTGCGGGGTGGCCTGTGTCAGGTGTTGGGATTTCAACCTCGATCCAGGCCCCGTCTGATCGATGAACAAACACCCGCGAACCTGACCAGCCCCTACCGAAGAACCCGGAGATGACGAACATTTTGCTATCTTTGGTCCATTTCACATCCCCATCTTCTGAGAGATGGTCCCAAAATTGTTCCCAATCGAAGGTCGATAGGACTTTCTGATTGATTCGACTCCTAATCTGCAAAGTGCAATCGGCACCGTCATTGGGAATTTCCTGTTCCAAGGATACGAAGTAGAGCTTGTTGGGAGAGAGACTATTTTTTTGATCGACCACGACAGGATGGTTGCTGTCATCAGCCGACAAAATTCCGCTGACCAGTAACACGGTGAATGTGACAAGAAGTGTTCGCATATCGGTGACCTTCAGGCTTGAGCATTTAGCCATTCTTTCTGACTCGACGCCAATTCGAAGGCTGCATCATCGATCTGCTGCTCGTGAGCGTCGATCCACTTATCAAGGCGGGCCGCAAGCTCTGGGTCATCCCGCGTAGCTTTGCCAGAGCGATATTTCTCCGCTATTTCAGCAAGTTCAGAAAGCCTCAACGCTCGATTTATCCGCTCAAACTTCTCGTCCGAAAGTCCCTCGTAGTATTGCCAAATACCGGACCGTGTAGAGCCAGCCCATTCCCGAAGCCGACAGAAGAGCCAGAGCTGTTCCGGCAAGCTTCGTTCTTGTCCGGTCACGCTGATAAGATGATAGAGTCCGCTCAAATCCCTCTCTGCAAAGAGACGTCCTATATACGTACTTGAGAAGCGTACAGTCATTGAGGGTGAAAGTTTACGCTTACCTGCTTGCACTACTGCCTCAAATCATTTGAAGTCACGCCCTAGGGCTCTAGGATTTCCAATTTAAACGTGTCATAAATAATCGCTCTATTGTTGCATATTCTTACGGTCAGTTTCAAAGCCTAAGATCAGTGTAGTAAACGCAGGACACGCCACCTCTTAGCTTTAAGAGTCGCGATCTTATCTTTTCTCACCATCGGTTGCCGTGGCAGTGCCCTAAATCCCCTACATCGGCAAAATCGCCTATAAAAATAGGCTCCCTTGTCTTTTTAAGCAAAAACCTTAAGCGGGCCGGTCGGCGCGGTGGGCGCCTGCCTTTTTCCTTCACCCTTCGTCCTTCTTCCTTCTACCTTTCCCCATGCCTGTCATCTTCGGCCTCGACCCCTCGCTGCGCAGCACCGGCTACGGCATCATCCAGGTCGAGGGCCGCACCACCCGCGCGCTGGCCTATGGCGTGATCAAGAACCCCGACAAGATCGTCCCCTCGCGCTGCCTCGTCGCCATCCACCAGCAGGTTACCGACCTCCTCCAGCAGTACCAGCCCGACGCCGCCGCCGTGGAGGGAATCATCTACCTCCAGAATTACCAGACCGCGATCACGCTCGGCTCGGCGCGCGGCGCGGCGCTGCTCGCTTTCGCCGAGGCGGGAGTACCCATTTACGAGTACGCCCCTCGCCGGGTCAAAGCCGCCGCCACCGGCCGGGGCGGGGCGCAAAAAGCGCAGGTCGGATTCATGATCCGCGCCATGCTGGGCCTGACGGAGAATCCGCCCCCCGACGCCGCCGACGCGCTGGCCATCGCCCTCACCCACGCGCAGAACACCGGCATCCGCGCCAAGCCGAAGGAGATCTGATCGATCTACTTCCCCTCGCCGGACCAGAGCGGGAGGCTGAGAATGAACGTGGTCCCGTTCCCCAAGGTGCTGCGGCACTCGATGGTGCCCGAGAGCGCCTCGGCCAGGCGCTTGGCGATGGCGAGTCCCAGCCCGGTGGAGGATTCGCCGCCGGTCGGACGCGCGCTGAGGCGGCTGTATTTCTGGAACAGCTTTTTCTGTTCCTCCTCGCTGATCCCGGGGCCTTCGTCGCGCACCAGGACGCGGGCGAACTCGCCCGCCGTTTGCGTCTCGATATGGACGGTGGTCTCCAACGGCGAGTACTTCACCGCATTGGAAATCAGGTTGTCGAGAATCTGGCCCGCCGCCGCCTGATCCGTGAGCACGAAAAGCAGGCCGGGAAGATTGACTTGAATCGCGATCTTCTTTCGATTCGCCGCCGCTCCATTCTGCTCCACCACCTGCCGGACCATTTTGCCCAGGTCGCATTGTTCCAGCTTGGAGGCAAACCTGCCCTCCTCGATGGCGTTCACATCAAGTAAATCGGAGATCAGTTTGTTCATTCGCATGGCGGCTTTCACGATCATGTCGGCCATCGACAGGGTATCCGCCTTTTCGCGCACGATTTTCATGAGTTCCCCACTACTCAAAATCACCGACAGCGGGTTCTTCAAATCGTGAGCGGCAATGGCAAGAAATTCGTTCTTCTCGTTATTGAGATAGACGAGGCGCTCGTTGGAAGCGGCCAGTTTTCCCAGTGCTTCCTTCAACTGCGCGTAGGCGCGAGCGCGACCGTTCTCAAAAATCAGCCCGAGGGTGACCATGAAAATGACCAGGCCGACATAGCCCGCTGCGGAGACCACAGAATTCCACTTGGGGTCATAGGTGACGGAGAGATTGATTCCGGCCAGATCCAGACCGACCACAAGACAGACCGCAGCGATATCGATGGCGGCCCACTTGGTCGCCGCCTTCGTCCCGAGCAGCAGCAAGGCGCAAAGCGGGACGTTGGCCAGCCAGGCCACGGCATGTCCATGCACGCCGCCCTCAACGAAGCAAAGCCCAAGAAAACCCATGGTCAGCACGAAGCAAAAGAAATGGCCCGCCGGTTCGATCGATTTTTGCACCCGCATCAGCGAGGGCGTCGCGGCCACGCCTGAGGTCGAGAGGAGGATGATGCCCGCGCCCCAGTTATGTCCGATGAGAAGATAGAAGATCGCGTAGATCAACCCGAAGATCGATCCCAACACGCCAAATCGCGTGATCAACCGGCTGCGCCGGGCGGTTTCAGGATCGGCCAGAAGAGTGGGCGGGATTTGCTGGTCGATGAGAGTAAAAAAGGCCCTAAGAAACGCCCACGGTTCCATCGCCGGTGCGGTCACCAGTGGCGAATGGAGAGCGGGCCTTGTATGCATAAAGTGACTGGTCTAATTCTCGGCACAACCGGGTTGTTTATGAATTTTCATCGTAGATAACTGAACTTAACTACTACTCCTACTTAGAGCTGGGGCAAGTGGTGGCCGAATGGACCAGCTCCTGGCGTCGAAAGGAAATTGAGGAACGAGGTGTTTATTTGGAACGCGCAGGACCGCGCGTCCCCGCTTTGGCCGAGCCGCGCTTGGGCTCGCGCCGTTTGGGCTGAGGATGATGCTTGATCTGCGAGCGTGTCTTTTCGCGCGCCTCGGTGGTGCGTCCGCGCATGACGAAACGGAGCGGGCAGCCGCGCAGTTCAAATGACTCGCGAATTTTCAAATCGAGATAACGTTCGTAGGCGGGCGTGAGGAGCGCGGGGCTGTTGACGAATAGCTGCAGCGTCGGAATTTCGCGCGCACCCTCCCTGGCCGCGAGCTGTGCGGCATAAAGGACCTTGAACCTGCGTCCATGCACGAGCGGCGGCGCATATTTTTCCATTGCGCGACTGATGACGCGATTGAGCGGGCCGGTCTGAAAGCGGAAGGTGCGGTTCTTCGCAATCGTCGCGCAGGTTTTGAGCAGCCCCTCGATGCGTTCGCCCGATTTCGCGCTGAGAAAAAGGACCGGCGCGTAGGAGAGAAAAAACATGTCCTGCTTCACCTGGTCGTAATACTCGCGTTCGCGCGTTTTACTGGCGTCACCCTGCTCGCGGGCGAGGTCCCACTTGTTGACCACGATCATGCAGGGCGCGTGGGCGTCCTGGATCAGTCCGGCGATTTTCTTGTCCTGCATGGTCACGCCGGTCGAGGCGTCGATCACGAGAATGCAGACATCAGCGCGGTTGATCGCGTGCGCGGTCCGCCCCGTCATGGCCCGCTCGAGCGCATCCTGCATCCGGCGCTCCTGCCGCATCCCGGCAGTGTCGATGAAAAGAAACGGCTCGCCCTTCCACGTGTAGGCAATGTCGACAGCGTCGCGGGTCGTGCCGGCGACTTCACTGACGATGGCGCGCGGCTCGGCGACAAGTGCATTGATAAGGGACGATTTTCCGACGTTGGGCCGACCGACTATCGCGAGTCTCGTTGGGCGCACGGGACGTACCTGCTCCTCCTCGGACGCTTCGCCCCAATCGGCGACCACGGCGTCGCGCAGCTCTTCCAGTCCGCGCCGATGTGCCGCCGAGACGGGAAAGACGGCCTTGAAGCCGAGGCGCTGAAATTCGCCATCGAGATTCGCCTGCTTGTCGCCATCGACTTTGTTGGCCGCGACAAAAACGGGGCGATGACTTTTCCGCAAGAGACGCGCCACGGTCTGATCCAAGGGGGTGAGGCCTTCGCGCGCATCGACCACGAAAATGATTTCGGTGGCGGCGGCCAGGGCGAGATCGACTTCGCGCGCGATGTCGTCGCCGAAGCCTTCCTTGTCCTCGACGCCGATGCCGCCCGTATCGATGAGCGTCAGCCGATGCTTGTCCCACCGCGCGGTCGTCACCATGCGGTCGCGGGTGGTTCCGGGACGGTCAAAGACGAGCGAGATATCGCGTCCGGCCAGGCAGTTAAAAAGAGCCGATTTTCCGACGTTCGGACGGCCCACAATCGCAACGGTATGTTCCATGATTTTATTTGTTCGATTGTGCGCCGGTGTGGCCGCCATGGGTGAGAAGACCCAGGCCTTTGCGGACATAGATAACGGTGCAGATCAATGCAAAACCGGCTCCCAAGGCGCAGAGCCAGATCGTGGCGGACGCGCTAAGTTTAAAGAGGACCGCGCCAATAGCCAGGAGCGTGAAAACGGTGCTGGCCTTGCCGGTCCAGTGGGGCTTGATTTCCATGGGCACATGGAAATGGCGCAGGACGCAATAACCGCCGAGCAGAAGCGCGTCACGGCTGATGATGATCGCAGGAAACCAGATGGGGAAGGGCCGCAGATGACCGAGCCGGATCAGGCTCAATGTGACGAGCGCAGCAAACAAAAGCAGCTTGTCAGCGATCGGATCAAGGAGCGCCCCGAGCGCGCTCCCCTGGTTCCAATGGCGGGCGAGATAACCATCCACAGCATCGGAGATCGAGGCGACCAGGAAGACGGCAATCGCGGCGTAGCGCCAGGCTTCCTCGCGGAGATCGCTGTCGTTGTAGGTGATGATGAACGTCACGAACACCGGGACCAGGATGAGACGAAGGATGGTGATGCGGGTGGCCCAAGTCATGAAGCAATGAACACTAGAGGCTATCCGTCCAGGTTGAAACCTTATTCAACTCTTTCGGCCATAAGGGTTGCCAAAAAATTCTCACCATCGAAGTTCTGATTTCGAAATATTCCGGCGACCTCCTGCGCGCTGCGCGCGCCCGGACAAGCAAGTTGTCCGGGCCACCAGAAGCAAAAAACCGTCGCACAAGAGACATCTCTCTCATGCGACGGCAACCCCAACCAAGTGAAGCTTTGCGCTTAACCTTTGATTTCGATCCGGCGCGGCTTGACCGCTTCCGCTTTGGGCAGCGTCAAGGTCAACACGCCTTGATTCAATTCAGCGCGAACCGCATCGCGATTGACGCGATGATCGAGTTCAAGCGCAAGACGGTAATCGGCTGCCGGTGTTTCGCGGTAGACGGCGGTCCACTCCGCAGGGGGAGCCCAGGTGCGACGGGCAAAAACCGTGAGGCTTTCACCATCGACCTGGGTTTCCAGCGCGGCGCGATCCACACCGGGGACGTAGGCCGTGACGATGAACGCATCGGCGGTTTCCTTCACCTCATAGCGGGGCACAATGGCCCGGCGCGGAGGAGTTTCAGTTGAAACGTGATTATTGTTTTTAGTGAGCAGGCTCATGATGGTTCCTTTCTTTGGCCAACGGGTTATTTCACCTCGATGGCGATTTGTTTGGGTTTGACTTCCTCGCGCTTGGGCAGCGTCACGGTCAGCACGCCGTTTTCATAAGCGGCCTGGATTTTGTCCAAAGCCAGGTTCTCGGGCAGCGAAATGGCGCGGCTGACGCGACGTTCCTGGACGGCGGTGGCGGTGTTTGCCTTCTCTTTTTCGGACGCGGTTTGAGTCTTTTGATGACCGGTCACGGTAAGGATGCCGTCCGCAACTTCGACGCCGATGTCTTCCTTGCGGAAGCCGGGCAGTTCAGCACGGAGCGTGAAGCCTTCTTTATCCTGATAGAGATCGACGGGGAATTCGCCCTGCCAATCGCCAAAGAGGCCGCCACGTTGTAACGAACTCAGCGCCGGGAAGGCGACGTCGAAGAGACGGTCCATTTCGTCACGCAAAGTCGGATAACTGGACGCGGGAGTGAATAGCGGAGATGTTTGATAACGTATGAGTTTCATGGGTTAATCCTTTCTTTTGATTCTACCCATGCAAATAGAATGCCAGCCAACCAAATTTTGTAAGAGGCTTATCGTAAATATGATACGATTTTTGCTATTTTAAATATTGAGCCATTTTGACTCTTATACGCGTGACTTGCAGCCAGCCTTAAGCGTCATGATGTCTCTGCGTGCTTAGTGCACTTGAGCTACAACATTCCGAGCCAGTAATTTCTAATTGAGGATCAGGTTGATGTCGACTTTGCGCGTGGAGTCGGGACTGGAACCATTCGCGGGAGAGCGCATGGCCGGGTCATTCGGGCTGATCGCTTCCAGGATGACCGTCACCACGCCTCTCGGATGAATGACACGCACGCGGGCATTGGGCAGCGTCTCGATTGATTTGATGAAGAGCGCCTTGGTCATCCTGGCGATGGGAATGACCTCGCCTTTCTCCGAAATGGCGAAAAAGAGTCCCTTCGCTTCGTCATAGTTGACGCCCGGGAGCCGGAATTCATGCGTATCGTCGTCGGCCTGGCCGGGGCCCGATTCGGCATCGGTGAAGGTCACGCGCGCGATGAGCACCTTGTCGCTTTTATTCCAGATCAAGGCGTGATCCTTGATCGTGCCGTAAGCGTAGGTGGTGGCGGTATCTGGGCTGGTAATGGAAATCGGCACCTTTTCATTTTGATCGTCATCCTGGGCAAAGGCCACACGGAAGGGGAAAAGGGCGAGAATCAGAACGGGCAGGAAGAGGCTGCGAGACATGGCGGCAGGATAACGGGAAGGCCCGCGAAAGACAAAATTATCCGTGTCATGCGGCAATCCGCGCATTAAATTGCGGGATGGAATCTGTCCGCGTACGTTTTGCACCCTCCCCCACGGGAATGTTTCACATCGGCAGCGCCCGCACGGCGCTTTTCAACTGGCTCTATGCCCGGCATACGGGCGGCACCTTCATCCTGCGCATCGAGGACACCGACGCGGCCCGCAACAAGCCGGAATACGTGGAGGTGATTTTTCACGCGCTGCGCTGGCTCGGTCTGGATTGGGATGAAGGCCCTCAGCCGGGCGGCTTGGTGAAAGGCGACAAGGGGCCTTATTTCCAAAGCCAGCGCGCGGCGATTTATAAAGGCTATGTCGACAGGCTTCTCTCCGAAGGGAAGGCTTACGAATCGGACGGAGCGATTAAATTCCGCACGCCGAAGACGCCGATCACCGTGCCCGATTTGATTTGCGGCCACATCCAGTTCGACCGCACGAACGAGCCTGATCTCGTCATCCAGCGCAAGGATGGTTCGCCCGTTTTCC
>Ga0302320_10012127_pt1 | contig 18147 bp, 17 predicted proteins | sample Bog_T0_3_FD_202130 | JGI IMG/M metagenome (GOLD analysis project Ga0302320, IMG submission 202130) | Peat permafrost microbial communities from Stordalen Mire near Abisko, Sweden - Bog_T0_3 | ecosystem: Environmental > Terrestrial > Soil > Wetlands > Peat | place: Sweden: Abisko, Stordalen Mire...
AAATAAATCTTATTTGAAAATTATTTATTTTATCTTTTGATAAAACTTATTATTTTCGAAATTTTTTTCCCGATGAAAATTTTGCCCTAAATTAAAAAAAATAAAAATCCAATCTAAAAAAAAAATAAAAAAGTTCTTTCAAAATAAAAAACAAGATATCATTCAAACCGCCCTATGCAACCTTCCCCTTCAAAAGACTCCGCTTATATCAACCATGAAATGCAGGATGCGATGCAATGGCTCAACGAAACCAACTATTGGTGGTTTTATATGTCGACTACCGATCTTTTAGATGATGAAGATCTGCCACTAATCAAGCGTTCGTCTGTTTTAATAGGACGAAACATCCTGCTTTCTTTGGCTTTGGGTGTGACTTTGAATGTCCAAATCAAAAGAATCCCCAAAATCAATTTTTTAAGTTGGAATAGGGTCTTGAGATGGGCTTGCAGAGTTCCAATATTAGTCGCTCCTTATTTTCTGATCTTTCACAGAAGCCTTGAAAAAGAATATAGCAATTTGTTGGGATTCCATGTGAAGTATTTCAAGAGGGTCAGGGGATTTCAAAGAACAGGAGATATGAGATATTTGGACCCGAAAGGCAAAATGATGCAAAAAATGATGTAAAAATTAAGAAAAGGAGAGTTTTTTTCCATTAGGTTTTATTATTTAATGTTAAGAAAAGTGCCTATTTCCTTTATACAAACCAAATTTTTTTGATAAATTTAGGGGAGGGTATTTTTCTTTTTAAATAGAGATAAATGCATAGATTTTATGTATATAAATGTATATATATGTGCCTATAAAATTTTGTTTATTCACACACGCATATATTTTTTTATGTATGTTTTTATCCATATTTGTATATATATATATGCATAAATATTATATATACATATGTAAATATTTATCAAAAAATATCAGGCTAAATTTTTAGCTTTTTACCTGATTTTTATAAAAAAAGAAGAACCAAACTTGCAATAAAAATAATTTCACAAGAAGTAAAAATTATTAACAAATACTACACCTCCAGAATAGCTCATGCTGCCTTCAGAAAAATACCAAGAATGTGAATCTCCTGAGTACAACCACGACTATCTCCCTATCCAAATGCAACGTAACAACAGTTATGACAAACATGAAATTGAAGAAGTCCAAAACATGTTAGTGGACAGATTTAAAATAAAACTTAGACATATCGCCACTTTACCAAATTATGATGCTGAGGAGGAGCAGAAACATGAAAAACCTTCAATAAAGCCGAAAAGACAATTGAAATTAGTCACAAATGCCAAAATTGTTGAAGATGACATGGAGAAATCGAAGTCTTTCAGTCCACAACCCAACACGAATCATACCAGCTCGATCAAAATGCACCTTAACTTCTTTAGTTTTTTCCCGATGAAGTCGATGAAAAGAACTAACTCTTTACCTCAAAATGACGAATATCATTATTGTGAAGATTTTTTTGACGTTACAACGAAGAAGGGAAGCTTGAAACATCAACAAGATAAAGTATATTACTTTCTTTAGCATTTTTATTATAATTTCTAAAAACTCATATTTTTCAATTTTTTTTGCAAATTTTTCTGAATATATGTTTTTTTTATTTTTTACTTGAATTTAATAATTTATGAACTTTTCTCTGTTGAATTTATTTATTTTAGGTCTTTTTTATTAAAGTTTTTACCATTTTTTTAATAGTTTACTGTTTTCATCAACAATGATAAAATAAAACCCCGGCTAGAATTGTTCTTCGGAGTCTTTGATGGTCACAGGACCTCCACAGTTTCCGAATTCCTCAGTGATAACCTGATAAAATATATCCAAAACAACAAATATTATGACACAGACACCGAAAGAGCCATAAAAGAAGGTTCTAATTATTAAATTATTTACATTTTCTCATAAATTTAGCTTTTTTGAAACTCGATGAGGAGCTTTTAAATTACCAGAAGAAAATGAATTTAGAAGGGGGAAGCACAGCTCTCTGTGCCTTAATCAAGGAAAATGAATTATTTGTAATAAATATCGGAGATTCCATAGCAGCCTTGATAACTGATGGCAAAATACAGAAAATTAATGAGGAACACAACACAAACAATGAGAAGGAAAAAATTCTTATGGAAAAGAAAGGAGCTTTGATCGTAAAAATTAAAAATGCTTTCAGAATTATGGGAGAAATCTCTGTGACGAGATCTTTTGGAGATCGAACTTATAAGGAGTATTTGACTTGCGATGCGGATGTATATAAATATGATCTCAGAGATTTCGAAAAGGATGGGCTTCTTTTTCTCGGGTCAGATGGCTTTTGGAATGTAAAATTTTTTTAATAGTAATTTCATTTTTTTGTGGATAATTTAATATTTTTTTTGTATCTTATTTTATGGAAAAGTAAATATTCATCATTTTTCATTATAATTTTTTTTTAGATCTTGAATTATTAAATAAATTATTTTTTTTATATCATATTTTTTTGAATCATTATTAAATAAACATCATTCTTTGTTGAAATAATAGCTGTCGTCTTTAGAGAAAACGTTGGCAAATCATAAAAAATGGAAATTTGAAAACCAAAACAAATTTGATGGGACCACAGAATTTTTGATGTCCGATATATTTCTGAATTTCGAAAACGTGAAAAAGGATAATATGACATTGGCATGCATTGATTTGGCCAAAATCTACAAAATGTTAGGAAAATACAAGAGAAAAGGTTCAGAAGATGAAATTCTGTTGAAGAAAAGCTCAACTACCATGATAGACACAACGAATAGTTTGTCAAATTCTCTTCCAGAACATAATAAACGTTTTTCAATTGCAATCACAACGACGACTAAGGAATAAACTTTTTACTTTTTTAAAGTTACATTTTTTTAATGGTTTTTTTTTTGGTTCAAAATTTAAAAAAAAGCCAGGCATGAAATTTTTCGTTTCTAAAAATTTTATTATTTGTAATTTTTATTGATTTTACAAATTTTCCTTTAAATCATTAAAAAACATATATTTTCTGAATTTTTTTTTTGAATTCATTAAAACTTTAATTTTCTTAATCATTGTTTTTTGTTAAAATCTCCTTATGAACAATCCTGAACTGATCACCCCCAATCTCAAAAACGAATTCCCCTTCGATGCAGATAATAATACTAGTCTTATGACTTTTGACCGATACAAATCCATTGAAAATCCTTCCTCAGGTCAATACTTTCTAAAATCTTCATCAATTATTCCATTATAGCTTTCCAACAAAAAAACTTCCTTTTTCCTCCTCCAGTTAAAACCCCCTTTTTTTCCCCAAATAAAGAAAAAACTCCAACTGACAATCAAATCAATCCTGAAAAAATTGGGTGGAGACCTAGAATGACGACCAGAATTCAGAGCGTGATAAATTTTTTCAAAAAAGGCACCTCAAGCCGAAACGTAACAGAGTCAAATTCTGCGGAGAAACAAGATAAGAAGGGGGGCAGCTCTAAATTTTCATCAAAAATTACCCGGAGCAAAAATTTTCTATCAATCGTCTTTTTCGTGAAGAAATTCATTGAAATTTTGAAGTCCTATAGTTTGCATCAAAAAATCATGAGATTGACTGAATATCATTATCAGATCATTGATGATAAGGCGTTTGTCAATATTCAACATGGGGAAAAAGCAGCAGAAAAAATAAAAATCACAAGGCCATTTCAAGACTTATGGGAACGAACAAAGCGCAATAGAAAACTTATTAGGAATCTCAAGAGAATCAAAGGGTTTTTTGTTTATGTGAATGATATTTCGTGTGGCTTTTTGGAAAAATACTTCAAAGTTTTTTCGCCTGAAAATAATATGAGGATATCATGGGATTTCGTAGTGTTATTTGCCTTGATCGTCAATATATTTTATATACCTTTGGATATTTCATTTGACTTAGAACCCACTTATCTGAATTTTACAAAAACTAATCTTATTTGTAATATAGCACCCAATGTCTTCTTTATGTTGGATATGGTCATCAATATGAACACAGCATATTATTCAAAAGGGGAATATGTGCAAAAAAGAAGGAAAATTCTCACAAATTATTTTAAAAACCAATTTTATATTGATTTTCTGACAATCGGACCTGTGGTAATTCATTGGTTGATAAGTGAAACTTTTTGGTTTCGAGAAATAGACTCTATTGCGATATTTCGACTTTTGAAAATTAAACATTTGATATTTAAAATGGATGAATATCTGCATTTGGAAAACAAGAATCAAGGAATGTTCAATTTGTTGAAGCTGTTATTTGTGAACCTCTTTGTTGCTCATATTTGTGGATGTGTTTGGAATTATATCGGAATTTTGCAAAATAACAGATTCGATCCAGACAATTGGCTGGTATTTTAATTATTTTACATTTTTACTTGCCTTTTTACTTTATAATGACTTTAATTTATTTATTTTAGGCAAATTTTTTTACGGTTTTTTGTTATCATACATTTTTAAAAAATTATCTATGTTCTTTTATGAAGAAAATTTTTCTCATTATCTGTGTTATCTTAAATTTTAAAAAAAGATATACTTTTAACAAAAATCATAATGTTTTATGGAGATTTTTTTTATCTTATGACATTTGTATAAATCTTTTTGGTTTGTTTTTAAAACTTCAAATTTATGTTTGTATGATTTTTTTTGGTTTGTTTTTAAAACTTCAAATTTTATCTAATTCTGAAAATTTTTTTTATAAAAGGTTCGCAATAATTTGATTTCAGCCCCTGCCATATCCCGTTACCTTGCATGTTGTTATTGGTCAGTCACCACGATGATCACAGTAGGTTATGGTGATATTACTGGTGTCACCGATATAGAGCGATTTTACGCAATTATTGTGATGTTGATGTCATGTGGAGTTTTTGCCTATTCTTTGAATTCCGTGGGTAGTATTTTCCAGGAAATGTACAAGAAAGATAATGAATTCAGAATAAAATTAGTTGATATCAGTTATTATATGGGGAAAAGAAACATTAATAAATCATTACAATCCAAGGTTAAACGATATCTTGAATATATGCATGAAGAGGAAATGTATGGATATCAGAGGGGAACTGATCTAATCACTGGACTTTCTAATAAACTACAAGATGAACTATGTGAAGAGTTATATGGGAAAATCTTAAAAGAATTGAGGATTTTTAATGAGAATAAATTTAGTCCGCAATTGTTAAAAAAGGTTGCTATAAAAGTGCAAGAGATAACCTTTGCACCAGGAGATATCATATTTTTGGAACGGGAAGAAGATGAAAGTCGATTATATTTTATCATGAAAGGAGAAATTGAACTCTTTATGAGATCTCCGGTTTGTAAAGATGGCGATGGATTATTTTCGAATTTGAGGATTTTGAAGGTTGTTTTAATTTAAAAAATCTTTACTAATTCTGATAAATCTATAGACAGGAGACTATTTCGGAGAATATTCCTTTTTCTCAGGAAAAACAAGGGAAATCTCAGCCAAAAGCACCCATGTTTCCAATCTTTGCTATATAAATCTTGTAGATTTTCTTGAGATTTGCAAGGATTTCCCTGAGGATTTCGTATAGATATTAAAATTTCTAATAAATCTCATGTTTTTCTACAGCAAAGATATTCAATGATCAAAGATCAACTTTTAGTTTATGAGGATCTTGCTATACTTAAGAATAAATGTCCCAGTTGTTGTAAACCAGCTGGTCATTTAATCCCCAAATGCAGTCTCTTAAGTTATAATCCAGATCCTTCCAATGTGATTAAAAAATATCTCAATAGAAACAATCAAAAACGAGAAATATTCACTCGCAATAATATTCGACTTAAAATTAATAGCTTAGCAAAGAAATGGAAGGTGATCGAGTCCCAGAAAATATTTATAGACCAAAATGCCAGTAAATTCTTATCACCAAAAAATAAAGCCAGAAGACCCAATGTCTATGATGTTCAAAGCTTCTTGAATACTGGCGGCAATTGGAAACATTCCAATTCTATTCCTGTAACTGAGGAAAACCAGGAACAAGATGACTCATTGGACGAATCGGAAATCGAAGAGAGTGAAGTTTCACCAAAAGTAATTTTTTTTTTCTTAAAAAAAAAATTTTCTTAAAAAAAAAAAATTTTCTTAAAAAAAAATAAAGATTTCTTAAAAAAAAAAAAAAAAAAAAAATTTATCAAAATTTATTAATATTTGAAGGCATCGTTCGTCAGAACACAATCCTTCTATAGTTCCAAAGAGTCCCCCAATTTATCCCCTCTGGCATCCAAGATTAACGATTCCGGAATCATCATCACCAAGCTTCGTAAATTCCAACAAGTAGACCCTTTAGGCTCTCTTTTATCAATGTCCAAATCCTCCACTCCGCAAATCCACCAAGATCAGTTAAACCGAAATATCATCAATCATGGTCTTCCAAAGTCTCGGACTCCGAATTCTCATCGAACGATTCTCAAAAAAAAAACTATACGCAAAGAGTCAGATTCCTCAGGCAGCAGCAACATGATAAGTTCTTTGAGAAAGAAAACCAATTTTTCTATAAAAAATGGGAAAAGTCAGGAATTTTTTGGGTTAAAAAGAGAGAAAAGTCAAGAAAATTTCACTAGTCTAAGTATGATATCTATACCTGGACTAAAAAAAGGACAAAGTATTGAAAATTCACCAAATCATGAAAATGTAAATAGAAATGGAGAGAATAATAGCCAAAGTGATAGTTCCGATGATCAACCATTGATAAATTTTGAAAAGGTGAAGAATTTCGCGATTTATTACCCCCAGAACAATGTTGATACCTTGATAAATTTAGCAAAGGCTAATGGACCTTTGAGTCCAAAAAGGAATAGGAGAAAAGCAGAATTGATGTTGAAATTTAAAGAAGTTGTAAATACAGTGAGAAACTCGAAAAAATTGGATTTTTCAAAAAAAAATGGAAGTTTAATCAAAGGATTCCATAAAGTTTATTTGAATAATGAAGATTTTGAGGCTAAAAATGAAGATTCTAGTATAATGAATGATAAAAATGAAAGGATACTGAAATTAGAAAGAGTGGTGATAGATCAAGAGGGAATTCAAGGGAAAATTGGGTTGGCTAATATAATGGAGGAGGAAAATGAATGGGTATCGCATGAAAGAGGCAGCTTCATGCAACCTTTGGAAAGAAGCATGCCAATAAAAGATTCATTCCATTAAGCATGCAACCTTTGGAAAGAAGCATGCCAATAAAAGATTCATTCCATTAAGGAATATGATGAAAATTATAATTCATTGTTTTAGTTTTTTTTTTCTCTCTAACTATAAAAAATTTATTAAAAAAATTTAATCTATTTATTATATTATTAATTAGAGAAAAATTTATTTTTTTCTCATTTTCGTTAATAGACCTATTAAAAAGAATAAAAATTAGGATATTTTTTTTGCTTAAAAATTAAAATTAAAAATTTGATTTTTAATTGTCGTTTCGTAATAAAAAGTTAAAAATGGAAGAAAATTATTAAGGGGAAATATAATTTGAAAATATTTTTCTTTTTATTTTTTTTTATTTTTAATTTATCCCGTTTATTTTTTGTGGTGTGTCAGTTCCTCCATTTCTATTTCTATTTGTTTTTCTTTTTCTTCTTTTTCTTCTTCTTCTTCTTCTTCTTCATCCTCTTCATCTCCCCTTCTTTCACCTTCCAATTCCTCAGCAATTCTTAACCTTTCACTTTTCAATCTCACATTTTCTTCTTCATCTTCTTTATTTATATCACTTTTTGAAGGCAAGTCAATATCACTTTTTCCAATTGCATCATCGAGTTCTTTACCCATTCTCAATTTTCTGATCTCTTGTTTGACATCAGCAATATCCTTTTTATTATCTTCAAGCCTCTTCATCAAATCAACGATATATTTCTTAAACGCAGAATTTTCTGATTCTTTTTCTTTTTCAATTTCCTCTCTATTTTTCAACCTATCGTTCAATTCCATGATCCTATTTTTGAAATAGAAATCATATCTATTCAGATATTGATGCGCAATTCTGAAATAATCCCAATAATTCTTCCGTAGTTCATATTCCACACATTTTTTATTAAGGTTCCTGCCCAATAGTCGGAAATATTTATCTCCGGCACTGTTCTTGAAAAAGTAATTCTTCATTATTTCATCACATTTTTCCTTAAGGAAATTCCGTTTTTCATATTCATTTCGAATTTCTTCAGAACAAATATTCGCCCAGATATGGATATTAGTATTTTGATTAGATATTCTAATGGTATCCTTCATCTTCAAAAACAAATCTTCTATGTCGGTTTTATGCAACATCTGACTATATAACTCCAAAGTATTATCCTTTTCATCAAAATTCCTAGTGACCAATTTATACGTAATAATCCAAAAATCCTTAAAACCCAATTGAACCTCATCTTTCTCTTGTTTTTCACCTTCGTTTTTCGACTTTTCATATGCCCTATATATGATAGAAAAGAACATGTTAATGATTACAAGTTTCACACTTAAAAAATAAGGAACCAACAATGTAAAAAAACCTAACATTGATGTATCTTGCATGAAGAAATCAATATCATCAATATGACTCAAATATTCAAAAAGTGTCCTCACTGCATTCGGGAAGGTATTATATTTGGGATGCAATTTCCCTAATAAAAGAAAACCATACATTGCAAAAGTGAATAGGAAAGATAATAATACTGCTATCATAAAGGGGATCTCCTTGAGTGAAACTAGAATCGAATGGATAATCACATAAAAACTGTTTTTCTGGGAATAATAATAAAGGATTTGAAATACCAAAACAAAGGCTGAAAGAGCAGCGAAAAGAGCGATCATATCCAACAATTGCATCAAATTCGCACTTAAATTCAAATAAATACCCAAATTTTCTGATTCACCAGGATTCTCAAAAATTTTCCAGGTTATAAATTTCATCAATGTTGCCAAGTCTGTGTCGAAAATATTTGCTTTGTTCTCGATTTCCAATACTAAAATCTGCAGATAGATCATCAAAATTATGAAAACTCCAGTGAAGATGAAAAAGAGAATGTTTAATACACTTTTAAAATCAAACACATAAGCCACTTTTCTAAAAAATTCAGGCTGTTTTCTTTCTCTATGATATAATAAAGAGGTCGGGATAGTATGTTTTATGAACATCGAATACCAAGTTTGATAACTTTCCGCTTTGAAGACCACCGCCTTAACAAATTTCACCACATAAATGAAATAAATAAATATAATCAAAAATAAAAGCACTGTGATGCAAATATCCAAAGCACTAGTAAAATTGATTCTTCTATAAGGCATAATCAAATCAATGACCTCCACACCTCCAGTATTACCAAATTGGAACACAATCAAACAATAGATGAATTTATTTTTGATGACATTAACTAACACGAAATCAATCGTGATCGAATTCAAAGTCGATAAAAAATAACCATTTTGATTCAAAGAAATCACTGAATCCGTCAATTCAGTAACCGGGTTGAAATATAAAACGTATCCCCCCTTCGCATCATAACTTTCACTTTTGCTATAATTCGCAAAAGCTGAAGCACTCACATTTTCAACATTCGAATGATCCGCATCATAACTGAAAGCTGGAGTGATGATTTCCGGAACAACAGAACTGAAATAATTGGTATTTGTGATAGTATTGGTATTCCTGACAGTCATTCTGATCTTTTTATTCACCAGGAACATGAAATCATTAAATGAGGGGTTATTTTTGATGAGGGTTGCATTGATTTGCGAACTATTTGAATTTGGATCTGCTTTATAATAATATTTGTTGGTGAAACTTTGAGGTAAAGTTGAAATCATATAATATAACACGTCATTCAAATTACCTAGTTGGGTGAGATCAATTGTGCCATCTTCAACTCTCGGATTGGGGTATGGTTTTTGTATGGTTTGGACTACTGAAGATGATATGTTATAATTTTCCTCTGTTTGGAAGAATTCTGTCACTAGAAAAATATAGAGTCCTAAAGAAATCATTAGAAACAACAATTGCCATATTCCTTTCACGGATTCTTTCTGTTTATTTATACTGATACGAGCTTTTTCTGCTTCTACCATTGAGTTTTTAGCCTGGAGGTTCTGATATTTATGTAGCATGTCCACGAAGTTCACGTCAAAATCAATATGGTTATAAAGATTGACATCGTTATGCATATGAAGGTCCATTTCCTTTTGAAGGCTTTTCTTTTTATAATAGACGTCCCTTTTGAAATAGAAGAGTAAGGTCATATACCAATTGTTCAATTTATTTTTGATTTCATATACAAAAGAAGGCTTATATATGAATCTTGACATTCCAGAACCTCCTATATCGTTTTTTCTCTTGATTTCGCTTTGGAAACGTGAAAACTCGTTTTTGACAATAACCAGAAACATGTTCATTAATATGAAGACGATAATGAAATTATAAGCGATATGGAAAAAAAGTGTGAATTCTGGAGATGAATTCCACATAGTGGTGAGATATTCATTATAACCGGAAATCATCCCGAAGAGATAGACAGATGTGGCATAGATATCAGTAAATTCTGGGATTTGATAGCCATAATAATTACGCACCAATAAAACAAAACTCATGAAGATCACAATGATCAATAAAAGATAAAAGAAGAGGACATCAAGGATATTTGAAATAATGGTGAAAAATCTTTGCAAGGAGCTTGAGAAGCTGATGAAATAGCTCAAAATCTTGAAACATTGGACCAGAGCGACCATCGCGCAATAAATTTGATAATTGTTCATTTTCAAAGATAAGGTGTCGATCTGATTATTCATATCTTGAAGTTGAATAACTGTGGGATCATTAGTATCTCTATTTAAAAACGGGGCGTTAAAACTATTTTCTGCAATCGTATTATATAGAATGAAGAAATCATCCATATATTTCAGATCAAATGTGATGATGAGAACTAAAATATTCATTATATTCACGAACAAATCAATAAGATTATTAGTTTGTTGGAAATGTCGTTTCAATCCAATCACAATTCTTATAATGAATTGTTTCGGTCCTTGCAACTTGTTCATTAACCCATTTGCTTGTTTCTCCAGAGATTTCAATTTAAACCTCGTGGTCGATTTTTCCCGGTTATCTGAATTAAATTCAGATATATTTTCTGAAGATTCTTTATTTTTTGGCTCTCCCAACAATTCATCATCGATTTCTACATGCTTTATATCATAATAAACCTTTATGAACATCACTATGAAATAATACCCAAAAAAAATTATATATAATATGTTCACAGCATTGTAAGTCACAGTTGAATGACTACCAAAAAACCCAAAGTTAAAGGTTCTGACCTCAACGGTGGTTTTGGCCACTCCAGATGGCAAAATCTCAAAGAAAATCTGCATATAGGTCAAAATGTTCAGGCAACTTGAAATATAGGCAAAATCTATCTTCATTGTATGCGTATGCGCATCGAAGTACCCATTATTAACTATATTTTGCCAAAAAATTTGACCTATTTCACTCAGATTTAGGACATTATTCGATGTACTGAAGAGAGGTAGAAATTGAGCGAAGCCTCCATGTTTCGCTTGATAAATGAAAGTGTTGTTGACTCCATAACTGTCTGTTAAGTCTTGGAGTGGGTTCATCCAAACAATGCTATTGGCTGTCTGGGTTTTGACTCTGGTTTGAGTGATTCTTATGTCGGTTATAGCCAGCACTAGCAAAGAATTATTGAAGATGAGGCTATTATTGGAATAAGTTGAAGGAACTGGCACGAAGTTGTTTTCATTGTAATTCAAAATGTTGTACACTGTTGTATTGAAAGTCGTTTGTAGGTCGGCAGTGTAAGTCGGAGCCAATAAACTCAAGGACCCAGACGTCGATAGAATGCTGACGAAATAGGTATTTTGTTCATAACTGTTTTCGACGTCAAGGTTAGTGAATATGATGATGAAGAGCAAAATGACATACACTAAAAAACGAATGAACTCTTTTTTAGAAACGTTGTTATCTAAGGCGAAGACCTGATTTCCCAATTGATTGTTGGTGCCCGGCTGTGGCTTTTCTGCTGTGTTGTTCATAGCTGGACTTGTGGGGGATTCGGTTTGCTTTCTATGGGAGTTGAACATATTTTAATATGTTGTTATTAATTCAAGTAGGGAGGGGGAGGGAGTTGAGTTTTTGCTAAAAATAATTTAATATTTGAAATTAATAAAAAAATATTAATTTTTCAAAGAATTTTTTTCAGAGGAGAAAGGAGTTAGCTTTTTTGTTAAAAATAAATTTTTTTTTGGGATGGGTATTTTTTGGTAAGAAGTAATTTGGTTTTTGAAATAATGAAAAAATAATATTTTTAAAAGTTTTATATTCTTTATTAATTAAGAATGGATTTAAAAAGACTCTTTAAACTCTTTGATTTTTTTCTCACATGAGTCCAAATTGAACCCAATTCCCTTGGCGAGAAATGGGTGTGTTCTGATTTCTTCAATGTCATATCTTTGTGAGGGTCTTTCACAAGTAATCTATTGATGAAATCTTTGGCCATTTCTGATAAATACTCTGGAAATTTGAAATTCAAATTCACTATATTGTTAAAAGCTTCTCTGTTGATCCTATTTTCAAAGGGAGCTCTCCCAGTAGTCAACTCAAAGCATAACACCCCCAAACTCCAAACATCTACCTTAGCATCATATTGGCATCCTGAGACTATTTCAGGAGCCACATAATCCACAGTCCCACAAAATGTGGTTCTTTTATCTTCAGGAGCATAAATCGACCAACCAAAATCCGCCAGTTTTAAAATTCCCTACATAATTTATTATAATTCTTATAATTTCCAAAAAAATATTTTTTTTTTTTAACATTAGAAACAAGAATATTTTCAGGCTTTATGTCTCGATGGATGATAAAATTACTATGAAGATATCTAATCGCTTCGAGAACCTGCTTGAGGAATCCAGCAACGTCCTTTTCCTCAAATCTTTTATTTGTCTTTTTATAAAAAAAAAATTCAATCCTTCTACTTTTTTAATAATCCAAAATTACTTGTTTATGCATTTCATTGAATAAATTCCCTTGCAATGCCAATTCCATAATCAAGTATATTTTGATTTGATCTTCAAAACATCCATATAATTGAATTATATTGATATGATTCAAAAACGAATGTATCTTGATTTCCCTTTTCATTTGTTCCACACATGCTGGGTTTGTCATTCCTTTTTTCACAATGCATTTCAAAGCAAAAATCATCCTAGTTTTCTTCTCTCTAGCCAGAAACACCTTTCCAAATCGTCCTTTTCCTAAACATTTCCCTAGATCAAAATCCTCTATTTTCCATGTTTTGATCATTGGAGAAAGAATCGTCAGGTTTTTATGGATTATCGATTGGTTATTGGCAAACGGATTCGCTGAAAACTCGATGTTTTTTATCTGTTTCACTTGCAGGTCTGAATCATTGGAAATGATGTTCGCGAAACTTTCCAACAGTTCTGGTTTCTTTGGTAATAAATCATAATTCCCCCCGTTATGTTGCGGTTTATAAGAGATTAGATCTGTTTTTTTTGATTTCTCAGCGTTATATCTCATAGTTTGAAAGTTTTGCTTTGTCATATTGAATTTCTGTGCATGAGTGGGGGAAATGTTCAAATTTCGGATGAATTTAGGGAGGCATTTATCCAGAATGGTTGATTGGCAAGACAAGGAATTTTTATTTGGTTTCGGCTCTATGCCTAGAACGCCTGGATTATTAATATAATCCTTATTCAAAGCCTCTTGATACATTGTTGGGTTATTATTGATATTTTTATTGTTATTTTTAGCAGAAGGTGTGGTTTGTAAATCCCCTTCGCTTTTCACGTTTTTGTTTTCTTTCCTTAACGTTCGTAAAGTGCTCATCAAAGCAACATCAATTTCCTTGTCATTTTTCTTGTTTTGCTGGGTCGTGACTTGTTTAAAGTCGAAAATGATCGGTTGTGAAGGTTTCAAATAATCGTTTGAGCCAGATTTTTTCAATGCTCTGTCATTAAAATGGGAAATTGGAGGAGAAAAACCTTGGTTTTGGTTTGAAGTGACATATGAGGTGAAATCATTGGAAATGGTTTTGACAGGAATGGCGTGAGGATCGGATGGCTTGATTTTGGGAGAATAATACATCGGCTTGGATATGATGTGGTTATATTTTATAGAGATTGGAGAAACTTTTTGAGAGATGGGAGGTTTTATATTCATTGTTTAGAGAGGATTTTTAAGTCGAGGTAATAATAATGCAATTATTATAAAAGGAGAGTTTTTTTACTTTTTAGAGAAAATACAAAAAGAAAGTTTATTTTATTTTTTGAGTTTTTTTTTTTTTTTTTTTAATAATTTTTAGAGACTACAGAGAAAAAATTAAATCCCATCAAAAATGGAAAATATATAGCATCCGATCAAAGCTAATAAAATAATCATAAAACAAAAAAACTCAAACAGGAAAAAAAAAATAACTAAAAAATTAAAATGGTTGATAAGGTAGATCAGGATCAAAAGCCTAAAAAACCACCATATGTCCTACCAGAATCCATTCGGAAATACTATTCCAAATATCGCAATAAGACCCCTTTGCAAACTTTCAACGTCCTTGGCACGATTTTCGAGATAGACTCCAACTATGAGATTTTAGATTCAAGTGATAATATTTTTAGCAAATTTCCAATAATAAATCATAATATTTCTATTAGTTGGAAAAGGTTCTTATGGGATAGTCGTGGCAGCAAAAGACAAATCAGCGTCTGCGGAACAATCATTGGTAGCTATCAAGAAGATTCAAAAGGCTTTTGAACATAAACTATTTACCAAGAGGACATTGAGAGAATTGAAGATCCTGCGGTTGTTGAAACATTATAATGTCGCATCGATCCTGAAGCTGCTCCTTCCTAAATCAAGAGAAGAATTTGAGGATTTGTAAAATTTCTTATCTAAAATAATTTTTCTGAACAGAAACTTTATTAGATACGTTGTTTATGAATTAATGGAGACCGATTTGAAAACCTTGATCAAATCTCCACAGATTTTAAGCGAAGAACATATACAATTCTTCCTCTATCAAATGCTCAGAGGGTTGAAGTTCATCCATAGTGCATCGATCCTTCATCGTGATCTTGTAGAAACTAAAATTAGTTAAAAATTTTGATTTTATCTATAGAAACCTGGCAATCTTTTGGTGAACACCAATTGCGACCTTAAAATCTGTGATTTTGGGCTGGCGAGGGCTTTTTTCCAAAATGACAAAAAAGTCAAAGGAATGACCGATTATGTGATCACTCGATGGTATCGTGCTCCTGAAATGTTACTTCAATGGAAACGCTTTTCTCCTTATACCTTCGCTGTAGATGTGTGGTCAGTGGGATGCATCTTCGCAGAAATGTTAAAAAGAAAGCCTATTCTTAATGGGACAGACAGTAAAATTATTGTTTTTTCAATTAATTGATTTTATATATTAAAAAAAGCTGCGGAACAAATGAAATTAATTATCGATTTTTTGGGCACTCCTTCTGAGGAAGACATTGAAATGATCCCATGTGCCAAGACGCAAAAATACATCAAAGGATTGCCGAAAAAGCTCGGCAAGAAGATGGAAGTGTTTTTTCCAGATGCCTCTCCATTAGGTGCGTTGATTGTTTTTTTATAAGTTTTTCGGCTTTTTATGGAGCGAAATTTTTTTTGGGGGGTTGGGGGTTATAATATTATGAGATTTATATATATGCAGCTTTGGATCTGTTGAAGAAACTCTTACGCTTCAATCCTGAAAAGAGAATTTCTGTGGAAGACGCTTTGAAACATCCTTATTTAGAGCATTTGCATTGTGAGGAAGATGAGGTGAGTATCAGACTTTAACTAAGGATTTAATTAGGGTTTTATTAGGACACCACAACTCCCGTTTCACCCATAGATTTCGAGTTTGAAGAGATTAATTTGACTTTGGAGCAATTGAAAGGTTTTTAATAGTGTTTTTAAAATAATTTTAGTGGAATTTTGATGAAAGATATGATTTATGAAGAAATTCTGTTATATCATTTTGAGGATTTCCGAAAGGATTATGAATTGAAGAAAGCTAAGGGTCAAAGCGCTATCCAACATATCATTGAAAATGAAAATTCAAAATATGTTGTTGTTGGCATTTTTTTCGCAGATTAAAATCTAAATTTTCCATTTTTTTTCTAGGATGATGAGTCTGATGATGACGATGATGATGATGATGATTTTTTGGATGGGGATGATGATGATGATTATGATGACAAGGATTATTAATGAAAACGAAGAGATCCCCTATCGATCTCCAAAAGCCAAAAGTAAAAGATGTAAGAAATTAATTACAATATTTCTTTCTTGTCAGTCTAAAAAATTATTTCTTTGGGGTAAAAACCTATTTAAAAAAATCAAAAATTTTTTAATTCAATGACAAATTTGTTTCCATAAAAAAATTCAAAAAATTTCATTAAATGCCAAATTTGTTTTCTTATTTTAAAAAGAAAATACTTACTGTGAGAAAATTGGGCTGTTGCGATTTAAATCCCACGTTTAATTATTGCTAAATTTTAAAAAAAAAGAGTTCAAAATATTCAAATATCTTGTTTCGATGAGTCTTTGTAATTGCTTATGGTTGCTTTTGATACCTCTGGTCTTCTAATATTTTTTTGAGCTTTCATTTTGTTGATAAAAAACTTGACTTTTTCCTTTTTTTTCTAGTTTCTTTTGATTAGATGGATTTTTTCTCCTTATTTGCTTTCGAAAAAAAATAAAAAAGACTCTTCCAAAGAGTATTCCTATCAATTTTCTTTAACTAACTGTCGTTTCTTTAAAAAAATATTAGAAAAATCGTGATTTTGATGAGGCAACCCGACGGGTCAATCAAGAAAATTCCATTTCCAGAATATATTGCCAACGTTGCCCCAAAAAAAGTCGTTGTTAGTCTCGTTATACCTGCTTATAACGAGGAAGAAAGGCTTCCAAAGATGCTCGATGAGACTATAGATGTTCCAAACTTATATGTTTTATCCTAAAATCCTTAAAAAGTACTTTGATAACAAATTCAAACCAAAAGTCAACTACGAAGTGATTATCATCAATGATGGATCTAAAGATAAAACGTAAATTATCAAAACCCTTCCTAAAATACATTGCCCTTTTAGTACACCAGTTGCTTTTGAGTTTCAAAAACGTTTTCCATCCGTGGATCTCAAAGTAATCGAATACGAATATAACAAAGGCAAAGGAGGAGCCATTAGAATAGGCATGCTCACAGCAGTTGGAGATTATATGTTGATGGTCGATGCTGACGGAGCAACCGATATTAACGAATTCCAGAAGGTGTTCCAAGAAATGAAGAAAATCGAAAAAAACGAATTAGGATTGGTAGCAGGGTCGAGAAATCATCTTGTTCAAGGGGTTGTGAAGAAACGGAAATTTTATAGAAACATTCTGATGTATTGTTCGAATTTTGTGATCCAAACGATTTGCGGAGTGAAACTCAAGGTAAAAATTAATGAGAATTATAGAATAAAAGAAGTTTTATAGGATACACAATGTGGATTTAAATTATTCACAAAGAAAACAGTTGCTTTCTTGTTCCCAACTTTGCATTTGGAAAGATGGGCTTTTGATGTGGAGTTGTTCATTATAGCAAATTATAGGAAAATACCAGCCGTGGAAATTCCTGTGAATTGGCAAGATGTCGAAGGGTCGAAATTAAATGTGGTTTCAGCGTCGTTGATGATGGCGAGGGATTATTTGCTGGTGAGAATATGTTATTTATTAGGATTATGGAAGATTGATGATTTTTATGCGATGCCACAATTAAAATCTGATAAGAAAGAATAAACATCATTAATTTCTTTTGTGTTTTCTATTTTAAGAATGAATGAGATTGCGAATTAGTAAATAATAGAAGGAAAATTTATTTTTTAAGGACAGTTTTGAAAAATGAAATAATCAAAATTAAAATTATATAAAAAGTGAATAAAGAATTTCGTTGCGCTATTAAAAAAAAAAATTTGAGAATTACAAATTTCATTTTTTTTTACAAAAATTAAATAAAAATTTGTAGTTCCAGAGTAAAATTTTTAATTTTTATTAGAAATTTTTTATTTATTTATACAAAACGAGAAAAAATACGAAATCTTAAAATATAAAAATATACGGCAAAATATCCATTTATTCA
>Ga0302320_10012128_pt1 | contig 18146 bp, 9 predicted proteins | sample Bog_T0_3_FD_202130 | JGI IMG/M metagenome (GOLD analysis project Ga0302320, IMG submission 202130) | Peat permafrost microbial communities from Stordalen Mire near Abisko, Sweden - Bog_T0_3 | ecosystem: Environmental > Terrestrial > Soil > Wetlands > Peat | place: Sweden: Abisko, Stordalen Mire...
GGTGTTGTCTACATTAGCTGACGCGGTGATTTTGAGCGTGGCTACTCCCAGCGGCGTGCCGGTGCTGTTGACCGCCGGGGTTACGCTGCTGCAGCCAATGCCTGCGCCTCCCAGGCCGACGAGCAACAGGAGAATGATCCAGATGCGTTTTGAAGCGCGGCCAGCGAAGATCCGCGCTCGGCGGCCATAGGGGAGCAGGAAAAAGCCCAGGACGGCCAATGCTGCGCCGCCGGCTGCACGGAGACCCATGGGTGGATTCTTGTGGCTGGCGCTTGTGGTTGAGCCTTGCTCGCCTGGGGTGAAGGTCTGGATAACGAAGGTTGCGTTCCCGGGAGGCGCGACTTCCTGCGGGGATGCGGTGCAGGTCAAGTCGTCCTGGGTGGGTACGGCACAAACAACCTGAATGGAGTTGGTGAATCCGCCTAGACCGGTAATGACGAAGCTCGCCGATCCCGATGCGCCTTGCACGATGTTGAGGTTTGTAGCCGGGTTGGTAGGAGCAGGGACGATGGTAAAGTCCTCGATGTCGAGGGTGAGCAGGTTCGATGGCTCGGTATCGTAATAAAGATCGCCCTGATAGACGGCACTGAGTACGTCTTGACCACCGGGAAGTGTCTCCGTTGTAAAGGTCGCGGTGGAGGAGTTGCCGACAGGTGCGGCGGCGAGGGTTGCGGTGCCAATCATCGTGGTTCCGTTGTAGAAGACTACGCTGCCGGTGGGGTTTTGCTCGGCGCCGGTAACAGGAGGCGTGGTCGGAGTTACGGTCGCGGTAAGAATCAGCGCTTGACCTGGGGACACGGTGGCGAAGTTCGAGGTGAGGACAACGGTGTCCGGCAAGGTGGTCGCCGCGAGGAGTAAGGCTGGCGAGGTGCTGGTGAGCCAGTTGGTGTCGCCGGAGTAAACGGCGGTGATGGAGTGGTTGACATTGTTGGCCAGCGAAATTCCGATGAGATTCGCCCCGCCGCCGCTGGCGACAGTGGCAGAACCCAACAGAGTGGTGCCGTTGTCGTAAAAGCTCACCGTCCCGGTGATGACTCCGGTGCCGTTCAGGGCATTTTCAGGAGCGACGGTAGCGCTCAAAGTTTCAGTGGTACCCGCCGATAGGATCGTTGGAGATGCGGTGACAGTGGTCGTAGTGGCGCCTTTGGTAGCGGTGACAGATACCGGTGCTGAGGTTGAGGTGAGGTAGCCGGTGTCTCCGCTATATTTGGCGGTGAGCACGTGTGCGCCGGCTGCGATTAGCGGGATGGTGAACGATGCGGTCGAGGGAGAGGCCGAGGTTACGGTCGCGGTGCCTTGGGCGACACCGTCCATCGCAAAACTGACTGTGCCGGTGGGGTTGGTCGCGGAAGGACTTGAAGAGGTAATCGCGGCTGAGACAGCCAGCGAGGCGCCTGCGGTGGGAGTGAGTGAGGCTGGAGTGACCACCGTGCTGGTGGGGCTTTTGCCGGTGGTGATTGTCACGGAGGCCGATGTAGAACCGGCGTAGAAATTGTCGCCACTGTAGGTGGCTACCAGCAAGTGTGTTCCCGCGGGGATGGTCGAGATGGTGATGCTGGCGGTGGAAGGTGAGCCGGCCGTGACGGATTCGACGCCCGCGCTGACTCCATCGAGCGAAAAGGTGACGTTGCCGGTTGGTTGCGTGGAGCCGGCGGTCGAGGGTGTGATGGTTGCTGTGACTTGAAGCGGGTTTCCGGCGGTGGGTGTGGTGGTGGCCGGAGTGGCGACTGTCGTCGTAGGTGTCTTGGCGACGGCGAAGTTGACGGATGGAGATGTGGAGCTTTGGAAATTAGTGTCGCCACCGTAGGAGGCTTGCAGGGTGTGAGAGCCAGAGGCAGGCACAGTAATTGAAAGGGTGGCCGTTGTTCCCGAGGCTGAGAGGGTCCCTGTACCAGTGGTTGCGCCGTCCATGACGAAGGTGACAATCCCCGTGGGGGTTGCAGTGCTGGTGCCCGTGACGGAAAGCGTTGCCGTGACCAGCAGAGAGCTGCCGCCCATGGGAGTGGTGGTAGCCGGAAGCAACGCTAGCGAAGTGGGTGTTTTTGCGATGGTGATGGTGACGGGGGATGAAGTGACGCTGGTGTAATTACTGTCGCCGGAATAGGTGGCCTTGAGAGTGTGCCCTCCGGAACTGGGCGCGGTGATGGTGATTGTCGCCGTGGAAGGCGTGCCGGAGGTGACTGGCTGAGTGCTGAGCGTTGTTCCGTCAAGGGTAAAGGTTACCGTGCCGGTAGGAGGCGTGCCGCCTGGGTCTGGCGGTGAGATGTTGGCGGTGATCAGCAGCGAACTGCCCGGTAGCGGGGAGGCTGTGGCAGGCGTCAGTGTGATCGTGGGCGCGCTTTGAGTGACGGTGATGGTAGCGGCCTGAGATGTGGAGTTGAAGTAGTTATTGTCTCCGCTGTAGAAACCGACAATCTGATGGGTCCCGGTGGAGTACGGGGCGGTCATGTTAAGGGTTGCGGTAGAGGGTGATCCCGTAACGACCGTTTGCGTGCCTTGACTGACGCCGTCCATTCTAAAATCGACGGTTCCAGAGGGTGGAAGTGCGCCGGCTCCGGCATCGAGAGAGGTAATGGTCGCACTCACACTGAAAGTGGCTCCACCGGTTGGGGTCGTGGTGGAGGGAACGATGGTTGTGGTGGTGGAACTGGGCTGAACTTCGACCACAACCGGTCCTGAATTGGCAGGGGCGTACGTCGAGTCGCCGCTGTAATCGGCCACAATTTGATGTCCACCCTGCGCCAGGGCTCCCGTAACGGTAACGGTTGCTGCGGAGGTTTCGCCGGTTCCGATGGATAGAGCCACAGTTGAGACGGTTTGGTTCAGGGTTATGTCCTGGAAAGTCACGGTTCCGGTAGGTGCGGGACCGCCGGTACCGGAAACGATGCTGGCCGATAGGACGATGGATCCCGAGGGATTGATCGTCTGGCCGGGCGAAGTAGTGTTGGTCACATTGGCTAGTCCCGTACCCGCCGCCTCGGGTTTGTCCCAGTCGGTGACCAGGTTGTGGGCATTCACGACCCCCAATCCTGTGGCAAAGTCGTAGCCCGTGGTTGCGGAAAAGCCGATTTGACCGTCGGCGTCGCAGTCGGCGCTTGCAGGGACGCACGGCAGCTTAGCGACGCCTTGTTCGACGTCGGAGAAAATACCGATTTGGCGACTCAGCAAATAGAGATTGGGCGCCAGGTTTCCTTGCTGGCCGTTCGCTTGATCCACAAGTGCGGCGATTCCGGCAAAGATTGCGGCGGCGGCGGAACTTCCTCCGGCACGCATCAGGGTGCAGCCGTGGGACGGTTCGGCTGCGCTGAGGCAAAAAGCAAGGCCAGGGTTTGAGATTGAGTCGATAGCGGTTGGTAGGGATAAATCCGGCAGGAGGCGATAATGCGATTCTGTCGCTCTGACGGGCCTCTCAGGCTTGGATGGAATCGGCTGCCGGAGGGGAGCGGTGTAGAGTGTGCTGCTGCCGCCGCCGCTCGCGTATCCCGGTTCTGTAGTGCCGGTTGGGGACCAGGCTAACATCGCAGAACCGTCCCCCTGAGGACCGGCGACTGTAAATCCAGCCACTCCCACTGCTGTGTTCCATGGAGTGGAGGCCAATGCGTTGACCCCGTATCCGCTCAACACGGGAGTAGCGCTTCCTGCGAGGTGACAGGCTGACGGGCCGCTGTCTCCCGTGGCGGCGACGATGGAAATTCCCTCGGCCGCAGCCTGGCGATAAAGTGCAGCGTAAAATGCCTGATGCGCAGGAGAGAGCGCCGCTTCGCAAGAGGAGTAGCCGACGGAAACAGTGTGCGCAATCGCCTGATCGACGATTGCTGCTAAAGACAGGTCCAGCCCGTCAGTGGCAGATGTGGTTGAGGCAGGGACAAGCAGGATTTGTGCGCCGGGAGCGGCTGCACCAGCCCAGGAAACGGCTAGTGTGGATTCGGCTTGATCGGCGGTGAGGCCTGGATCATCGCCATTGGGGAGAACTCCAACTTCGGAAGCCGAAAGACCAAAGGCCGCGCGGAAGGCGGCAACGTCGCTGCGGTTGATGTTGCTGCGAGAGGCAATGACGATCGTTTCGCCTGTTCCAGTGATGCCGGAAGCGTGCAGTGTATCGAAGTGCAGAAGCTCTGCTACTAGTTGGGGTGTGAGTCCGTGCGACATTTGCGCAGTCGATACGGATTCCAGTTCGTTCACCCACTGAGGCTGAGTCAATGCGGCCGTTGCAATAACGCCGTCGAGTGAAACAAGGCCCTGGATGGTCGGAGCTAACGCCGATGGAACTGAAATGCTTTCTGAAAGAACAAAGCGCGACCCGCTCGGCGTGGAAACCGAGTCGACCCGCGTTTGGAAGGCCTGCTCGACCTGGGCAACGGTTCCGGAGAACTCGATCCACCCACGGCTGGCAGGCAGTGCAGCTACCTGGAAGCCCTGACTTTGTAGCCATGCAGAAACGGCGGAAACATCGGCGGCGGAGTTGGAGTACTTGTCAGCGAAGGACGCGGGTGTGAGCCAATGGTGATATTCGGGTGATGTCGGATTCTGGAGGTTTGTGAGTTCTGTTGTAAGCGCCTCCTGCTGAGTGGGAGAAGGAGCAAGGAGCAGCAAAATACGGGACAGGCGGGCATTGGATGGAGCCGGGGTGCGAGAAAAATCGAGCGGCGGATCAAATGGCGGCGGAGAAGGTTTGCTGCCGGGTAGGGTGACCGCTTGAGAGTTGCGCCAATCGCCGGCTAGGCGTGATGTGGATACTCCTGCTGATTCTCGTTTGTCCGAGGAGTGAAATCCCGGGGTCATGGCCGACCCTGAAAGCGGCGCTCCGAGACTGGCAAGAAATAGCAGTGCAATAGTCAGACCGAAGCTCTTTTTGTGTGCCATGTTCCTCTTTGTACCCGTACTTCAATGAATTTGAGCCCGATTCCCCTGGACGAAAATGGCAATGCCCAACCATCGTCGTGGAACCGTCTTAATGCCTTGCGCTGACTGGGCGGCGCTTCCGGATTCATTGAGGTATCGCCACGATTGTATAGCGATGGAGGGAAGGCGAGCAGCAGATTGTGTGCGGATGAATTACGGGGCAGCTAGAAAGTGACGTCTTAAAGCCAGAAGCCCCAGCGCCGGTGGATTCCGAACTGGGGCTTTTGCCTGGAGGTTGGCGCGCTATTGAATGCCGAGGTCCGCGAGAACCTTGGGCTTGGCTTCGTCCACGGCGAGCAGGTTGTGACACGCGGCGCAATCCTGGGTAATGCTGGTTCCGTTCTTTGCGGCGTGGCTGCCGTCGTGGCAACGGAAACAGCCCGGGTAGTCCATGTGGCCGATATTGTTGGGATGAGTTCCCCAAGTCACTTTCATGTATGGGAAAACGTTCTGGCTATAAAGAGTAACCAGCTGGTCGGATGCTGCCTTCACGAGAGCAGACTTTGTGGCCATTATCTCTGGATGCTGGGTGCTGTAGAAGGCCTGAAGCTGCGCGGGAATCTTCTGGCCGGCCTCTTCTTCAGAGGCGTAATTCGCCTTGAGGAGCTGGAGGCATTCTTTGTGGACCCATGGTAGGTCGGGACTGATGGCTCCCTCGGCCATAGCGCGATTTACTGCGTCTTCCGGCGTAACAAAGGTGTGCGCTGCGCGGTTGTGGCAGTCGATGCAATCCATCACACGTCGCTCACCTTTGGGAACGCCGCTGCCGGCATCGGCAGTTGCAAACACAATCTCCGATCCGTCTGCGTTGCGCTTCTGGACCCAGGGAATGGTCGAACGCGTCGGGTCGGTTGTAATGTACTCGATGTGACCGAGGTGAACGCCGTGAATGCCGGTGAGATGGGACAGCGAATCGCGTCCGCCCAGGTGGAGCACGACAACAGTCTGGGTCTCAGTGTTCTTTTCGTCGTCGGCAAAGGTCGATTTGACGAGCAGTTTTTCACCGATGAAACGGGCCGGAGTATGGCAAGCCTCGCAGATTTCGCGCGCTGGGCGCAGATTCTGCACTGGGGATGGAATCGGCGTCGGATACCGATTGAAAGCGACCTCGATGAGCTGCTTGGTTCCATTTACCTTGGCTCGAACATAGGAGCCTGCGCCTGATCCAATGTGGCATTCCGCGCACGCTACATGAGAGTGCGGGGATATTTTGTACGCTGTGTATTCCGGATGCATCACGTGGCATGACTGCCCGCAAAATTGCGGCGAATCCATATAGGCCGCGCCGCGATAGGTGGCCATGGCCACAACCAGCAGATTGACAATGGTTGCTACCAGCACGACATCGAGCCCGTGGCGAAACATACGGTCGTTGAGATCGATCTTTGGAAACTGGGCGGGAATCTGGCCCGCGTTCTGCAACCGCCTACGCCGCAGAAATACTCCTATTGGAATGAGCAGCAGGCCGCCGATGAAGACCGCCGGAAGAAGCAGGAAGAAGATAATTCCGAGGTAAGGATTGTCATTCCGGTGACCAAGAAAATCAATCAGCCAATAGCCGATCATGGTTACCGCGGAAGCGCTGGTGATGGCTCCTCCAGCAAGGCTTATTGGGTTGTTGCCGAAAAAGAGCGCCGGCCTTACCCAGTTTTCGCGAAATTTCTGAAACACTGGCACCTTGTCCCCCAAATGGAATTCATTTTTCAACCACAGAGCGAGCTGTGCTGTCCCACCCTTGCGACAAAAACAAAGACGTCGTGCCCTCAGGGCGCCCAGAGGGGGCACCCCGAGTTTCATCTCCCGTGCGTCGGCAACGCGAGTGGATGACTGCTACTTGAGTCCTTTGTAGTAGGCCGCAACTGCCTTGATCTGTGCGTCGCTCAGACCTGCGATCGGCTTCATCTTGCCTTTGCCATCCTTGATGGCTGTGCTGATCTGGTCGATGGTGAGCGCCTGGATGGCTGGGTCGCTTGAGGCCTTGATGCCCATCATCTTGGCCATGCCTGCGCTCGGTGTTCCGGTTGCGCCGTGACATGTTGCACATTTGGCCTTGTAGTCTGCGTCGCCGGATTGGGCGAAGCCTGCGGCACTGGCCATGCTGATTACGACGGCCAGAACCACCTGGGAGCGAATTGACTTCATCATTGTGTTTCTCCTTCTTGTTTTGAAAGCGAGGATGCACAAGGCATTCCTGCCGGTTGGGTTCATAAAAAACCGGAACTTCGGTGGCGGAACAAGCCACTGGAGCACCGGCAGGTCAAGCTCGTCCTGACTTGGACAGCGTAGCGTTGCCCTCGCTGTACCCTGCCATTGCTGCCGTTTCCTTACTTCAGAAACTTGCGGAATACGTCCGCTGCGGTTGTGCCGGATAAACATTCCACTTCATCCGGGAATCCCGCACTTGCTTGAGAAGGAGGAGTGAGCCGGTCTAACTCCCGAATCCGGTCCAACCCATCCATCTCAAGAAGCGCGGCGGTTTTCATCAGAACTCGTAATGCACTCCAATGGTTACGTTGTTGGCATGAAAGTTTCGTGGTGCCGTGAGGCCGGAAGTCGGTTCGGTCAGACCAGTTGGTTCAGGCAGCGAGGCGCAAGGAACAACTGCCGAAGTTAAAGTTGTTGACGTGCTGCAGTACTCTGGGCCGGAAGGACCACCTTCTCCATAGCCGAAGTAGTTGTACTCAGCCTTCCAGGTCCATCCAGAATGGATCGTCCATGCAACATTCACAAAGGGGGACTGATATGCAGAATTGAGTGAGCCGTTGACTGCCCGCGCATCGTTAAAGAACTGAGTGCCGTTTACGGAGCTGATGCGATAGCCAATGTTGGTGTGGATTGATTTGACAGGAGACAAATTGACAGCTACCGACGCGTACTGTGTGGGCGCATCCATGAAGTCTCTGGCAAACCAGTCTGCAAGTTGCGTGGTCGATCCTCTTGCGAAGACGCCTGGGCATACAGCCGGGCCGCCGCTGGCGTTGGTTGAGGCAGTGCCCGGCAGCGTGGGCGAGGCGCCGTTGTCATAGCAGATGTTGGTCGCGGTGAAAATATCGCTATAGCCCCAATCGAAATCGAACCCGTAATGCTCGTTCGGAGCCACTACGGCACCAAGATTTACGATGCGGCTGTGATCGATGTGATTGATCGGGCCTTCGTACGGGTCATCACCTGCCGCAACGGCGCTGGCATTGTTGTTGGTGTTGTTGTGGCGTTCCAGGTCGTTATATGCGCCCGAAAATGTTGCCCAGGGTTTTGGCCTGTACAGGGTATGAAACCTGTAGTGCCTGGTTTGGCGCGGACCTACTGGCGTGAATGCGTTGTCGGCATACAGCACTTCGACAGTGCCATTGACACTCCAATTGGTGGTGGGACGTACGGCTGCGTTGAAGATTCCACCGTTTTCGTTGATAGTCACTGTGCCGTTTCCAGTGGAACCCACGGCCAACGGCGCGTTATGAGGAGCTCCCTGTGCAATGGTGTGCGTGTCGTAACGGTATGTGAGTGAGAGCGTGGTGCGAGACCCGGCATCCCAGGTTCCGGTCAGGTTATTGGTCAGGAAGTTCTGGCCAAAGTAGCCTGGGAACGGAGTTCCGACAGCGCCACTGCCTTCAAAGGTGGGAGCGCCTGCGGCGGCTGTGGTGGTGGTCAACGGTCCTGCGTAGTTTATGGTTTCATTGCCCGCGGTGGCAGGAGTCGCCAAGGTGGTTACGCCGGTCATAGTGGTGGTTCCCGGTTGGTGGACGCTCGAGAAGTCAACTTGATCGGAGAGACTGAAGGTCTTCATTGCCTGCCACAGGATGCCGTAGTCGGCCGCTATAACCTCCCGCTTAGCGCTCGCAATGGCCGTATAGGTAAGCGAACGTGCCGTCCCGTTCAGACCCTGATAGCTGTCGTAGTAGTTGGGCAGGTTCATGTTCGCGTTGGTGTAGCGGAGATCGCCGTTCATAGAGACGTTTTTTATGCTGGAGCTTTGCAAGCGGAAAATTTCGGTGGGATAAAGAATGCGCGTAGGCTGCGAGCGAAGATAGTTGGTAACGACGGCGCAAGCCGGATTGATGATTGGCAGACCACCAGCGGTTTGCGGAGCGGAGAGTATGGGGGTCGAGCCTACGCTGTTTGCATTGCACGCAGTGGCGGGGTAGGGCGTCTGGCTGTCGTAGTCGTCAAGGGCTGCCAGCGTGCCGTCTGCCTCTTGCACGTTGAAGTCGCCGGGAGCCATGGTGAAGTAGGAGTCCGCTTTATAGTGGTTGACCTCTTCGGCAAAGGTCAATCTGGTATCCGGCAAGGGCTTCCAGTCGATCTCCCCGGTAAAGTCGTCTGTACTGTTGCGCTGATACTCCTGAAGGATGGCGTCGTATTTGGCGAATTGATAACCGCTGGGGCTCAAGCTTGGGCCCTGGAAGATGTTTTGCGAATACCCGACGCGAACCGACACTTTTGATATCGGAAAGATCGTGAGGTTGGTATCTGTCATCCGGCGCACGGTGTTGAAGAGCACTGGAGACTGATTCACCTGCGGCCACGGGAACGTGCCTGTGGGCGCTGTGGACGGGCCAATGGGAATCGACCGCCCTGTTGGAATATTCGGATTATCAAGGAGATCGTAGTCGAAGTATTGGCGATCTCGGCGGAACATTCCGGAAAACTCGTATACTTTTCCTTTGGAAAAGTCCAGCTTGGTGAAGCTGTTTGGATCGCCACCGAATCCGCTGCCGATGGCGGTCAAAGAATCGACAAGGGTGTTTTTCTGGCCGGGAAGCGCATGCATCTGAAAGGTCTCACCAAGCACGCGGGGTCCCGACTGAATGTTGACCAAGGTGTCGTACATGGCAGAGCTGCCCGACAAGTTTGAGATGTGGCCACCGAGATCGACGGTCTGATGAATCGTGTACCCAGCCGGCGCAGTGATCTGTGAATCGGGCGTGGGGAGCGGTTTGGCCGGCGTCGGATTCTGCGCGACAGCAAGGCCCGCCGTCATCAGTAAACTGGCGACTCCAATACTCACAGCGATCCGCTGGATATTTTCGAGAGAGGGCTGTTGCTGGGACAGCCTGGAAAAACAGCCGATATTGCTCATATAAAGCCTCAGTTCAAGAACACGTGCTTGCTGACATCGAAATCTTGTACTCGTGTGCCGCATTGGTGCGTGATCCGAGCCGCGCCGTCCGTTGAATCTGGGCCGCGCGGCTAGAATCCGTTACCTGAGAAACGCTGGATTGATGTTGGAGCCGTGGATCATGGTGTGGCAGCTGATGCACGGTGTTAACTCCGACGACCCTGCGTTCATGCTGTGAACGGTACCCGCCGCTACCGGGCTATGGCACTGGTTGCACAACGTATTGATGTTCGGCATATTCAACAGCCGGGCGTTTTGAGAACCGTGCGGGGTGTGGCAGGCCATGCATCCCTCCGCCTTGACCGCGGCGTGTTCGTACACGAAAGGTCCACGCGTTTCCGTGTGGCACTTGGTGCAGATTGCGTTTTGATCGGCAGTGGACTTCAGATTGTTATTTCCAAATGTGCCGTGCGGATCGTGACAATCGGAGCACTTCACCAGGCCCTCGTTGACTTTGTGGTGAAAGGGCATGGCAAATGCGGACTTGGTTTCGCCGTGGCACTGAAAGCAGAGTGTCGGCTGGGGCGCCTTGAGCAGCGCCTCTTCCTTGCTGCCGTGGATGTCATGGCAACCGATGCAGCTTACGGCGGCTTTGGCATGAGGAGAACGTTCGAAGTTGGGATGTGCTGCTGCGTGGCAGCTCAGGCACTTGGCATCTACCTCTTTGGGTGTTGCCTTGGCAGGATTGAATATCTTGGTGATGTCCCCGCCACCCTCAACGTGAGCTCCGCCCGGACCGTGGCAGCCTTCGCAGTTAACCCCGGCCGCGCCGTGTTGCGCCGCAAGCTTGGTGTGCGGATTATCCGCAAATTTCTTAGCTACCTCTTCATGGCATGTAGCGCAGACTTCCCCGCCCACGTATGCATTCGGAGAGGCGTCCTTGGCCTGCGTTGTAGTCGTTTTTGCAGCTGGATCGGCCTTGGTTGCAGGGGCAGCCAGAGCAGCGGCGCACATAACGACTGCGCCAAACATCACAACCAAACAAGCTCGCAGTCCCGGCAACTTCCCCGGAGCCGCACCAAACGACAATCGCGTTACTGGCCGATCGCTACGCATAAAAAGTACCGCCTTGGATGCTCTCGCTGCATCTTCTTGAATCCGCTGTACCACCAAGCCCGCCTAACAAGCGGGGCAATTCCCTTATCGAAAATGCCTCATGAAAGGCCAGCTCATTGAACAGGCTTTTGCAGAAGTGGCTCCTTCATGCAGCTGTCGCTTGTAGTGCGGAGCGTCACTTCTTGGGTGAAGACTACGACCTCGTCATGGATGCAAGCGGTGACGTTTATCACACGAGGTCAAGAGGTCGATTGCAGGTTTGTGTTTCACGTCGCGAATCGGCTGGAATTCCCAGCTGGCGAAGCGCCGGTAGCCCTGAACGCCGCACTACCTTCCTGATCCAAATGGAGTTACATCATTCTGATGGAGCCGTCCAAAATTTAGGGAATGCCCGGTCTGGATTGCAACACCGAAATGGGTGGTGCGCTGTATAACACCGCACACTTTTGAGAGAAATAGGCGTGGAGAGAGGGATTGCGACAAAATAACGCAGCAAATGTGATTTGGCGCACAACTGACGGCGTAACGGGTGTTTGTGACCGATTCGAAGCAACGCGATGCTGTCAGTGATCGCCTGATCAGTTCGACCGCAGAGTAATGAAAACTGGTGATTCCAAGAGCGTGAGGACCGTCACATCCAAATTGGTCACCTTTCGGGCAAACTTTTATCGAGCAAAGCCTCGCTTGGGGAAGCTTATCCATTTCGCATTTTGTGTGGCTCTTACGGGTGTACACAATTGGTGAGGCGAAAGAGCTCGATCGAGGTCGGGAAGGGGCACGACCATGACAAGCGCAGGGATATCTGTAGAAACGCACGTCCGCCCGAGGCAGTTCCCCGGGCACGTTCCTGCGGGATGTGCAGCCTGCGCCAATCGGCGGCCAGGCTGGTTCTGCTCTCTAGGCAGCTCCGTGCTCGCCGATCTTGAATTGGCCACCAGCCCTATAAGCCTTCCGGCGCAGACCTCGCTGTTCAAGCAAGGCGACGATGCGCGGTTTCTTTATATGATCTGCGGAGGCTACCTGAAATTGACCGCAGGACGTATTGGAGAAAGGCAAATGATTGTCCGCATCGCCGGTCCTGGCTCAATGCTGGGTTTGTATGCAGTCCTTTCTCATGGAATCTACGAGGTCTCCGCTGAGTCGTTGACCACTGCTCAGTTGCGTCCAGTGGAGCGAGAACGATTCCTCGGCTTTCTGCGGACACACAAGGAAGCGCAGATGCGCGCAGTTCAATGCATCTGTCAGGAATACAGGTTTGCTCTGCAGGATGCTTGCCGGATCGCATTGGCTGAGACAGTAGCGGCTCGTCTAGGACGCTTGTTGCTAGAGTTGTCCCATCAGATCGGAGAGCACACGGCTGAAGGTGGCTTTCGATTCCCGCTCCTTTTGACGCATGAAGAGATGGCTTCGATGACTTGCACCACTCGCGAAACAGTGACCCGCACACTGGGCCAGTTTCGTAAGGAAGGTTGGATTTCGATCGAAGACTCGCTGGTGACGGTTCACCTGCCGGAACGGCTGCAAACGCTGGCGTAGGGGTGGTTTCGCTCTAAAGCCGCTTTTGCAAGGCAGGCAGATTACGGTTTTTGGCGCTAGCGTTGGCGTTGCCCCCGAGTCCAACAGCTATCATGTAAGTTGTCGGTTGTTCGTCGACAAGATGTTCGCGCAGTGCCGATCCGAAGGCCGGCAACAACCTCGAAAGACTGTTCAGGTGGGAGTTCATTTTGCGTATGAATCGTTTTTTGGTTTGCACACTTGTTCTTTTCCTCATTTGCGGCGCTTCAAATGCTCAGACTCCAGGCCAGACTCCAGCGGCAGCGGCAACCCCAGCCAACGTAACTACTTCGGAGAGCCCTGAGATAAGGGAGTTCCAGAAGATTGAAGACTCATGGGCGACGTCCATCAACGATCGCGACCAGTACGGGCTGGAGTTGGTTCTATCGCCATTGTTCGTGGATGTGTCTGCTACGGGAGACATCACCACGCGCAATCAGCAGGTTGCCTTTGTCATCACAGGCGACGATAAAACAATTCATCTTGATCAGCGCGTGATCACGGTGCGCATGCTTGGCGACGTGGCTGTGGCAAACGGAACCTATACCCTGCACCATAAGGTAGCTTCGGCGGAGGTAAACGAAAAAGGCATCTTTACGCACGTGTTCGAGCGGTCCCACGGCGGATGGCTATGCATCAACTCACAACGTACCGTGTTGCGCGAGGACTCGAACGCCAAGGCAAAGAAGCAGTCCAACGCTGAACTGCCGTTCCATATTCCACTGTTCTCGAAAGCCGACAAGGGACCGCGGTAGGTCCCCAAGTATATCTATCTCAGAACAGTATTTTGCCTCTTGGGAAGCCCCTTACGAGCATTCTGCCCCCATATCCATCTGAAGTAGGAGGCTCACCTCATCCCACCAGCGGTAGACAAACGTCGCTTGGAGCGTTCAGAATTTCTGTCTAGGGTGAATTTCCCAGCCCGAGAGGTCGCAACTTGATTTGTCCAGCCCGGAGTCGAGCACTTCTTTGCTTATCAGCCGTCATTCTTGGAGTATCACTCGTTACCTGCAGTAGTTCGGGATTTGCGCAAAGCCCGGCGCCCTCTCAACCGCCGCTTTATGGTGGCAACGCCGCATCGGTCCCCGCGCCGCAGCAGGGCGGATCGGCTACAGCCGGTGTGTTTGCGCCTGTTCTCGATTCCGAAAACCGCCCCATCACTGCCGGCGGTTTCGTCAAATCCGGACCGACAATCTTCTCGGATATCTCCGAAAAATCCGGCCTTACAAAATGGAAGCACAAGATGGGCACGCCCGAGAAACCATACATTCTTGAGACCATCGGCTCGGGTGTTGCCTTGCTGGACTACGATCACGACGGCTGGCTCGACATCTACATGGTCAATGGTTCCACTTACGAAGCGCTTGATGGGAAGGCCGAGCCGCCACATGCCGCGTTGTTCCATAACAACCACGACGGTACCTTCACGGATGTGGCTGCGAAGGCGGGCGTCACCAACGATCGCTGGGGATTCGGCGTTGCTGTGGGCGACTTTGATAACGACGGCTGGCCTGACCTCTACGTTGCCAACTACGGCAAGAATCGCCTCTACCACAACAACCACGACGGCACATTTACCGATATCGGCGAGGCTGCTGGTGTTACGCTTGGCAACTGGTCTACAGGCCCCAGCTTTGGCGACTACGATGGTGACGGCCGCCTCGATCTTTTCGTTCCCGGCTATATTCACTGGGACATGAACAATCTGCCGATGGCCGGAACGAAGGCTGTTGGCTTTGCCAATTGCTCTTTCCGCGGCGCGAAGACGATGTGCGGACCGCGTGGCCTACCGGGCGAACCCGATCATCTCTTCCACAACAACGGAGACGGCACATTCACCGATGTGAGCGTAAAAGCGGGCGTGGAAGACAAACGCCACTACTACGGTTTCTCATCGACATTTGTCGACGTAGACAACGATGGCAAAGTCGACCTGCTAGTTACCGATGACTCCTCGCCAAATTACCTCTATCTGAATAAAGGTGACGGCACATTCCAGGACGCGAGCTTCTACTCCGGCTTTGCCCTCAACCAGGACGCGAGAGAGACCGCGTCCATGGGCCTTGCAGTGGGCGACTACTCCAACAACGGCCGTCTCGACTTATACACAACCACCTTCTCAGACGATTACAAGACCCTGTATCGCAACGACGGCGACGGTAACTTCGTGGATATAACTCCACAGATGGGAATTGCTGAAGGCACTTATCCCTTTCTTAGTTGGGGAACGCAGTTTTTCGACTACGATAACGACGGTTGGAAGGATCTGATGTTTGTCAGCGGGCATGTGTACCCGCAGGTCGACCAACATGATTGGGGCACGTCCTGGGCGGAGCGTCCGCTGCTGTTTCACAACCTCAATCACGGCAAGAAGTTTGAGATTATGCCGGCAGTAGAAGGCACGGGACTGGCTGACGTGGTTCCAGCCCGTGGTGCAGCTTTCGGCGACCTGTTCAACGACGGCAAAATAGATGTAGTTATTAACTGCCTCGATCACACGCCAGTGTTGCTAAGGAACGTCAATGACGATCACAACCACTGGGTTGGAATTCTACTTATCGGTGGGCCCAAAAGCCCTCGCGATGCGGTTGGTTCGACGGTCTATGTTACTGCGGGCGGAATGCGGCAGCGAGGCGATGTGATGAGCGGCGGCAGCTTCGAATCGTCCAACGACTTCCGTGTTCATTTCGGTCTTGGAGAGACCACTACGGTCGACAAGGTTGAGATTCGCTGGCCAGATGGCTTGAAAGAGACCTTCAATTTGCCCAGTGTCGATCGCTACTTCGCAATCGAAGAAGGCAAGGGGCTCGTACCGAGCATCTATGACACGATTGCAAAGGATCGCGCTCAACTCAAATCGGCGAGTACGCAAAAGGGCAAGTGAACCGAACAAGTGAAAGAACCGGAATCAGACTGCCTTACTAAGTCAATTCCGGCGGGGGATTCCATGAGAAAGATAGTCTGCGCATCGATACTGATAGCCGGTGCCTTGACTGCCAGCCACTGGATTAAACCAGTCGTGGCTCAACAGGACCAAGCCCAACAGGACAAGACACAGCCGACACCCGACGCGGCGGCTTTGACGCCTCCACCGGCCTATACGGCTCGTCCAAAGGGCGCGCCTCCAGTTGAAGACACACCCGCGCAGCGAGATGCTATAGCCCGCTGGAAGGCCAAAGCTGAGCAGGTTACAGACGCTGCGCGGACCGCGCACAATGCAGTTGTATCCCCGGCCTATAACTTCCATTACGGGAAGAAAAACCCCTATACCCCCGGTAACATCACGGTGCAGGGTGATGGTTTTATTCAGCCTGGAGCATTTCCCTCAGCTGAGTATTGTGGGACCTGCCACCAGGAGGCCTATAAACAGTGGCGTCAGGCACTTCATTCGAACGCCTTCCGCACGCCGTTCTATCGCACCAGCGTTAATCTGCTCATTCGCGACAAGACTCGCGGCATTTCCTTTGCGCGCCACTGCGACAGTTGCCATAACCCTATTGGCGTTCTGGGCGGCGCACTTACTGAAGACTCCAAGCTGGACCGCGCACGCTTCGACGCCGACGGCCTGACCTGCACCACTTGCCACTCTGTACTTAGCCTTGACTCCACCAATGGAAACGCCAGCGTGCAAATGGGCGTGCCTTCGGCGCTGGTCGACGAAAACGGAGATCGCATTCCCGGTGAAGTTCCGTTCGATATGATTCTCCGCCATCCAGAACGCCACTCGAAGGCCGTGATGCATGATTTCCTGCACAAGCCGGAGTTCTGCGCCGCTTGCCACAAGGCGAACCTGCCCGACCCTCTGAACGACTACAAATTCATTCGCGCCTTTACCGCTTACGATGAATGGCAGTTATCAAAATTCTCCCAGCGCAACCCGCTGACATTCTATACGGCGGACTTTACCACCTGCCAGGGTTGCCACATGAAGCGCTCCGCCATTACCTTGCCCGACTATGGCGCGAAAGACGGCACGCTTGTATCACATCGCTGGCTGGCTGGAAACACTGCGGTTCCGTTCTATTACGGTTTCGATGAGCAACTGAAGAAGACCATCGAGTTTCTCCGCACGGGTAACTACTTGAATGTCGATATTTTCGGAATCCAGAAGATTGGCAGCGACAAACTCATCGCTCCCTTGGGCCGCGTCGCTTATAACCTCGCACCGAGCGATGCGGTGGAGGCCTATGTTGTTATTCAAAACAAAAACATAGGTCATTCGCTGATTCCCGAAGTGCGCGACCTTTACGAGGCATGGGTAGAGTTCACAGTAAAGGACGCCAGCGGCAAGGAGATTTACCACAGCGGATTCCTCAAGCCGGACGGCATGTTAGACCCACGCGCCCACAGCTTTACGAACCGGCCGGTTACCGATCAAGGTGACTTTGTCGACAATCACAAAGTATGGACCATCCATTCGGTGGCTTATGACAATACGGTGCAGGCCGGGCGCTCGGTATTAGTGCGCTACGAGTTCCGCATGCCCGCCGAAGTGAATGGCGCAGTAACTGTAACAGCAAAGGTTAACTACCGCCATCTGCGCCAGAGCTATCTCAACAACATTTTCGGCAAGGACGATCATCCTGCGTATCCCATCGTTGAGATTGCATCGAAGACCCGGGTCCTCAAGGTCGGAGACAACCAGCCTGAGGATCCCGATCCTGCGGACAATCCAGACTGGATGCGGTGGAACAATCTTGGCATCTCCCTGCTCGACCAGTTCCAATACATGGAAGCGGTTTCTGCTTTCAATGAGGTTGTTAAGCTGCGGCCTACTTATGCCGATGGCTATATCAATGTTGGCCTCACCGAGATTGTTTGGGAGAAGTACGATTCTGCGCGAAGGGCCATTAACAGAGCACTTGCCATTGACCCAAATAGCGCGCGCGCGACCTACTACGATGGGTTGCTCCAGCGGCGTGCTGGTGACACTGAGAAGGAAATTGCCGACTTCCGCAAGGTAGTCGAAATGTTCCCACAGTCACGCGATGCCCGCCGCGAGTTAGGCATCACCTACTATCAGAAGAATGACAACAAGGCCGCTCTTGAGCAGTTCGAGGCCTTGCAACAAATCGACCCCGACGATCTTACCGCGCACTATAACTTGTCCATACTCTACCGCCGCATGGGCAAACCCAAAGAAGCTGCGGAGCAGCAGGCAATGTTTGTCGATAAGAAGGTCGATCCGGGCGCGCCCACTTACTCGCTCAACTATCTCCGCATCCATCCCGAGATATCCCTCGAAAGCATTCCATGGCACATTCATTCCGATCTCGCAGATGGATCTACAGGCCCGCAAAATGGAAAGTAACTTGAAAGCGAAAATGAAAACACTTCGTCTTGCCTTGCTCTTTGTCGGCATTTTTGGTTTGGCAGCCGATTGCTTCGCTAAAAACAACTGTCCATGGATCAATGAGGCAACGGCGTCAGGTCTGCTGGGTGGCGATGCGGTGAATGAATTCACTGAGGCGTCTGCCGGTCAGCCTGCAGTCTGCACCATTACACAAACCGGCGCCGG
>Ga0302320_10012130_pt1 | contig 18145 bp, 19 predicted proteins | sample Bog_T0_3_FD_202130 | JGI IMG/M metagenome (GOLD analysis project Ga0302320, IMG submission 202130) | Peat permafrost microbial communities from Stordalen Mire near Abisko, Sweden - Bog_T0_3 | ecosystem: Environmental > Terrestrial > Soil > Wetlands > Peat | place: Sweden: Abisko, Stordalen Mire...
TGGGCGCCGCCTTTGCCGCCATCACCATCGCCGATTGCCACGGTTTCTTTTTAAACGCCGGAGTCGCTACATGTTTTATGGACACGCTCTAATGTGCAATGCGCCTGTTTTCAATCACGCTACCCATAAATGCCTCAATAATCCGCGGTGGCATGGGAAAAGCTGAAGGATTACTCAGATTCCCGGCGGCGAAATGCCCGACGTTCTTAAAAGTCGTCCACACGCTCCGGCGAATGGCGTGAGGTGACCAAAACGAAGCTGTGGAATCTGAAATGGCATTCAGGGATGACACAGCGAACGAATACAAAAAAGACTACATTATGAAACACAACCAGAATCACTCCAATGCTACCGAAGCCACCCCTTTAGTACCGGTACGTTTTGAGTTTACGGATAGAAGCGCTCATTCGGTTTGTGTGGCGGGTTCCTTCAACGACTGGAAGCCGGAAGCTAAGGCGTTGCATCCAGATGGCGCCGGCAAATGGTGGAAGGAAACACCATTGAAGCCCGGTCAATACGAATATTGCTTCGTGGTGGACGGGCGATGGATTCCAGACCCTCAGGCCAAAGAAACGGTGCAAAATCCATTTGGTGGAAGGAATTCCATATTGAGGGTGGCCAGTCCGGAGCACCCGACGGCTACGGTGGTCAGTTCCAAAGCGGATTGATTTGTCGGATCGAGTCAACTTCAAGAGGGGTCCCCGGCACATCTCTGTGCGTTGCTGGCCAGATGAACCGCAATCAGCCCGCCGCGGTTAAAAATGTCAGGAAGAAATCCATGTCCCCAAAGACCTGTTGGGCAAAACACCTCGGTTCAATAATATTATTCGCACCGGCGATCTCGGTGAGGCTCGCATTTTGAAAGGTTGAGTTTGACGGATGGCTCCAGTTGGAGCGGCCCAGGGTGGAACGCAAATGGATAAATGATTGGGACGTGTTTTTTTGACGCTATGAGATTTGAAGGCGATGTTTAGCAGGCTCGCCCGTGTGCGTTGCCACGCATGAACCTTACAAAAATGGATTTGAAAAGGAAAGTTGAGGATCAAACCGCAAACATTAACCCCCGGCGCCTTGGGTGTTGTTTTCGGCGCCACTGGGACCAATCCGCTGTATGCACTCCGTCAATGTTTCGAGAATCTCGGTGAAAAACCCATCGCGGCCGGCTGGGTCTTGGAAATCCTCTCGCTCATTTTCTGGTCGCTCCTTTTGGTGGTGTGCATTGAACCTGAAAAATGCATCGTTGATGCCCCTTGTTTGGATAAACGCATTGATACAATTGGGTTTTCTTGTTTTTGATCCGTTGCCAATAACCTCACTACCAGTGAGGTTATTGGCTCGCATTAAAAATGGCGTTTTGTTCCTCTTGGGCTATGAAGATAGGCCTGCAATCATTGGAGTTTTCTTTCGAAGCCGATACGATGACCCACGACGGCGGAGTGCTTCTGATCCAGCGATTTGGTCATCAGCTGGGTTTTCGTCGTCGCCTCCAACGGCTCTGGCGCGACGTGCCTAATTGTTCCAAACACGATCCGCTCGACATGGTTCAACTGCTGCTGTTCCTGTTGATCGTCGGGATTCAGCGCCTCCATAAATCCGACAAGATCCAATACGACGGTTTCGTTCTGGCTCTGCTCGGGATGGAACCATGCCGGATGAAACGAGTCTGCGCCGATTCCTGCAACGCCTATCGCCCCAAGCCATTCGCCAGTTGGTGTGCTTTCATGTGGGACGGGCGGAAATAGTTGCGGTGAGAAGCTCCCCGAAAAATGAAACGTGCTGGATTATGATACTCTGGGTTAAAGAATTCGAGACTGGCATTGAAAAACTGGACCAGCAACATCGGTTGCTGGTTGATAATATCAATATGCTGGAGGAACAGTTGCCCACCACCAATCCCACGAGGGAGGAGTTAGAGTTCACGGTTCATTTGGTGGATTATCTCGATGCCTACGCCAATATTCATTACAAGGCGAGGAGAAGTGCATGGAAAGTTACCGCTGTCCGGCCTCTTTGCATAATCAGCAGGAACATGAAAGTTTCCGAGTATTTATTCATGATTACCGAAGGCTTTGTCAGATCGAAGGCTTCAAAGTGGAACTGATCCGGAACCTGCATGAAGTCATTCGAGCATGGATCACGGACCACATCCTGAATGTTGACACCCAACTCCGTTCCTGAGTCATCAAATAACGGAAGATGCAATCACTTTTAATCGGTCACGGTTCCGACTCAAACCTTCATTTGTTGAACCGTTCCCGCTGCCCTGCGTCGAGTAAATCACCACGACGGGAAAATTCATGCCCGAATGTGCCGCAAGTTGATCTCCGTCAGCTCGAGCAAAACCCATTTAGTTACAATTTTGTTGTCACTGACCCGGAACCAGTCCGCCGACGGGCGCGAGGGCAGCTGAGCCCCGATGTTGGAGTGGGTCACATATGTGGCGATTTTGCAGTATTCGTCGTGTCACTGAGTTGGTTGAACATTTACTTTGGTCGACACGTTCTTCAGCACTTGGACGGACGCCAATTCGTTTCGGGCGGCGGCAACCTGCGGATGCTGATCGCCTAAAATCCTTTGCCACATGGCCAGCGCCGCTTGCATCGAGGCCTCTGACTCGTTCAATTTACCCTCTTCACGAAATACCAGCGCCAGGTTTTCGAGCGAGGCCGCCACGGTGGAATGTTCATTCCCGTAAATCGTCCTGCGGATGGCCAGCGCCGACCGGGCCAAACTTTCCGCTTCGGCCAGTTTTTTTTCCAGGCGCAAGGTCTGACTCAAATGGTCCAGCGAAGCGGCCACCTCCGGGTGCTCTCCGCCGAGCAGCTTGCGGCGCATGGTTAGCGCGTCGCGATGGAGTTGTTCCGCCTCGGCCAGATGTCCCTGCGCCGTTAGGATCATGGCCAGGTCATTCATTGCCGTTGCCACGGCTGGATGTTCCGACCCAAACAGGTTCCGATCAAGGACGAGCGACCGCTTCGCGAGAACGGCCGCTTCGGTAAGATTGCCTTCTTGCCGTAACAGACAAGCCAAATTACCCATGGTGACACCCAGCCGGGGATCGTTTTCGCCAAATTCGCGCCGCTCGATCGCCAAGGCCTGGCGCAGATCCGTTTCAGCGTCGGCAAACCGTCCCTGGTCCCGCAAGGTGAGCGCCAGGTTGTTCAACGAGGTGGCTGCAGGCAGGCTTTCGTTGCCAAATAACTTCTGCTGAATTGCGAGTGCTTCCAGATGCGTGCGCTCGGCCTCGGCCAGTTTGTCCTCGCTGCGCAGGACTAGCGCCAGGTTGTTCAACGAAACCGCCACGTCGGCATTGTTATTGCCATAAACCTTCCGGCGCAATGCCAATGCTTCACGGTGCAGGGATTCGGCTTCCGCCAGCCTCCCCTCGTCGCGGAGGACCACCGCGAAGTCGTTGAGCGAGAGAGCGGCATCCGCCAGCTTGCCGCCGCTGATTTTGGCCTGCAGCGCGCGCGCGTCGTTGTGAAACTCCTCGGCGTTGCTAGGCAGTCCAAGCTCGCGATAGACCTCTCCCAGCGTATTGCAAATCTCAGCCTCGACCTCCGGCTCGTTCCGCAAATCGGTGGTGACCCGGGCAGCGGTCTGGTCCAGAATTTCGCGCAGCAAAGCGGTGTCGCGTCCCATCGCCACCGCCGGGCCCACCCCTTTGAGCATGTTTTCCAAAAACAACGACACCTGCCGGCTCTTTTCCGCTGCGTTGTCGGCCTGGCGCCGGGCTTCTTTTTCACGCAAAAAAAGCCCGGTCGAGACCGCCAAGCCAAGGAGGATCGAGAGACTGACGGCTGCGGTGGCGGCGCAGGCAAGCTTGTTGCGTCGCACCAGCTTTTGAAAGCGGTACAAGGCAGTGGGAGACCGGGCCAGGACCGGCTCATTTTTGAGGAAATGTTCAATGTCCGCTGCGAACCCCACCGCCGTCTCATAGCGGCGCGAGCGGTCCTTCTCCAGCGCTTTCATCACAATCCAATCCAGGTCCCCTCGTACCATGTGAATTAGCTTGGGCGCAGCGGCTTGGCGGTGCTTCGCCACGGTGGTAAGTTCCTCGTTGACCATCGTGCTCAGACACGTGGACGGACGGGGCGGTTCCTTCTCCCGCAAAAGCCGGCGCATGGCGTCCAGTCCGGCCGACATCAATTCGGCGTGGTTGATCGGCGTCTGGCTGGTGAGCAATTCATAGAGCAGCACCCCCAACGAATAAATATCGCTGCGTGTGTCGATATCCAGACCGCTCATTTCCGCCTGCTCCGGGCTCATGTAAGCCGGCGTGCCAATGAATTGCTGAAACTCGGTGAATACCGTTTTTTCCGTCAACCGCTGATCCGTGGCTTTGGCGATGCCAAAGTCAATGACCTTTGGGACCGGCACGCCGTCATGCAGCGTGACCAGAATATTGGAGGGCTTGATATCACGATGAATGATCCCCTTTTGGTGCGCGTGCTGGATGGCCCGGCAAACCTGAGTGAACAGCTCAAGCCGCTGTGCCGTCGTCAGGTTGTATTGGTCACAGTAGTCCGTGATCTTAATGCCGCGCACCAGTTCCATCACAAAAAACGGCCGGCCCGTTTCGGTCGAACCGGCGTCGAAGACCTTCGCGATGTTCGGATGGTCCATCAGGGCCAGCGCCTGCCGTTCCAGTTCGAACCGGGCAATCACATTCTTGGTGTCCATCCCAAGCTTGATGACCTTCAGAGCCACCCGGCGTCGGACTGGTTGCTCCTGCTCGGCCATGTAGACGGCGCCGCAGCCGCCTTCGCCGATCAATTGCAGGATCTTGTAATGGCTGATGCGATCACCGGGTTTCTCCCCGGCGGGCGGAGAGAGCACGATGGTCTTTCGGCACGGAAGGGTGGTCGGCTCCGCCATCGCCCCTTGCGTCTGCTCGTCGGCCTCCAGCAGGACGTGGACGCGGGCCAGCAGGACCTCATCTTCCCCGCACACCGCCTTGAGGTAACCCTCCCGTTGAGCAGGCGGCAGCAGCAAAGCGCCGGTGAAGACGGACTCTTCATTTACTTTTGCATCATTCATAACTCGGACCTCTGTCGTTCTAAAACACATTGCCTCAGACGCGCGCAACGCGCTCCGTCCGTCCGGCAACCTGGTCGGGTTGGCCAAAGTCGTACCTGCCGGACAGCGCATTAAGCAACCACGCCACGCCGCTCTGATTTAATGTTTTCTGAGCCGTAAGCTGCCGGGCGGGTCCACCCTCCCGGCCCCGACGTGAGTCGCCCAGGTATTCCCCACTTCCGGTTGGTAGTTGTCCGTCTGGCCCGCCGTTTTGGGGATCCGGATCAGGTGGTTGCAACTGGGACATTGAATTTCGCGCCCGGAAAACTGCGAGTCGCATTGCAAATGCTGGTCACAGTGCGAACAATTGAACTTGAACTCGTTCATAATCATTTAATCAGTTTGGCTTGTTTGGCGGTCTGCGGGTCTCCCACCCCACCACCGTTGCTGCACGGAGGAAACTTCGCATCCATTAACTCATGCGAAATTTGGAGTGACTTCGGATCATCTTGAAAAATTTTTTCTCATTTTGTCATCGAGGAGCGGTTAGCTTTGTCACAGAATTGGCATGAGCCGGAAAAATAATTGAGTGGCAGTGGGGGTCACACTGACGGAATTGGTACCGCCGTTGGATGTGGGCAAAACGCCGTCGGCCGTCCAGCCGTCGGGTCTGGCCAAATCCGAGTTGGTTTGCAAACCCCAGTCCGGCCAGGGCGACAAAGCCGGCCAGGAAATCGTCACCAAGCCGCGCGAACGAGTGGCACGCAGGCCCGGGGCAACCGCGAAAATCTGGCCCTTGACCACCAGCGTGCCGCCGTTGTTCACAAATTGGCCGCAGGAATTGGTTAGGTAGATATTGTCTACGACCAGCTTGCCACCGTTGCCCATGTTGCCGCTCAGTACAAACGTTCCTTTGCGTATGATCAGGACCGCAGTTTGCATGGGATTGGTGACGCAGAGACAGCCGCCCGAAAGATTGACATTGCCTATCGATCCCCCGATACAGTCCCCCAAAACCACCTGGTTTGACACGTCGACCTCGCAAGAGTTGAAACCTGCTTCACTAAACGTGCCTGTATTTTGACCATAGCCGACGTACATTGCGGCCAATTGTCCTTGAACGCCCGATGCCCCCTGCGGAATGCTCACCTCTGAATCATCCGTGGTCATGCCAATCGTCAAGCTCGTGCCGCTGCCATCCAGATCGCCCCCATCAAAAATGACCCAGTTTGAAACCAGTCCCTGGCCAGGGCCGGTTCCGTTCCCGATGATTTTCACGTAACCACCGTCCATAAAAAACCCGCCCGAACCCGTTCCATTGGGATTGAGAATTATTTGCCGGAAAGTGTGATTGCCGCCGGTGACCGTCAACACACCTTTGCCGGCAACGCCAATTCGCGTCACCCCGTTGGTGGCCGTGAAGCTCCCACCATTCAGGGTGATCACACTGGTCGCCGCCGAGGAACTGCTGGCCAAGGTAATGTCTGAATTGACATTCACCGTGGCATTGCCTTGTACGTTCATCGCGCCCACTGCGCCATTGTGGCTGCCGAGAATAAGCGCCCCGGCGTTCAGTGCCGAGTTGCTGACGATCAGGAAACCCGGGCCACCCGCAGTGCCCAAGGTCAGCGTGCTCGCCACCTGCAAGGGCACGTTTGTGCCCGCATGGACCAAGGCCAGAATGTTCGAGAAACCCACGGTTCCGGCGACAATAAGATCGTTAACCAACAGTGTATTGGAAGATCTGCCTAAAGTCGTATCCCGGTCAATGGTGACGGTCTTGGTGCCCGGGTTGGTGATGTGAATGGACGCCCTGTTACTGGGGGAGCCGGAGGACCAGTTACCGGCATCTTCCCATTTTCCGGAATGCGAATTGGTCCAGACATTGCTCCTTGGCGCCCAGCATCCGGCCAGCAGCATTACACACGCCGCCCCTGTCCAATTCAGGACGTTGTGGATCTTTAAGCAAACATTCATGTCCTTCCGGCCTCGGGGTAATGTTTTTAAGTCGGCGCCGATCCAGCGCTTCCAAATCCTTTCAGTCCAAGTTGTCTTGTTCATACCAATGACTAATGCGTAAATCAAGCACAAAGGGGCTCATGAGTTTGCCTTTGGCCGAATCGGTGCCTTTTGTGATCCAAAATCCCACTGGACTTCGCATAGTTATATGGTATGAACGACTTGTTTAGCATAACTAAAGACTTGAAATCCCGGCAGCGGGCCCCGATCCCTGTTCGGAGAAACGCCCCCATGAAAAGCCGTACTTACAGCGGTTTCACGCTGATAGAACTGCTAGTGGTCATTGCGATCATCGCGATCCTCGCCGCGATGCTCCTGCCCGTGTTGTCCCGGGCGAAGGACACCGCCAAGAACGCCGCGTGTGTGAACAATCTCACGCAATTAATCGACTGCTGGCATCTTTATGCCGGGGACAACACCGATTTGGTTGTGCCCAACAACAACATCGCGGGCGCTGCCTTCGGCCCCAGCTGGTGCCAGGGGACGGGAATTCTGGATGCCACCACGACAAATATCGAAAATGGCCTGCTATATCTCTACAACCGGACGGCCGGCATATACCATTGCCCGGCGGACCTCTCCACCATTTTTGATCAGTATGGCAACCCGCTTTCGCAGTTACGCAACCGTAGTTACAATCTGAGCCAGTCGGTCAACGGCAGCCCTGACCCCTGGCCGGCGGCCCACCTGCCGAGTTTTGCGAAATCCTCGAATTTACGAGCGCCCGGCCCCACCGAATGTCTGGTTCTTATCGACGAAAATGAGGGCACCATGCTCGACTCACATTTTGGCATGCCGACGCTCTTTTACAATAATACCGAGACGTGGTGGGACATGCCGGCGGATCGGCACAATCGCGGCGCCAATCTCGCCCTGGCCGACGGACATGTGGATCACTGGCGCTGGGCCACCGCAAAAGTCCCCGGCAACCGCGGCACGCCCACAGCGGTTTCTCCCGCAGAAATGCCTGATTGGAATCGCGTGGCTGCCGCCGTAAAACAGACGTGGTAATTTCCCATCGGAGGCCAGGTTGCTGGAATTTAAAGTCGGGAAGCCATTTCCGCTCGCAGCCACGCCCGGCTGTAGCTCCACCATCGCTTGACGGTCGGAACCGATACGCCCAGCACCTCCGCCGTCTCTTCGAGGGTTAATCCGACGAAATAGCGGAGCTTAACCAACTCCGCTTTTTGCGGATCCAGGGTGGCAAACTTTTCCAGGACTTCGTTGACCTCGATTAATTCATCGTCCTTGACTCCGGCGCTAATTTCAAGCTCATCCACATCCAACCGCTGCTGCCCACCCCCGTGTCTGGCCGCCTGCTTGCGCCGCGCAGTCTCAATCAAGATCCGGCGCATGGCTTCGGCCGCGGCCCCAAAAAAGTGCGCACGGCTCTCCCAATTTTGGTTTCCACCGCCTCCGAGACGCAGCCAAGCTTCGTGGACCAAGCTTGTGGGTTGGATCGTATGGCCTGGCCGTTCCGAGGCCATTTTCCCGGCGGCCAGTTGGCGTAATTGAGCGTAGACGACCGCCAGCAGTTCATCGGCCGCCTTTGCGTCACCCTGGCCCAAAGAGTTCAGCAACCGTGTAACGGCACTCATTTCGTCGTTGGAAACAGCTTGTCCCGGCAACGATAGCGAATTGGCGGCGCGGGCGGTTTGATCCATTTTGCCGAACTTAGCACACTGGCAAGCGTAGCTGAACACAAAACTGTTTATCAGCCACCTCTTATTCCCTTTTATTTGCTTTTCTTCCTGTGCATGGCGAAGTAATTATTGCGCCTGAAAACTTGGCAGAAAATGTTTCATCCAGCCGGCCAGACAGAGAAGCAAAAAGGCAAACGGATTCACCGCGGTTGACGCTCAAACTGGCGGTCGCCGACCCGAATTTTCGATCGTGGTGGCGCGAAATCCTGGCCAAACTTACTGCTTTGGCCAACAGCAATGCAGTTGATTCTCTCCAAGCCTGACCAAAGAACCTTTCAATTATGAGGCTTCAACTGAATAGTTCCGGTAAGTCTCGATCATGGTCCGCTGTTTCGGTTCAAACAGTGGCAGGCGAACTTGCGGATTTTGGAGGTCGAGGCGATTCAAACAAGGACGTCTGCGCCCGTTTCTCATCCATTTATTGAGCGTCTCATCAGCAGACTCCGGCGAGTATTTGGACCGGGTGTTGTTCTGGTGCTTTCTGACGCTGGCTCGAACCCATTTCACCGATAATGCGTAGCGGTGCCTCTGGCAGGACTTGAACCTTTTTTTCAAGGACAATGACCTCGTTTCCACCCCCTTTTCGGGTATCCCCACCCCTGTCCCCACGGCGGGGATACCCTCTGTTCCCAAAGCCCCCTTTGTTTACCTGGGTTTCATCGGAATTTAGCTGCTTGGCAGCATCCCCGATTACGGTCGGTTTTATGGCTCGCGCGGCCCCATAGATTGTGGAGGCCGCGCTCGCCAAAAACCTCCCGACTCGCTCACGCGAAAACGAGTTCACCGACGGACTGTTTTAACGATTCAAGGACAGGTGTCCTTTACCAAAACGGACGGATAGAACGAGTTTGCTCGGGAGCCAAAACGCTCCCTCGCATGACCACGGGTGCGCCAAAAGTGCGCACTGGTATGGACGGGTTTGACGGGGTGCAACTGGTTCGGTTTTTAACCCGGACGACCGGTTAAAGACCGGCCAAAGACTTGTGAGCTTTGGCTCATCTCCGGGAATCCCGCCTCTCCCCCTAACCCCATCGGCGGGCACCCTGCGCTTCGCAAAACACCCACGACTTTGGCCGGAGCGGGCGGGCGAGGAGAACCGGGCTTTCCTCGCAGACTCGGAAACCCATTTCACCTCGCTGATCCGCCTTGACGGGTTTTTACGGGCTGAACGTGTGACCGCAAAGTGGCTGGACGAAATCGGCTTTCCGCTGGACTGGTTTGACCCGATGCCGCCTGTGGCGGTTATTTGGAAAAATTTGAACTTTGCAGTCACTGAGTCCGGGAACATATTAAACGGAAGTGACACAGCCCGTGGCCCAATGAGAAGAGTGCTTTCAAAATCAGAATTGATGCCTCTGGCGAAAAACGCATTTGAAGACCTGACTGATTATTCAGTCGGGTTTATAAAAGCTTTGCCAAATGACCCCATCGAAGCGGTTCTTGCAGGTTCGGGAACGCTCGTTTCAGTGAACGGTTTTAGGGCGATCCTCACCGCGCACCATGTTTTGACCAATCTTCCAAATACCGGTCACGTCGGTTTGTTGACGCCGATGAGGTTCGGGTCGCGGATTCATCGCCTAACCATTGACATGCAGTACGTCCAAAAGGTGCTGATTGCAAAAGGCCAGGACGATCCCCAAGGCCCTGATCTTGGAATGCTGGTCTTGGCTCCCACAGATTGGGCGCGACTGCCGAGCGGCAAAATTTTCTATGATTTGTCGAGACGTCAAGAATTGCTTGCAACCCATCCCCCCGAAGAGAATCGCGGGGTTTGGGTCCTCTTCGGTATGGTCGCGGAACGGACGGCTGATTTATCCGAGGAAGACAAGAAGCGATATGGCAAAGGCAAAAGCTTTCAAGGAATTTGCATCACCGCCGCTCCTAGCGGGCAACGGCAAGACCAGGAATTTGACTACCGGTCAATCCAAGTCGAGTACAACGCAACATACGAAGGTCCGGAATGTTTTGGCGGATGCAGCGGTGGCGGTCTGTGGCACCTGCTTGTGGCAGAGAAACCGGATGGTTCCCTCGAAATCTTTACCTTGATACTTTCCGGCGTCGCATTCTATCAATCAGCAAAAGACGGCTTGCGCAAAACGATTGAATGCCACGGTCCCAAAACTATTGACGGAAAGGTAATCGGGCAGCACGATTTTTCAGTGCTCGACCGCGCAAATCTCAAAAACATTTTGGATGAACACAAGCTGACGGCGACTGGCCTTGTTGATCCGGACAATGCCAAAAAGTTAGGACAGTTCGCCGGCGTGGATGCCTTGATTCTGGGAACAATGATTTTGAAACCCCAGGGCATTAGTCTCACTGCAAAAGTTGTTACGACCGACACCGCTGAGATCGTTGGTGCTGCAAGAACCCAATTCCGAAACGATGACAATGTAAAGCAGCTGCTGGGAGACGTTCAATCTGGCGGTCCCACCAACTCACTGAGCGGGGATTCAAAGCCAAATGCTGGAAATAATGGTGCGGGAGCGCAAAATAGTAACCAAAGCAAGGAAGAGGGCAATCAGGCAAAAGAGGATACTTCTCCAAAAACGGAGGATATTCCCGCTGTTGTCAAAAACTTCAGAGACTTGCATGTTGAGATTGAGCCGTTACGGGTGATTGACGGGGGCCGACAATACCTTTTGTCAATGACACTGAGCAATCAGTTCCATGGCGGAAAAACTTGACAGAGTTTGGGTTTGGCCTGCGCAAAACCCGCAACTTCCGCGCGGCGTTTGCGGTCCGTTCGGTAAGAATTTGACCCTGATTCCAACCGGGGTTCACGATTACGGCGATACCACATTAAAGAACTGCTGGGGCAAGATGGCGGCTGGGTTGGTGAAAGTCAGCGACCTCCGGCTTTGCCGGGCAAAGCCGGAGGGTTTCCGATTGGACTAAAAGATTTATTGAAGAATCTGTCAGAACCAAAATGAGGCGAACTCCATGCGGGCGAGCCGATGAAGCTCTTCGAGCTGGCCGACCGGACGGGAATGATAGAAATGGAATTGTTTGCCCGAACTCACCAGAAATAAGGGCTGGCGACAGTACGGTATCCGGTGATGCAAATAACCGCGACGGTGGATACGTTCGAGACCGGGCGGGGGTTTACGTTGGGGGGTGTTGAGCGCGGAGAAGCTGCGGACAGTTGGTTGCTCCAACCCCTGAGCCGACGCCTGCCGGCAAGCCGTTTTAGCTCCGTGATGGCCCGCCGAGGCGTTCTGATTTCCTGCTGTCTGCTCGACGCTCGAATCCCCTCCGAGGTCGCCGGTGCAAGAATCAAGGCCAGTGGATTGGCAATAGTCCCGGCATACACCATCGCGATTTCTCGCCGTTGCGCCCTTTATTTTTTATTTGAGGCGTTCGAGCAAATGGTCGCCGACTCGCAGTGCGTTGGCGATGATGGTGAGCGAGGGATTGACCGCGCCGCAGGACGGAAAGAAAGAACCGTCCACGACATAGAGATTGTCAATGTCGTGCGCGCGGCAGTCGAGATTAAGCACCGACGTTTTCGCATCCGGCCCGAACCGGCAGGTGCCGTTCTGATGTCCGACGCCTTCCAGGGGAATGGATTTCTTGAGGTAGAATTCTTCCGGCACATGCGTGTGTCCGCCATCCACCCGCTTTAGCACTTCCCGCCAGCGCGCCGTCAAGCGCCGGTACGGTTCTTCATTGTTCGGAGTGTAATCAAGTTGGATTCCTTTACCCGCGATCCAGCGAACGCGGTTTTCGTGGCTGGGCAAATCTTCCGTTGTGAGCCACCAGGGGACGGAGTGAGATTTCATGGTTTTTAGAATGACCGAAGGCGTCAGCGCCGGCGCCTCGTCCTTCATCATCTCCCATTTGAATGAACCGACCAGTTGTATTCCGCCCATGGGATACGGGAAATCTTTTTCGCCGAAGTAAAAGTCGTTCAGGGCGATGGTTTTCATATATTTGCTGGGATTTGGCTTGAGTCCAATCGAGAGCACGATCGCGGCCTTATGAAACATGAAGTTCCGTCCGACCAAGTTGGAACTGTTGGCCAGTCCGTCGGGGTGCATATTATTGGCGCTGCGCAGGAGCAATGCCGCCGAGTTGATCGCCCCGCAAGCGACGACCACGATCGCGGCAGTGTACGTTTCCCTGCGCTGTCCGGCGTCGAACTCAACCTCGACACCTGCGATTTCAGAGCCGGTGGCATTGGTGGTGAGCCTGCTGACATAAGCGCCGGTGAGCAGCGTGATGTTGGGCAGTTTAAAGATGGGACGGATGCAATTATTGTCCGCATCCGATTTGGCTTCGACCAGGCACGGGAAACCGTCGCAGGTGTCGCACCGAATACACTGGCTTTGCCAGCGCACCTGCTCGTTGAGTTTAATACCGATGGGACAGGGAAATGGATAATGGCCACCCGCCTTAAGCTCATCGTAAAGTTCCTGAATGCGCGGCTCGTGGCTGACAGGTGGATGCGGATAGGACTGGCTGGTGGGTGGCTCGGTTGGATCAGTGCCACGCTCGCCATGCGCATGATAAAGCAACTCTGCCTCATCGTAATAAGTCTGGTAGTCGCGGTATTTCAACGGCCATGCCGGCGAGATGCCGTCCTTATGTTGCACTTCCTCAAAGTCTCGTTCCCGCAAGCGAAAGAGCGCCGCCCCATACACTTTCGTATTGCCGCCGACCCAGTAGGCCGTCTGTGGATGAAGAGGTTTGCCTTCGCTGTCCTGCCAGACTTCGTCCGTGTGATAACGGTTCTCCAGAAAGACCGCCTTGGTGTCCCAATTCTCTTTTTCTTGCGGCAGAAACGTGCCGCGTTCGAGGATGAGAATCCGCTTCCCGCTGGGTGCGAGGCGGTGAGCGAGCGCGCCTCCACCCGCGCCGGTCCCGATGATGATGATGTCGTAGTTGCGCATAGCATTTTCTCGCGTTCAATCACTTGTTTGCCATGATTTGTTTTGTTGACCGCGATGGAATAATTCCTGCGCTGTCATTCCGCCTCCGACAGGCGCTTGTCCAAAGTCCAGGCGGCGCTTATGAGTGCAATATGGGAAAGCGCCTGCGGAAAATTTCCAAGATGTTCGCCGCATGGACCCAGTTGTTCAGCGTAAAGACCAAGGTGGTTGGCATAGCCAAGGGCCTTTTCAAAAATTAAGCGCGCCTGTTTCAAGTCCCCGGCCCGGGCGAGGCATTCCACATACCAAAAGGAGCACGTTGAAAACGTTCCTTCCTGCCAATTGCCATCTTTCAAGAGCCCATTTCCGGTCTTGTAGCGATAGACCAGCGAATCTTCGACGAGATTTTTTTCGATGGCCTGCATGGTCGATTTCCAGCGGGGATCGGTCGGGCTGATGAATTTCAGCATCGGCAGCATGAGGGCGGACGCATCCACCTTGTCGGCACCTCGATACTGAACAAATGACCTGAGTTTCGGATTCCAGAAAGTTTCGTAAATGTCCTTGTAAATTTGATCGCGCACCCTGTGCCAGCGGACGATGGGCGAAGGAAACGACCGCCGTCGCGCCAGCTTGATGGCGCGATCAATCGCCGTCCAGCACATCGCCCGCGAATATAAAAAAGGCTGCGGGCCGTCGCGCGTTTCCCAAATGCCATCATCGGATCTTTTCCAATTCTTGCAAACCCATTCGACGAGCCTAGCGAGGTTCATCCAGTAATCGTAGGAGATGGGCTCGCCGTGCTGGTCATAAATCAAAACCGAATCCAGCAGCTCACCGTAAATGTCCAATTGCAACTGCTTCGCGGCGGCATTGCCAATCCGTACGGGACTGGAATTTTCATAGCCTTTAAAATTCTTGAGCATATGCTCGGGCAGGTCACGCCCGCCATCGAGACGATAAACCACTTGAAGAGGCTTGCCCGGTTTGAGATCGCGACAGCGTTTTTCCATCCATTGCATAAAGGCATGCGCCTCTTCCACATAACCAATTCGCATCAAGGCGTAGAGCGTGAATGAGGCGTCCCGAATCCAGGTGAAGCGATAATCCCAGTTGGCGGCACCCCCAATCCTTTCCGGCAGGCCAAACGTCGGCGCCGCGACAATTGAACCATGCGGAAGAGAGGTCAAGAGTTTTAAAGTCAGGGCGGAACGCATCACCATCTCGCGCCAGCGGCCGCAATAGCTGGAACGGGCCGCCCAAACCAGCCAGAAATTCATTGTCTCCTTAAAAGCGTCCGAAACGTAATTGGGATTTTCGGAGGGGGAATCGCCCTGCACATGTTCCAAAATGAACCAGACCAAATCCCCCACTCCCAACTTGAAATGCGCCACCGCCTCGCCATTCTCGACTCGAATCGGGTGATTGCTGCGCAAGCGCAAAACCGATAGATCCCTTTTGGCTGGAACAAAAATAACTTCATGGGGTCTTTTTTCAATGGTGTGACCAACCCGGCCGTAATCAAATTTGGGGGCAAAAATCATTCGGAAGGCAATTTCGCCGCGAACAACCTTGACGCGGCGAACAAGATTGTGGCTGTTGCCCAGATGCTGCATCGCCATGAAATCCGAGATTTCCGCAATGCCATTTTTCCCCAGGAATCGTGTCAACAATATGTTTGTGTCGGGAAAATAGTTTTGGCGGTTTTTAAATTCGCCGGACTGCGCTTCAATGCTGAAACGACCGCCGCGACGGTCGTCCAGAAGGGCGGCGAAAATGGTCGGCGAATCAAAATGCGGGAAGCACATGAAATCAATTGAGCCGCCAAGGCTGACCAAGGCGGCCGTGGTCAAATCGCCAATAATCCCGTAATTCTCGATCGGCTGACGGTTCGTGGCATCAGTCATAAGTGGTGACGTGAATGAGCTACGAGGAAAACAGCCGCCGCCGCAATCAAGATGATAATCGCCGGAAAAATAATTCCCCGTCTTTTATTCAACCATAGTTGCCAGCTGAATTTCCGCGCCCGCCCGTCAAAGTTTCCGTGCGCGCCAAAATCATGCTCCACCGGAGCAAACAGGTTGTCCGGATGATTGGGATTTTTTGGTTCACTGGTCTGCTGGTTCTGGTAACCGGTACGGCCTAAATAATAATCCAAAAGACCGGCCGCGAATCTATTGCCAAGAATGGCCTCGACAGTTGGAAAGCCGACGTAAATCTGACGGCGTCTGTGGGTGGCGGCGAACACGATGGCATCCGCCGCCACTTCCGGTTGAAATATCGGCGGCACCGGCTGGGCTTTGTAAGGCAAGCGACTTTTTGTCCAACTGAATTGCGGAGTATTGACCGCAGGCATTTCAACGATGCAGACGTGAATATTTTTTTTATCGTGAATCAATTCGCAGCGCAGAGAATCCGTAAAGCCCTGAATGGCATGTTTCGCCGCGCAATAAGCGGATTGCAGGGGAATCCCGCGAAAGGCCAGCGCCGAGCCGACATGAATGATCACCCCCCGATTACGCGGGCGCATTCGGCGCAACGCCGCCAATGTGCCCCAGACGTAACCCAGATAGGTCACTTCAGTGACGCGCCGATATTCCGCCGGGGTCATCTCGATAATCGGCGAAAAAACCGAGGCCATGGCATCGTTGATCCAAATATCAATGGGTCCAAATTCTTTTTCTAATTTTTCCGCCGCCGCTTCCACCGCATTTTCATCCGCGACATCCACGTTTAGAACTAATCCCCTGCCTCCCAAATCTTCGACCTCCTTGCGCGCTGCTTCCAACCCCTCCCGCCCTCGGGCGAGCAAGCCAATCCATGCGCCACGGCTGGCAAAAGCGCACGCTGTCGCCCGTCCGATTCCAGCCGAAGCTCCCGTGATCATGACAACTTCAGGACGGTGATTTTTATTATTCATACCTCCATCAGTTAAAAATTTGCATCGGATGGGCGGCATGGCGAAAATATTTGCCCGCGACATCCTTGAAGTTTGAAACCAAATCCACCACCGGCTAAGGACTGCCGCCGAAGGCTTGACGCGAAATTTGACCCACCATCAGAATAACAGGGCAATGGTCCATTTTTGCATTGTAAAAGGCGCCTAAGAGATAAGCGCCGCCAGGGCCCGAAGTGGCCAGGCACACGCCAACTTTTCCAGTGAATTTCACGTAGGCTCATCATTGAATCCTTGGTTCAATTACCATCACGCCATCCCCAACCGCCACGTCAAGAATTTGCGGCTTTCGCTCAACGCTAATTTTGCCGCTGCGCTCCAAACGAGCCAGCTTGACAGCTTTAGGGTCGCCGACCTTTCTGGGAAACCGCAAGGCTTCTTCCAAGTCATGGCGGCCAGATGGTTTTGCATGAGAGAATTGGTTTTTAACTTCACTTTTGACGATTATCTGAATGGCACGTTCTTTCAACAACGTTCCAAAGGTCAGGAATTCACAGGCGAGCCGGGCCATGGCGCGGTACGTTAGAGCGATCACGAAACCGAGGTCGGTGTTTGCCCAAAATGAGGCCGAGCAGTTGATGGCCCGAGCCAGCATGGACGCCACGAGAAATGCCAGCACCACGTCAAAAACATTTTTCTGCTCCATGAAACGCCGTCCTGCAATTCGGATCATGAAATACATCGTAAGGAACACAATGATCGCTCGGAGGACCAGTTGCAACAGTGTCAGTTCTTGGGGATCGCCACCGAGTCCCATCCACCGTTGCAAAATAGATTCCTTTGTCTCCATTAGCGTATGATTAAAATTACATTTTGCTTTTTTTGATATGCCTTGATCGCAGTCTTAAGCACTTTTCGCATTTGACCTGCCCAACGATTCCGAGCACCTTAGATTTCTTTACATTCAACCAGTAGTATGTCTCGGAGAAGACTGAAATTTCTTTCACCATCGCCGGTTCAAGTTTGAGTCTTCTGACTTCCAGCGGCGATTCTTTGCCGATTGCTTGGCCGACGATTCTGTCGTTAAGAACTGGCTTGCCTACCTCCTTCTCTGTGTGAGTCGCCGCGAACACCGCTTTCGATTGAAGAGGTGGCAGTGTGTTTGATACGACCGGTTCTTCATTGAGGACCAAAACATCCAGGGGTTCGCGGTCCGAATTCGCGGAAACAATCGCAAACTGGGTCCCTTGCGGGCTCCAAGGTGCTCGTAGCGGGCATGGTTTCCCGGAAGACGGAGTTTCTACGCCGATCGAATCCATAACGAGCACGTTTACAGTCAGAATTCTAGCGTTGCACTTTGCAATTTCATGAATGCAAAGTGCCGACACGATGGCTGCGCGTGCAACCATTTTAGTGCAGGCCACGAATGGACGCAAATAGCGTCTCTTCTGCGCGCAACGTCGTGCAATGTATTTTCTCGGCGTTTCGGATCCCTATTGATTCTACCATGGCAATCGCCGAGACGTTTCCGCCTGCCGGGATAGCTTGTTTTGGATGGCATATGCTCCTTCGTTTTATGAGTGCTCTAGCCCGGATATTTCATAGCGAGATTGAACAAAGAAGCGGCGAGAGCGTCA
>Ga0302320_10012132_pt1 | contig 18143 bp, 14 predicted proteins | sample Bog_T0_3_FD_202130 | JGI IMG/M metagenome (GOLD analysis project Ga0302320, IMG submission 202130) | Peat permafrost microbial communities from Stordalen Mire near Abisko, Sweden - Bog_T0_3 | ecosystem: Environmental > Terrestrial > Soil > Wetlands > Peat | place: Sweden: Abisko, Stordalen Mire...
CGATCCCCGCCGCCGATCGCCACGGTACCGCGCGCGATCTGTTCACGGTCTGGTTCGGCTCGAACATCATGCTGCTGACCGTGGTCACCGGCGGCCTCGCCGTTACGGTGTTCCACCTGTCGTTCGCGTGGTCGCTCGCGGCATTGGGCCTGGGGAATCTCGTCGGCGGGATCTTCATGGCGTTGCATGCCGCGCAGGGTCCGACGCTCGGCGTGCCGCAGATGGTGCAGACGCGCGGGCAGTTCGGCTCCTTTGGCTCGCTGCTGGTCGTCGGGATCGTCATTGTCATGTATGTCGGATTCCTCGCCTCGAACCTCGTGCTGAGCGGCGAGGCGCTGGCCAGCCTCGCGCCGGGCTGGCCGGACACGCCCGGCATCTTTCTCGTCAGTGCGCTCGGCGTGGTCGCGGCGATCTACGGCTATGACCTGATCCATGCCTATACCCGCTGGATGAGCGTATTTTCCGGCGCGGTGCTGGTCATCGCCTTCGCGTGGATTGCCGGCGTGCACGGCCTGCCGGCGGATTTTCTCGCGCGGGGCGGCTGCAGCTGGGCGGGCTTCCTCGGCGCCCTGTCCACCGCCGCACTATGGCAGATCGCCTACGCCCCCTACGTATCCGATTACTCGCGCTACATGCCGGAGCGCACCGGGGTGCGCGCCGCGTTCTGGGCCAGCTACTGGGGCTGCGTGCTCGGCTCCTGGCTGCCGATGATGCTGGGCGTCGTCGTCGGGCTCGCGCTGCCGGGTGTCGGGCTCGTCAGGGCGACCGCGCTGCTGACCGGGGCGTTCGCGCCGGTGCTGCTGGTCGTGTTCTCGGTCGGGATCGCCGCGGCGAACGCGATGAACCTGTACTGCGGCGCGCTGTCCACGCTGACCTTCGGCCAGACGCTGCTGCCGCGCTGGTCGCCGGGACCGGCCGCGCGAATCCTGGTAGCGGTGATCCTCGGCGCCGCCTCGACCGTGGCGGCACTCGCCGGCAAGGCGCAGTTCATGACCAACTATGAACATTTCATCCTGTTCCTGCTGTACGTCCTGGTGCCGTGGACCGCGATCAACCTGGTGGACTATTACCTGCTGAAACACGGCGTCTACGACGTCGAGTCGTTTTTCCGCCGCGACGGCGGCATCTACGGCTGGGTCAACTGGCCGGCGGTGGGATGCTACCTGTTCGGAATCGCGGTGCAGCTGCCCTTCGTCGACTCGGCGCTGTATACTGGTCCCGTTGCGCGCGCGATGGGCGGCGTCGACCTGTCGTGGATCGTCGGGCTCGTGGCGACCTCGCCCGTGTATTATTGGCTGGCGAAAGCCCGCGGGCTGCGGCAACCATAGATAACAAACCAGGGAGCAGCAATATGCGCATCGGCAGAATCAGCGGCATCATGGCGATTTCGGGCCTGTCGGCAACGGCGGCCTACAGTCAGATCAGCACCAACCCCTCGCTGCCGACGACGGTGCCGGCCAGCGAGGACAAGTGGGGCAACTTCGCGCTGGGCAGTTCCGCTCTCGCCAATGTCGAAGCGACGATCATCGGGGCCGGTGAAACGGCACCGTGCAGCTATCCGACCAGCTGGAACAGCTGCAACAACCTTGCGATCGGTGCGCAGGCGCTCGCCACGAACACGATCGGCTATGAAAACCTCGGCATCGGCAGCTACGCGCTGTATGCCAACACCACCGGCCAGTACAACACGGCCATCGGCGCGTACGCGCTGTTCGCGAACCAGACCGGAAGAGGAAACACCGCCGTCGGCACCGGAGACCTGTCGTTTTCGACCGGCAACGCCAACACCGGCATCGGCTCCTATGCGCTGTGGCGCAATACGACCGGCAACAACAATACCGCGCTCGGCTACTACGCGCTGCTGCGTTACCAGACGCCGGGCAACAACACCGCCATTGGTGCGAATTCAATGATCGGCCAGTTCACGCAGTCGAGTCCGACCGCGCAGAAGGACTTCTCGATCAACACGGGCGCCAACAACACCGCGGTGGGCGCCGCGACGCTGACCGTGAACACCGCCGGCGGTGCCAACAGCGTGCTCGGCACCAATGCGATGACCGCCAATGTGACGGGCAGCTACAACTCCGCATTCGGCATCGAGACGCTGGCAGCCAATACCGTCGGCAACTACAACGCGGCCTTCGGCGCGGCCGCATTGCAGAACAGCGTCACGGCCAGCCAGAACACGGCGATCGGCACCGGTGCCCTGCGTTCCGACACCACCGGCCGCGGCAACAGCGCGACCGGCTTCCTGTCGCTCTACGGAACCACGACCGGCATCGGCAACACGGCCGTCGGCAGCAGCGCCGGCGTCAACGTCGCCACCGGCAACTACAACACCTACATCGGCTACGGCGTCGCCGGCTTCACGAGCGCCGACCAGTACGTGACGCGTATCGGCGTCACGACCATCGACCCATCGAATCCGGGTTCACCGACGACGTTCGTCGGTGGCATCTACAACTCCGGCGTGACCGGTGGCCTGCCCGTCTACGTCACGGCTTCCGGCCAGCTCGGCTTCAGCGCTTCCTCGGAGCGCTACAAGACCGACATCAGGACCCTGCAGAAGGCCGGCGACCGGCTCAAGGGTCTGCGGGCCGTCAGCTTTCATGTCAGGAGCGACCCACGGGGCGCACTGCAGTACGGGCTGATCGCGGAGGAGGTCGACAGGGTTTATCCGGAACTCGTAATCCGCGACGCCAGCGGCACGATCCAGGGTGTGCGCTACGATGAACTCGCGCCGCTGCTGCTCGGCGAGGTCCAGCAGCAGGCGGTCGTGATCGCTGAGCTGCAGGCACAGAACGCGGACATGCAGCGCCAGCTCGCGAAGGTCGACGAGCTCGAGCGGCGGCTGGATGCGGCGCTCGGCGCGACGGCCCATGACAGCGGGCGCGTCGCGCAGCGCTAGCGCTGCGGCTATTTGAACAGCGTCGCAGCCTTCAGCAGCGTCATCCAGATCCCGTAGCACAGCGGCAGGCCGACGATTGCCCAGGCGATCGCGACCTTGAGCGGGCTGCTGCTGTCGGTGCCCGCCGCGGCGCTGCCGGCAGCCGCGCCTGCGGCGGCTCTGGCCAGGGCACGGTCCTGGGCAAGCTGTATTTCACGCGCGAGTTCGGCATCGCTCATGAAGCGGCTCGCGGCCACGGGCCGCACCAGCAGGTTGGCGATCAGCCCGATGACCAGCATGCCGGCGAGGGTGTAGAAGATCGAGCCGTACACCTGGTCGAACGGAACCTTCGCCTCGACGCGGGTATCGTGCAGGTAATTGACGACGACCGGCCCGAGGATCCCGGCAGTGGACCACGCGGTCAGCAGCCGTCCGTGGATCGCGCCGACGAACTGCGTACCGAAGAGGTCGGCGAGGTAGGCGGGTATTGCGGCGAAGCCGCCGCCGTACATCGATGCGATCACGCAGAATGCGCCGACGAACAGCGCCAGTGACTTGCCGGCGGCCGCGTAGGATGCGAGCAGGTACATCGCGATGCCCAGCAGGAAAAACACCACATAGGTCAGCTTGCGGCCGAGTTTGTCGGACAGCGAGGCCCAGAAGAAGCGCCCGGCGATGTTGAACAGCGACAGCAGCCCCACGAAGCCGGCAGCGATCGCGACGATCTTCGCCAGCAGCGCCGGCGTCGCCTTGACGGTCGCGTAGCCCATGTCGCCCGCGCCCAGCAGGCTGCCGCCGAAGGTCTCCTGCAGCATCGGCGATGCGGCACCGATGATGCCGATGCCGGCTGAGACGTTCATGCACAGCACGAGCCACAACAGCCAGAACTGCGGCGTCCGGTGCGCCTGGTCGAGGTGCACGCTGCGCAGCGCGATCATCCGCACCTGCGATCCCGCAACCGGCGCCGCCCAGCCAGGGGGCGCCCAGCCGGGCGCTGGCACGCGGTAGGTGAAGGAGCCGAGCACCATGAACACGAAATAAATCACGGCCAGTACCACAAACGTCTGCCAGACACCCGGATCGCCCGGGGAGGAGAATTTCGCCATCAGCGTCGTCGCCAGCGGCGAGCCGATCATCGCGCCGCCGCCGAAGCCGGCGATCGCCATGCCGGTCGCCATGCCACGTCGGTCGGGGAACCATTTGATCAGCGTCGATACCGGCGAGATGTAGCCGAGACCCAGACCGATGCCGCCGATCACACCGGAACCGAGCCACAGCAACCATAGCTGGTGATGACGGACGCCGATCGCCGAGATCAGCAGTCCGCCGCACCAGCAGACCGCTGCGACGAAGCCAGCCTTGCGCGGACCGGCGTGTTCCAGCCATCCGCCCCAGATTGCTGCTGCGCAGCCGAGAACGACGAAAAACAGCGTGAACATCCACCCCAGTCCGAACTGGGTCCAGTTGCAGTCCGTCGCGCCGAGGGTGCCGAGCGTGCCCGCCATCTTGTCGCTGAAACTGACGGCGGTTGCGGCGCAACCTGCGAGGGGCTTGCCGTCGGAACCGGTGAGCATGCCCTGCAGCGGTTTCCAGAACACCGAGAACCCGTAGGCCATGCCGATACAAAGATGGATCGCAAGCGCGGCGGGGGGGACGATCCAGCGGTTGAAGCCCGTTCCTGCGACCGTGCGCTCCCTGGAAAGAATCGAGCCCCGTCGGTCTTCGCGCGTATCAGCCATGCCCAGCTCCCGGTCAAAGTATTGTTGTAATGCTGTATATCAGCCCCATTACGATACCGCAGACATTGGCGCGGCGCGCCGTAATCCCGTCAATGGCGCCCATAGAGAGCGGCAATAACTAGAAATCTCGTTATTTTTATTCTATAAAAACATGAATTTATTAGGTTTAATAGCCTGTGAAGGCTATAATAAACCGTCGGCGGCGGGGCCGCCGGCAGCGCCACAGGGCGCGTCATTTGAATCGATGGTGCCCAGGAGAGGACTCGAACCTCCACGAATTTCTCCACTGGTACCTGAAACCAGCGCGTCTACCAGTTCCGCCACCTGGGCAAGATGGGACTCGATGTACGAGGCGCGGAAATCTACGCACAGACTTAAGGCTTGTCAATCAATGCTGACCAGAACTCTATGACACGACGCAATTCATCCGGGCCGAAGCGGCCAAAATCAAAATCCCCCTCGGCTGCGCCGGCGCGCAGCGACTGGCGCGCCGAAGATCCGAATCTGGAACTGGAAAAATCCCGATATGCCGAGCCCATCGCGAGCCGCGAGCTGCTGCTGAAACACCTGGCGGAAGCGCCCGAGCCGCAGAGCGCGGCGCGACTTGCCAAGCGCCTCGGTCTCACGAGCGATCAAGAGCGCGACGCGCTGGCGAAGCGCCTCGCCGCGATGGTGCGCGACGGCCAGGCTTTGCAGTCGCCGGACGGATTCACGACGGCAGGCGAGGCCGAGCGGGTCGTCGGGCGCGTGCGCGGCCGCGCGAGCGGCGAGGTGCTGGTGATGCCGGACGACGGTTCAGCGCCGCTGGTGCTGGCCCGCGCCGACACCCGCACGCTGATGCACAACGACCGGATCGAGGTCCGTGCCGTCGGCACCAATGACCGCGGCCGGCGCATGGCACGCCTGATCCGCCGCATCGGCGACGCGCCGGCGCTCATCGGCGGCGTCTGGCACACCGGCCCCGGACATGGCCGCGTGACCCCGGAGGACCCGAGCCACTGGTATTCGATCGAGGTGCCCTTCAAGGATCGCATGGGCGCAGTCGATGACGACAACGTGATCGTCGAGATCACCAAGCGTCCGCTCGGCGAGGCGAGTGCGCACGGCCGGGTCGTCGAAGTGCTGCGCGACGAGCGGCCCGCGGACCTCGCGGCGCGCTTCGCGATCGTGCGTCACGACCTGCCGCAGGAATTCAGCGCCGAGGTCATCCACGCGGCGGATCGCGTCGGTTCCGTCGTCCGCGAGGCCGACCGTGCGCACCGCGAGGACCTGCGCGAACTGCCGTTCGTGACCATCGACGGCGAGGATTCGCGCGATTTCGACGATGCGGTCTATGCGGAGAACGTGCGCTGGGGCGGCTGGCGGCTGATTGTCGCGATCGCCGACGTCAGTCACTACGTGCGCGCCGGCAGTCCGCTCGACACCGAGGCGCGGGCCCGGGCGACATCGGTCTATTTTCCCGATCGCGTCACGCCGATGCTGCCCGAGCAGCTGTCGAACCATCTGTGTTCGCTGATGCCGCGCGTCGAGCGCCTGGCGTTCGTCTGCGACATGCGTGTCAGCCGCCACGGCAAGGTGACCAAGGCGCGCTTCTATGAGGCGGTGATCCGCTCGCATGCACGCCTGACCTACGACCAGGCCTGGAACTACCTGCGCGCGCCGAAGGCCTGCACGGACGGGGCACTGACCAAGCCGATCCGCGAGTCGCTCGACTACCTGTACAAGGTCTATGGCGCGCTGAAGGTGGCGCGCGACGCGCGCGGCGCGCTGGATTTCCGCGGCGGCGAGGCGAAGGCGAAGATCGGCGCGGACGGCCGCATCGAGGGCTTCTACACGGTCGTGCGCAACGATGCACACCGGCTGATCGAGGAATGCATGATCGCAGCGAACGTCGAGGCCGCGGTTGCGCTGCGTCTGGCGAAGGCGCCGAGCCTGTTCCGCGTGCATGGCCAGCCCGAGGACAAGCGCGTCACGGAGCTGCAAAAGGTGCTGACGGCGCTGCAGGTGGGCGCCGCGTTCTCCGAGAAGCCGACGCCGCGCGAGTTCCGGCAGCTGGTTGAAAGGCTGGTGGCGCGCCCCGACGGGGCGCTGCTGGAGGGCCTGGTGATCCGCTCGCTGGCACAGGCGGTCTACCAGCAGACCAACATCGGACATTTCGGTCTCGCGCTCGAGGAGTACGCGCATTTCACCTCACCGATCCGGCGCTATCCGGATCTGCTCGTGCATCGCGCGATCAAGGCGGCGGTGCTGCCGCATTCGACGTCGGGCCACAAGTACAGCAGCGCCGAACTGCAGGCCCTGGGCCAGGAGAGTTCGGCACGTGAGCGACGCGCGGACGATGCGGCGCGCGACGTGATGGGCTACCTGCGTTGCCTGTATCTGCAGCCGCGCGTCGGGGAGAGTTTCGATGCGACGATCACCAGCGCGCTGGAGTTCGGTCTGTTCGTGCAGCTGAAGGAAATGCCGATCGACGGCCTCGTGCACATCTCGGCGATCCCGGGCGATTACTGGGAGCTCGACCGCGGCGGCATGGGCCTCGTCGGTGAGCGCACCGGCCGGCGCTGGCAGATGGGCGACGCCGTGCGTGTGCGCCTGTCGCGCGTCGACCTGTCGCAGCGGCAGATCGACTTCGAACTGCTGGACGGCGACACCTCGACCGGGACCGGTACGGTGCGCGCACCGCGCGGCGGCGATCGGGGCCGCGGTGGCGGCGGCAACCGCGGCCGTAGTGGTCGGGGCGGCGGTGGCGGTGGCGGCGGTGGTGGTGGTGGCGGCCGGCGTTCTGGAAGAGGCGGGCGTGGCTGACGCCAGGCGGCACTGGGTCTACGGCCTGCATGCCGTGCTCGCGGTGCTCGAACGTGCGCCGGAGCGGATTCTGGAGCTGATGCTGACGGAGACGCGCGAGGACGCGCGGATGCGGCTGTTGCGTGAGCGCGCGACCGCCCTCGGGGTCCTGGTGCAGGCGAGTTCGAACGAGGCGCTGGGCAGGCTCGTCGGAGAGGTCGCGCATCAGGGGGCCGCGGCGGCGGTGCGACCGCTGCAGGGGCTGGAGGAGGCGGGTCTGATGAACCTGCTGGACAGCATCGGCGGCGAGCCCCTGCTGCTGGTCCTCGACGGCGTCACGGACCCGCACAATCTCGGCGCCTGCCTGCGGACCGCGGATGCCGCGGGTGTGCACGCGGTGATCATCCCGCGCGACCGCTCGGCCGGCATCGACGGGGTGGTGCGCAAGGTGGCGGCCGGGGCCGCGGAGTTCGTCCCCGTCGCCACAGTCACGAACCTGGCCCGGACACTGCAGGCGCTGCAGGCGCGCGGGATCTGGGTGGTCGGCGCGGACGGGGAGGCCGCGCAGAGCCTGCATGCCGCGGACCTGCGGGGCCCGCTGGCGCTGGTCCTCGGGGCGGAAGGCAGCGGGATGCGGCGCCTGACCCGGGAGCGCTGCGACTTCCTCGTCAGTATTCCGATGGCCGGAAGCGTCGAATCGCTGAATGTCTCGGTCGCAGCCGGGGTGGTGCTGTTCGAGGCCCGGCGCCAGCGCGGTCCGGCCGCCGGTTGACGCTGCGCCGCCCACGGCGTATCCTTCGCGCTCTTTTTCGCCGGCTGTCCGGCCTTACTCCTTGCCTCACCGCTCGCAACGGGAGGCTACAACCGTAGGGAGCCTACAATGCGGCATTATGAAATCGTTCTCCTGGTCCATCCGGACCAGAGCGAACAGGTCCCGGCCATGGTCGAGCGCTACAAGGGCATGATCAGTGCCGGTGGCGGGACCGTGCACCGCTTCGAGGACTGGGGCCGGCGCCAGCTGACCTTCCCGATCTCCAAGGTTCACAAGGCGCACTACGTGCTGCTGAACATCGAAGTGGACCAGAAGATTCTCGACGAACTGAACGCATCGTTCCGCTTCAGCGACGCCGTCCTGCGTCACCTCGTGGTGAAGCTGGACGAGGCCGTCACCGAGCCCTCGCCGATGGCCCGTGCGCCGGACGAGAATGCGCGCCGCCACGACGACTTCGACGATGGCGATGACGACGACATGCCGATGGGCGTTCGGTAAGGAACCTGGAGAATATATATGGCACGTTTTTTCCGTCGCAAGAAGTTCTGCCGGTTCACCGCTGACGACGTCAAGCAGATCGACTACAAGGATCTGGTGACGCTGAAGAGCTACATCACCGAGACCGGCAAGATCGTCCCGAGCCGCATCACCGGCACGCGGGCCAATTACCAGCGCCAGCTGCAGCTCGCCATCCGGCGCGCGCGCTTCCTGGCTCTGTTGCCCTACACCGATCAGCACTAAGTCGCCGGGAAGTTCAAGGTATGGAAATCATTCTCCTGCAGAAAGTCGCGAACCTGGGCGTGATCGGCGATCGCGTCAAGGTCAAGTCGGGCTATGCCCGTAATTTCCTCGTCCCGACCGGCCGGGCGACGCTCGCCACCGTGGCGAACATCAAGAAGTTTGAGGCGCAGCGCGCCGAACTCGAGGCGCGTGCCGCCGCGGAACTCGCCGGGGCGCAGAAGCGCGCCGAGGCGCTGGCCGAGTTCAAGCTCGAACTGAAGGCCAAGGCAGGCACCGAGGGCAAGCTGTTCGGCTCGATCGGCACCTCCGACATCGCCGAGGCCGCAGTCAAGGCGGGCCACCAGATTGCGCGCAGCGAAGTGCGCATGCCGAACGGTCCGATCCGCACCACCGGCGAACACCAGGTCCAGCTGCACCTGCATACCGATGTTGACGTGGCCCTCGCGGTCACGATCGTCGCCGAAGAGTAGCGGCCGCCAAAGCCGCGTCCCGCAGGCTTTGCCATGGCCACCCGTATCGGAAGCCGCGCGCCGCTGAGCCAGGATGGCCTGCGGCTGCCGCCGCACTCGATCGAGGCGGAACAGTCGCTGCTCGGCGGCCTGATGCTAGATTCCTCGGCCTGGGACCAGGTTGCCGACCGCGTCGTGCCCGACGATTTCTACCGCCAGGACCATCGGCTGATCTTCGAGGCCGCCGCGGGTCTGATCAACCGCGGTCAGCCCTGCGATGCGGTGACGATCTCGACCCAGCTCGAGTCCCAGGGCGTCCTCGACCAGGTCGGCGGACTGTCCTACATCGGTTCGCTCGCGCGCGATACGCCGACCGCCGCCAACATCCGCGCCTATGCCGACATCGTCCGCGAGCGCTCGGTGCTACGCCAGCTGATCGCGGCCGGCAACATGATCGTCGGCAGCGCGCTGGAGACGGAAGGGCGCGAGGCGCGGGAAATCGTCGATGATGCGGAGCGCGCGGTGTTCGAGATCGCCGAGCGCGGTGCCCGCGGCAAGATCGGCTTCCAGCTGGTCAAGAACGTATTGCCGACCGTCGTCGACCGTATCGATGCGCTCTATAACTCGCAGGGCACGATGACCGGCATCTCCACCGGTTTCAAGGTCCTCGACGAGATGACTTCCGGGCTGCAGCCCGGCGACCTGATCATCGTCGCCGGCCGCCCCTCGATGGGCAAGACGACGCTGGCCGTGAACATGGCCGAGAATGCGGCTCTCGGCGCCGGCAAGTCGGCGGCGATCTTCTCAATGGAAATGTCCGCCGAGGCGCTCACCCTGCGCATGATCTCCTCGCTTGGGCGCATCAACCAGGGGCGGCTGCGTTCGGGCAAGCTGCAGGAGGAGGACTGGCCGCGGATCGACTCGGCGATGACGCAGCTGTCGAATGCCAAGCTCTATGTCGATGAGACGCCCGGGCTCACCCCGACCGAGATCCGCGCGCGCGCGCGCCGCCTGAAGCGCGAGCGTGGCGGCCTCGACCTGATCGTCGTCGACTACCTGCAGCTGATGCAGGTGACCGGCACCAAGGAGAACCGCGCGACCGAGATCTCGGAGATCTCGCGTTCGCTGAAGGCACTCGCGCGCGAGCTCAGCGTGCCGGTCATCGCGCTCTCGCAGCTGAACCGCGGCGTCGAACAGCGCACCGAGAAGAAGCCGGTCATGTCGGACCTGCGTGAGTCCGGCGCGCTCGAACAGGACGCCGACGTGATCCTGCTGATCTACCGCGAGGAACAGTACGACCCGAACACGACGCGCAAGGGCATCGCCGACATCATCATCGCCAAGCAGCGCAACGGTCCGACCGGCGAGGTCCAGCTGACCTTCCTCGGCGAGTACACCAAGTTCGAGAATTTCGTGCCGGATTCCTATGCGGAGGGCGTGTTCCGGGCGTAGGTGCCGTGCGTCAGTCCCAGCCGGCAAGCCGCGTCACGCCGTCATCCAGCGTGTAGTAATCCGACTTGTCGGCGACGAAGATGTGCTGCGCGATCCGCAGGCCGGTCGGTGCATCGAGGGTGCCGGCCATGATGCTGATCTCGTCGCTGCCCAGCCGGCGCCAGAAAAGATTGCCGCCGCAGACCTTGCAGAAGCCGCGCTCGGCTTCCTTCGACGAGCGGTACCAGGTGAGGCCGGTGTCATGCGCGAGGCTGACGGCAGCTGCGGGCGCACTGCTCGCGGCAACGAAGTGACCGCTCGTTTTCCGGCACTGCGAACAGTGACAGGCGACCACGTCGCGCAGCGGTCCCGCGACGCTGTAGCGGACGGCACCGCACAGGCAGCCCCCGTGATGTTCTTCGCTCATCGGTTACCCCCCCCCGGACACTGGCACGACGGACATTGCGTCGGCCGATGGTAACCCGCCACAATCCGCGGATGCATGCACAGGTGAACTGGCGATGATCCCGTTCGTCAGCGCGACGATCGACAGCGGCGCGCTGCGCCACAACCTGGCCGCGGTGCGTGCCCGTGCGCCGGGCGCCCGGGTCATGGCCGTCATCAAGGCCAACGCCTACGGACACGGGCTCGTGACCGTGGCGCGGGCGCTGGATGCCGCGGATTCCTTTGCGGTCGCGCGCGTCGACGAGGGCCTTGGGCTGCGCGCGGCCGGCATCACCAAGCCGGTCGTGCTGCTGGAAGGCGTGTTTGAGCCCGACCAGCTGGAGGCGGCGGCGGTGCACGGCTTCGAGCTGGTCGTGCACGTCGATGCGCAGCTGGAGTTGCTGCGGGCGGCGCCCGCGGGCTCGCAGTTCGTCACCTGGCTGAAACTGGACACCGGCATGAACCGGCTGGGATTCACCGCTGCGGCCTTCGCGGCAGCCCATTCGGCACTGTCGGCGCTGCCCTGCGTACGCCAGCCGGTGCGGCTCATGACGCATTTCGCGAATGCCGATACGCAGGATGAGCCGACGACGGCGCTGCAGCTGGAGCGCTTCCGCCGCTGCGTGGGTTCGCTGCCTGGCGAGCGCAGCCTCGCAAACTCGGCGGCGCTGCTGACGAACCCCTCGTCCCATGGCGACTGGGTGCGGCCCGGGCTGCTGCTGTATGGCGTGTCGCCGCTGCCCGGGTCACTGGGGTCGGAGCTGGGCCTGCAACCGGTCATGACGCTGCAGTCGCGGATCATCGCGCTGCGGGACGTGGCTGCAGGCGAGCGTGTCGGCTACGGGGGCCGATGGACAGCGCAGCGGCCGACGCGCCTCGCGATCGCCGCGGTGGGCTATGGTGACGGGTATCCGCGCAGCCTGCCGTCGGGCACCCCGGTGCTGGTCGGCGGCCAGGTCGCGCCGCTGGCGGGGCGCGTCTCGATGGACATGTTCGCCATCGATGTCACGGACCTCGGTGTCGCGCCGCAGCTGGGCACTCCGGTCGTGTTGTGGGGCGCCGGCCTGCCGGTGGAGCGCATCGCCGCGCTCGCCGGCACGATCCCCTATGAACTGCTGTGCGGGATCAGCCAGCGCGTCGCGGTAGCGAGTCGCTGATGGTGGCGCTTACCAGAGTGAACAGCGCTCGGCCTCAGGCCTGACCATCGGGTCCGCGGCCTTGCAGCTGAAGGCCTGCTCGAACTCCGGCATGTTGCTGAGCGGGCCGAGCACGCGGAAGCGGCCCGGCGGGTGCGGATCGGTGGCCACGGCCGTGCGGGCGGCTTCCGGGCGTACGAGCATGCCGCGCCACTGGGCTTCGGCCAGGAAGAACTGCTGCTCCGGGGTGTAGCCATCGACGGTGGGCTCCGGGCCCAGCGCCTCGCGGGATCGCTCGTAGGCCCGGTAGGCGAGATTGACCCCACCGAGGTCGCCGAGCGCCTCGCCGGTGACGAGCTTGCCCTGCAGGTGCAGTCCGGGCTCGACCAAATAGTTGTCGTACTGCGCGGTCGTGCAGGCAGTACGTGCCTGGAAATTCCGGTAATCATCCTCCGTCCACCAGTTCTTCAGGTTGCCGTCGGCGCCATACTTCGCGCCCTGGTCGTCCACGCCATGCGAGATCTCGTGGCCTATGCTGACGCCGACCGCACCATAGTTGATGGCATCCAGGCCCTGAGGATCGAAACCGGGGGGCTGCAGGTAGCCGGCCGGCACGACGATCTCGTTCATCTGTGGGTTGTAATAGGCATTCATCGTCGGCGGGGTCATGTCCCAGCGGCCGCGGTCGACCGGCTTGCCGATCTGCCCGAGGTCATCGCGAACGGCATAGCGGGCTGCACTGAGCGCGTCTTCAAGATACGTTGCCGGGTCCACCGTCACGCCGGCATAGTCCTTCCACCGGTCCGGGTAGCCGACCTTGATGTTGAGGGCATTGACCTTCTCGAGCGCCTTCGCCTTGGTAGCTGCACTCATCCAGTCGCGCGTCGCGATGGAGCCGCGCAGTTCATCGACGATATTGAGTGCCATGCGGCGCGCGCGCGCCTTCGCTTCCGGCGGCAGGTAACGGTCGACGTACTCGTGCCCGAGCGCCTCGCCTAGCATCGCGTCGGTGGCGATGACGCAGCGCTGCCAGCGCGGACGCTGTTCCTTTGTTCCGGTGAGCGCCGTACCGTAAAACGCGAAGCGCTCGGCCTCGAATGCGGGCGCGAGTCGTGCGGCCTCGCCGTTGAGCAGGTGCCAGCGCAGGTAGTGACGCCAGTCCTCGAGGGATGCCGAGCCGAGCAGCGCATTGAACGCCGCCAGCAGCTGCGGTTGCGGGACGTTCACGCGACCGGCGGATTTTACGCCCAGGATGTGGAATTCCTCGCTCCACGCGAAGTGCGGGGCGAGCTTGCGCAGCGCGCTGACGCTCATCGGGTGGTCCAGCAGCTGCGGATCGCGCATCTCGACGCGGCTGAGCCGCGCCTGCGCGAGCGCAGTCTCGATCTTCATGACGCCGGCAACGGCCCGGGCCGCGTCCTGCTCGCCGGCCCCGGCGAGGGAGAACAGGCGCTGCGCGTAAGCGACGTATTTTTCACGGACGTCGCGGAAACGCGGCTCACCGCGCAGGTAGTAGTCGCGGTCCGGCATGCCGAGCCCCTCGACCCCGACCTCCGCAATGATCTGCGTGGCATCGTGCAGGTCCTGTGTCGCGGACAGGGCCACGGGAGCTGCAAGACCGATTTCCTGCAGCCGGATGATCTGCAGGCCGAGGCTGCGTGCATCGTGCACGCGCTCGACGTCCTGCAGCCGTGACTGCAGCGGCCGCAGTCCCAGGGCGTCGAGGCGTGCTTCGTCCATGCAGGCGGCGTAGAAGCCGCCGGTCAACTGGACGGGCGAGCCCTGCGGCGCGGTTGCCGCTTTGCCGGCATCCTCCTCGGCAATGGCGCGCAGGCGCGCCCGCGTTTCATCCTGGGTGATCGTGCGGATGGCCCATACGGTCTGGATGTCGGGCATCGGATGGGTCGCTCGCCACTGGCCGTTGGCGTAAGCATCGAAGTCCGTGCAGGCGCTGACGCTACGGTCGACGTTCTGCACCGGGACACCCCGGACCTGGGCGTGCAGCAGAGCGGGAACCAGCAGCAGCGCGAAGAATGCGCGAGGCGATCCGGGCATGAGTTCAATTCCTGGACACGGGCTGCGGATTATCTGCCGCGCGCGCCCGGTACGGAAGCGCGGCGAGGATCTGCGGCGCCAGTGAAGCGTGCTCGCCGGCCCCTGACCCTCAGGGACCCGTTCCGCCGACGGATACTTTGCTCGCCACCGTGACGATCGCATTCGTATAGACCGTGCCACCGAGCTCGATCGCGGCGATCGTCAGCTGGTTGGTGGAGGGGTCGTAAAGGTCGCGCACATGGCCCGGCATGCCGCCGCCCCGGCTGACGATGCTCCCCACGGTGACGACGACGTCGTGGTACGCGGATCCGCCGACGACCTGTACCGACGGAATCTGCAGCTGGCCGCCACTGTAGAAATCGCCGCCCATGACGCCGGCGACGGCAACGAGCTTGTCCACCGCGAACACCACGTTGTAGTAGGTGGTCGATCCCACGGTGACGCTGGGCAGTGTCATCTGCCCGGTGGCGGGGTCGTAACTGACGCCGACGCCGGCCGGCGCATTGCCTGACGGTCCGCTGACGAGGTGGTCGAAGGTGACCATGACATTCGTATACCGGGTATTGCCGACGTTCACGACCGGTATCGTGACCTGGGCGCTGGAGAGCACCGCGGACGGACCCGGTGTGGCGTAGGGATTCGTGGCGCCCGTGGCATCGGTATAGGTGGCGCCCGGCGTGATGGGGTCGATATAGGTGAGGACGGTGGCGTTCGAGACTGAGGCCGTGCTGTCTTCGTAGAACGGCAGGTACGGGGGAGTGGTCGGGTAGCCGGCAAAGGTGCTCGCGGAGGCCGCCAGCGCCGTCGTGAGGCTGAAATACTGTCCATTCCCGATGGTGATGATGCCCGTCGTCGTATTGAATTCCTGGCCGTAACACGCATCTGACTGGTAGCCGAGGCCGGGAGACCCGTTGTACCCGGTTGTATTGATGGTGCCGGATCCGCCCTGCAGGTTGTAATAGAGCAGCACAAACAGGCTCGCGGAATTTCCGTCAACCGCATAGGTGCAGGCGCTGGTTTCCAGGGTGCCGCTGACCACGAGGGAGACCTGATATTGCAGCGTTCCGGTGCCGGTGGGCCCGCGCGCGAGGAACTGATCGCCCCAGTCGCTGTCCGCTTCGGAATTGTCCGCAATTAAGAACGGATTGGCGTATTGCGCGGCGTCGCCTGCGGCATTCGTGTAATCGTAAAAAGCCGGCGAGTTCGTCGCGGACGAACTGGCGGACCCCTGCACCTGCGCCGCCGCGGCGCTCGACTGCGCACCCCCCGAGTACCCCGTCGTGAACACGGCCTCGAAGCTGCCCCCTTCGTCCTCGATGGTGATGCTGCGCATCAGGGAGTACTCTCCCGTGTCGTTGTTGCTGCAGGGCTGGACGCCGCTGGCGGTCGGTCCGGTACCGCCCGTGGTCCCGGAACTGCAGTTGAAGTAGGCCGGGTTCAGCGCGGCTGCCTTGCCCGCGAGCATCAGTGCAAACAGGCCCGCGACCAGTGTCGTTCTTATCGGCTTCATTGGACACCCCCCCCAATCCGCCGGATCCGGTGTTGAGCCGACATTAAGCCATTCCCAGGCGGAAGTCACATGGCCGGCCGCGGCGCCGCTGCGGTCAGGGGCGGGCGGCCGCCAGAATCTGCCGCGCCAGCGCCGCATAGTCGCCATCGAAATGATGGCCACCCCTGACGCCGACGAGGGTGAAGCGGCGCGGGTCGAGCGACGGACACAGCGAATCGCTTTCATCGGTGCCGTAGATGCAGACGACCGGCATGCCGCCGATGCGGTTCATCTCGGGGAGCGTCGCTGGGCCGGCGTTGTCGTCGCCGAGCCAGTTGCTCAGGTGAAACTCGAACAGCGCATGCGGCGAGAGGCCGAGCACCGCCATCAGCACGACATGGGCACGGGACGCAGCGCTCATCCGGTTGACGGCGAAGGGCAGTACGTCGGCCCCCTGTGAGTAGCCGATCAGCAGGACTCTCGGCCGCTGCCAGGCCGTCGTGTAAAACCCGACCAGCCGGTCGAGATCGGCGGCGACGCCCTGCGGGGTGCGGGGCGTCCAGAAATACCGCAGCGAATCGACTCCGACGACCGCGATGCCGTCCGCCGCGAGCGCCGCGGCGACTTCCTTGTCGAGACCGGCCCAGCCCCCGTCGCCCGACAACAGGATGGCCAGGGTGTCGGAGGCGTGCGCGCCGGGCGTCGGGGCAATCTCGACGAGCGGCAGGTCCCGCAGCGAGGCAGGCGGTGCGGCGCCCGGCGCGGGACGGGCGGTTGCGGCTAACTGGTCGAAGGCGGTGGTCCAGGCAGTATCCGGTACTGACGCGACGGCCTGCCAGGGCGCAGGCGGATCCTTGCCGCTGGCCGCGCACAGGGGTTTGGTCAGCCCCCGGTCCGGACGCATGCCGACGCCCATCCCGCCGCTGAACGTGCCGCGCGGCGCCTGGACGAGCGTGTCGTGAGCGAGCGTCGCGCCCGCGTCGATTCCCGCCACCATGGGCGGCAGGTAGCCTGGCAAATGCCGGTAGGCCTGGACGAAATGGCTGAGATTCTCGAGGTCACCGTCAGGGTAGAGACACTGGCCGCCGTCGCCGTTCAGCGCCTGTTCGAACTGCGCGAGGTCGATGCCGATCACCAGTGCGCCGCGCCCGGCAAGCTGCGCCGCACGGCCAGTCGCCGCCGCCGTCCAGCCATCGTCGCCCGACAGCAACAGGACGACGGCGAGGGGTGCCGCGGGATCGGTCGGGGAGGCGGGCGCCACCAGCACCACGCGCTGGAAGCGGCCATGACTGATCTGTTCAACCGGCGGGACGGCCGGCGGGGAGGCGCCGCCGCAGGCGCCGAGCAGCAAGGCCGCACACCCGGCAGCTATCGCCCCCAGGTGACGCAGCGCGGCCGTCGCTCAGCTCTCGAAGAAGCCCATTTTGACGCCGGCCAGCTGCACGACGTCGTTGTCGTTGAGGCGGCGCGCCTGCGGTCCGATCGGTACGCCATTGACCAGCGGGTAGTCGTTTTCCTTGCCGCTGTCCACATGCACGATGTAATAGCCTTCCGATCGACGCGTGATCGCCGCAACCTGCACGCCGGGTCGGCCCAGCGTCGTCAGTGCCTTGGTCAGCTCGAGTTCGCGGCCGGCAAATGCGCCGGACAGCACCTGCAGCTTGGCTTTTTGCAGTGCCACCGGCTGTATCGCCGGCGGGATTTCGGTCGGGCCGTTGGTGGACGACGGCGCGCGCCTCGCAGCCACCGACCGCGCGGCCTGGTCGACGGCCTGGCCGACACGGCGAATGCGATCCTCGCCCTGGCTGCTGGAGTTGATCACCATCGTCTTTTCGAACTCTTCCTGCGAATTGTCGCTCGCCTGGTTGTCGACGAAGCGCAGCTGGTGGTGTCCGACGGTGATGACATCGCCATGTTGCATCGCATGTTTCTTGATCAGCTTGCCGTTGACGTAGGTGCCGTTGGTGCTGTTCAGGTCCTCGAGGAACGAGTCGTTCAGGATGTTGATGATCAGCGAGTGATGACCGCTGACCGACGGATTGTCGATGCGAATGTCATTGTCAGGGAGGCGCCCGATCGTGTAACGCTCCTTGTTCATGTTGTATTCGGCTAGGACTTGTCCGTCCAGGCTCAGCATCAGGCGTGCCATTGAGACTCCATAGGGTCCGCTTACCCAAACCATCCCAAGATTCTGTCAAATATACTTCGACGCGCCG
>Ga0302320_10012139_pt1 | contig 18137 bp, 19 predicted proteins | sample Bog_T0_3_FD_202130 | JGI IMG/M metagenome (GOLD analysis project Ga0302320, IMG submission 202130) | Peat permafrost microbial communities from Stordalen Mire near Abisko, Sweden - Bog_T0_3 | ecosystem: Environmental > Terrestrial > Soil > Wetlands > Peat | place: Sweden: Abisko, Stordalen Mire...
AATGAAGGGTGGGAAAAGTGCCAGTCTTTGAAAATAATGGACATACATACACCGTAGATGAAGATGGTTTTCTGGAAAACCCGGAGATCTGGAACGAAGCAGTAGCTGCGGATTTTGCCGCGACCGAGTCGATCACGGAATTAACTCCGGACCATTGGAAGGTGATCAACATGCTGCGGAATTATTATCTGCAGTTTGGCATCGCTCCCATGGTGCGCAAGGTGTGCAAGGACACCGGGTTCAAGCTGAACGAAATTTACACCCTGTTCCCGTCCGGCCCCGCCAAGGGCGCCTGCAAACTCGCCGGCCTGCCAAAGCCCACGGGCTGCGTCTAGGCTGGAGAAGCACATGCGCGCAAGCACGGCCATTCTCGACGACTGGTTTGAGAAGACGATCGAAATCTACCCCGAGCAAGCCCGGGGATCGATTTCGCGGAGCAGCGAGCGTTTCCGTAATCCCTTGGGATTCGCGGTACGCGAGTCGTTAGCCAAACTGCTCGAAGAACTCGCGGGAGAGATGGATGTGGCACGCGCGGGAAACGCAGTGGAGGAGATTGTAAGGCTGCGAGCGGTGCAAGACTGCTCGGCCACGGATGCAGTCTCCTTCGTTTTCCCGCTGCGGCAAATCGTTCGGGAACATCACGCAGAAGCTGAATTCGCCGACATGGAGCGTCGTATCGACCAGTTGGCGTTGCTGACATTCGACCGGTATACGAAATGCCGCGAAGACCTCGCGTTAGTGCGCATCAACGAGGCAAAGCGCGCCTTGAGTATCCGGCAAATGAGGGCCGACCTATGAAGGCCGTATATGCACTCATCGTAGTGGTGGCGCTAGTAGCCGTGGGGATTGCGGGCGGAGCTTCCGCTGCGCTGCGCGGACCGCTGGGCATCTTTATTCCTTATGCCGCATGCGCGATTTTGCTGGCGGGTATCTGCATGCGCGTATGGCGCTGGGCGGCAACGCCGGTACCTTTTAGAATTCCTACGACCTGCGGACAGCAGAAGTCGCTTGCCTGGATCCGTCACTCGTCTCTGGAGAGTCCTGCGACCGGAATGGAAGCCGCGTCGCGGCTCGGATTGGAAGTGCTACTGTTCCGGTCTCTTTTCCGCAACACCCGCTATGAACTCGCGGAGGGGCGCGCGGTTTTTGGCGACAGCAAATTGTTGTGGCTGGGCGCGATGGCTTTCCATTGGTCCATGCTGATGATTCTGCTGCGGCACTTGCGACTGTTCGTCGAACCAGTTCCGGCATTCGTGCTTCTGCTGCAACGCATCGATGGCTTCTTCCAGATCGGCACTCCCGAACTCTATCTAAGCGATGTGGCTTTTACCGCCGGACTTCTCTACCTTCTATGGCGACGCTTCGCCAATCCGATGGTTCGCTACATTTCTCAGGTCACGGATTACCTCGCGCTCTTCCTGCTGCTTGGAGTCGGCCTGACCGGCATTCTGATGCGCCACGTGGACAAGGTGGACGTCGCGGGCATCAAGCAGTTTGCGCTTGGCCTAGTGACATTCTCGCCGGTCATACCGAAATCGATTGGCGCGCTTTTCTTTGCTCATCTTCTATTGGTAAGCGCACTGGCGGCCTACTTTCCATTTAGCAAACTGATGCATGTGGCTGGCGTCTTCCTGAGCCCGACCCGCAACCTGGCGAATAACAACCGCATGGTTCGCCACATAAACCCGTGGAATTATCCAGTGAAGAAACACACTTACGCAGAGTGGGAAGCCGAGTATCGCGACAAACTCATCGCTGCAGATATCCCTATGGAGACTCCCGATGTCAGAGCCGCTCATACAAATTGAACAGGGTCGGCCCGCTGGCGATTGGACGGCCGTAAAGCCGGAGTTTCGCAAGGGAACCTACTGTTACAGCGCAGCCGCAAAAAACCTGCAGTATCTTGGACTCCCGAATCCGCGCGAATGGCAGCCTTTCGACCAGGACTGGAAGCTCCCCGCCGATTGGAAAAAGATCATTCTGGATGGCTTCAAGGAGCGATTAGGGCGCTACCGCTCACTCCGGCTATTCATGGACATCTGCGTTCGCTGCGGAGCCTGCGCCGACAAGTGCCACTTTTACATCGGCTCCGGCGATCCCAAGAATATGCCGGTGCTGCGCGCAGAGCTGATGCGCTCGATTTACCGGCGCTATTTTACGGCGACGGGCAAGCTCTTCGGATCGCTGGCTGGTGGCCGTGAACTTACCGAGGACGTCCTCAAGGAGTGGTTCTACTACTTCTACCAGTGTACGGAGTGCCGGCGCTGTTCCGTTTTCTGTCCCTACGGAATCGACACCGCCGAAATCACCATGATCGGACGCGAGCTCCTGAACCTGGTCGGCGTCAACATCAACTGGGTCACCGAGCCCGCGGCCAACTGCTACCGGACGGGCAATCATCTCGGCATTCAGCCGCACGGCTTCAAAGACAGCCTTGAATTCGCAGCCGACGAACTGGAGGAGATCACTGGCATCCGCGTTGACGTGCCGATCGCAAAGAAGGGCGCGGAGATTCTGTTTGTCACTCCATCTGCCGACTACTTTGGCACGCCGCACTATTACACCTTGCTCGGATACCTTTCGCTCTTTCACGAGATCGGACTTGACTACACGTTCAGCGCGTATGCCAGTGAGGGCGGTAACTTCGGATTGTTCAGTTCGAACGAACTGATGAAGCGGCTAAACTCGAAAATCTACGACGAAGCCAAGCGCCTGGGTGTGAAGTGGATTCTGGGCGGAGAGTGCGGCCACATGTGGCGCGTTCTTCACCAATACATGGACACGATGAACGGCCCGGCGGACTTTCTCGAAGTGCCGGTGTCGCCCGTGACGGGCACGCGCTTCGAACATGCGAAGTCAACCAAGATGGTTCACATTGCCGAATTTACTGCCGACCTGATCCACAATGGCAAGCTCAAACTCGATCCCAGCCGCAATGACAAATGGAAGGTCACGTATCACGATTCGTGTAACCCGGCGAGAGCCATGGGCTTGCTGGAAGAACCGCGCTACATCCTGAAGAATGTCTGCAACAGCTTCCATGAAATGCCCGCCGACACCATTCGCGAGCAAACATTCTGCTGCGGAAGCGGCTCTGGACTCGGCACGGACGAGAACCTCGAGATGAGGCTTCGCGGAGGATATCCGAGGGCGAACGCCGTGCGCTACGTCAAGGAAAAGCATGGGGTGAACCTGCTGACCTGCATCTGCGCCATCGACAAGGCAACATTGCCAACCTTGCTGGATTACTGGGTTCCTGGCGTAGAAGTTGCCGGGGTCCACGAGTTGGTGGGGAATGCGTTGGTGATGCGCGGCGAAAAAGAACGAGTCACAAATCTGCGCGGCGAACCACTCACGGCGGAGCCCGCAAACTCCGATGGGCCGGAGGTGGTTCATGCGTGAGCGGATTCTAATTTTCGGCGGAATTGCGATCTTCCTCGTGCTGTTCACCTATCCGGCGTGGCATGCGAAGGCTGCCTCAACCCGGGCAAACCCTCCGAAATTGCAGCTCCCGGTGGACGCCAAGGAATGCGTTGCCCCGATTTCATCCATGCGCGCAGCGCACATGCAGTTACTGGTTGACTGGCGCGAGAACGCAGTGCGCAACGGCGTGCGACGGGTTCATGCCAGCAACGGAAAAGGCTACGACGCGAGTCTTACCCGCACCTGCCTGGGATGCCACTCGCGAAGCGAGTTTTGCGACAAGTGTCATAGCTACTCCGGAGTGTCCACTCCCTCCTGCTGGCAGTGCCACAACGAATCGAAGCCGGTCTCGGGGAGGGTCCAATGACGATCACTCGAAAACAGTTCCTCATGTTCGCCGCGGCGTCGCTGGCGGGGGCTGCGGGCGCCAAGGTGGTAAGCGGCGCCGAGGTCGTAAGGGAAATCGGCAAGAAGGACGGCAAGCGCTGGGCAATGGCGGTCGACTTTCAAAAGTGCCGCTGGGACCAGGGATGCAATCAATGCAGTGCGGCTTGTAATCGCACCCACAATGTGCCGAACCTTCCCAACAAGGCCCAGGAAGTGAAGTGGATCTGGAAAGAGAAATACCAGACCGTCTTCCGGCAGGAATCGGATGTAGTCAATCCCACGCTTACCAGCCACCCGCTGTCCCTGCTTTGTAACCACTGTTCCAAGCCCGCTTGCACAAAGGTGTGTCCGACCGGGGCAACGTGGAAGCGTGAGGAGGACGGCGTGGTGATGATGGATTGGCATCGTTGCATTGGGTGCCGCTATTGCATGGCCGCCTGCCCTTACGGTTCGCGCAGCTTTAATTTCGTCGATCCGCGTCCTTATGTTGCGAACGTCAATCCCGAGTTCCCGACAAGAACCAGGGGCGTGGTGGAGAAGTGCAACTTTTGCGAAGAGCGGCTAGCCAAGGGACAGATACCGGCTTGCGTGGAAAATTGCAGCGAGAGGGCGCTGACTTTTGGCGATCAGAATGACGCGAACTCTGACCTTCGCCGCCTCCTCGCTTCGCGTTATGCCATCCAGAGACAGCCGGAGCTGGGTACGGGACCGGCCATTTACTACCTGATCTGAGGTGCGGAATTAATGATCGAAAATGCGTTGGCCGGAAACCGAAAATACTGGCTGTGGATTTCAGCACTGCTTGTCCTCATTGTGATTGGGGCGCTCTTCTACATGCGCCAGTTGACCTACGGACTCGGAGTAACCGGGCTCTCGCGCGATGTGACATGGGGCCTCTACATTTCGCAGTTCACGTTCTTTGTCGGTGTCGCAGCCTCGGCGGTCATGGTAGTGCTGCCCTATTACCTGCACGACTACAAACAGTTCGGGAAAATCACCATCCTCGGCGAACTGCTTGCAGTAGCCGCGGTAACCATGTGCATGCTGTTCATCTTCGTTGACATGGGACAGCCCGCCCGCGTCATGAACGTGCTGCTCCATCCGACGCCCCACTCGATGATGTTCTGGGACATGGTTTCGCTCAGCGGCTACTTGCTGTTGAACGGAGTGGTCGCGTTCACCACGCTCAGTTCGGACCGGAAAGGCGTCGCGACGCCTCACTGGGTAAAGCCTTTCATCTATCTTTCGATTCCGTGGGCAGTCAGCATTCATACGGTGACCGCGTTCTTGTATAGCGGCTTAGCCGCGCGCCCATTCTGGATGACTGCGGTATTGGCCCCGCGATTCCTGGCCTCGGCATTCGCTTCCGGCCCAGCGTTGTTGATCCTGCTCATCCTCGTTCTGCGCCGCACCACAGGATATGACCCAGGCGCTGCCGCCTTGGGCAAATTAAAGACCATCATGACTTACGCTGCAACGATCAGCGTGTTTTTCGTTTTGATGGAGCTCTTTACCGCCTTCTACAGCGGCATCCCGGAGCATCGCGAGCACTTTGAGTTTCTGTACGCCGGCTTGGATGGTCAAAGCGGTTTGGTTCCCTGGATGTGGGTTTCCGTAATTCTCATGGTCGCTGCGCTGTCGATGCTGTATTCTCCCCGGACACGCGTAGGGAACCAAGTTCTTGCGGCTTCATGTGTCTGCATTTTCATCTCACTTTGGATCGAGAAAGGAATGGGATTAATCGTTGGAGGGTTGGTCCCGTCCGCGCTCGGATCCGTGGCGAAGTATCAGCCCACAATGCCGGAATGGGGAATTGTGATCGGCATTTGGGCAATTGGCTCGTTGATGGTCACCGTGTTCTACAAGATCACGGTGGGAGTTCGGTCGATCTCATAATGCTTTCAATAAAGTGGTCCCAGAGCAGGTGTGTCCCGAGGTGGCCTCATATTTGCCGTAGTTAGCAAATGTGGGTTCGCCGGTGTGGTGGATGACCACGACTACGCCCGCAATCTCTGCCACTGCAATACCTGTTTCCGCAGGGTATTCAGACTATTCGTCATACGGTCGGTTTCTTCATTCACCAGGCCGTGGCGGATCGTTTCGGAGTTCGCCGCACGTACCAGGCGGTGATGATCCTCGCGAAGATCGGCCATATTCCGGACATTCAGCTTTTCTCCCCGGAGTGCTGCCGCCAGCCGGTCGAGAGTCTTTTCCACATCATGCGCGAAGTCTCGGAACTCCTCGCGCACGGGCTCAGTTCCAACCGGTACTGCCTCCAATGCCATGGTGGCGCGCACAAAACGATGCACGTTCGCACGCATTGCGGTCAACAGATCGATCTGCTGCGGTTGTGTACCTGGCTCCGCCCGCAGCCGATCCGCGGAAGCGTCCAAGTTTGATCGCGCCAGCCGCGTCGCCAGCCGCACGCGATTCAACTCGGCCTCATTCCGTAAATTGCCTTGCAGGTGCGCGTCCACCACGGCATGAAAGTAAACTCGACAGGCTTCCAGTACCTGCGCCAGCACCTGCCCAGCATGCGTCCGTTCCCACGTGGGCCACACCAGATACGCGGCCAGCGCAATGAGGCCACCGAGACCTGTCATTTCACCGCGCGCCAGGATGACTGCCTTGGGGGACACTCCAGTGAACGCAACTAGCACCACGATGAGGGCGCTGACTATGATCGTGAATACACCATAATTTGCCGCTCCCGCCCAGCGAAGCAAATATACGAATATCGCGACCAGGGCCACTTTCAGAACAATGCCCGGCGAGAAAAAGTGAAAGAGCCCAGTCGCCAGCAGCAAGCCCACAATCGTGCCGCCAATCCGCAGCAGGCCTCGGCTGAAGGTCGCGGAGAACTCCTGCTTCAGCACCAGCACGATCGTCATCGCCATCCAATACGACCGGCCATTGTGGATCTGACGAGCCAACACTTCTCCGATCGCCAGGCACAATGCCATGCGAATCGCATGGCGGAACGCCGATGACTGCGGTGTGAGGTTTGCAAGCAATATCGGCAGCATTCCGGTAATTCTGCGCGGCCATGGCTGCGTCGCATCGCGGGTTGCCAGCGCTTCAAATCCAGCAGATGTGGTATCGCTTACGCTACGAACGGCACTGCGGAGTTGACCGATGAGGGCGTCCATCTGGTGGCGGGCATCCCTGGTCATCGCCGCAAGAAAAGCGGAAGCTGGCTTGTTTTCCTCGGCGCGCAAACTCTCCGCCCAAGTCTCCAACTCCAGCAGCTTCTTCTGGACTCTGGGCGTTGCCTCGCCTATCGTCAACGACTGTCCGATCTCGGCCAGCACGTCGGACGAAACATCCAGAAATCGTTGCACCAAATCTACTCTGGCCGATACCTCTGCATCACGCTCCATCCTCCTGCGCAATCGACGCAAAGTTAAAAGGCTCAGCCGAATACGTTCTGCCTGATTCAAGAGTGACCAATAGCGCTCTGCTTCCAGGCTGTTATCGTTACCGAGTCCCGACAGAGATTCTCGAGCGACGGTGCTTTGTTCACTCGCCGGCGGACCGCCTTCCGGGCCCGTCGGGACGATTGCCGCACTTGCAAGCTGGCGATACAGGTCAGCCAAGACACGCCGTTCCGGCTGATAACGCCGTACTGGCCAAAGCATTAGGGATAATGCCGCTTGTAACAAACCTCCGCCAAGAGCAAGCACCCCGGAAACAAGTGCCATTTCCGGACTCAGTGGTTGTGCGGAATAAATGATCAGCGTAACCAGGCTGATCACGCCCAAGCTCTCTGCCGTGGGGCCAATGCATACTCCAAGGCCCGCGGCAAAAGCCCACAAGCTTGGCACGATTACCGCAAGGAATGGGTTTTCCCCTACCAGTCCACCAGCCACAACCGCGAGCGCGCACAGGAATGTTGCGGCCAGCATTTTCTTGGCGCGCAGTGCATAAGGACCGTGCCCGTCGGAGTATGAGACTTGCAGTGCTCCCGTGCTCGCCGCAAGCCCACCAAGGGGCACCCCCAGCACAATGCCAACTATCAGCGGAACCGTGACTCCAATCGTATTTCTAAGCGCGATCCACGGCTCCATTCGTCCATGGTCAAAATGAATAACCTTGCGCCACTGCTGCCGCCACGCGTTCGGGCGCGGCTCACTTGTAACCCTGATCACCGTGGATTCCGCCTTATCCAAATGGTTGCTCCTTTTCTCCAGGCCCCCGAATATGGAAGAAATCGGTTTATCAATCGCGAAAATTCCGTCTCACACAGTTCTCGCGCTGTCTCACGATGACAAGATTGGAAATGATCTGGCCGGGGTAGGACTTGTGGCTACCTTGACAACCGTCATACCAATCGTGTTCTCCTGATAATAGACGAACTAAACCACCGTTGCCCTTACATATTCAGTAACATGCAGAGTTGGCCTCTCAACCGTGTAAATCGTTCGCGCGCCTCCGCGCTGAGTAACTCGAAGTTTCCTCTGCGTTCCGCCAAACTCCTCTAAGCGCGTACAACGCGGCGCGGTTGCGGGCTAGAAAGCGGGCCGAGGATTTCCTTCAGATTCGGCACAAATGCGTTCCTGTCCGGGGGTTACCTTCTTGAGTGTCAGAAGTGCCGTCAATCCGTCTTGTCCGATTGAAAATCGTCTACAAAGATTGAACTCCATACTTGACGACTTATAGATTCTCCGGTTTAATTGATCCTCGCATCTTCCTTTCTGTTCCGGCCCCGCTCCAAACGACTCTGCATTTGCGCTGCTTGGGGCAATGGCTGTGGAGACAGCGGAACAATAGATGCGAGGAAAGGCAAGACATGAAGACTCTCATCCGTCTAGCAATGCTGAGTTTGTTACTCGTTATTTGCTTGGGGACCGCCTTCGCCGAAAAGCCAGGCCATCATCCCCGCTACCTGCACGCGCTGTCTGACTTACGCGACGCCCGCGCGCACCTGGATCTACTCGCTGCCAATGAAAAGCGGGACGCCGAGGAAACCCAGGCCATTCGCAAAATCGACGATGCCATCAAAGAACTCAAGAAAGCTTCCATCGACGATGGCAAGAATCTCACCGATCATCCGCCCGTTGACGCCAAGTTAAAGAGAGAGGGACGCTATCACAAAGCGCTGGCACTGCTGGACTCGGCGCATAAGGATGCATCCCAAGAGGAAGACGATGCGAAATCCCAGGGACTCCAGGGCCGCTTCATTGCGGACATCGATGAGGCGCATCGCATCGTGGAAAAGCTGGTTATCAAGTTCAAGAAGTAGATAAGCTCGCGGGACTAGGACTTTTGGCATAGTGCTATGCCATACCTGGGTAGTGATGGCTGCAAAGGCCGGAACCCATTTGTTCGAGTGCATCGAGCAAACGGGCTCTGGCCATGTTCGAGAACCCTTAAACGCGAAGAAAAATATGCAGATGTTCTTCGCGTTTTGCCTTTCGAGCGTGGATTGAAGCTCTCCCTCGTCATGATGGCAACTTCAAGACATACTTCACGCCCGTAACCGCTCCGGTGGCGTCCGTGGTCAGCACGAAGCCCATCATACTGTCAAAAAATTTGCCGCGCACAAAAGTCCATTCATTTCCCTTATGGCGGAAGGTTTCTAGCCGCTTATCTTGTCCGTTGAGTGGGTAAACAATATCCAGTGCGCGTTGAAGCGTCTCGGCAACGTCGTCATTTGTGAGCGTAAAGCCGGGCCTGAACATTTTCTGAATGCTGGGACAATCGCCATCTTGGCCAGGCCGGGAAAGTGGCACAAACTCCTCTCCCACACGCGCAACGACAACATGCTGAGTGGACGTGCCGCCATCCCCCATCTTGATTGCGACATTGAAGTCGTACATGGGCGTAACGAAGACCGAGACAATGGCGTGATCGTTTAGGCGCTTTGGTTCAACTCTAACGACATCTGGCAGATGTTTCTGAAAAAACGCCTGCTCCTCCTGCGAAAGAGTCTGACCAACGGCGCCACTTACGAATACACTCAAAACCACAAAGATGATTCCAATAAGCTGCTTGCTCATGAGTTATCCTCGAAGGGAGATACACAGCCATACGAATTCTTCCTGGCTTGACTTGCGTCATGATACTGGTTGCCGGCAGAGTCTCACGCGCAGCCCCTGAATTACAGCTACATCCTGCAGGCTCCATGCCGAGTTAGCCTATCATGACGATCACGAAGCCCATCCTGCAAAGTGCCCGCCCGGTGCATAATCTTTCCGCCCTTTCTGCCGCCTGCGGCGGCGTCAAGAGGGTTGAGATCGGTGGAAAGGACTGGGTCTTCTGGGACTGAGGCTGTGTCTCTAAAACGAAAATTCCTCCTGCAAGCTATTCATTGCAGGAGGAATAGAAATCTATTGGTGCCGGAGGGGGGACTCGAACCCCCACACCCTTGCGAGTACATGGACCTGAACCATGCGCGTCTGCCAATTCCGCCACTTCGGCACACCGAAAGTAAGCGCCTAAGCGCCGCGATGACCTTACCGGCCATGCCTTTCTACTTGGCTTGCAAATGGATTGTAACACACGGGTCTGGATTGTCGATTGCAAGCTGTGGAAGACCCTGGCATGCGGTCAGCCTGGGATTGAGGAGGAGAAATCACCCTTCGGAACGGGGGGTGGCATCCGATTTTTCCGCACGGTCTTTGCGTAAAGTCCGAGTTGCGGACTAATATTCTTGCTGTCCGGTTGCAAACGGTGGAATGCATGTTCTCCGCCCTGCAGAGGCGTTTGCGGGAAATGAAAACGCTTGATTGTTTGCTGGGATTCTTGCCTTCGCACTCACCTTTTAGAAATCCAGAGGAGCCTCATGTCTGAGCCAAAATCCGATGCCGCGCCGAAGATTCCCCTGCCGATCAGCAAGGAACTTAGGACGCTCGCACACGACCTGAGCAATTCCATTGAGACAATCATGCAAGCTACTTACCTGCTCAGCCAGGTGAAATTGGACGAGACCAACAAGAAGTGGTTGGACCTGATCGACCAGGCAACTCGCGACGCCGCAAAAATCAATCGCGAGATCCGCGACGTTCTGCGTTCGCGGAGCGAGGAACCCTAATCGGAGCGCTCCGGCAATAGACTCCGGCTTGCGTCAAAACCCGGCGATGTGCATGGAAACCCATCACTCTGCGACAGCGGAGCCGCAATGGATTGCCCTAATCGCTGTCCTGCGGTTACACTCGTGAACCGGTAAGGAGGAGCTTTGACAACCGTTCCCGCCTATGAAAATCTCCGCTACGAAATCAGGAGCAAGGTCGCGTTCATAACCATTGCGCGTCCCAAGGTTCTGAACGCGCTCAATACGCTCACCATGCAGGAACTCAGCCGCGCCTTCGAGGCGGTCCGAGATGATAACGACGTTCGCGTCGCTATCATCAGCGGCGAGGGCGAAAAAGCTTTCGCTGCCGGTGCCGACATCACCGAATTCAACGGCTTGGGCCAGGTTGAGGCGGAGGCGTTTGCAAAACGCGGACAAGCCGTCTTCAACCTTGTCGAGAACTGTGGCAAGCCCGTCATTGCTGCCGTAAACGGCTTTGCCCTCGGTGGAGGCTGCGAACTCTCCCTTGCCTGCACGCTTCGCCTTGCCTCGGAAAACGCCCGCTTCGGCCAGCCTGAGAGCAAGCTCGGAATCATCCCCGGGTATGGAGGCTCACAGCGGCTTCCCCGCATCGTCGGCAAAAGCCGCGCCCTGCAAATTATCCTTACCGGCGAGATGGTCCACGCCGACGAAGCCTATCGCATCGGCCTCGTCAATCAGGTGTTGCCTTTGGCTGAATTGCGACCGCACGCGGAAGCCCTCGCCCATAAAATCATCGCCAACGCACCAATCGCAACACGCTATTGCCTCGACGCGGTAAACCATGGCTTGGAAATGACTCTCGCCGACGGTCTCGACTATGAGGCTTCTCTGTTTGCACGCTGCTTCGCAACCGAGGACAGACTCGAAGGGATCCGCGCCTTCCTCGAAAAGCGTGTGCCTCAGTTCAACGGACGCTAACTGGTTGATGGCCCACATCCGCCCGCTTTTGGCGAATGTGGAATTGGCGCGAGTTGATGCGTTGCCCTGCACACCTGTGGTACAAAAGAAGTTGTGATCCGCTCATTCCATCGCCTTCTGCTGCCCGCCTGCGACGAAGATTTTCGTTCGCTTGAAGAGTTTTTCTCCGCCCTCGGCTTTGCCCCCGGTGAGACTTGGAGTGGCCGCCGCTCCAAGGGCCGGAAATTTGAAGCCTTCGAATCCGGCGTGGAACTCGCAATGGGCGATGAGATGCCCGCCGCCGAGTTGGTGGTCGAGGTCGATAACGCCGACATCGTTTCCGAGGCCGCCCGCGCCCACGGCTTTACCTTCGTATCCGAGATCGCCGACTGCGACTGGGGTGCGCGCCTGTTCGTGCTGCAGATTCCCGCGGGATTCGGCAAGCTAGCCGTTTTCAGCTACAACGAAAATTGGCGTCAACCGACGAAGGAAGCGCAGCTGGACTCGACGGGAATGAAGTTTGCCGTCGTCGTCTCACGCTTCAATGCCTTCATCACCGAGCGCCTTCTCGCCGGGGCCACCGACGCGTTGCGCCGTACCGGAGCGCTTGCGGCGGACATTGAAATCGTCCGCGTTCCGGGAGCTTTCGAAATTCCTACGGCCGCCAAAATGCTCGCGGAAACCGGCAAGTACAACGCCCTGGTCGCCATTGGCTGCGTCATTCGCGGAGACACCGCGCACTACGATGTCATCGTCAATGAAGTCACCCGCGGCATTGGAGAAGTGGCCCTCGTAACCGGCGTTCCCGTCGCCTTCGGCGTGCTCACATGCGATACTCTGGAGCAGGCCATCGACCGCGCCGGATTGAAGATGGGCAACAAGGGATTTGAAGCAGCCCTCGCCGCCTTGGAACTGGCCGCACTCAAACGCACGCTCCACCAGAAATAGAGATAAAAGAAATTATGGGTACACGACGCAAATCACGCGAGCTGGCGCTCCAAATGTTGTTTCAGGCCGACATGGGAAAGCAATCCGTCGAACACGTTCAGAAAACTTTCTGGGCCGAGCGCCGCGACCTCGAGGACAGCGTCCGCAACTTCGCCGATGACATCTTCCGTGTTGCCATGGAGCGCTACGACGAAATCGGCCAACTCCTTGAAGGCCACACCGAGCACTGGCGCCTGGAGCGCATGGCCGCCGTCGATCGCAACATTCTGCGCGCCGGAGTCGCCGAGTTCCTCGGCTTTCCCAAGACTCCGCGCCCGGTCATCATCAATGAAGCATTGGAAATCGCGCGCCGTTTCTCTACCCCCGAATCCGTCCAGTTCATCAATGGAGTGCTTGACTCGGTAGCCCGTAAACTCGAACCGCAAGCCGCAACTTCGCACAAGAAGTAGCCTTGGCCCTGGCTGTTGTTTCGTTTTGTTCTCTTCGCTTTTGTTGAAGGTGTCATCTTGAGCGAAGTGAAAGACCCCAGCACTGCTCACATCACCTGTGCTGCCCCGAGCTTTCCAGCCAGCAATCGATTTTCCGCCTTCCGCAATGAAATCCCGAGCGTCCCAAATCCACCTCAGGTTTGGCGATTGTAGGGCTCCTCTCAACCCCCTGTATAATCGAATCTGATAGCGTTGGGATCGGGCGGTCGCCGCCCGGGGTGCTTACGCCGGCTTTGCCGGAGAGTGCGCTTCGGGGGGAGGAAAGTCCGAACTCCACAGAGCGGTGTGCCGGATAACGTCCGGGAGTGGCGGCTTCAAGGCCGTCCGACGGAAAGTGCCACAGAGAATATACCGCCTCTCAGTCCCCAGTAAGCCAACTAAAGGCTTACCGGGGGCCCCAGAGGTAAGGGTGAAAAGGTGCGGTAAGAGCGCACCGGGCGTTCAGTAATGAACGTTGCATGGCAAACCACACACGGAGCAAGACCAAATAGGGACGGAAGAATTGAAGTGCGCAAGCGCTTGGATTCTGCGAGCCGGCTCGGTTCGCCAAACGTCCGGGTAGGTCGCTTGAGCGGCGCGGTAACGCGTCGCCTAGACGAATGATCGCCACGGCAGCAATGCCGTACAGAATTCGGCTTATAGATCCCAACGCTTTCTTTTCAATCTCGGGGAGTACGTCGCAGGATGAGTCAGAAAAGAATCCTCGATCAATGCGTCCATAGGATTCCCCGCTTCCAACCGGCAACTCCCGCTGGTAGACTTCCGTTGTTCGCAATAGCAGGTTTTATAAGGAGCGTTCATGAGCAGCACACAAATTCAGAGTGTCTCTGCTAGCGCCGTCGCGGTAGATAAGATGGTCTTCCGGAAGACCGACACACAATTGGGAAGAACCATCTCAGTGACACCGCGAAATAGCACGAACAAACAGTTGAGCTATGGGCGCATAAGACTCAATGCGCAAGTTTCCTCCGTCGAATTCCACAACGGACACGAGGAAACTGGCTTTCTCTGCCTCTCCGGTGAAGCAACGGTAAAGGTCTCGGGAAAAAACATCGCGATCGAAAAGTACGATACCATTTATATCCCGCGCGGCTCCGCCATCAGCGTTGGTACTGCGTCCGCTGTGGACATCGCTGAATTCTCGGCTCCGGTCGACGGCGAATATCCGCTGCAGGTTGTGCGCTACGCTGACCTCGAGAAGGATCCCGGGCTGAAGTTCAGCGCCGGACAGGGCACTGGCGCGAGCCGACACCTTCATATGTGCTGCGCGAAGAATGTTAACGCCGGCCGCGTAGTCTTCGGATTCACTTACTCCGATCCGGGCAATTGGACGAGTTGGCCTCCGCACGAACATGCAGAACTGCTGGAGGAAATGTACGTTTACTTCAACATGCCAGCGCCTGCTTTCGGACTGCAGCTTGTCTACAACAATACCGAGTATCCGGAATTGATCGTTCCCGTGCGCGAAGGCGATGCCGTGCTGATGCCGAGCGGGTACCATCCGAATGTTTCGATTCCAGGCCACAGAATCTGCTTCATCTGGGCAATGGCTGCGCATCGTGAAGTGGTGGATCGCAAGTTCGGCGTCGTCAATGTTCAACCGGGCTTTGACAAAGGCGGATCGGGTCTTGAAAAGGGTGCGAGCAAGTAAGTAGGGCGCTCTCTTCTGGAGCGGTTCCACAAAAGCTACACTTGCAGGTGACCCACCTTCGCCGCCGCTTTTGCGGTTAAGGTGGGACGCATAAACCTTGAAGTCTGTCCGGTCGAAATCCAACAAGTTCGTTTCGAGGATTGCTCCGGCGAACGCTGATTAGGAGCTCTAAAGAAATGATTCTCGATCTTTTCAGTCTCAAAGGTAAGAACGCGCTGGTAACCGGTTCTCAACGAGGACTTGGCGCAGGCATTGCGCTTGCGCTGGCAGAAGCCGGGGCGAACGTCGCCTGCCATGGGTCGACGCAAAAGTCGGATGCCATTTGCGGCGAAATCCGCGCGCTAGGCCGGAAATCATTCTTCGTGGCGGGAGATGTTTCCGACGCCAAGGTATGCACGGAATTAGTAGAAGCCACGGTAAGGGAATTCGGCTCCATCGACATCCTGGTGAACAATGCGGGCACAATCAAGCGCGCTCCCGCAATCGAGTTTCCGCAGGAGTATTGGGACCAGGTGATTGCCGTGAACCTCACCTCGGTATTTCGTTTGTCGCAGTTGGCCGCACGTGACATGTTGAAGCGCAACGGCGGGAAAATCGTCAACATTGCGTCGATGCTCTCATTTCAGGGCGGCGTTTTCGTCCCCTCTTACGCTGCGGCAAAGGCTGGAGTGGCGGCCCTTACGAAGTCATTCGCAAATGAGTGGGCATCAAAAGGCATCAACGTGAATGCGATCGCGCCGGGGTACATGGCGACGGACAATACCGCGGCTCTGCGCGGCGATAGTGAACGCTCGCGCCAGATCCTTGAGCGCGTTCCCGCGGGACGTTGGGGAGAGCCCAGCGACTTGGGCGGCGCGGCCGTGTTTCTTAGCTCGGCTGCAAGCGACTACGTGCATGGTCATATCCTGCTGGTGGATGGTGGCTGGATGGCCCGATAGGACACAACAAGGGCTCATGGCGCAGTCGAGATTCAGTACGCTTAGTTAGTTTCTCACGGAGACCAAGATGGATAGAGTTCCCGCAGAACAAGAGAATTTCAAAGTAGTCCACGGTGCAGACGTAGTTCCAAGCTTTCCCGAACCCGGGTTGACCCGCCGCGTAGGAGCGTTCAATAGCAAGCTCTGCCTTGTCGAGCATCGCATGGAAAAGGGATGGGTAGGAGCAGCCCATGCGCACCCGCACGAGCAGGTCGTTTATGTGGCGCAGGGACACCTGAAGGTCACGTGTGAGGGGCAGACCGTGGATATTCGAGCCGGTGACAGCTTCGTCGTTGTCGGCGGGCTTGAGCATCAGGCTTCGGCGGTCGAGGAGTCGCTTGTGATCGACATCTTCACGCCTTGCCGCAAAGATTACGCGTAACGTAACACAGTACGGACTGGCCAGTGGTTGGCCCGGAAGCGTTCGGCAAATTAACTCTTCGATCAGCGCTTCTTGCGCTCGGCTAGGACCTGTTCGTAAACCGCGAGCATCCTGCGCACCGAAGCATCCCACGAGAAACGCTGCGCCTGTTCTACGCCCGCGGCCTTCAGGCGTTCGCGCAGAAATTGGTCGCACAGCGCGCGTTGCAGTGCGCGGCTGATCTCGAAGACGTTTTCCGGATTCACCAGCAACGCCGCATTCCCCAACACCTCTGGCACCGAGGAGGTGTTCGAGGCCACTACGGGAGTTCCGTGCGCCATCGCTTCCAGCGGAGGCAGGCCAAAGCCCTCGTACAGCGATGGAAATACGAATACCTTTGCCATATCGAAGAAGATGCGCAGCACATCGATGGACACAAAGCCCAGAAAGCGAACCTCGTGCTGCATGCCGCTGCGGATCACCGCGCGGCGTATGTCGGGGTTCTTCGAGACCTCGTCGCCGATGATGATGAGCTTGAGATCCGGATACGCGCCTTCTTTTGCCAGCTCGCCCTTGAGCGCCGAGAACGCTTCAATGATGCGCGCCACGTTCTTGTGCGGACTGATGCGGCCCGCATAGAGCAGAAACGGAGAGTCCACCTGATAGCGTCCGCGAATCATTGCCTGCTCGGCGGGAGTCGAGTGACCGCGCAGAAAATTTTCGTCGAGCGCGTTGTACACAACCTCGATCTTCTCCGGCTGAATGCCGAAGTAGCGGCCTACGTCGCGCTTGGTAAAGTTTGACACCGCAAAAATTCGCGCCGCGTGATGCATCACCTGCCGCGTCATATAGGAGTGAAATTCGCGCCGCAGCCCGTTGCTGGTGCGCGCGCGGTACATGTAATCCAGCAGATCGTGTACGGTGATGACGAACGGAGCTTTGGTAATCAGCGGACGCCAGAACGTGTGCGGCACATGGATCAGATCCACCTTGTTGGCAGCGATGACCTTGTGCATTTCCAGGTAGGTGGCAAAGGCGCCTTCAGGATTCTGCAGCGGAAGAAAATTGAAATTATCCGGCAGCTCGCCCAGTTGTTCGAAACGCGCCGCAGCGCCCACCAGAAAATATTCGTTCGCGCCGCCGATGCGCCCCAGCGTGCGCACGACATTGCGAATGTAGGTCGCAAGCCCAAACTCATACATCCGGCGAATGTCGATAGCGATGCGCATGTGTGTACCCGCTAGTGTACTAGCAGCAGAGCAGCGGCGGAATTGGAAACCTCCATAAGCACAAAATGACACGGCCGGAGCCGTGCCATTCCAGAAAAATGAACGCTATGCGTGCAGCGTCTCTGGCTCGTGCGCCTTGCGGCGTTCGGGATAGAGCGGAAATTTCTCGCAAAACTCGAAGACCTCGCCGCGAATCTTCTTGAGTGCCGCATCGTCCGTGCGCTGTTCCAGGGCGCGGGCGATCCAGTGCCCGACCTGCTTCATCTCCGCTTCCTTCATGCCGCGCGTAGTCAGCGCGGGAGTGCCGACGCGGATGCCGCTCGGCTTCATCGGCGGATTCACGTCGAACGGAATCGCATTCTTGTTGACCGTGATCCCGGCGACGCCCAGAGCCTTCTCGGCCTCGCTGCCCAACATGCCCTTGCTGAACACATCGACCAGCATCAGATGCGTATCTGTGCCGCCGGAAATGATGCGATAGCCCTCGTCGGCCAGCGTCTGCGCCAGCACCTTTGCGTTCGAGACGATCTGCGCCGCGTACAGTTTGAAACTCGGCTGTAGCGCCTCTTTGAAGCAGACAGCCTTGGCCGCAATGATGTGTACGAGCGGTCCGCCCTGGCATCCGGGGAAGATCGACTTGTCGATGGCGGCGGCGTACTCCTGCTTGCTCAGAATCATTCCCGAGCGCGGTCCGCGCAGCGTCTTGTGCGTGGTGGTGGTAA